>Ga0315910_10000063_pt1 | contig 164230 bp, 145 predicted proteins | sample EdamamesoilMG_FD_204470 | JGI IMG/M metagenome (GOLD analysis project Ga0315910, IMG submission 204470) | Garden soil microbial communities collected in Santa Monica, California, United States - Edamame soil | ecosystem: Environmental > Terrestrial > Soil > Garden | place: USA: California...
CAGGGGTACGCAGAGGGCTTCGGGTCAAACTAGTCCACGGGCTGCGCGCACCATTCAGGCCGCGACCTCCTTGCCGACCCCCGAGCGTACCTCAGGTTTCCGCCATCGCGGGTCTCGGCGCAGCCGACGTGGGAAACTAGTCCCCACCGCGGAGGAAGCGACAGAAGGGGACGGCGTCGGGCTCGATCGGGTTGCCGAGCACGGCGTCGGCCACCAGGGCGCCCAAGCGCGGAGCCAACAGGAACCCGTGACGGAACAATCCGTTGACGGCGATGAGGCCGGGTTCGATGTCCACGCGCGGCAGGTTGTCGACGAACGCCGGCCGTAGGCCCACGCCGAACGCCTCGATCTCGGCGTCGCCAAACGCCGGGTCCAGGCTGTAGAGCGCGCTGAGGAGCTCGAGCGCGGAGCGAACCTGCATGGGGCTGTCGTCCTCGCTCTCGAGCTGTGTCGCGCCCACATAGAGGCGCCCGTCGGGGCGTGGAATCACGTAGAGCGGGTAGCGCGGATGCATGAGACGCAACGGCCGCGCGGGAGTGACCGCGCAGCTGCGCAACACGACGTATTCGCCCCGAACGCCGCGCACCGAGGCTCGAGCCGCCGCGCCGAGTCCGCGGCAGTCGATCACCGTGCCCACGCCGATCTCTCCGGCGTGCGTCACGACGCGTCCGGGGTGGAGTTCCCGCACGGGAGTGTCCATGCGAAACACGACGCCCTTCGCCGCGAGATCCTCCCGCAGCGCCGTCAGCAGCACGCGCGGATGAACGACGCCTTCGTCTTCGATGAAGAGGCCTCGGCGCATGCGCCCTGCCGTCCAAGGCTCGAGCCGCACGATGGCTTCCTCGTCGACCCAGGCCAGGCGGTCGGCGAGGCCCGCGGCCAGCGCCCGCTGATGAATCTGCGTGAGGAGCGGCCATTCGGGCCGATGTGCCAGCAAGAGACTTCCGCGCCGATCGAACGCTACACCTGCGGCCTGCGGGCCGAGGATCGCCTCCCAGCGGCGCGGAGCATCCAGCCCAAAGCGTGCGAGGACGGGCTCGGCGTGGTCGAGTTCGGAGAGCGGGGCGAGCATGCCACCCCCGTGATGGCTACAGCCTCGGCCCACGCTCGCCTCGGCCTCGAACACGGTGCAACGCATGCCTCGGGCGCGCAGTTCGTGTGCGCAGACGAGCCCGGCAACGCCCGCGCCGACGATTGCGACTTCGGTCACCGACATGGATCGCGCCTCGCGGGGAGACTCGCGTTCTGCGGACTTTCGTGGTTCAGTGCTGCACCCTCGGTCTCGTTGCGGAGGATACCAAGCCGAACCTGCCGCCGCGTCGGGAGATCGCGGTCCGCGGCCCGAGACGAAGGATTTGCATGCAGATCACGCTCAACGGAGAACCCACGGAGGTGGCGGACCGCGTCACGGTTCGCAGCCTGCTGCGCAGCCTAGAGCTCGCTGACGCCGCGATCGCGATCGCGGTCAACGGGACGTTCGTGCCGCGGAGCCTGCACGACGAGCACGAGCTTCGCAGCGGCGATGCGGTCGAGCTCGTGGCGCCGATGCAAGGAGGATGACGATGGTCGAGGATTCCATGCCATGGACAATCGGCGGACGCACGCTGCGTTCGCGCCTGATGATCGGTTCGGCGCGCTACCCCTCGCCCGATCGCATGCGCGAGGCGATCGTCGCCTCGGGCGCGGAGGTGCTCACGGTATCGCTGCGCCGTGAGAACCCCAAACAGCGGCCGGGCCAAACGTTCTGGTCCTACGTCAAGGGCCTCGATGTCCACGTGTTGCCCAACACCGCCGGTTGCCACACGGTGTACGAGGCGATCAGCACGGCACACATGGCGCGCGAGGTGTTCGACACCCCGTGGATCAAGGTCGAGCTGATCGGGGACGATTACACGCTGCAACCAGACCCGTTTGCGCTCGTGGAGGCCGCCCAACGATTGCTCGCCGATGGCTTCGTCGTGTTTCCCTTCATGACGGACGACCTCGTGCTCGCCAAACGGCTCGTCGATGTCGGCTGCGAGATCTTGATGCCATGGGCGGCGCCCATCGGATCGGGGCGCGGCGTCGTGAACCCCTCCGCCTTGAAGCTCATGCGCGAACGATTCCCGGACGTCGCCCTCATCGTGGACGCGGGCCTGGGCGCTCCGTCTCACGCCGCGCGCGCGATGGAGCTCGGGTGCGATGGGATCCTGCTCAACACGGCAATCGCCCGTGCGGGGGATCCTGTCGCGATGGGGAGTGCGTTTGGGGACGCGGTTCGAGCCGGGCGAAAGGCGTTCTTGGCCGGCCTCATCGAGCCCGTGGAGTTCGCGACGCCCTCCACGCCCACGGTCGGCTTGCCCGTTTGGCACGACGTGACCGCCGTCAAGTCGTGACGTTCGCGACGATGTCGTCAGGGGGTCACGAGCCCGTGCAGCAGCCGGCGCTCGTCCTCTCGGAGCCGCGTGCGGTCGACGAGGGGCGCGGCGTCCGGGGGCGCAGTGACGGCCGCGACCGCGACCTCGCTGGCGATGGCTTCGAGCGATCCGTCATACTCGAGGACGCCATGGATCGCGGCCGGACCCGCGTCCGCGTCCGCGTCCAGGTGGTATTTCGCGTGCAGGCGCAGCGCGGACCAGATCCCCGTCTTCCGGTCGATCCGGAGCTCGCCTTCGATCGCATCGAACCGCGCCGCGCTTCGGAACTTTGAGTCCGGGGACCCTGCGACGCCGGGCGAGGGATCCGCCGTCGAGAGCGAGAGCGCGAGCACCAACGCCGAATCCGTCTGTTCCGGGGCCGCCGCGACCGCGAGCGCGGGGGCGACGAACGCGACCGCATCATGGGCGGAGCGCTGGGCGTCCTCGAGCCAAAGCTCGTCGATGGCCCCCTCGGATGGTGCGGCGAGCCACGGCCGGTGATCGAGCTGCGAGTAGAGCGTGTCCTCGATGCGAATCACGTGCCGTCCCCGGCCGGCGTCGTTGGCTTGGCGCAGTTCGAACCGCGGGTCGGCCGAAGCCCACAGCAGCTCGAGCTCGTCGTGGAGATCGTGGTTTTTGGGGACCGGCGCGTCTACGGGAGGGTTTGCGGGCGGAGGTGGTTGCGGTGTCGTGACGAAGTGCGCGCGGTAGCGGAGGCGGTGCGGCCCGAGCTGGGCTCGGACGTCGCGATGAGTCCGGCGCAGGGCCGCGAGCACGGTGGCCACGGGGGGCGCATCCGAGGCCTCGCCCGGGGCCCATACGTCGTTTGCTTCCCGCACGGGGAGTGCGGGCAGGTCCGCGACGGGTTCGGGCTCCCGATTGCACGCCCACGCGCCCATGGACGCGGCGAGCACACACGCGGCGCCGATGGGGCGCAAGTCATGCACGCGCGCAGCATAGACCATCCACGTTGGGCGTCGCCACGGGGGCGGCGTAAGATGATTCGACGTGACCGCGATCTCTGCCGTACCCATCGTCCCCGTCGAGATCGCCGAGCCGTGGCTGCTGATCTTGCTCTCCCCGGCCACCCGGGTGTTGGCGTTCGCCTGGGGCGCCCTGTGGGGGAGCTTCAGCAACGTGGTCATCCACCGGGTCCCGCTCGGCGAGAGCGTCGTGTGGCCGGCCTCGCGCTGTCCGCAATGTCGCAGTGCGATCAAGCCCTACGACAACGTCCCAATCTTCTCGTATCTGTGGCTTCGTGGAAAGTGCCGGCAGTGCGGCACGAGTGTGCCTTTGCGGTACGTCACCGTGGAGTTGCTCGCCGGCGTGATGTCGTTTGCGCTGTACATGCAGCACGTGTACGTGCCCCTGCTGGAAGGGGACGCCCCACGCGTCGCAGCGTGGCTGCTCTGGTTCACCTTCGGCCTTTCGCTCCTCGCGATCACCTACATCGATCTCGACTACTGGATCATCCCCGATGGCATCGTCCTGCCGCTTTGCGGGGTGGGGCTGCTGCTGGCGGGGCTGCGGCCCGAGATCCTGAATCTGCGCCTCGCGGAGGCGCTAGGCGCCGCGGTGGCGGGCTATGCCCTGTTCGCCGGCATTCGCTGGCTATATCTGCGCATGCGCGGGATCGAGGCGCTGGGTCTGGGGGATGCCAAGCTCCTCCTCATGGTCGGCGCGTTCACGGGGCCGGTGGGGCTCGTTTGGACGATCGGCGCGGGAGCGCTGCAGGGGCTCCTCGTCTCCGTCCCGTTGCTGCGCGCGGGCAAGCGCGTGGCCAACCAGGAGCTCCGCGACGTGCATGGCGATGACCCCGAGCTCGGCGAAGACGACCCCGATCGCGTGATGGGTCAGCGCGTGCCGTTTGGCCCGTTCCTGGCGCTCGCCGCCATCGAGTTCGTGTTTGCGCGGCGCTTCATCGAGACTTGGGTCTACGGGTTCGTTGGGGGTTGAGCCGCACGTCGGGCACGCCGGACGTGCGCGCCGGCGAGGAGCAGGACGCCGAGCCACAGCGCGCCCCTCGATGGACGCGCTGGCGCGGGGGCGACGTTGCAGCCCTCATCCGGCGGGGAGACGTCCAAGCAGCTGCAGTCCGGACAATCTTCGCCGCACAAGTTCACGTCCGCCTCGTCCGCGAGCCAAGCCAACGCAGGGTAGGGGACGCCGTAGAGTCCACCGTTGCCGCACGGGTCGGACCCGCGAGAGGTGATCCCTGCCAAGCGCAGCTCGCCATCCTCGTTGGTGACGAACGCAGGGCCACCGGAGTCTCCTTGGCAAGAATCGCGGTTGTCCCCGCCCGCGAAGAACTCGAGCCCGGCCGGGCTCCACTTGGAGATCTGGGTCTCGACCTTGCGCTTTTGGCCGATCCCCATCGTGATGCTCTCCGCGTCAGGGTTCACCCCGTACCCGACCAGCGTCACCTCTTCGCCGATCCGCATCATGTCGTCCCATTCGCTCTGGTCGACGATCGGGGGGATGACGCCGTCGGGATCCGTGTACTCCGCACCGATCACGATGTACCCGTAGTCGTGGATGTCCAAGCCGCAGTCTGCACAGAAGTCCGGGTGTACGCCGAAGTCTGTGGCGTGGATTGCCGTCTGCGGCAGCTCGCTGAGGTCTTGGCCGAACAGCACCCGGATCTCGTCTTCGTCCTCGATGTCGGCGAGGCAGTGCCCGGCCGTCAGCACGACCTCCGGGGTGACGAGCGTCCCGGTGCACAGATCGTGTCCAGCTTCGACGCCCACCACCGGGTCGAACTCCCCCGGTTTGGTCTCGTCTCCGCCGACGATCTTGTCTCGATGGGGGGTCGCTTGCAGACCGCCGAGGGCGAGGATGGCTGTAATCGCGACGAGCATCGCGACGCAACGGTAGCAGGTTGGGCGCAAACCGGAAGTGTGCCGGGAGCGCGTGAAAAACCGCATGAGGACGCGCCGGAGAATTGACGCACGGTACACTCGGCGCGCCTTGTCACGGCCGCAAAGGATCTTCCTCGTCCCAGGCTTCTTCGGGTTCCTCAATCTCGGAGAGTTGACCTATTTCTCCGCAGTCGCGGAGTTGCTGCAGCATCGGCTTGGCGAGCAGGGAGTCGATGCGGAGGTGCGTGCGGTTGGAACGCTTCCCACCGCGTCGCTGCGGGCGCGAGCGGCTGCGCTTGCGCGCGCGGTGGCTGCGTACGACACCGGCGAGGATGCGGATCTGCACTTCATCGGACACAGCAGCGGGGGGCTCGACGTGCGCCTCATGCTCGCACCTGGCATTTCGCTGCCGACCGACGTCGATCTCGAGGCGATCGCCGCGCGCACGCGCAGCGTGGTGACGCTGGCAACCCCCCACTACGGTACGCCGCTTGCGAGCGTCGCGACGGGGGTGCTCGGACAGAAGCTCCTCAAGCTGCTCTCGGTTCTCACGATGCACGGCCTCCGGTTCGGGCGCAGGCCCCTGCGGGGGATGGTGCGGGCCGCCCAAGTGCTCGTTCGCCTCGACGATCTGGTGGGGCTCGGGGACACCATCCTCGATCAGCTCTACGCCCAGATCCTGGCCGATTTCTCGGAGGCGAAGTCCGATTCGCTGGAGCGGTTCCTCGGTCACGTGCGCGGGGACCAAGCGTTGCTGCCCCAGATCACCCCCGACGGCCTCGACCTCTTCAACGCCTCCACGCACGACCGACCCGCGATCCGCTACGGGTGTGTCGTGACGCGCGCGCGACCACCCCGTGTCCTTTCGGCGTGGAGCGTCGGCATCGATCCGATGGGCCAGCTGTCTCACGCGATTTACCACGCGCTCTATCGGCTCACCGCGCAGATGCCCGCGGCGCGCCTGCCCGAACTCGACGACGCCCACGTCGAGGCACTCGTCAGCGGCTACGGAAAGGTCCCCGCACCCACGGCCAACGACGGGATGGTGCCAACCCTCTCCCAAATCTGGGGGACGATTCTCCATATCGCCCGCGCCGACCACCTCGATGTCATGGGCTATTTTGGCGATCCTCGCCGGGGCCCAAGTCACGTCGACTGGCTCGTGACGCGTTCTGGATTCGATAGAACGCGGTTCAGAGCGGCGTGGGGGGCTGTTGCCCGCTTTATCGCGCAAGGCTGAGGTGCGCGAGCGGAGCGCGGGCGATGGGGTAGAGTCGGGCCGTGCCGGGGACTCCAAACCGCCGCCGTTCCATCGTTCTCGCCCTGACGCTCGCGGCCTCGCTGGCTCCTCCGCCGCAACATGCGGGCGCGTCGTCGATCTCGGCGTGGACGCCGGCTGCTTTCCTGCAGAGCGACGGCGGCACCGCGGTGGTCCTGAGCGTCGAGCGAGCGAACGAGAAACGCGAGGCGATCCGACAGGCTGTCTCCGAGGCTGCGGAGGCCGGGCGCTGGAGCGAGGTCGCCGAGAGCCTCGAATCCGATGGCGCCCTCCTCGGCGACCCGGCGATCATGCTCGAGGCCGGGGACGCATGGTTTCAGGCCGCTGCGGCGTCGCGTGACGTCGAGCAGGCCGAACGTGGCATGGAGGCCACGCGCGTCGCCTTGGACATCGCCCTCTTCTACGAGGATGTCGACGCCGGGAAAACGCGGTCGCGTTGGCTCGTCGTGGAGCCCTCGGGGGCCGGACGGATCGCCGACGATGCCCGGGAGCAGCTCGAGCGGGGGGACGCCCTGATCGAGGAACTCAAGCGGCCGCCGCCTAAAGCCGAAGGCCGGTCGGGTAAGAAAAAAGGTGAGGGCAAGAAAAGGCGCGAGAAGAGCCGCGACAAGCAACCCGCGAAGCCAGGCACCGGACTCATCGCTGGCGGCGCAGTGATGACCGTGATTGGGGCGGGCGGAGCGGGCCTGGCGATCGCCGGTCTCACGATCAGCCTCCTGCGCCAGAAGGAGGTGGAAAAGCTCGATCCCGTGGCCGACGCCGATGAAGTCGCCAGGTTGGACGAGGAGGGGTTCCGGGCCAATTTGCTCGCCTATGTCGGGATCGGCGTCGCCGCGGGCGGCTTGGCGATCGGGATTCCGTTGCTCGTGGTGGGAGCCAAGCGGCGCAAGAGCGGAGGGGGGGCCGCGGCTTCGCTCCACGTCTTGCCGGCGGTCGGCTTGCACCAACGAGGGTTCGTTGTGCGCGGGCGGTTTTAAAACTTCACCTCGCGCTCCGGGACGAGCCTTTCCTTCCGAAGATCGATGCGGTACATCGTTCTCCTAGCGTGTCCGTGCGCTGAGAGAGGGACCTGATGAAGACTGAGCATTGGATCATTGCCGCGGGGTTGAGCTTCTTGTGCTGCACGACCGCGTGCGACGATGGAAAATCGGACACCTCTTCCGAGGAGGGCGAAGACTCGAGCGGCGAGGACTCGAGCGGCGAAGATGGATCGTCGACCGAAGAAGGCTCCGGCGAGGAGTCTCCGGAGGAGGGGTCCGGGAGCGAGGGCACGGAAGAGTCTGGGAGCGCGATCAGCTACGAGGACGACATTCAGCCGATCTGGGACGACCATTGCACGGGGGCCAGCTGCCATTCGCTGTTCCCTCCGGTGCTCGATCCAGGTGCGTCCTACGATGCGATCGTGGACACGGAATCGCCCGTCGTGTCAGACATGGTTTTCGTGAGCCCCGGGAGCGTGGACGACAGCTACCTCTACATCAAGATTACGGATGGAGAGGGAATCGTCGGGGCCGTCATGCCTTCGGGCGAAGATCCGCTCCCCCAAGAGACGATCGACCTCATCGAGGAATGGATCAACGCGGGCGCGCCCGAGTAGTCCGCGAGTCGTTTCTCCGCAAGGCCGCGGGCTCCCGAGCGTCACGTCTCGGAGCCCGCGTTTTCGTTTGCGGCTCAGGTCCTGCGCGCCGCGATGCTGATCCCGAGCTGGGCGCGCGCCTCGACGTAGGCGGGGCTCGACGCGAAGGCGACGAGGGCCCGGAGGTCCGCGTCGCTCTCGATGTGCTGCGCGAGCGCGCGACCAGGGGCGAGGCCGGGCGCGAGCACGCGGAGCGCCGCGGTCAGGTTCCCCGACCATACGAGACCAAACCGGTCGCCCATCTGGCGGACCCAGGCTCGCCACGCGTGGCTCTCGAACGCTTCGTCGTCGTGCGTGCGCAGCAGTTGGCCGACCTGCCTGGACGCGCGCATGGGGAGCTTGCGGGCGAGCTCTTGCGCGAGGCGAACCGTCGTGTCGTCGGCTTTCTGGTGGTGTTTGCGACGGACGTGCCGCGGATGGAAGGCCAGGAGCGCGGCCGAGAGCAGGGTCGCAAAGCTCGCTCGGCGCAAGCCCGTGGCGAACACGGCGACGCCGCGCGTGAAGGTGAGGGCGCGACCCAACGCGAAGCGTAGCTCGTCGGTGTCCCCTTCGAAGGCGCGCGCGTGAGCGACGAGGATCGGCGGATATTGGCAGTGGACGGAAAAGAAGCCGCTGTTCGGATTGCCGTCGGGCAGTGACGTGGGATCGAGGGCGAGCGCGGTGCCGTCGACGAGGGCGGCCTTGCTCTGCCCGAAGCGCTTGAGCGCTTCCCCCCACACCTGGGACAGCGGGGTGCCGCCCATGGGCGAGACGCGGACGTCGGCCGGAACTTCGAGTCGCGGTAGGTGCTCGCCCAAGACGCTGTGGCCAGCCTCCCAAAGCGTGTGCAGCACGGCCGTCACACCCATGCTCGGGGGTGCGGGAGACCGCAGCGTGTCGAGATCGATGGCGCCGCTCGATTCGCCGACCTCCTGGTGCTCGCTGAGGAAGGCATTGGCCGCGGCGTGGCTCGGTTCCACGAGGGCGAGCACGCGATAGATCGCATGCGCCCGCGCGAGGTTGCCTTGGCTGGTCCAGTGTTGTCCGAGCGCCGCGAGGCTGCGCGCGTGGGTGGGCGCGAGCTGGAGCAGCGCGTCGAGGTTGCGGAGCGCCTCTGCGCCTTCGATCCCGAGTTGGACGTGGAGATCGGCGATGCGCTCACGCTCCGTGCCCGCAAGGGACGCGGCGCCGAGGTTGGCCGCGCGTGTCCACGCCGCGAGCTCCTTTTCTGGGCTGTCGCGGTGGAGCTCCGCGAGTCGTCGCAGGAGCGCGAGGCGATCTTCGTCGGTCCCGTCGTCGCCCACGCCCGCCAGGAAGCCCTCCACGAGCGTCTCGATCTCGTCTTCGCGGTGGCTCGCCTTGTAGACTTGGACCTGCGCCAACACGACCGAGGCCGCGCGGGGTTGCAGGCTGCGCGCCCGTTCGGCGTAGCGCAGCGCGCTGTCGGGCTCTGCCGCAGCGAGGGCGACGTCGACCCCCTCGAGCAAGAGCTCGAGAGTCGGCGGCAGGTCCCGCCCGCGAAGCGCCGCGTCGAGGGCCCGTAGCGCGACGTGAGGAGCCCGTCTCGCGGTCGCCCGGAACGCGGCTTCGAGGTCGCGGGTGGGGAGCGGGGCGGCGTCTTCGGGGTGGCCGGGCAAGCAGCGTTGCAGCAACGCCAGCGCGCGGTCGACACGACCGTTCCCCGCAGGCCGATGCCCGTCCTCGTTGCCGGCGGCTTCGAGCAGCAGCAAGGCCGCGCGCAGTTCCAGAGGCCCGCGCACCGCGGGTTCCTCATCCTCGGCGAGGACTGCCAGGCCCTCGGCGTAGTGCGCTGCGGTTGCGATGTCACCGCGCTCGACGTGGTGATCCACGAGCGGGCGCAAGGCGTCGCCGTTGGTCGGATCGAGCTCGGCGGCGCGACGCAGACGTGCGAGTGCTGGGCCAATCTTCTCGAGCTTGAGCTCGGTCTTGGCGGCGGTGACGAGAATGTCGCTCATCTTGCGGAGATCCGCCGGGCCATAGCGTCGCTCGGGCGCGATCTGTTGCTCGAGCTGATCGGCCGCGGTGATCACATCGCGGTGCCGCCCCGCCGCATGGCGGTTCCGGACGATCGCCGCGCGGATGTCGAGGTCGTTGGGATCGTGGCGCGCCGCCGCGGTGAGTCTCCGGTAGGCCTCTCCGGCGCGCCCCGAGGCCTCGAGCACCGAGGCGAGCAGGAGCAGCGCCTCGACGAGCTCGGACGCGTGCCTGGGGGACAGCCCCAGCTGATCGACCGCGTCGGTGAGGAGTTGCTCGGCTTGTTGGGGCGCTCCAGCGTCGATGAGCAGCTCGGCCTTGCCGAGCTTGGCCCGCGCGAACCCGGGGTCGGTCGTGAGGGCGGCCTCGAAGTGGCGCTCGGCGGCCTCGCGATCCTTTTCGTTGTGGAACGCGATCCGTCCGCGCGCGGTGTGGAGCTGCGCCGCGATCGGGCGCGGCACGGAGTCCGTCAGGTGGCGTTCGATCAAGGCTACCGCGCCTTGGGTATCGCCAGCGGCGACAGACTGCGCGATGAGGCCATCGAGGGCGGTTGCGGCATGGCGCAAGGCCTCCGCGTCGTGGGTGGCTTCGGGCAGCGTGCGGGCCAGCACGTCTCCGTAGAGGCGCGCCGCGTCTGCGTGCGGCTCGTGACGCGAGAGATCGGCCGCTTCGAGCGTGGCCTCGAGCGTGCCGAGCTCGGCGAGCGCCAGCGCCAGGCGAGACTCGTCACCGAGGGCGCGGCAGAACTGCACCCGTTGAAGCTTGAGCGCGCCGTTCTCGGGCACGACGCGCAGCGCAGCTTCGACGACGGCCAGCGCCGCTTGGGGGCTGGGCGCGGCCTCTCCCGCGAGCGGGTGGGTGAACGCGTGGATCAGTGCGCGCGCGACCGTGAGATAGCGGTCGCTCGGCTCGGCGGGGAGGGAGTCCCAGTGTTCGCTCAGCAGCGCGACCGCGGCGTCTCGATCTCCGCGACGCAGGTGGGTCTCGGATAGGGCGATCGCGATCTCGTCGTTGTCGGGTGCCTCGCGGCGCAGCTGCAGCAGTGAGTTGAGCGCTTGGACGTCGTCACCCACGCCCGCCAAGATCGCGCGGGCTTTCTCCACGCGGAGCGTCTTGCGGGTCTCCGCGTCGGGGGTTGGATGGGCGGAGAGCAACGCGATGCGACGCTCGAGGATGGGGAGCACGGCGTCGTACTGGCCGGCGGCGTTGTAGAGGCGCTGGAGCTCTTCCAGCGCCTCCGCGTCCCCACGACGCTGTGCGACCTCGTTCCACGCACTGATCGCGCGGTCGGGCAGCCCGAGCTTCTCCTCGTAGATCCGCGCCCCGCGGACCAGGTTCTCGACGATGAAGGCTTCGTCCGTGATCGCCTCCGCGGCGACGCGCATCGCCTCGAGCGCCGGTTGCCACTGCTCGGTCTCCAAGAGCAGATCGATGAGTGCGGACTGCAGCTCGATACGGTGCGGCACGCGGCGCGCCAGCAAGCTCAGGCGTTCGATCGCGTCGGCGCTGCGCGACAGCTCCCCGTTGAGGAGGTGCGCGAGGGACAGCGTCCGCGCGACGACCTCGTCCTCCTCGAGGCCGGCGGATTCGACATCGAGCAGCTTCGAGAACACCTCGGCGAAATCGGCGGGACGACCCGCGGGCTCGTAGATCCGGCACAGCGCCGCCAGGGCGTCCCGATGATCGGAGACGAGCGCAAGCACCCCGCGGAAGCGTTCCTCGGCCTGATCCAGCCGCCCACGATCCTCGTAGAGATGGGCGACGCGGAGCCCGAGCTCGACGGCGTGCTCGGGCGCGATCGCTTCGGCGAGCAAGAACTCGTACGCCGCGGCGAGCCGATCCCACTGCTCGTGGGCCTCTGCCAAGGAGCGCAATGCGAACAGGCCGACGGGGTGCTCGGGGACGAGGAGGAGCGTGCGTTCGAGCGCGCCGAAGGCACGCTCCGTCTCCGAGGCGCCTTCTTCCCACATCCAAGCGAGCACGAGGGCGACCTCGGCTTTGTCGGCGTGGCTCGGCACGGGGACGCTCGCGTACGCCAAGCCGAGCTCTTCCCATCCCGAAGCCACGCGCGGGCGCGGAGGGAGCAGGGCGGAGCGGAGGCTTGGAACCGGGGGGAGGCTCCGGTCGCCATGCCGCGGAGGCGGAGGCGGGCGCCGAGGGCCACCCGTGTCGGTGAGGTCCTCGACATCGAGGACGTCGAGCTCCTCGAGATCTTCGATCTCGTCTTCGTCGGCCTCGAGGGCGACCTTCGCCGTGTCTCCGGCGACCGGAGCCGCAGGTGCGGCGTCGGCTCCTGTCACGTCGTCCTGCGTGCCCGGTTCCATCGAGCTGGCCAGGGCCGCAGCATCGTCCACCGCGGTCAGGCCGGAGGGCTCGCTGACCGGGAGCTCGGTGACGCTGAGCTCGTCGGGCGAGACGGGTGCGGCTTCGATGATCGTCTTGGGTTCGTCGACGATGGGGAGGCGGTCGATGAGGCTCGGATCGAGGCCGACGAAGCGCCAGTGGCGAAGGTCCGCGTCTTCGGGGGTAGGGACGCTCGGATCGAGCAGTACGTCGCGCGGAACGGGAGGCGTGTTGTACTCGCCCACCGTGCTCGCCAATCGCCACAGGCGATCGTGCTCCTCGCCGAGCGTGACCTCGGCGTTCGGGTCTTGCGGATCCCAGCCGACCGGCGGCAGGTCGCCGGTGAGCTGCCACGCACAGATGCGGGCTCGCAGCGCGTACTCGGGGCGATCGAGCGGACCCTCGTAGAGCTCGGCGACCGCTTCGAAGGCTTGGCGGCGCGCGGCGGGCTCGCGCTGCTCTTCGAGCTGTGCGCCCCAGAACAGCAGCAGAGGGGTCCACGCGGCGTGTGCTTTGGCGAGACGCTCGAGTTGCTCGCGCGCGCCCTGGTGCTCGGGGTGCGCTCGCAGCAACCGCAGCCACTCGGCCATCGCTCCGAGGTGATCCCGGAGCTTCTCTTCGCGCAGTGCGGCGCGCTCCTCGAGGATCGCCACCCGACGCTCGTCGCCCGGGACCTGGGCGCTCAGGCGCTGCAGGACGTGGAGGAGCGCGAGCGTCCCGATGGGTGGAAGGGGTTCCTCGGCCTCGGCGTCGACGCGCTCGGCCAGCACCCGGAGCTCGGGGAGCAGCACGTCACCGCGCTCGTCGACGTCGAGCCCAGCCCGGAGCACCCGCAAGGCCGCGAGCGGTCGCCCGAGCTCGTCGGCGAACAGGTGCGCGGCGTCTTGCAGCGCCGCCAGGCGCTGACTGGGGAGGCCCTGGTCGGACGCTCGCCGGGCGCGTTCGAGATGGACGTCGGTGAGCGATGCCCAGAGCCCATGCCTGGCCGCCATGCCGAGCAAACCCTCGAATGCTGCCTGCGCTTGGATGGGGGTGGCGGGATCGAGCGCCCGATAGGCGCGTCGCAGACGTTCGAAGCCTGCGTTGGGATCGCCGCGTTCGACCTCTTCCACGCGCGCGATCCGCTCGTAGCACTCGAGTTCACGCTCGGGGGTGACCGCGCGCGCGAGGTGGCCCTCGTACAGGGAGATGAGCGCGTCCCACAGGCGGTAGCGCTCGGCCGTCTGCTCGAGGCGCTGGGCGAGCTCATCGTCCTCGGGTTGGAGATCGTGGGCACGGCGGAGCAGCTCCGTGGCGCGCTCCGGCTGCCCGAGATTCTGCTCGGCGATCTCGGAGGCTTCGAGCAGGAGGTCGACGGGATCGGCGTTCGTGGCCGAAAGCGGCAGCCCGAGCTCCTGTTCGATGACGCCGAGGAGGCGCTCCCATTGGTCGTGGGTGCGCGCGAGCTCTCGCAGGGCTGCGCCCAGCTCCTCGCGGGCGATCCCGGCGTGCAGCGCCGCGAAGTAGGCCTTCTGCGTGCACGCGAAGGCGGTCGCCGGGGCGCCCAGGCGACCCAGCGCAATCGCGGCGGCCTCGTTGCAGATCTCGATCTGGCGCCGCACGTCGCCCGCGAGCGCGGATGCGCGAGCGCGATCGTCCTCGATGGCGAGCACCGCTTCCCACTGCGAGGTGCGCTCGGCCAGGCCCTCGGCGAGCCGGAACAGGCGCTCCTCGAACGGGTTCATCGCAACCGCGCGTCGCAAGCATTCCATCGCGCGCACGGGCTCGGCGGCGTCTCGCTCCGCGATCTCGGCCATGCGCTCGAGCGTCGCCGTCTGGAGCACGGGGTCGCTCGCGAGATCCAGACGGCGCTGTAGCGTTTGCAGGGCAGGTCCCGGTTCACCCGCCTCGATGTGGAGCTCCGCGAGCGTCCGGAGGCCCTCGAGATCTTCGGGCGCTTCGTCGATGTAGCGGCGGTATGCGGAGAGTGCCGCCTGTCGGTCCGCGAGCGGGCCCGCCCAAGTGTCGCGGATGAGGTTGTAGATCCGCCGCCGCTCCGCGGGCGCCTGGAGCGACATCAACATGCTCTCGGCCTGACGGATCACCTCGCGATGGTTGCCCGCGCGCTCGTAGTACTCGAGCAGTCGGCTCGCGATCGTCGTGTGATCGGCGAGCGGGTGCTCGACGAGGGACTCGAGCACGGTTGCAGCGCCCGAGGGATCCGAGGCGCGCTCGCCAAGGATCTCGGCGCGTTCGAGGCCGAGCTGCAGTCCCTCGGCTTCGCTCACGAGCCCCTGGAGCTCCGCCATCCTCGCGACGAGGCGCGGCCAGTCGTGGGTGCGACGGTAGAGTTCGATGAGCGCCTCGAGGGCGCCGCGGTGATCTGGGCGCGGGCCGAGGACGGCTTCGAAGCTCGAACGCGCGAGCGCGTCGTCGCGCAGGTGGGCCTGGGCGGTATGCCCAAGGCGCAGCCAAAGGTCGATCTGCCGCAGGGCAGGGGTCGTCGGGGCTTCCGCGAGGCTACGGAGCACTTTGGCGCGCGCCTCGTGTTTTCCGGCGCGTTCGAGCAGATCGAGCAGGCGATCCGCGACTTCGAGGTCGTTGCTCTTGAGCGCGAGGAGATCCTCGAGCACCCGCACGGCCCGCGCGGGATCGTCGAGCTGCTCCTGAGCGATGCTCGCCATCCGCCGCATGAGGCGGGCCTTGTGGGCGGGGCTCGGGGTCTTGTCGAGCTCCGAACCGAGCAGCTCGAACAGGTCGTTCCAGCGCTCCTGGTCCTCGAGGACCTGCTGGAGCCGCGCCATGGCCTCTTTGTCGGAGGGGATCATCTCGAGGATCTGGCGGCAGGCCCAGATCGCTTCATCCGGAGCGCTCAGCTCGTGGTGCCAGAGCTCGGCCATGCGCCGCAGCAGCGACGTGCGCTCCGTCTTGCTGCGCGAGCGCTCGAACTGATCGCGCAACATGCTGACGACCTGCTCGAAGTCGCCGTCGCGGTCGTAGAGCATCGTCAGCGCGCGCGTCGCTTGGATGTCGTCGGGCGAGAGCTCGAGGATCTCGTGGTAGAGCTCGATGGCGCGGCGGGGGTTCGACTGGCGATCGCGGTAGACCTGCGTGAGGCGCTTGAGGATATCGAGGCGCTTGATCGGGTCGGTCGCTTGCGCGAGCTCGGCCTCTTGCACGCGCACCATGTTGTCCCACATGCGCGTCCGCTTCTCGATGCGCTCGATGTTCTTGGGCGGGCGAGGGTCGTCGGGGTAGAGCGCAGCCATCTTGCGCCATGCGTCCACCGCTCCGTCGATATCGCCCAAGCGTCGCTCGCAGATGTCGGCGAGCTCGACGAACTCGTCGGCGAAGGCCGCTGCACTCAGCGGGGTTTCGCCCTGGGGGTAACCCGACGCCTGATCGATCTGGTAGGCGATGAGGTCGCGCAGGTGCGACCAGTGGTGTTTGCGCCGCCAGTGCTCTTTGTAGCCCTCGAAGGCGAGGGCGTTGAACGGCTCGCGCTCGAGGACCTTGTAGTAATAGACCGCGGCGCGCTCCTCGAGGTTGAGCTCATCGCGGTAGACCTTCGCGGCCTGGAGCAGCGTGTCCGTGGACACGTCGCGCGGGGCTTGATCGCACAGCGCGTCGAGCAGTGCCGCGAGCGCGTCGAAGTCTTTGGCGTCGGTGTAGATCTTTTGGAGCCGCTGCCAGGCGAGCTCGGATGGGCCCTGGTGAGGCGCGGCCTCGAGGTAGAGCTGACGGGCCTCCTCGCGGCGGGCGAGGTGCTCGTCGAGCAGGTCGGCGCGACGGAGCAGCAGGGGCACCGCGGGGGCGCCGGAGAGATGGCTCAGCCACTCTTGGTAGAGCTCGTCGAGCGCGAGCCAATCTTTGGCCTCGACGAGGGTGCGCTCGAGCAGTGCTGCGGCTTGGGAGTGCTCGGGACGCAGGCCCAGACAACGCCGGAGCATGCGTAAGGCGAGATCGTGCCGTTGCTTGCGGCGGGCGAGCTCCGCAGCTTTGTAGAAGATGTCCGCCGACTTGGCGCCGCCGTCCTCGTTGGCCTTGCCCGAAGCGAGGTAGAGCGCGCCAAAGGCCTCGAGGGCGAGCACGTCATCGGGCGCGAGCTTGAGCGCGGCCTGCAGGTGACGGGCGGCGTTCGGGATCTGGTGCAGCTTGTCGGAGTAGATCGCGGCGATCCGGCGATGGAGTTCGGCGCAGCGCGGCCCTTCTTGTTCCGGGTCGAGCTGCGAGATCGCCTTCTCGAGACTTGCGACCGCGGCTTCCCAGGCGCCTCCGCGCGCGTAGAGCTCGAGCAGGCGATCGGCGGCCTTGACGAGCAATGGGTCCTTCTCCAGCGCCAGCTCGTAGTGCCGCGCGGCTTCCGAGAGGGCGAGGAACTCTTGCTCGAGCAACTCCGCGAGCTCGAGGTGCTGTCCGCCGGCGTTGCGGGCGTCCGGGTGGACATGGAGCCGCCACCGGAGGAGATCCACGAGGGCTTGCTTGGAGCCGCTCGCGGCGTAGAAGCGCCGCAGGCGATCCACGATGCGATCGTTCTCGGGGCGCAATTGCACGGCGCGTGCGAGCGCGAGGATCGCGGTCTCCTGATCTTGGACGCGCTCGAACAAGAGCTCGAACGCTTGGGCGCTCAGGTCCGAGGCCTTGATGCGGTGCTCGGCGTCGTCTTGGAGCGCCGCGGCGTGCAGGAGGAGCAGATGCGCGAGCGCCCGCCAGTCTTTCTGCTCGCGAAAGTGACGCCGCAGCCGCAGGAACACCTTTTCGTCTCCGCCACTTTCGCGGTACTCGCCGAGTTCGGCGGGTTCGTCGGGGTAGCGGTCGGGGAGGGGCGTGTGCAAAGCGACGGCAAGGGACGACTGCAGGGCGACGTGCGGCTCTGACATCGACGTTCCCACAGGGCTAGCGGCTTGGGGTAGACGGCCCACGGCGGCAAACGCCAGCGGTGACGACCAGGACGAGGCGACGAAACGAAGCAATACCGGGTATATTTCGAGCTTTCGGCAACGAAGTCATGGTCGTTGTAGCGCCGGCTAGACCCACGCGGGCAAGTCACGGTATCACGAATCCCCCTCCGTACGGGTACTGCGTTTCGCTCGCGGCACTGCAGGTCCGCACAGTGCCCACCCACAGATGCCCTCCGTGCCCTTCCTACCCAAGATGCAGTCGTCAGCCGGGGAAAAGTTGCTGCCAAAGATCGCGCCCGATCCTCGTTTGATCGAGCATCGTCTTGCGAACGGTGCTCGAATCCTGATCTTGCCTACGGCGTCGGCACGGAGCCGCCCGTGCGCCCCGGTCTCGCTGGAGCTGTGGGTGCTGGGCGGCACGGCCGCGGAGCGGCCGCAGGAGCACGGCTGTGCCCATCTGCTCGAACACATGGTGTTCAAGCCCACGCAGTGGAACGGCAGCGCGTTGGACATCGCCACCGCCATCGAGTCGCTCGGGGGCGATGTCAACGCGTACACGAGCCATGACGAAACCGTCTTTCACGCCACAGTTCCCGCCTCTGCGGTGGACGAGGCGCTCCCCGCCCTGATGGCTCCGGTCCTCACGCCCAGGTTCGATCGCGAGGAGCTGCGTCGCGAGATCGACGTCGTCATCGAGGAGATCAAGCAATACGACGACGATCTCGCCTCGCGCGCGAACCAGGATCTCCTGGCGATCTTGTTCCCCGAGCACGGCTACGGGCGGCCCGTGCTCGGACGTCGCGGCGAGGTGCTCCAGCATGACGTCCGGCGCTTGAGCGCGTTTCACCGCGCGCTCTACACGGCCGATCGGACGGTGCTCGTGGCGGTGGGGCCGCTCGATCCTTCGCGCTTGATCGCAGCGGCGAAACCGTTGCTCGGGGCGCTCCCTCGCGCGGGGCGGCGGGTGGCCGATGCGCTCGTGCAGCCCCTGCGGCGTCCCGTCGTGCGGGTGCGTAGCGCCGATGCGCACGAGATCCACCTCGTGCTCGGGTGGGTGGCTCCGGCACTCCCCGACGGGCGCGCGTGTGCGTTGGACGTCGCCTCCGTCGTGCTGGGGTACGGCGAGGCCTCGCGGCTGGCCGTGGGGACGCGAAGGGGGTCGCGGCTCGTGACGGACGCCCAAGCGCACTTCTATGCCTCGCGCTGGGGGAGTGCGGTGCTCATCAGCGCCAACACTCCATCGTCGCGGGCCGAGGAGGCCACCCACGCGATCCTCGATCAGGTCGCCGCGCTGCAATCCGTCCCGGTCGACGCGACCGAGCTCGAGCGCGCCAAGGCCGTGCTCCAGTCGGACATCATCTACCGGCACGAGACCGTCCAAGGCCAAGCGCACGCGCTTGGCTACCAGCTGAGCCTCGGCGGGGCACTCCAGACCGAGGAGCGCTACTTCGAGGCGCTCGAGCGCCTGACCCCGGAGCAAGTGCGCCAAGCCTGTGCGGAGTTCCTCGCCGCGGAGCGGACGGCCGTCAGCGTGATCGTTCCGCGCGATGGTTCGGGTCCCGCGCCTCGCGCGTTGGCGGCCTCGATCCGCGCTGCGCTGCGCAAGCGGCCTTCGTCCCGGCGCCGCACGGGGCTCGCGACCCGGCGCGGCGTCTCCTGCATCGATCTTCCGTGCGGACTGCGGGTGCGCGCCATCGTCGATCGCAGCGTTCCCATGGCGTCCGGATGGCTCGTGTGGGCCGGGGGACTGCGGGGCGAGCAGCCCCGCGATCTCGGCTGTTCGCCGCTCATCGCCTCGCTGCTCACGCGCGGGTCCAAGGCCCTCGACGGCGACCGCCTCGCGCACGAGATCGAGAGCGTCGCGGCCAGCCTGGAGGGGTTTGCGGGCAGAAACAGCCTGGGGCTGCATTTCGAATGCCTCGCGCCCGACGTCCCCATGTTGCTTCGCCGCACCCTCGACTGCGCGCTGCAGCCCACGTTCGATTCCGACGAGCTCGAGGAAGAGCGTCGGGTGGCGCTCGAGGAACTGGCCGCCGAAGACGACGACCCCGCAGGTCTCGCGTTCCGGGAGGCTTACGCCGTGCTCTACCGCGGGCACCCGTTCGCACGCCGCCGCCACGGAACGCACGCGAGCCTCACGCGGCTCCGCGCCGAGCGTTTGCATGAGGTCTGGCGAACGTCGTACCCGCTCGGAGGCGCATGCTTGGGGCTCGCGGGCGACTTCGACCTCGAGCGTATCGTCGCGTTGCTCGAGGCGTTGACCCCAGCGGACGCCGCGCGCTTGCCCGCGACCGCGGAAGCCGCAACGCCGCGGTATCCCCGTCGACCGACCCAGCGTCGCCTGTCACGCGCCAAAGAGCAGGCGCACTTCGTGCTCGCCTATCCGGGGCTCGAGATGCACGACCCCGCCGTCTACGCGCTCGACGTCCTCACGACGGTGCTCGGCGGTCAGGTCGGGTGCCTGTTCGAATCTCTGCGCGAGCGTCAGGGGCTCGTCTACAACGTGTCCGTCTCCTCGCTCGAGGGCACCGACGCCGGGCATGTCGCGGTCTACGCGGCCACGAGCCGCAGAAAGCTCGATCGCGCGCTCGCTTCGACCCGTGCCGAACTCGCGGCCTTTTGCGCCCGGGGACCGCGACCCGGCGAGCTCGACCGCGCGAAAGCTTGGCTCGTCGCGCAGCACGAGGTCGAGATGCAGAGGCGCAGCCGGGTCGCCTCCCAGCTCGCGTTCGACGAAGTGTACGGGCTCGGTGCGGGCGTCCACCTGCGCTACCCGCAAGCGGTCATGAAGGTCTCGCGACGCGCCCTGTGGGACCTCGCGAACCGGCTGCTCACCCCCGACCGCTGCGTGGAGTCCGTCGTCGGCTAGAGCCGCTCTAGCTGAGCGACAACACGTAGACGTCGTAGATCGCGTGGGTCCAGGCGGCCACGGCAAAGCCGCGGATTTGGAAGACGAGCGCGAAAAAAGCCCCCGCCAGCGTGCGATAGACGAACGCGCTGTAGCGGAACGGCTCGCCCACGGGCCCGATGTGATGGGCCAAAGAGAACGCGAGCGACGAAAGCACGAGCGCGGCGATCCAGGCTCGCCGAGGTCCGGTGAGGCCCGTGAGCAGCCAGGCCAGGCCTCCCATCAGCATCACGCGAAAGATGAGCTCCTCGTGGAATCCTGCGCCGGCCGAGATCACGAGGATGTCCACGGGTCCAGGGCCCGTGACCGCGAGGCCGGGGGGAACACCGAGGAATTCGTTCATCACGAACACGATGAGCGAACCCATGATCAGCGCGTAGAACACGGATTCCGCCAACATCGGCAGGAACTGGCCCGGGCGGAAATGCCCCCGGCTGCGCATGATGACCGCGACCGCCCCGTAGATCACGACCATGGCGCCGAGGATCAGGAAGTAGTTGGTCAGGTCCCTGCGCCCGAGCTCGATGAGCGAGCGCGTGACGAAGTCCACGCCATTTTGGCCCTTCCCGCTCAAGATCCCCACCTGGTAGGTGAGGAAGAGCGGGAACACCAAAATCGCGCTCGTGAGTCCGTCGATCCGCGCACCGAAATGATGAGGCGCGTTGCTCATGCCGGCGAGTGTAGCCCGAGGCGCCTAGCCCGAGCGGTTTTCAGGCTCCCGCTCGGACCCGCAGGATGATTCCCGCGGGCCCGCCCCGGCCCGAAAGCGCGGTTCAACCGCGGGTTCGCTTGTCCGTACCGGATCGCTTGGCGGGGGCTTTGGCCCTGGCGGAGACCGAGGCTTTCCCCGCGCCAGCTTTCTTGCCACCGACCTTCTTGCCGGAGGCGGAGGGCTTCTTGGCGCCCCCCTTCTTCGGAGCCGGCGCTCGCTTCTTGTTCGCCGAGCTGGCGGCCCGGGACTTGCCCGCTGCTTTGGCGCCAGACTTCTTGGGGCTCGGACGCTTTGCGGCGGCCTTTGCCGCGGGTTTCTTTGCCGCCGGCTTCTTGGCCCCCGATTTCGTGGGCGCCGCGGATTTCTTGCCGGCCGCCTTCTTGGGCGCAGCAGACTTCTTGGCCTTGTCCTTCTCGCGCTGCTTGGAGGCTTTGTCCTTCTCGCGCTGCTTGGAGGCTTTGTCCTTCTCGCGCTGCTTGGAGGCCTTGTCCTTTTCGCGCTGCTTGGCGACCTTGTCCTTCTCGCGCTGCTGCGTGACTTTGTCTTTCTCGCGTTGCTTGGCGAGTTTTTCTTTTTCGCGTTGCTTGCCGAGCTTGTCTTTCTCGCGTTGTTTGGCGAGCTTGTCTTTTTCGCGCTCTTTTTCGCGCTCTTTTTTCGCTCGGTCTTTCTCGCGCTCGACGGCGACGCGCTTCTCTTCGCGCTCCGCGTCCTTGCGCGCACGCTCTTCCTCGCGCTTGGAGCTCGCCTCCAGGCGCTTGCGCTCCTGCTCCAGGCGGCGCTCATCGGCCTTGCGGACGCGTTCTTCCTCGCGTTCCCGCTTCTTGCGGTCACGCTCGTCGTCGCGCTCTTTGCGTTTCGCCTCGCGTTCGGACTCACGTCGCGCACGGTCGGCCTCGCGGCGTTCCTGGGCGGCGAGACGCTCGCGCTCGGCGGCTTGGCGCTTCTCTTCTGCCATGCGCGCCTTCTCGGCCTCTTCTTCGGCCAATTTGCGCTCGCGCTCGGCAGCGATCTCCTCGGGCGAAGGACCCATCTCGAGCCCGAGGAGCTGTCGCACCTCGTCTGGGCTCACGGGCTCGCCGCGGCGCTCGTCGTCATCTTCGCCGCGTCCATGGACGAGGACACGCGGGAGGTTCCCGCGGAACATGACCTCGACCTTCTGCTCCCCGGCGACCTCGGAGACGAACCCGACGCCGAACGTCGGGTGGACAACGATTTGCCCAACGCTCACCGCAGCTTTGGGTGAGTAGCGAATCGCTGTTCCGTGATCGTACGTGTTGATGCCGTCCAGCCAATCCAACTTCTTCTGACCTCTCCGCTTGGACACCAACGGTTCTGGGTTGTCGTCGTCGCCACCACGGGGCGGTTTGAACGAGTGCATGTCGCCGCATACTGCGCACTGAACACGACGCACTTCCTCCCCGTAGCTTTCGAGGATGATGTGTTGCGTGTCGGCACGACACTTTGGGCAGTACGCCTCAGTTTCGCCACCATTGTTGGAGTTTTGATTACCCCCGAAATGGCTTTCGAAGATCTGATCCATTCATCAATCCCCGGCCTATGAGGCAGGTGCTATCACGTGCTGATCGATGCAACAAGCCTAGAAGGCCCGAAAATGCAGGGAATTTCAGATTTTGGACATGGGCCGTCATGACCCTTGCGTGCATACATGTGCATGATTTTATTCTAAAATCAGAGTTTTAGGTAAAAAAGAGTGGGCGATCTGTCGAGGGACGATCTGATCGAGATCGCAACTGAATGCCTGATCACCGCTCTTCTGCGGGCCACGGCGCGTCCGCTTCGGACGAGCCGTCCTCGGAGAGGTCTCCGAAATCGTCCAGCTCCCCGTCGCCCACCTCGGGGAGCAGCTCGTGCACCAAGCGCTGGACCTGGGCGACGGCCTCTTTCGACTGCTCGGCCAGATTTCCCAATTCACGGCAGACGACCCGAAAAGCCCGGCCATGATCCCCGGCTTGCGCCGCGATGATGTTGCCGTTGAGGGCGAGGAGCTGCAGCCGCCGCGCGACATCGTCGATGTACCGGATGACGCCCTCCATGCGGCCCGCCTGGTCCACGCGATCATCCTGGTCTGACGGCCCCAGGACCTCGCTCAGCTCGGCCCCGAGGGCAGTTTCGAACGCCTCCGTGTCTTGATACGCCTCGACCATCCCCATCACGCCCTGGTCGGGCCCGGACCCGCTGAGCAGCGGCCGGCAGGCCACCAACTGCCGCCGGCCCTCGTGGACGAGCTCCCCGCGGAACACCTTGCGGTGCCGGAGGACCTGCTCGACCAGCTCGGCGTCGGCGTAGCCGCCCACCTCGCGCACGGGTCCGATCTCCAAGGCGCCAAAGTGGGCGATCCGGCGGTTGCCGAGGTAGAGCGCCAAGCCGAGGCTGGTTGCGCGGGAGATTCGGGGCAGCAGCTCGTGCTCGTCGTTGAGCACGCGTTCGCCGGCGCGCATCTCCGCGTCGCGTCGGTTGATCGGCCCATGGGCGAGCAGGATCTCCTCCACGAGCTCGGTCGCCGCCGTCGCCCGCTCGAGCATTCGGCGGCTCCACAGGGGCCGGAGCGCGTCCAGGACCAGGGTTGAGGGAGGGAGCGTGCGCACGACGCCGCAGTGTAACGGGGGCCCGGTCCGTGTGGTAGGCGTTGCCCATGTCGGAGTCTTCCTCGCGTCAGCGGGCCGAGTTGGGTCCTATGCCTCCCCGGGTTCGGATCGCCCCGAGCCCCACGGGAGATCCCCACGTCGGGACCGCTTACATCGCGTTGTTCAACTACGTCTTCGCCCACAAGTATGGTGGGAAGTTCATCCTGCGGATCGAGGACACCGACCAGCAGCGGTCGTCGCAGAGCAGCGAGGTGGCGATTTTCACGGCGCTACGGTGGCTGGGGCTCGATTGGCACGAGGGCCCCGACGTCGGCGGCCCCTACGGCCCCTACCGGCAGTCCGAGCGGACCGGCCTCTATCAGGAGCACGCCAAACTCCTCCTCGCGCGTGGGGGCGCCTATCGCTGCTTCTGCACGGCCGAGCGTCTGGAGGCGCTACGCAAGCAACAGACCGAGTCTGGCGAGAACCCCGGCTACGACGGTCACTGCCGGGACCTGGATCCCGGCGAGGTCGAGCGGCGGGTCGCGGCGGGCGAGCCTTCCGTCGTGCGCCTGCGGGTCCCAAGTGGCGGCCTGACGCAGTTCGTGGACCACTTGCGGGGGGTCGTGGAGATCGCCAACGCCGAGATCGGGGACCAGGTCCTGCTCAAATCGGACGGATTCCCCACGTATCACCTCGCCAACGTCGTGGATGACCATCTCATGGAGATCACCCACGTCATCCGCGGCGAGGACTGGATCACGTCCACCCCCAAGCACATCCTTTTGTACCGCTACTTCGGGTGGGAGCCGCCGCTGTTCTTCCACCTGGGTCTGCTGCGCAACGAGGACAAGTCCAAGCTCTCCAAGCGCAAGAACCCGGTCTCCGTGTACCACTACCGAGACCTCGGCTTCTTGCCCAAGACGTTCCTCAACTTCCTCGGGACCCTCGGGTTTTCCATGCCGGGCGACCGCGAGCGGTTCACGGTGGAAGACATGATCGAGGCGTTCGATTGGTCTCGGGTCGGCACCGGCGGTCCGGTCTTCGACGTGCGCAAACTCGAGGCCTGGAACGGCGACGACATCCGCGGCATGACGCCAGAGGCTTTGCTCGCCGAGCTGCGGGCGCGCGTGCTCACGGACCCGCGACTGCTCGACATGGTCAAGCTCTCGCAAGAACGCATCTCCCGGTTGGACGACTTCGTCCCCTATGCTTCGTTCTTTTTCGGGGGGACCGTCGACTACGAGGCGGTGCTCCCGAGCCTAAAGCTCAAGCAGCGTACCAAAAAAGAGGTGGTGGGGGTGCTCAAGGCGTTTCTCGACGAGCTCGAGAAGGATCCTCACGCGCGTGCGTTCGATGTCCCGTCGCTCGAGGTGTTCTGCCGCGAGTTCTGTGAACGGCACGCGTTCAAGCCCAAGGAATTTTTCACGTTGCTCCGCCTTGGTGCAACCGGCAGAACGGCTTCGCCCCCGTTGTTCGACACACTCGTGGTGATGGGCAAAGACCGCGTGCGCATGCGTCTGCGTGACGCGATCGAGCGGTTGCAGCGCGAGACCCACTGGCCGGGATAGGCCGCTTTCTCTCGCGTGGCGGGACAAACGCTACGGGACAAACTCGGTCTGAACGGCTATAGTCAACTTCGGTGGGCCGAGGGCGCAGGCCTTCAAGTTCATCCTACTTTCGTTCAACCAGGGAACTGCCTCTGTCTGTGGGTGTGCAAGCCCGTCCGGCGGGAAGCCCGAAGCAGCTATTCGCGGTGCCCACCTACTACGGTAGGGGTTGAACTCGAATCGCCGGCCTTCGGTCCACCCAACTCGCTCCGACAACGTGCTCCCGCAGCTGGCTCCCTAAAGCCCGCTCGCCTCCTCGATGCTCTTCCTCGATGCTCTTCGGCGCGGGAAGAACGGGGAGGTCGACGGCGCCGCCGGGGTCGAGCGGCGGGCACGTTGGGTCGAAGACTTGGCGGGCTCAGCGGGTCAACGGGGGTCGTGGGTGAAGCGAGGGTCCGCTTTGGGGAGTTGAGCGCGGTACTCTGGGCCGGCGCCGCCTTGCGTGGCGACGCTCAGACCACCCTCGCGCATCAAGTCGACCTTGTGGAGTACGGCATCGGGCCGCTGCTCGGTCGCGAACATGTGCTGCTTGGTGTCCATCCGGATGGCGTCGCACGGACACGCTTCCACGCAGAGCCCGCAAACGATGCACTTGAGCTCGTCGATGACGAAGCTCTTGGGGGCCTTCTCGTGGCTGTCGTGCCGATCTTCGGCCTCGATGGCGATGCAGCGCGCCGGGCAGATCGTGGAGCAGCACATGCATGCGACGCAGCGTACGGATCCGTCTTCGCGATGCATCAAGCGGTGCACCCCGCGGAAGCGCTCGGGATAGTAGTCCTTGACGTCGACCCCGGGCTCTCCGTAGCGAATCGTGTCGACGTTCTTTTGTCCCGGTGAAAGCGCGTTGGCGAAGAAGTGCCGAGCCGTCGTGGCCAAGCCCTGCAAGATCGCCGGGAGGAACACCTGATCGCTGAAGGTGCGGGTCAGAGAGACTTTCTTGACACCGATGGTCATCGGTTACTCCTTGGGCCCTTGGGTGTGCGCGTCGTCCTGGGATGGCGCCGGCGGGGCGGTGGGCGTCAGGGCGTAGACGACGAGCGCCGTGAGGACGATGTTGGCCACCGACAGCGGAAGTAGGCCCTTCCAGCCGAGGTTCATGAGTTGATCGTAGCGGAAGCGCGGCAAGGTCCAGCGAATGAGCAGCTGGACCCAACACAGGACGACGACCTTCACGCCCCAGATCACCATGCCGAGCAGCACGACCGCGAGGTGCGGAAGCTGCGTGCCCCATCCGGTGAACAGTGAAACCACCGCGAGGCCGAGGTGGATGCCACCGACGATCGCGACGACGACACCGAACATTCGCACCGCGGGGTTGGAGCGGACCAAGCGGATCCCGACGAAGAGCAGGACGATGCCCGCGGTGGCGAGGCAGAGCTGCGCGACCGCGGCCGAGGAGAACCCCGAAGCCCCGAGCGCGCCAAAGGGGAGCGCCCAGCCTCCGAGGAACAGCGTCGTCACGATGGCCGAGACGAACACGACCTCCATGAACTCGCTCAGGTAGAACAGGCCGAACCGCATCCCGGAGTACTCGATGAAGTACCCGATGATCTCGGACTCGCCTTCGGGGAGGTCGAAGGGCGCGCGTTTCGTTTCGGCGATCGCGGCGGTGAGGAAGAGGATGAATGCGACCGGCTGCAGGAGGATGCCCCACGAGCTGTCCATCTGAGCCCGGACCAGCGCGTGGGGCTCCAGGGAGCCGTACACGAGGAGCGCGCCCACGACCGTGAGGCCGAGCGCAACCTCGTAGGAGATCATCTGTGCGGATGCCCGCAGCGCCCCGAGCACGGCCCACTTGTTGTAGCTGGCCCAACCCGCGAGGGTCGTCCCATAGGTCGCGAGCGAGGCGATGGCGAAGTAGAACAGCAACCCGACGTCGATCCGGGCGACTTGCAGCGGCGTGCCGCCGCGCCCTGTCGCGCACTGGTCGATGTCGGCTTGGGTCGTGACCTGGAACAGCTGCTCGTAGCAGAGCGCGTCGCCGAAGGGGACGATCGCGAACACGGTCATCGCGGGCGCCAAGGCCAAGAGCGGCGCCAGGCCGTAGAGCACGCGATGCGCCCGGCGAGGGATGAAGTCCTCTTTGAACAGCATCTTGATGCCGTCCGTGATGATGTGCAGGAGGCCCCAAAGGCGCAGGGTGACCCCGCCGAACGAAACGCGGGCCATGTTGGGGCCGACGCGGTCCTGCATGAGGGCGCTCTGTTTGCGCTCGAGCCAGGTGAGCAGCGCGGCGAGGGGCAGCACGAAGCCGAGCGCGAGCACATGGACCTTCACGAGGGCGGGCAGAAGCTGCGTCCACACCCACGAGCGGTACTGGAACAGGAGCGGAACCGATTGCGGCTGCCCTCCCGCGCTGAACTGGAGCGTCGCGGCGCCATCGCGGTACTCGCCGCGTTCGAGCGCGACGCCAGGCTCGTCGGCGACCACGCTTTCGACGCTCGCGGAGGGACCTCGAAGACTCTCGGGGTCCACGGCGACGGTGAACGTGAGCGATTGACCCGGTCGCAACGTGCGGCGGCTGAGGGGATCGACGATGGAGAACGACGCCCAGTCGGATCCTTGGATCCTGAAATCTGCGACGGCCGCAGCGCGGTCACCCACGTTGACGAGCTCGATCTTCCCGGTCGTCGTCTGCGGATCGAGCACGAGCCGGGTCGGGCGCGCCTCGATCCGAACACCCTGCGTCGCGTCGCGGCCCGCCGCAGGATCGCCGCAGGCCGTGAAGAGCACGATGAGGCAGGCGAAGCCGAAGAGGGGGCCGAGCAGCGATACCCACGCCCACGGGGCCCGGCGGTTGGACTCCTGCCATGGCATGCGAGCCGCGAGGGCGTGGACGATGCGCCGCAACGAAGGGAACTCCGGCATGGGTCGAGCTTTCGGCAACGCGGTCATAGGAGGCGTCGGTGGGGTGTTCTCGGGTCGGAGGCTCAGCCGCGCGAGTTGCCAAAGCGCAGGAGGGTCGGGCGCGGTGGCTCGTGTTCGCGAAGGAGCGCGAGCAAGGCCTCGTCTTGGTGGGTCTCCGCGATGCGTTGGGTCTGTGCGCGGCTCGGCCCGATGTCTTGGCCGCCGAGCGCGAGGACGAGGGCGCGCAGGTGGTCTGCGGCGTGCTGCCGGTCGCCCTCGGCTCGCCACGCGGGCTGAAACACGCGCAGCCGGCCTTGGCGATTCGTGACGGTGCCCAAACTCTCGGCCCAGCTCGCGCACGGAAGGGCCACGCGGCATGCGTCGCTCAGGGGACCACGGCGATCGGTCAGGACCACGGAGTGGATCTCGGAGAGGCCGCGCAGTGCGACGTCGCTGAGCTCGGCGTCGCAGTCCAAGAGGATGACGGCTTGGAAAGCGCGCCCGGCGAGGCCGAGCGCCAACTCGCCTTCGTGCCGCGCTTGGAGGCCAGCGGCCGCATAGGCCCCGCGGAGGTTCGGGTTCTTGTCGGCGTCTCGCAGCAGCGCGTCACCTTTGCCCTCGGCGCGGCCGAGCAAGTAGCGCTCGGCCCCGACCAGGTCTGCGAGGCTCGCGAGGGCAGCGTTCGCTTCGTTGGTGGCCGTGGCGCTGAACACCGCGGCGACCTTTTTCCCCTTCAAGCCCGCCGCAGCCTCGGCGATCGCGGTGGCGAGGGGGGAACTCTTGCCCGAAACCTGCGCCTGCAGCAGGCGCAACTCGGGGTCCAGGGCCTTGTAGGTGTAACGGCCTTCGTCGCACATCCAATGGCCGTTGACGCTCGGATCGAGGCGAGGGATCACCCGGTAGGCGCGCTCGTGTTTGCTGTGCAGCTCGACGGCGCACCCCGTGGCGCAGCCAGGACACGTGGTCGGAGTCTCGCGCAGCTCCCAAGTGCGGATGGCGAACCGGAAGTCCTTGGCGGTGAGCGCCCCCACCGGGCAGATGTCGATGACATTCATCGAGTACGCGTTGTCGAGCCGCGCGCCGTTGGCGACGTCGATCTCCTCGTGGTCGCCGCGGTTCACCATCCCGAGCTCGGCGGTCTTGGGGATCTCCTCACAGAAACGGACACAGCGGGAGCAGAGGATGCACCGCTCCGCATCGAGGACGATCTCTCGCCCGATGTCCTTCACCTTGGGTTTGCGGATCTTGGGCACGTCGACCCGCGTGAGGTTGTGATCGTGCGCCATGTAGTGGCGCTGCAGCGTGCATTCGCCTGCCTTGTCACAGATCGGGCAGTCGATCGGGTGGTTCTTGAGCGTGAACTCGAGCATCTCGCGGCGCGCCTTGTGGACGGCCGGGCTCTTGGTGCGCACCACCATCTCGTCTGCGACCTCGATCTGACAGGCCGGTTGCAGCTTGCCCATCGAGCGGCCGCGCACTTCGACGTCCACGAGGCACTGCCGGCAGCTCGCGGCGACGGTCAGGCCAGGGTGGTAGCAGAAGTAGCAAATCTCCTCGCCCGTCGATTTGATGGCCTCGAGGATGTTGGTGCCGCGGCGCACCACGACGGTCTCCCCGTCGATCGTGATGGGCACGGTGGCGTCGCCGGGGCCTGGCACCGCGGGGACGTTCGGGGCCGCCGGGGCGGGGGCAGCCACGGGGCCGAGCTCCGGGCCGAAGGCGACGGGGATCGGGGCCGTGGACGACGGGGGAGGGGTTTGGGTCGGTGGGCCCGGAGGGGGCGGCGTCAGTGGGGATGGGTCGACCATGGTGTTTGCCCTGGGCCTAGCGATCGCACTCTCCGCCGATCATGTTGAGGGAGCCGAAGGTGGGGACGATGTCTGCGATGTTCGCCCCGAGGATCATCTGCCGTAATGCCGCGGTCGTATAGAACGAGGGCGGTCGCACGCGACACTTGAAGGGGCGGCCGGTGCCGTCGCTCACGATGTAGAATCCGAGCTCGCCGTTCCCGGCCTCCGTGAAGCTGTACGCCTCTCCTGCGGGGACCTTGACGCCATCCATGATGTGCTTGAAGTGCGCGATCATGCCTTCGATGGAGTTGTAGACCTCGCGCTTGCTCGGCATGGCGTAGCGGGGATCGTCGATGATGACGGGGCCCGGGGGGATCTGCACGAGCGCTTGCTCGACGATGCGAAAGCTCTGATCGATCTCTTCCACCCGGACGAGGTACCGCGCAAGGTTGTCGCACCCATCGGCGATGGGAACGTCGAAATCGAAGTGATCGTAGACCGAGTAGGTCTTGTCCTTGCGGACGTCGTAGGCGATGCCCGACCCGCGCAGACACGGTCCCGTCACGCCGTAGGCGATCGCGTCCGCGGCCGGCAGGACGCCCACGCCCTCCATGCGATCGAGGAAGATGCGGTTGCGCTCGACGAGCTTGCGCACGTCGCCGACGAGACCTCGGACCTTGCGCAGCTTGGACTTGCACTTGGGGATGAAGTCGGCGGTCAGATCCCACGCGACCCCTCCGACCCGGCAATAGCTGTGCGTGAGGCGTGCGCCGGAGACGTCCTCGAGGAGCTCCCACAGATGTTCGCGCGCTCGGATCCCGTAGAAGAACGCGCTCAGGCCTCCGAGCTCGGCCAGCGACGCGACGATGCAGGTGATGTGATCGGCGACGCGTGCGATCTCACCGACGATGACGCGAATGTACTCGGCGCGCTCGGGGACCTGCTCCGTGATGCCAAGGAGCTTCTCGACCGCCATCGCGAAGCCCACGTTGTTGAGCATCGGTGAGACATAGTTGAGGCGGTCGACGTACGGAAAGATCTGATTGTACGTCGTGTTCTCGGCCTCTTTCTCGAACCCGCGATGGAGATAGCCGACTTGCACGTCCGCATCTCGGATCGTCTCGCCATCGATGCGCAGGACGATGCGGACGGTTCCATGCATCGCCGGGTGGGAAGGCCCCATGTTGACGATGAGCTCCTCGGTGGGGAGCCGCTCGGCTTCGTCGGCGAAGGCCTGCAACGAGGGGGAGAGGGGCAGTTCGCCTGCCTGACGCGCGGACCGGACATCGAGGTTAGGCGTAGACACGCGTGGTCTCCGGGTTAGCCGCTCGTGCGGCGGTCGTGGCTGGCTTCGAGCAGGCGGGTCGTTTGGTCGTCCGTGGTGGGCGCATCGGGGCGGCGCACGAGCGGTTGCCGACCGTTCTGCGGATAGTCCTTGCGGAGCGGATGGCCGACGAACTCCTCGTACATGAGGATCCTGCGCAGGTCCGGATGCCCTACGAAGCGGACCCCGTAGAGGTCCCACGCTTCACGCTCGGCCCAGTTGGCGGCTTTCCAGAGCGCGGTGGCGGTCGGCACCCAGCACTCCTCTTGCGCCTCGTCGATGCGGACTTTCACGCGCACCCGGTGACGATGCGTCAGGCTGTAGAGCTGGTACACGACCTCGAAGCGGGGCGTCTGCCGGTAGTAGTCGACGACGGTGAGGTCGGTCAGCATCTCGAACGTGAGCTCGGGATCGTCGCGCAGGGTCGCGAGCGCGGCCAGGAGATGCTCGCGGTGCACCACCACGATCTCGTCGCCCACGTGGCTGCCCGACTCCACGATGGCCTCGGGGCGAAGCGCTTGGAGGCGATCGAGCACGCGTTGGGCCATCAGCGCACCCTCCCGTCGCGGGGCATCCGTTCTGCGGGGTCGAGGCCCATGGACGTGCCATCGGGGATGAGCGGCAGGTGACGGCGGTCTTGAAGGGTGACCGTCGCGGTCGGCCCGATCTCTCGTTGCGCGTGACCCCGATGGTCTTGGATCCGCCGCTGCAAGACCATGAGTCCGTCGAGGACTTGCTCGGGGCGAGGCGGGCATCCGGGAACGTACACGTCCACCGGGATCACCTGGTCCGCGCCCGGGGTCACGGTGTAGTTCTGGTAGAAGCCCCCCGTGGATGCGCATACCCCGAATGCCATCACCCACTTGGGATCGATCATCTGGTCGTAGACCCGCCGCAAGACCGGAGCCTGGCGTTCGGTGATGGTCCCGATGACGATGAGCAGATCGGCCTGGCGGGGTGAAAACCGCGGGAACTCGGCGCCGAAGCGGGCGATGTCGTAGCGCCCGCCCATCGTCGCCATGAACTCCATTGCGCAGCATGCCGTCGCGAATGGGTACGTGAAGAGGCTGTATTTCTGCGCCCAGTTGATCGCGTCTTGGAGGACGGTGGGAACGAAGCCGGTCATGTCCAATCCAACGCTTTCTTGCGCCAGACATACGCTAGCGCGACGAGCAGGACGCCGAGGAAGACAAACATCTCCACGACGCCGAACAGTGTTCTGCTGCCCATGCAGATGCCCGCGACGGCGTCGAAAGTCCCCGTGCACGAGAGCTCGCGAAACAGCGAGGCCCACGGGTAGAGGAACGCGACCTCGATGTCGAACACGAGGAAGAGAATCGCGACTTGGTAGAACTTGACGCTGAACTTGACGCGCGGGCTGCCGATGGGATCGCTGCCGCACTCGAACGGCTCGTCCTTGATCCGCGACGTGCGCTTGGGGCCGAGCACCATCGTCACGCCCAGATTCACCGCCGCGAAGCCGACTGCGAACACGATGAACACGAGCGCGGGGATGTACGCGTCGAGCATGAGCGGCCTCGTCTTACCATACCGATCGCGAGGTGGCGACCATCGGCGTCGGGGGCGGCAAGGCGAGGGGGGGCGCGGCGGGGTGCGTCAGGGTGGGTGCTGCGTTCGCGTTCCGGGGGGCGCGGGGGTTAGCCCGTGCCTTCCATGGCGAGCTCGAACACCTCGACCTCGTCGGCGTCCTTGGCCATGAGCAGCACGCGAAGCGGGCGCTCGCCCCGGTACGAGCGGAACTCCGAGTGGATCGCGCGCGCGGCTTCCTCGGCCGGGATTCCGTACTCGAAGGCGCCCATGAGCGGGATGGCGACGGTCGTGAAGCCTTTCACGCGGCAGGCCACGATCACGGCCGCGGTCGCGCGCAGCACGTCTTCGACCTGGACTTGGCCGCCCGGCTCCGCCGTGTTCGGGACGTGGACCAGGTTGCGCGCTCGCATGCGCCCCGCGGGCGTGACGAAAGCCGCACCGATGGCCAGCGGCGTGTGTTCGAGCACCAACGCCTCGATGTTGCCGCCCGCGAGGTCCCGGATCTTGGAGGCCGGATAGTGGGACATCAACCCGTGCGAGTTGGTCGGGCACACGAATGCGTCGCAATCCACCTGGTCCCAGGGTTCCGTCGAGATCTGAATGGAGATGTGCTCGGTCGTTTCCAGGCCCACGGGGCACCTTTCGTCGGCAGTTGGCGTCGCGCCGTTGGCGCCGTCTGCGCCGTCTGCGCCGTTCGTATTCGCGCACCCCGAGGTGGACGAAACGAGGCGCCGTCTTAGCGATTTTACCCCGCAGGCGTCCAGCAGATTCGAGGCAAACCCCTGGCTTCGGCACTCAGGCGGTTGGAGCGGTTTGCGCCCGCGCCTACTCGAGCGCCGTGATTCGCCAGCCCCGGTCGGTCCGCTCCAGCGTCAGCATGTGGCCCTGGGCGTAGCGAAGCGCGGCTCGTTGCGCGTCCGGGCTCAGCTCGAGCGCGCCGGGTTGCTCGAGCGCCGCCTCGATGGCCTCCGCCCGCGCCTGCCAGTCGTCCCGAAACGCGGCGCGCAGGTCCTCCCCGAGGACCTCGTGCAGGCCCTCCGCATCGGCGGTGCGCAGGCCTGCGAGCAGCGTGCGAATGGCTTCCACGGGCGTGTCCGTGCGCCCCTCCGTGGGCAGTCCGCCCGTGACGTAGTAGGCGCGGGGGTCGTCGCCGGGGTTTTCGGCCCAAGTGAGCACGCGACCGCCGGCGTGCACCGTGGCGCCCTGATGGATGATGGTGGGTTCGCGGGGTTTGGACTCGAGGATCGCTGCGTGCTCGGCCCGCTGTTGGGCCCAACGTGCCTCGAACTCGGCCCGAGGCGTGGCAGCCTTCACCGCCGGGGTCAGGAGCGCATACGCGGCCTTTGCATCGTTGCGCGCGATGGCATCGAGGTAGGCCTCGTAGAGCTTTTCGGCGGACCTCGGGCCTCGGGTGCTGCACCCCGCCAACGTCAACGCCAGGGCGAGCGCGCACCTCACCGCACGACCCATTTGTCGAGGACCGTGTCGTGGGCCGGGCCAGGATCGAGCTCGGGGTAGTCCAGCGTGAAGTGGAGCCCCCGGCTCTCCCGACGCCGGTCCGCGCATTCGATGATGAGGTAGCCGCACAGCGAGATGTTGCGCAACTCGAGCAGGTCCCGCGTGACGCGGAAGCGCAGGTAGTAGTCGCGGATCTCCTCGCGGATGAGCTCGATGCGGCGGCGCGCCCTCGCCAACCGCTTGTCGCCACGGACGATGCCCACGTAGTTCCACATGAGCGCCCGCACCTCCTGCCAGTTGGCGGTCACCATGACGGCCTCGTGGGAGTCCACGGCATCGCCTTCGTTCCAGTGGCTCACGTTGTCCGGCGGCGCGCGGTGGCCAAACTCGTCGCAGATCGCGGCGGCCTCGTTGGCGAGCACCAACGCCTCGAGCAAGCTGTTGCTCGCGAGACGACAGGCGCCGTGCATGCCGCTCATCGCGACCTCGCCGATCGCGAGCAGCCCTTGCACATCCGTGCGGCCGAACGAATCGACCACGACGCCGCCGCACATGTAGTGCGCCGCGGGGACGACGGGAAGGGGCCGCGTCCGCATGTCGATCCCAAGCTGCATGCAGCGCGCATGGATCCCGGGGAATCGCTCCACCACGAACTCCGGCGACAGGTGCGTCACGTCGAGCAGCACGCAGTCATCGCCGGACCGTTTGAGCTGCGCATCGATCTCGCGCGCCACGACGTCGCGGGGAGCCAGGCTCTCCATGGGGTGCCGCCCCTTCATGAGCTCGCGCCCGTCTTTGCACCGCAGGATCCCGCCCTCGCCCCGGACGGCCTCCGTGACGAGGAAGCTCTTCGCGTCGGGGTGGTACAGGCAGGTCGGGTGGAACTGCATGAACTCGAGGTTCGCCACCTTCGCGCCGATCCGGAACGCCATGGCGACGCCGTCCGCGGTCGCGACGTCGGGGTTGGAGGTGTAGCGGTACACCTTGCCGGCGCCGCCGGTGGCGAGCACCGTGACGGGGGCGACGAAGGCCCCGACTTCTCCGGTCTGCGTATCGAGGCTGTAGGCGCCAAAGCACCCGCGCGTGCCGTCGACCTTGGACCACGAGAGCAGGTCGATCACCATCTGGTGGGCGAGGATGCGGATGTTGGGATGGCTTTGCACCGCGTCGAGCAGCACCCGCATCATCTCGGCGCCCGTGGTGTCGAGGTGGTGCACGACCCGGCGGTGGCTGTGTCCGCCCTCGCGTCCGAGCTGAAAGGGAGCATCATCCGCGCCGCCCTGACGATCGAACCGCGCGCCGTAGCGGTCGGCGAGCTGTTGGACGAGCGCAGGCGCCATCGCGACGGCCTTCTCCACCATCTCGGGGTGGCAAAGGCCGGCGCCGACCCGCAATGTGTCCTCGACGTGGGACTGCAGCGTGTCGTCGCCGTCGAACACCGCCGAGATCCCACCTTGGGCCCAACGGGTGTTCGAAGAGACCGGCTGCTCCTTGGTCAAAAGGATGACAGGACCGCGGTCGGCGACCTGGAGCGCAAAGTAGAGCCCGGCCAGACCGCTGCCGATGACGAGGTACCGAGCGTGATGGACGGGCGTCGAGCGTGTCACTCTGGGTCAGGGTATCACCCAAAACTTTCGCTTGCGACGCTGCCGACCGTAGACTGAGCACGTGCGTGCCCAAGCCCGACGTGCTCGCCTGCTCCGCTGCGCCGGTTTGATCGGGTGCCTCGCGCTCGGCAGCGGAGCCACCTCGGGCGGTCGGAACAACTACTACTCGTATACCGACGACCAAGGCGTCATCCACGTCACCAACGTCCCCGAGCGCCGTGAAGGTGCGTGGCGGCTCTGGAAGAGCCTCGAGGGCAGCGGCACCGATCTACCGCGGGCTCCGGCCGTGCGGCGCGGAGGGGAGAGCGACACGGACAGCGAAGAGCGCGAGCGTCGTTACGACGCCTTCATCCGGGGCGCCGCCCAACGCTATCAACTGCCGGAGTCGCTCATCCGCGCCGTGATCCGCACGGAGAGCAACTTCTACCCCAAGGCGGTCTCCCGCGCCGGAGCCATGGGCCTCATGCAGCTCATGCCGAGGACGGCGACCTCGCTCGGGGTCGAGCAGGCCTTCGATCCCATGCAGAACATCTACGGCGGCACCCGCTACCTCCGGCTGCTCGCCAACCGATACGACGGCGACATGATCCTCGTGCTCGCGGCCTATAACGCGGGCGCAGGGAACGTGGAAAAGTACGGTGGCGTCCCTCCGTTCGAGGAGACGCGAGCGTACGTGCGTGCGGTCCTCCAGCGCTTCTACGGCTACGAGCGCAAAGCTGCGGCCCACCCGGCCGGGGTCCGGCCCGGCCCGGCTCGCCACGTCGCACCGTAGGCCGCGTTTGTGAGGTAGTCTCCCCGCCTGATGGCGACCGTCCATCCCCAAGCCAGCGAGCCTCAGGCACGCACCGCGCCGGTCCCGGCGATCACGGCGTTCGCGTTCTCGCGTCTGCTCAACGCGTCCGAGCGGGCCGAGCCGCTGGAGCTCACCCGCGAGGGGCACCTCGTCGTGACGGTGCGGGGCGAGATCATGGCGCGCACCGACGCAATGTTGCTCGGCAGCCAGAACCTGGTCGCGCAGCCCCTGGCTCGCCGCATGCAGGGCCGCTCGATCGGGGAGGTGTTCCACCGCCTCGTCTCCATCGCTGGTGAAGGTCACATGGTCCTGTCCTGCGATGCCGAGCGCTTCTTCCCGCTGCAGCTGCGTCGGGATCTGTGCTTCTTCGTGGAGCGCTACTTGTGGGCGATCGAGCCGACCCTCATGTGGGACGTCGGGACGGTCCCCCTCACGCGCCGGTCACGGCCGATCCCACTCGTGCGCGTCGCAGGAGCGGGGCGCGTGGCCTTGCGCGTGCCAGGGGAGCTCGTCGCCATCAAGATCGCCGTCGATCGCCCCTATCGCATCCGGCACGACCCGTTCGTGGGTTGGGTCGGAAACGTCGTGGTCCAGCAGCAAGACGCGGACTTTCTCACCTGCGAAGGCGAGGGGGCCGTGCTCGTCGCCTTGCCGCAGCCGCGGGAGGTGGCATGAGGCGCGGGCTCGAGTCGTTCCGCCGGGAGGTGCTCAACGTGCCGAACGGGATCACGATCGGACGGTTGTTCCTCATCCCTCCGGTCTTGCTCTTGATGGGGTCGGACGTGCTCTGGCGCAACCTCGTGGCGTCTTTGTTGTTCGCCACCGCGAGCGGCCTCGATCTGCTCGATGGCTACCTGGCGCGCCGCCAGGGCCTCGTGACCGTGTTCGGGAAGTTCGTCGATCCGCTGGCCGACAAGCTCATGGCGATGGCGGTCATGGTCTACCTCGTGGCGCTCGGGGCCCTGCCCGCGTGGCTCGTCGTGCTCATGATCGGGCGCGATTTCTACATCAGTGGGTTGCGTCAACTCGCGGCCGAACGCGGAGTCGTCATCGCGGCCGGCAGCGGCGGCAAGGTCAAGACCGCGATCCAGCTGATCGGGATCTGTTGTGTGTTGGCGCGCTTCCGCCTCGAGCCCCCGTGGCTGCCGTTCGCCCTCGACATCGCGGTGCTCGGCGTGTGGCTGCTCTACGTCGCGCTGGTGCTCACGGTCGTGAGCGCGGTCCAATACACCTGGGGCTTTGGAGATGCCCTCCGAAACCAACCCGCGAACGGTTGAGCTCGAGCTCGGCGCCGTGGAGGCCGGCATCCTCGGGATGTTCGCGTCCGACATCGCGCCGCGCTCGATGTGGTTCGACGGCGGTCGCACGTCCACGGGATGGTTTGGCGCGTGGCCCGATCTCGTGCTCGAGGGCGAGCACCCAGAGCTCCTCGACGATGCCGAGGTGCGCTGGAGAAGAGACCCGGAGCGGGTTTGGATGGGGTGGCTGAGCTACGAGTGGGGCGTCGATCGGCTCCTCGGTCGCTCGCCTGCGCGGCGGCGGATCCCCGGCATCGGCTTGCGCCGGTTTCCGGCGGCCTTGGAGCTCCAAGCGGGCGCTCGCGCGATCCGGGTCCACGGCGATCCCCAGGATGGCCACCGCCTGCTCGCGGCGCTCGGGCACATGGAGCCCGCCGCGCCTTCGCCCTGGCCTTGGGGTCCCCTTCGTGCCCGGCAAGACGAGGGCGACTACCACGCGCGGGTGGAGGCTGTGCGGGAACACATCGCCGCGGGGGACACCTACCAGGTCAACCTCGCGCAGCGGTTCGACGCGGACTGGCGCGTCGAGCCCTCGCCGGCCATCGTCGCTGCGGCCTACGGGCAACTACGCACCCATTCGGACGCTCCGATGGGGGCGCTGTTTGCCTGCGAGGACACCTGGGTGCTCTCGAACTCGCCCGAGACGCTGCTCTCCGTGACGCCGCGTGACGGCGACGTCGTGGCGCGCTCGTGGCCCATCAAAGGCACGGTCGCGCGCCTGCCCGATCCGGAAGCGGACGGCCGCGCGCAACTCCAACTCCGTCGCTCGATCAAGGACGCGGCCGAGCACGTGATGATCGTGGATCTCGTGCGCAACGACCTCGGGACCGTGTCTCGCCCGGGGACGGTGCGCGCCAGCGGGACCCCGCGGATCATGAGCCTCGCCACGGTGCATCACCTCGTGACCGAGGTGTCGGCGCTCGCCGATCCCACGGTCTCGCTCCGCGAATGGGTGGCGGCCTTGTTCCCGGGGGGGAGCATCACCGGGGCTCCCAAGCGTCGCACCGTCGAGATCATCGAGGCGCTCGAATGTCAGGACCGCGGGTTCTATTGCGGCAGCCTGTTGCTGCTCGCTCCCTGCGGGTTGCGGATGAGCATCGCGATCCGCACGGCGACCGCAGACCCGCGAGGGCTGCAGATTCACGGTGGAGGCGGCATCGTGATCGACAGCCAGCCGGAGTCGGAACGGCTCGAGACCTTGGCCAAGGTGCGGGCGTTCGCGGGTCCGTTCCACTGACGGGCCCCGGCCCGGGGCTTACGCTTCGGATCTGGGTGCGGGCTTCGGGCTTGGGCGCCCGATCCGGTTTCCGCTAGGCTTTCGTCTTGGGCGGATCGAGCACGTCGCCGTGGCGCGTGAGGAAGATGAAGAGTAGGCCGACCCCGATGACGAGGGCGACGTCGGCCACGTTGAAGGTTGGCCAGACCTTGTTGGGCCAGTAGTAGACCTTGATGAAGTCGACCACGCCGTGGCGCAGCTCGCCGCGCAGCTCCATGACGCGGAACAAGCGATCATGGAGGTTGCCGAGGGCGCCGCCCGTGACGAGCGCGACGGCTGCGAACGCGCTCGCGAAGCGGGTGGGGAGGCTCGCCGCGAGGCGGCCCATGTAGACGAGGGCGAGGATCGTGACGAGGATGAACGTCACGCGGGCATAGGACGCGTCGCGCAGGAAGCTGAATGCGGAGCCGGTGTTGAAGCCGAACTCGAAGTAGACCCAGTTCTCGATCACCGTCTGGGCGTGGCCGTCACGAAGGTTTTCCCACGCCCACGCCTTGCTCCAAAGGTCGGCGGCGAGGGCGAGCGCCACGATGACTCCGGCTTCGATGAGCCTTCGAGCGCGCGGGGGTCCGTCCTCGAGCACCGTCGGGGCCGTAGGCGTGGCCGCTTTGGGGTCCTCGGATGCCGGCTCGGCCTCGTCGGGCGTCGCCTCGGTGTCATCGGGCGACGCAGCGCCCGGCGCCGGGACAGTGGCTTCTTCGATCTTGCTGTCTTCGCTCATGGCCCGGGAAACTTGGTCGCGGAGGATAGCTCAGGAATGGGGTGGTGCACCACGCTTGCGTCGTCCTGGGCACGCACGCGGGTCATGCGCAATCCTACCAGTCCCGCCACGACCATCGCGGCAGCGAAGGCCTGCGAGACCGAGAGCGCCACGGGATGGCCGGGTGGAAGGTGCAACCACGCGGTGAGCCAAGGGATCGTGGTTTCGAACACGAACCCGCGCGAGAGGTCCCCGCGGACGATCTCGGTGGCGGCTCGGATGATTCCGTACCCGAGCAGGTAGGTGCTCGTCGTTCGAAACGGGGGCGCATGGGGACCGTTGCGCAGCCGCAGGGCGATCATCACCCCGAACAGGGCGAACAGCGCGATGGCCTCGACGAGCTGCACGGGGATCAATGGGATGGTGGAGGCGCCGTGCAGGGGAACCTCGCCAGTACGGGCCGCGATCGAATCCGGCGGGAAGCTCACCGCGAACGCGCCGCTCGTCGGCGCACCAAAGCAGCAGCCGGCGAGGAAACATCCAAGGCGTCCGAAGCCGTGACCCAGCGGGATGAAGGTGGCTCCCAGGTCACACAGCGCGGAAAACCGGGTGTCGTAGCGCCGGGCGAGCCACGCCCAGCCCGCGACGATGGCGAGCAACGAACCAAAGAACACGAACCCGCCCGCGTCGAGGGCGAACGCGCGGGAAAGGTTGGTGAGCAAGTCGCCCGGAAGCGTGACGAGATGAAGCACGCGACCGCCGATCGCCGCTCCGAACACGAGCACGAGGTAGAAGTCGATGACGAACGATCCCAGCTGGCCGGGCGCGATCCGACGTTGGCGGGCGTCCCACGCGATGAGGGGCATGCAGGAGATGCCTCCGAGCAGGATCATCGTGCCGTAGGCGTTGGCTGGGCCCCAGGGCAGCTGGAACAGCACAGGGTGCACGAAGCGGATGCTCCTCCCGGGCTCGGGACCTCACGCGTTTTCGTCGTCGTCGTCGTCGCGCTCGCGAAGGAGATCGAAGAGCGCGGCGTGCCGGCGGCGCGGCCACGTCTGGGGCGCGCGCGTGAGGGCCCGGCGTCCGCGAGATACCCGTTGGTCCATGGCCTGACGGCTCATGCCCGCGAGGGCGACGGGGTGGCTCGCCTGCAGATCCGTGAGGTCGACCCGCTCCTGGCCGAGCAGCGCGGAGAGAGCATTTTCCAGCAGGACCGACTCCGGGAGCCGGAGTTCTCGGAGGGCGGCCCGCAGCTTGGCCCGCATGTTGAGCTCCTCACGCGTCTGGGAACCCGTCACCCGCAGCTCCTGCGCACGGTCGGCGGTTTTGTGCGCGAGGCTGACCGACGCCGAGGCGAACATGAGCTGGAGCGGGCGCACCTCGGGGTGGGTGAGCCATGGCTCGTGCAACCACGCGGCGACCTCCTCCCAAGCGATCGCGTCGACGTCTTCTTCCTCGCCACCCAAGCGCTCGAAGTCTTCGCTGCTCCACGCCATGCCGAGGAGCCGCAGACGCACGGACTCGAAGATGAGGAGCTCGGCCAGTGCGGCCTGGAACTCGGGTGCGTCCACCGCGGTGCCCTCACCCGCGGCGACGCCCCCGCTGCGCGCCGTGGCCTCGGTCCGCGCGAGCATGGTCAACGCGCCCCCGAAATCGGGGGAGGCTTGGGTCTCGCGGAGGTCGTTGACCCAGCCGCGCAGCTCCGCCGGGATCTCCATGAACATCGCGTCGCGAAGGTCGCGGTGCAGCTGAGCGAGGGCGGGGTAACGACCGTCGCGGACGGCGAGATCGAGGCCCATGCCCTCGAGCTTGGCGCAGAGGGCTTCTCGGGCGACTTCCTCGAGTTCCACGCGCAGTTCGGTCAGGTCCAGGGCGACCGCCGCAGCGCCCGGAAGCACGGGCAGCGCGTCGGAGACGGCATCAGCGGCGGTGGCGATCGACACGGGGAAAGTTTCTAATCACGGGCAACGACCGCGCAAGGGTCCGGCCGGCAATGGGTTGGATGTAACAAGCGGACCCCGAGCGCCGACTTCAGCCGAAGATTCGAGACGCGCTTCCCGTGGGGCGCTGCCCCGCTCGGAACGGTGTCTGCCCACGTGACGGGGGGCAGACTCCGGGCGAGCGCGATCGCGTCATACATGGCGCGCCTTGGGGTATGGTCATCGTCGACGACGTGGACGATGCCCGTGACGGAGGCTTCGGCGCGCAGGGCGGCCAGCGAAGCCGCACACGCATCGTCGACATGAATGAGATTCGTGGGGACGTGGCCGTCGCCGGGAAGAGGCTCCACTTCGCGTTGGCGATAGATCGCCCCGAGGTCGCGTCCCGGGCCATAGAGTCCGCCCAGGCGTAGAACCAGCCATGGGACGCCGCGATCGCGGGCCCACGTCTCGACCTCGGCCTCGGCCTCGCGTTGGACGCGACCTCGATCGCTTTGCGGCATGGCCTCGCAGTCTTCGTGGATCCAACCATCGATCTCGGGCAGGGCCGAGGTCGAGGAAACGAAGACGATGCGACGCCAGGGCACGTTCGCGACGGCATCCAGCAGACGCCGCGTCCCCTCCACGTACACGGCGCGTTTGTCCTGCGCGCGCCCGGCTGCCACGCAGACGAGCAAGTGGGTCGCGGCGCGTAGGGGGCCGGTGGCCAGCGGATGGGGATTGGTGAGATCGAGCGGCGCCACGGAGACCGAGGCGGGGAGCCCTTCGGGGCGAGCGCCGCTGCGCGTGGTGGCGATGACCGGGCCCTCCCAGCCTCGCGCGACCTCGCGGCCCAAGAATCCAGCGCCGATGATCGCGAGCGTGCCAGGCATCACCGGCGAGCGTACGACGACGCGCGCCCCCATGGAGAAGTCTCCCCGCGGGGTGCGATGCTCCGACGGATGTCGACCCACGCACTGCGAGGGATGCGCCGGCTGCTCTCGGTGGCGCCGATGCACGACCGGACCGACCGGCACTTCCGTGCGCTCTTGCGTCGTCTGACGCGGAGAACCCTGCTGTACACCGAGATGATCCCGGTCGCGGGTGCGAGCCGCCGCTTCGAGCTCGCGTGCGACGTCTCGGGGCAGCGTCCGGTGGTGCTGCAGCTCGGGGGATCGGACCCTTGGGCGCTCGCGGAGCTCTCGTCGCGCGCCGAACGACTCGGCTACGACGAGGTCAACCTCAATTGCGGGTGCCCGTCGCCTGCGGCGAGCGCAGGGACCTTTGGGGCACGTTTGATGCGGGATCCCGATCTCGTCGCGGCGTGCGTCGAGCGGATGCGTTCGGCGTGCTCGATTCCGGTGACCGTCAAGCACCGGATCGGCGTGGACGCAGAGGACTCTTTCGAGCACCTTCTCGCGTTCGTCGATCGGGTGGCGCAAAGCGGTTGTGATGGCTTCGTCGTCCATGCGCGCAAGGCCTGGCTGTCTGGGGTGAGCCCCAAGGCGAACCGCGAGCGGCCGCCCTTGCGACCGCACGATGTGCACGCGCTCAAGCGTGAGCGACCCCACCTGCGGATCGAGATGAACGGCGGGATCTCGAGCTTGGGGCAGGCGGTCGGGCAGTTGCCGTGGGTCGATGGCGTGATGATCGGGCGCGCGGCCTACGACGATCCGGGCATGTTGGCCTGCGCCGATCGGACCGTGTTCGAGGACCGCCAGGCCGCAGACGCCACGGAAGCCGAGATCGCGGCGTGGCTTCTCGAGTACTGCGGCGCATGGCTTGCGAGCGGTGGTCGTTTGCACGACATCACACGGCACGCGCTCGGTTTGTTCTCGGGTCGCCCGGGCGCAAAACGCTACCGTCGCGTCCTGGCCGAAGAGGGGTCCCGTGCCGGCGCCGGCTTGCAGGTGCTGACGCGAGCGCTCGCCCACGTGCAAACCGCCGACGCGCCCCGGACCGGCGTGTGACCTTCGTTCCCTTTGCCGACCTTTCGGGCTCCAACCCCGCGGTGGCATCATGGAGGCCTTCATGGATCCCTCTGAAGAATTTTTGTGTGTCCGGTGCGCGCGTCACATGAAGACGTGCTGCCAAACCTCGGAGATCTTCGTCTCCCTCGCGGACGTGGCGAGGATCCGCGAGGCCAGCGGGCGCGAGGATTTCTTCGAGCGGCGGGCGCCCCACAATCCAAGCTACGCCGATCAGGACGACGACCCCGTGTGGCGCGACGCCGTGTTCGGCGCGGACGGAAAGCGTCGTGTGCTTCGGCGTCGGCCGGACGGAGACTGCACGTTCCTTGGCCCGCGGGGGTGCGAGCTGTCGCTCGAGATCCGCCCGCTCGTGTGTCGCATCTATCCGTTCGAATACGACGCCACCGGGATCGTCGACGACAGCCTCGATCCACGCTGCCCCCGGGAGCTACTCAAGCCCCGCCAAGGGCTCCTCCAAGCGCTCGGGATGGAGCGCGCCGATGCCGAACGTTGGCGCACGCAACTCTACAGCGAGCTCGTCGCAGAACCCACGGCTGCCGCACCGGAACAGGAAACCTGAAGCATGTTGATCGGAATGACCTACGACCTGCGCGACGACTATTTGGCAGCAGGCTATAGCGAAGAAGAGACCGCCGAGTTCGATCGCCCCGATACCATCGATGCCATCGAGGACGCGCTTCGTTCGTTGGGGCACGAGACCGAGCGGATCGGCCGCGCGGAGGCGCTCGTGCACGCGCTCGCGGGCGGTCGTCGGTGGGACCTCGTGTTCAACATCTGCGAGGGATTGCACGGGCTCGGGCGTGAATCGCAGGTCCCGGCCGTGCTCGAGATCTTCGACATTCCCTACACGTTTTCGGATCCCGTCGTGATGGGCCTTTGTATGCACAAAGGGCTCACCAAGACCGTGGTGTTGCGCGCAGGCCTGGCCACGCCGGAGTTCTTCGTGGCGGCCGCGGTCGGCGAGCTCGCCGGGCACGCGCTCCCCTTTCCGCTGTTCATCAAGCCCGTGGCGGAAGGGACCGGCAAAGGGGTGACCCCAGACTCGATCATCGAGCGGCAGAGCGATCTGATGGTCCGCGGTGAGGCCATGCTCGGTCACTTTCGGCAGCCGCTCATCGCCGAGACGTACCTCCCGGGGCGCGAGTTCACGGTGAGCCTCGTGGGGACGGGCGCCGACGCGGAGGTGCTCGGGACGCTCGAGATCATCCTGCTGGATGCTGCCGAGCCCAATGTGTATTCGTACACGAACAAAGAGCATTGCGAATCGCTGGTCGAGTATCGCCTCGCGGATGCGTCGGATCCGGAGGTCGCGGCCGCGGAGGCCACCGCCCTCGCGGCTTGGCGAGCGCTCGGATGCCGTGACGGCGGTCGCATCGATCTGCGCTCGGATACCCGAGGCGTCCCGAACTTCGTGGAAGCGAACCCGCTCGCGGGCTTGCACCCGAGCCACTCCGATCTCCCGATCTTGGCGACCGCGCGCGGGATCCCCTACCGCGACCTGATCGCCCGAATCGTGGCCTCGGCGTCGCGGCGATGCAAGACGGCATGAAGGTCGCGGTCGTGCACAACGCCGTGGCCGAGACGGCCTCGGAGGCGGAGCGTGACGTCCTCGCGCAGGTTTCCGCGGTCGCGGACGCGTTGTCGCAACGCGGTGACGAGGTGCGGACCTTCGGCGCCACGTTGGACCTCGGGCAGCTGCAGCGAGAGCTGCGGGACTTCGCCCCCGCCTGCGTGTTCAATCTCGTCGAGTCGCTCGGCGGGTCCGACCGCTTGATGACGCTGCCCTGCCAACTGTTCGAGGTCATGGGCTTGCCCTACACGGGGACCGGCGCAGCCGCGCTGCTGCTCGCCAACGACAAGCTCGCGGCCAAACGAGCGATGCGAGCGGGCGGGGTGCCGACACCCTCATGGTGGACGCGCGAAGACGGCTGGCAGGGCCCACGGCCCGAGCGTGCGATCGTGAAGGCGATCTCCGAGCACGCCTCCATCGGGCTTTGTGATGCGTCCGTGATCCGCGTCGAGGACGAGGCATCGCTCGGCGCCGCGGTGGAGGCTGCCCAGCTTCGGACCGGCCACGCCCACTTCGCAGAGGCGTTCGTGGAGGGGCGCGAGTTCAACGTCAGCGTGCTCGCGCTCGAGACGTTGCGAGTGTTGCCGATCGCAGAGATCGATTTCACCGCCTTTGCTCCGGACAAGCCGCGGATCGTCGGTCACGATGCGAAGTGGACCCCGGGGTCGTTCGAGTACGAGCACACCCCGCGCACGTTCAGGGTCGAGCCCGAGCTCGCCGAGCACGTGGGTGGGCTCGCGGCGCGGGCCTGCCGCATCTTCGGGTTGCGGGGTCATGTTCGGGTCGACATCCGCCTCGATGAGCGCGACTCTGGGTATGTGCTCGAAGTGAACGCCAACCCTTGTCTCTCGCCGGACGCCGGTTACGCGGCCGCGCTCGCGCAGGCCTCCATCCCGTTCGCCACGACCGTCGCTGCACTGGTCGATTTCTCCGTGCGATCCGGCCGCTAGCACCCGTCCGAGGGCCTGCGCGTGTTCAAGATCCGCCGTATTTTCGACGACGCGCTCGGGGCCAACCGTTCCGCGCTCGAGCAAGTGGAGCGTCTGTTCCTGGCGAACTTCGCCGGCGCTCCGCGAAGCGACGTCATGGGTCTGCACGAGAAGCTGCGCAACCCGTTCAAGCAGCGGTTTCGGGCGGTCCTCTACGTCGCCGAGAAGCCTTCGGGGCGCGTCGAGGGCTTCGCGATCCTGCTCCACGACCCCGTGTTGCAGTTCAGCTTCCTCGACTACCTCGCGAGCGACAAGGCGCTCTCTGGCCGTGGCATCGGCGCGGCCCTCTACGAGCGCGTCCGCGACGAGGCCGCACGCACCGGATCGCATGGTCTGTTCTTCGAGTGCTTGCCCGATGACCCCGCGGTCTGCCCGGATCCGCAACTTCTCAAGCAGAACAAGGCGCGGCTGCGGTTCTACGAGCGCTACGGGGCGCGCCCGATCGTAGGTACGGCCTACGAGACCCCCGTTCCGGGTGCTTCCGGGACCTGCACGCCGTACCTCGTGTTCGACGACCTCGGCGAGGAAATCCCGCTCGGTCGCGCGTGGACCCGCAAGGTGGTCCGGGCGATCCTCGAGCGCAAATACGCGGATCTCTGTCCGCCCGATTACGTGGACATGGTGGTCCGGTCCATGCGCGCCGATCCTCTGCGACTACGCGCCCCCAAATACACGCCTTCGCCGCACCACGAGACCACGCATCCGGACGCCCCGCTCGAGTCGATTGGCCTCACCGTCAACGACAAGCATTCGATTCACCATATCCGGGAACGCGGCTACGTGGAGTCTCCCGTGCGCGTCGATGCAATTCGCGAGGCCTTGTTCGAGACACCCAACTTCGAACTCATCAAGGTCAAGGAATATCCGATGTCCGCGGTGCTGGAGGTGCACGACTCGGCCTTCGTGCGCTACTTGCAGCGGGCGTGCAAGGGGGCGCCCTCGCGCCGTTCGGTGTATCCGTACGTGTTTCCCGTCCGCAACGCGACCAGGATGCCGCGTGAACTCTCGGTGCTCGCGGGTTACTACTGCATCGATACATTTACCCCCATCCACGCCAACGCGTTTCTCGCGGCCAAGGCCGCGGTGGATTGCACGCTCACGTGTGCCGACGACGTGCTCCGTGGACGAAGGCTCGCATATGCGTTGGTACGCCCGCCCGGCCACCATGCAGAGCGACGGACGTTCGGGGGATTCTGCTATCTCAACAATGCCGCAATCGCGGCCCACCACCTGAGCAAGCACGGCAAGGTCGCGATCCTCGACGTCGATTACCACCACGGCAACGGCCAGCAAGACATTTTCTACGCGCGCAACGATGTCTTGACGGTCTCGCTGCACGGCAATCCGGACTTTGCCTATCCCTACTTCACCGGTTTCGCCGATGAACGCGGGACGGGCCCAGGCGAGGGGTTCAACCTCAACTTTCCGCTGCCGGAACACCTCGATGGGCCGCGGTACCGCAAGACGTTGGAGCAAGCCTTGGCCGCGATCGAGGCGTTTTCACCGATGTTCCTCGTCGTCTGCCTGGGGCTCGACCCTGCCAAGGGCGATCCGACCGGGACCTGGTCGCTTTGCGCCGAGGACTTCGAGGAGAATGGCCGCCTCATCGGTCGTCTGCGCCTGCCCACGCTGGTCGTGCAGGAAGGTGGGTACCGCACCCGTACCTTGGGAACCAACGCGCGCCGGTTCTTCTCCGGCCTCATCCAGGAAGCGCATGCCTGAACCGCTCACGTTTCGCACCAAAGTCGCCATCTCCGACCGCGCCATCGTGTTGGCCATGGTGGAAGCCACCGGATTTTTCTCGCGCGAGGAGATCCTCGTCGCGGTCGAGCTCGTGGACGAGTGCTTGGCCCGGGGCGTCGAAGCCTCGGGCTATGCGTTCGTGTTCGCGGAGGCGGAGGGGGAAGTGGTCGGGTACGCGTGCTTCGGCCCCGTCCCGGCGACCGTCGGCAGCTACGATCTCTATTGGATCGTGGTGGATCCCCGCGTCCAGGCGCGGGGGATCGGGCGGGCCTTGATGGCGCAGGTGGAGCGGGAGATCGATGTCTTGGGGGGCGGTCGGATCTGGGTAGACACGTCGGAGCGGCCCCAATATGCGCCGACCCGGGCGTTCTACCGCAGTTGCGGCTATTCTCAGGCCGCGAGCCTGGCAGACTTCTACGCGGCGGGCGACGGCAAGGCGATCTTCGTCAAGCCCATCGCGGCGGGCGACCTCGTGCGTTCGCGCGACGCCTGACGACGCGCGGCGGAAGTTTCGGGCCTCCGGAACGACGTCAGTCAGCGCGCGCGGTCGAGGTGGAAAGCAGGGGAGGGTCGCAAGTCCCCGCCCCTGGGAGAGTACTGGCGCAGGTGGACGAAGTGGTATCCTGCGCTCCAGCCATGCCCTTCGGCCTTTGCGGTCTCCTCCCGCTTCTGTACGTGCTCCAACCCAGCGCCGGGCCCCCGGCCACGGAAGGATCGACGGCCGCCGCGGCTCCCTCGACAAGCGCTCCCGCTCCCGGAGTGGCCGAACTCCCTGCGGCGGAGGAGGGCTCCTCGACGGAACCCACTGCAGAGGCTGTTCCATCCGATCCCAGAGCTCCGGCGGCTCCCGTCGCGGTCGCGGCCGCGGATGCGCCTCCGGCTGCGGAGCCAGCCCCGACGACGACGACGACCGTCGCCGCGACCGCGGCCCCCGTCGCCGCGACACCCCCGCGCCGGAAGACGGTGGCCGAGCGCAACGAGCCCATTCCTTTCGATGAACCGTGGCCGCACACGTTCCCGCTCTTTGGCGACGTTGCGCACCGGCAAAAACGGAGGCTCCAGCTCCCCTGGGGGATCGGCGTCAACTACATCTATTTTTCTCAGCCTGTCATCATCGAAGAACTCCAACTCAGCGCGAACGACAATCCGGTGCAGACGGTCGATTTCATCGAGTTCGGTGAGGTCCGAGGCCAAGGCAACGCCGTGAACATCCGTGCGGACTGGTGGATCCTGCCGTTCCTCAATGTCTATGCGATGACGAGCTACGTTCGCATCGCCACGCCGGTCCATGTGATCGAGCCCATCGACTTCACGACAGAGGTCCCGTTCGATGCCGTGGCCTTCGGTGGTGGTGCGACCCTCGTCGGCTCCATGGGCCCGCTGTTCCTGAGCATGGACTTCAACGCTCAGGCGACCTACATCCCCAAGAACGAAGACATCACCACCGCGTTGGTCACAGCGCCCCGCTTTGGCTACAACCACACGTTCAAAAACACGAGGTACGGGACCCAGCTGTCGGTTTGGGTTGGGGCGATGTACACGACGATCTCGGCTGCGACGAGCGGGACCGTCACGTTCAGCGACGTCGTCCCCGAGGGTGCGCTCGAGGAGCCTCTCGAGGCGTTTCGCGAGACGTTGAGTCCGCCGCAGCAGATCGTGTTCGATCGGCTGATCGAACAGCTGCAGGAGCGGCCGCCTCGCGAAACCAGGGTGAACTATGCGCTGACCAAGCGCGTGCGGGACCCGTGGAACATGATCGTCGGGGCGAATGTGCAGATCACCCCGCGTTGGGCGTTGCGGACGGAGTTCGGCTTCATCGGCCGCTACCAGTTCCTGTTTGGCGCCAACTATCGCTTTGGCACGGGGATGCGTGCAAAACGGCAGGGCAAGAAGCAGAAGGCCGCGGAGGCGCCGTGAGCTTGCTCGGTGCGGCGAGCATGCTGGCGCTCGCTGCCGAGCCGCAACGATTTCCAGGCGCCGATGAGGTCTTCACGCTCGCCGATGGTGTCGGCGAGCACCCCCCCGTGGACGATCCGGAGACCCATCGTTTGCTGGAGGAGGAGCCGCGTGAGCCACCGAAGGCGAGCCCCCCCGAACCTCTGCCCACGGTCGCGCAGGCGCGTGAAGCCGCGCTGAAGGAGCGCGCTCGGCTCAAGGAAGTACGCTCGCAGCAGGCGGCGGAGCGCAAGGAGCTCCGCGCGCGTCACTTGATGCGGCGCGAAGCGATCCTCCAACGCACGATGGAGCAGCTCCAGCAGGAGCGGGCCGAGGTCGCGCTCGCGCGACCCGTGAACGTGGCCGCGCTCGCCGACCTCGATGCTCGCCTCTCCTATCTATACCGGGAGTACGGACGGACGCGACGCGAGCTCCACGAACTCGAGCGGGTGAAGCGGGACCTCAAGCAGACCCGCGTGGCGATCCAAGACACCAAGAACTTTCGGATCTTGCCGCTCGTCGGCCCCGCCTACACCCCCGAGCTCGGGTTCTCGTTCGCCGGCGGGATCCAAATGAGCTGGACCACCGATCGCCGCGATCGGGCGTTGCCGCGGTCCTCGGCACCGGTCTCCGTGGCCTATTCCACGACCGGTGCCGTCGTGTTCAATACCCGGGTCACGACCTTCTGGCTCCACGACAAGATCCGTTGGAACACGGAGGTCTGGCTCAAGGACATGGCCGACAACTACTGGGGCGTCGGCTACGACGCGGCCCAATCACCCTCGAAGCCCGACGAGACGACGGCCTACGAGCGTTTCTGGTGGCAAGTGCGGCCGACGCTACTCGGGCGCGTCTACAAGGACCTGTTCGTCGGTGGCGTGTTCGATTTCAACCAGACGATCGTGGAGGATCCGAGCGAGGAGATCCAAGCCGATCCGGACTTCGTCGCCTTTGGACCCGACAACTACAATGGTGGGGTAGGGGCGATCATCGCGTGGGACAGCCGTGACTTCCCCGTCAACGCGTATCGGGGGATCTACGCCGCCGCGACGGTGACCGCCTATGGCATTCACTTGGGGGGCGACAACCTCTATCAGGTCCTCGAGCTCGACTACCGCCACTATCTCACCATCGGGAGACCCGGAAGCACGCTCGCGTGGCAGATCCACAGCCGATCGGCGTTTGGAGACGTGCCCTACGCGGAAAAATCGTTGCTCGGCAGCCCCTTCGATCTTCGCGGATATCGGTGGGGGCGTTACCGCGATGATTCAGCGCTCTACGGCCTCATCGAATACCGATTCATGTTCCTGCGCCGGCGGGTTCGGGAGGGCGAGAACCCGATCAGTCGCCACGGATTCGTCGCTTGGGTCGGGGCGGGCTCCGTCGCACCCGATATCACCAAGATGACCCATTGGCTCCCCAACGCCGGAGTGGGGTATCGCCTCGAGGTGCAGCCTCGTCTGAACGTCCGTGTGGATTTCGGCGTGGGGAACGACAGCCAGGCGTTCTATTTCAACTTCCAAGAGTCGTTCTGACCGCTCATGCCGCCTGGATCCGCAGCGTGAACGGGAGTGGTTGCGGGCTCGCGGGCGCCGCGAGACCGATGACGACGAGGTCGCCAGCCCGCAGATCGAGCCGCAGGTGATCCGCGGGGTAGCGCGAGCACGCGAGCGCCCGGCCTGCACAGTTGTCCTCGAGCACGTAGAGCAGGGGCTGGTCAAGCTCGGCAGTGACACTGAAGTCGTACGATCCGTTGCTGGGGGCTCGCCAGCTGAACGTGGAGTCGGACGGCTGCGGCCGCTCTCCAACGCATTCGAGAATGGGCGTAGATCGCGGGGCGACCTCGCCGGAGACCTCGATGGGGAGCGGGCTCGCGAGGAGGTGAGAGCCGCACGGCGCTTGCTCGAGCGCGATCCTGAGGATGCCCGTTCCCTGTGGCGCCGCCGTGAGCACCACGTCTTGCCCCGTGGCGAGCGGCAACGCGAACAGGCCATCGTTGGCCTCGTCGAGCGGTGCATAGCCGAGTTCGCATCCCAAGGCCGCCCCGCTGCAGCTGCCGTCGAGGACCGAGAGCACCACGGGCATGTCGGAGGCCCGCGTGTCGAAGGCCCAAAACGCGGCTGCGGGCGCCGTCCAGCGATAGACGACCTGCGGCGCGTCCGGGGCCGTGCACGTCAGCAGGGAGGTCGGCCGAGCTTCCGTGGCGTCCACCTCGATCCCGCCGTTTGGAAACTGGTAGCCGAGGTCATTGCCCGGGGGCACGCACCCAAACGCTTCGTCGATGGTGAGGTCGAAGGTCGTGCCTTCCGCGTTGAGGGGCGTGTCGACCACGATGACCACGGTTTCGTTGTTTCGCAGCGAAACGGCGGTGGAGGCCACGTCCGTCGCGCCCAGATCGTGGGCGCAGGCGACCTGCGGTCCCCCGCAGTTGTGGCTCAGCACGTAGAGAAGGACGTCGCCCATTTCCGAGCTCGCGTTGATGGCGAAGATCCCGTCGCGCGGCGCTGTCCACGAGAACGCGACGTCCGGTCCAAACCCCGACTCACGGGGTCCGACGCAGCGATCGGGGCGGACCCCGTCCGTGCTGCCGGCCGTCGTTCCTTCGATCTGCAGCGGGACCGTTGCCGCAAGCTCGCCGCCCGTGATGCATTGGAGTGCATCCTCGACGATGAGCTCGAAGTCGACCGCGTTCGCGGCCACCGGTGGAAGGTCGTCCAGCGTCACGACGACGACCTCGTCGCGGTCCGCCGAGAAGCCGTAGGCACCGAGCCGCCCGAGGTCGCAAGGCTGCTGCGTGCCCTGGCAGCCGCCCGCCCGCACGACGACCGGTGGCAGCGAGTCTTCGTGATCGAAGTAGGCCGGCGAGACGCGGGTCCGTGCCACGAAGTCGCCCGACCGCGGCGGCTGCCACGAGTACACGGCTTGATCGCCGCCGATGCTCGAGCACTGATCCAGCAGGTCGAGTGCGGAGGTCAGTTCCAACACGGTGCTGAGGGCTGGGAGCGCATCTCCGAGTTCGACGACGTCGTCGCGCAGGGGGCAATACACGGGCTCGTCGCCGGTCCGCTGACAGACGCCGTCGATGCAGTCTTGGCTCCGGCCGCAGGAGCGGGCGCTGGTGCAGGGCAGGCCCAGCGTCGCCTCCTGGCTGAAGCACGCGGGGAGGACCGCCGCGAGCGCGCAAGCGCCGATGCGAAGCACCAGTGCCGTTCGGCAGAAGTCACGCACCGCCGTAACACCGCCCCCGTCGCCCGCGGCAGTTTGCGAAGCCTCGACGTACGCCCGGTACGCCTTCGGCTTCGCGCCTCGCCACGGGCGACGCTGACGGCGTTCCAGCGGCACGTGACTTCTGCCGAGCTGCTCTTGTCGCATCAGAACTTCATCCCGAGGGCGCCGAGCGGCGCATGGATCGCGACCCGCTTCTTGCCCAGTTGAGCGCGCGTTCTGGACACCCCGACCGCGAGCAAGACGACCCCCACGACGACCAGCACACCACCCATCGACAAGAGCGCGATGCCTCCACCGTTTTGCGCGGCGCCATCGCGGATCGCGTCGTGCCGCTCGTCTTCCTGATCGGGGATTTTGTACTCGTCCAGGTTCCTCTCGGTCGCATCCGCATAGGCCAGCAACACGATCCCGCCCAAGGTGAAACCCATCCCGACCGTGAACATGGTCGTGCCCGCGGAGATCATCTTGCGGGTCGTGAGCACCTTGGCTTCGAGGACCTTCTCGGCCACGGCGGTGTTCGGTGCCGAAGCCCGCGAGTCGCTGGGCGGCTTGGGAGGCGTTTGTCGCTGCCGCAAGGCCGCGATTTCGTCCTCGGTGAGGTCGAGCCGCTCGCGGTCACGCAGGAGGCGCGCACGAAGGTCGGAGGCGATCCGTACGTGTGCCGCAGGCGCCGTCTCGGCGAGGCGTTCATGGACGTCCGCCAAACCGAGGAGGATGTCCGCCTCGGTGCGCGGCGGCACCTCGGTGGTCGCGGCGAGCTCGAGCGCATCGGTGAGCAGCGCCAACGCACCGTCGAGGTCGCCCGCGAGCTGACGTGCTTGCGCGCGCAGGATCAGGCGATCGACGCTCGAGTGTGCCGCTGGCCCTGGCCCTGGCTCGTCTGCGCCGGGCGGCGGAGGGGGTGGGCTGCCGGTCGCCGGTGGGCTTGGATCCGCGACCGCGACCGCGGCCGCGAAAAAGTAGGAGGTCACGTGGCGTGCCAGGACCATGCGCGCCGAACCACGATACCGTCCTGGCTCAGGCGGAGTCCAGACGCTGGGCTGGCGTCGCTCGAGGCGTCGAGCGACGCGCAATCGCCACGAAGTTCTCGAGAACGCGCCGCCCGGCCTCGTCCGATGCCTCGGGATGGAACTGCACCCCGAAGCGTGGCCTCTCGACGTGGGCCATGGCCTCGACCGCATAGTGCTCGGAGCGCGCCAAACAGGTGAACGCTGGCGGCAACGAGATCCCCTCGCGGTGATCGGCGACCAGCACGGGGGCGCCTCCCAGTCCGTCGAGAAGGGGATGCGGGGCGCAGACCTGCAGGGTCTCGGGGCCGCGCCGCGCAACTCCAAGGTGGATGCGCGCGCCATGGCGGAGGCCCAGCGCCTGATGCCCAAGACAGATCCCGAGGACGGGCGTCTCCAGGGGGTCGAGGAACGCAAAGGACTCGACGAGGCTCGGGTCGCGGGTGAAGAGCCGTGGACCTCCCGAGATCACCACGGCATCCACCTCGGTCCACGAGTCCGCCTCGGCATTCGCGTCCCCAAGGGGGACCACCCGCACGAGCATCCCGAGTTCCGAAAGGGTCGCGCGCAGGGCAGGGGCCCGGCGGCTACCGCAATCGACGAGGACCGCGACGTGGCTCATGGTCACGCCGCGGGGCGCTCATTGGCACAACCGGACGGCATCCCGAGCTTCCTGCAACATCTGCGGGATCTCGTCGGAATGCGTCCACCGCTCCTGGCCCTCCGCGGGCAGCGTGTCGAGCGGATCGAAGTTGAAATAGAGCGCATTGGGGTCGACGACGGGGGACACGTAGACCGAGACTCCCGTCATTCGATCGTAGTGCTCATAGGAATGCGCGTCCCGCTTTCCGCCGCCACCCAGCAGGTCCGTGACGAACGTCGGCATGTTGTAGCCCGCCGTTGCGCCGCGGATGTTCTTCTCGAGCCGCAGCGTATGGTGGAGTGGCGTACGCAGAGCCTCGACCCCCGGCACGAAGTCGTGCTGGAACATATAATAGGGGTGGATATTGATGTAGGAGAGGCGACGAATCAGGCACTTGAGGGTGTCGACGTCGTCGTTGACGTTCCGCAGCACCACCGCCTGATTGCGGACGGTGATCGCTCGTTCCCACAGCTTGCGGCTCGCGGCCGCCGTGATCGACGTGATCTCGGACGGGTGCGCGATGTGGGTGTGGACCGAGATCTCCTTGCCCATGCTCCGCCCGCGCTGCGCGACCTCGGTGAGGGCGTCGAGCCACGCCGAGTCTCCGAGCAACTTCATGGGGAGGACGCCGAGTCCCTTGGTCGCGAACCGCATCCGGCGGATGTGCGGGATCTCGAGGAGCGTATGCCCGATGACGCGCACTTCCTCTGGCTTGAGCATGTACGTGTCGCCACCGCTGATGACGACATCCTCGATGGACATGTGGTTGCGGATGTACTCGAAGGCTGCGGCCCACCGAGCGCCCGTGGTCACATGCTTGAACTTCGAGATCTTGTGCGTATTGGCGCCGACGGAGTAGCTCCGCGTGCAATAGCGACAGTATACGGGGCACACATCGACCGAAATGAGGAGGACGCGGTCCGGGTAGCGGTGGCTGAGCCGATCCGCACGCCGCGTCCCTCGTTCCTCGAGCGCGTCGAGCACCGAGATCGGGTGATCCGGCAGGCGCTCGCTGGCGAGTGGCAGGAACTGACGGCGGATCCTGTCACCCCGGGGATCCGACCAATCGATGAGCGCGAGGATGTACGGGGTGATGCGGATGGACATTGGGGCCAACGCGAGCCCCTTCTCCACATCTGCGACGAAATCCTCGTCGTTGCCCTCCAAGAACTGCGCGAACTCTCCCGGACTCCGGACGCTGTTCTTCTGCTGCCACTGCGGGTCGAGGAACGTCGCGGCATCGACCCTCGCGAACTTCGGTACCTCGCGCCAGAACTCCCCCTCGCGGAGTTGCCGGTGCTCGAGCGCCCAGGATTCGTCCAGGTCAGGCTGCGCAGGGCGGAACTGCGCGAGCGGGGCCCTGGAAAACGAAGGCGCCGAGGCTGGAGGGAAAGGGTCAGGATTTTGGTTCGGGAGGAATTCGGGAGGCATCGGCTCGCGTCGAGGAGACGGTCGCTGCGTGAGAGCCCGGTCACCCCGCGAGGGGAGCAAGAATCTCCGCGGTCCGTCCCGGGCCCCCTCCCACCCGCACGGCCATGGGCGAAGGCTACGAGGTCGCCACCAAATCGAACGCTACGAGGCAACGTGTGCCCTTGGGGCCTTGGCCTTCGCGAAAGATCGGGGAAACGAGGGTGCGGCTCCTGTGGACGAGGGCGTCGGCCAGAAGTTGGACCTGGGCATCGGAGATCTTCTGCGCCGGGCAGGAAGATCCGCCCCAGTAGTAGATCTCCGTCACGTTGGTCTCCGTCTGTCGGATCGAGACGCTCCCGTGGAACGAGGCATATTTCTCGCTGCCGAGCGTGTTGATGGTGAGCTGCACGGCCTTCCCTGCGGCACCGGACTGATCGGCGGCGGCTTGGGCTGGCATCAGGGCGAATGCGCAACCGAGGACGCTGAGCACCCCCCGCAGCGCGGCGTATTGGATCGAGTGGGACTGGCGCACCAAACGCATTCACGCGCGCACGGACCGAAATGTCCAGCCCCTACCTTCGGGGTCCACGGCGGGTGACCCCGTTTTTTGGTGCCGGTGGAAGGGCCGGGTAGCCTATCGCTATCCATGCTTCGCTCCAGGCTCGCGGTGGGGGTGCTTCTGTGCGTGGGGGGGTGTGCCCACGCACCGTCGTCCCCAAGCCCAGTCTCCGCAACCGAGCCCAAGGACTCGGGCGAGGAGATCACGGTCCTCCGACGGGAGAACGTCGCGTTGCGACGTCGCGTCCAGATGCTGGAGGATCGGGTGTTACGTCTCGAACGCGAGCCGACGCTCGCGACCGAGGCGATGGCGCCCACGGCCGAGCCGGCCGAGCCGGCCGTGACCGGCCAAGGGGAGCCGGCCAAGAGCACACCGCACGTCTCACCTGCGCGCCGAGGCGCGCGGAGCATTTCGCTCGGAACCCCGATGCCGGAGCCCGAGCTCGAGGCGCTTTCGGGCTACGAGCACGCCGACGATCCTTATGGGATCGAGACCTCGACGCAGGCGGCGGACGTGGGGGAGGCTCGCAGCTATCGGCTGGTGGGTTCGCGCTTGGTCCAGCTGACGCAGGCGCGACCGGCCGAGGCGAGCGACCGTCCGGCGCAGGGTCCCAAGGCGCGGTCGATCCACGCGCGTTATGACGCCGCCATGACCCTCTATCGAGACGGCGATCATGCGGGCGCGGAACAAGCGTTCGACGCCATCGCCCGCGCGGACCCCAAGAGCGAGCTGGCCGACAATGCGCTCTACTGGAAGGGCGAGTCCGCCTACGACCAGGCCCACTATGCGGATGCCCTCGCCTCGTTCACCGAGGTCGTGGAGCGCTACGGCGGTGGGAACAAGGCTCCCGATGCACTCCTCAAGATCGGCCTTTGCTACGACAAGCTCGGTGATACGGCCAATGCGCAGGACGTGCTGAGCCGCCTCGTCGCCGCATACCCTGGGGCTCGGGCCAGCGACATCGCCCGAGCGCGCCTTGCAGAGCTCGAGGTCCAAACATGATCCGCGATGCACTTTCGTCTCGATGGACGCGCCGCCCCGGGGCGCGCGCATGGCTTCTCGGTAGTGCCGCAGCCTACGCGCTTGCGTCCGACGCAGTCGCGCAGCCCCCTGGCGCTGGGCCCGAAACCGTCCGAGACGCCACGCTCGATGCCGCGTACGGCGTACCCTCGGAGGGGGCCGAATACGATCCCACCACGCGCGCCAACCCGGGGTTCACGGAGCGGGCTCACGACGCGACGCCCGACAAGGCCTACGGGTCCTCGGCACAATCGGTCGGGGTCGATGGGTCCGTGACCGAGGGGCTCGAGATCCGTGACTTCGAGGGCTTGATGCCCAACGAGGGCGGTTACGTGGACGACACGCCGGGGTTCCACGTCGTCCAGGGCGGCGACACCTTGTGGGATATCTCCGAGATCTATCTCGGCGACGCCTATCTGTGGCCCAAGTTGTGGTCGTGGAACGAGCAGGTCACGAACGCCCACTGGATCTTCCCCGGCGATCGGATCCGGCTGAGGGACCCCGCCGGGGGATCCTCCCGGGGGGCCGATGGTGCCGCGCTGCGCTTGGTTTCGGGGGAGACGCGCAAACGTGCGACCCCGCAGACGTACGTGCTGAGCTCCATCGCCTTCGTCGACGACGAGGACTTCGACACCGCGATGAAGGTCATCGGAGGTGGCGACGCACAGGTCATGATGTCGACGCTGGATACCGCGTACATGAGCTACGAGAAAGAGCATCCGCCGGTACCCGGGGAGCGGCTCATCGTCTACGCGCCCACCGAGAAGATCCGTGCGATCAAGGGACGCGAGGTCGTGGGCCACGTGGTCCAGATCATGGGAGAGATCGAGATCGACTCCGTCGCGCGCGAAGCGGCCGAAGGAACGATCGTCAGCGCGCTCAATCCGATCGAACGCGGCTATCGCGTCGGGCCGTTGCGCCGGGTGTTTCGCCGCGTAGAGCAGGTCCCCGCGGAGCGGGCGGCCTCGGGGCTCATCGTCGCCACCTTGACCACGACGGGTCCCATTCCGATCAAAGGGAGCAAGACCCGCAAGGACAAGTATGTCCTCGCGGGCGAAGAGGTCTTCGTGGTGACGGATCTCGGCGAGGACGACGGAATTCGCGAAGGCAACGTGCTCGAGGTCGTCCAAAAGGGCGATGGCTACACCAAGAAGCGCATCTACGACATCCCCTACGAGGAAGGTTGGCCGCGGAGGATCCTCGGTGAAGTGCTCATCGTCGAGGTCCAGCCGCACACGTCGCTCGGGGTCGTGACCCATTCGCTCCGCGAGTTCGAACGCGGCGATCACGTCGAGCTGCGCACACCCGGGCTCGATGACCGCAGCGAGAACGCGCCGGCGTCCACCGTGCATCAACTCGACGAGTAGTCGATTTCGTGCAACGGGCCCGTCGCGCGGTCGATGTTGTCGTCGTTGGACCCGACTCGACCAGCGATCGACGCGCGTCCCGTGGATAGCCACGAGCTCGGGCTCGGCGGTCGCTCGAAGCTCTGGCTTTCGGGCCGTATGCCGGACGGGCCACGGGTTGCGATCGTCGGTGCCCGAGCGGCGCTCACGAGCTTGCGGACCGCGGTCCCCCACCTCGTCGCTGCGTTCGGGGAGCTCGGTCACAGCGTCGTCTCTGGTGGCGCGCGGGGGGTCGATGCGGACGTCCACCGGGCCGCGCTCGACCTCGGGGTCGCGCAACTGGTGGTGTTGCCGTGCCCACCGGACCGTCTGTACCCACCCGAGCATGCCCCCTTGTTCCGCGCGATCGCCTCGCCCCACGGTGGGGTCCTGTGCTGCCAACCTCCGGGCGCCGAGCCGTGTCGAGGTGTGTTTGCGAGCCGCAACCGCTGGGTCGTGGCCGCCGCCGATGCGGTCGTGGTCGTGCAAGCGGAGATCCGCTCGGGATCGCGAACGACGGGAGATCTGGCGCTGCGACGCCGGCTCCCCGTGGCGGTCGTTGCCGGCAGCCGGGGGGCCGCTGCGTTGGCCGCGGCCGGGGCGAGCGTGCTGCAGTGGGACCCAGACGCACCCGCGCGCTTGGTCCAAGCCGCCACCGCTTGGCGGCGTGGAGACGCGCCCGAAACCGGGCGGCCTTGGCCCGACGACCTGCGGCCGATCCTCGAGCGGCTGCGAGAGGCGGGCCCTGCGGGCCTCTGTGCGCAGGCCCTGGGCGGTCGCCTCGACCTGCTCTGTCGCCTCACCATCGCCGAAGCGCAGGGCTTCGCCGTGGAGGTCCATCCCGGCCGTTTCGTGCTCGCCTCGCCATGACCCGGCGCCGCAGGGCCTCGCGGTCCCGCGCGGCTCCCCGGTTCTTGGGGTCCCAAACACGCGGCGGTCGATTTGTGGTCAACTTTCGCCGTGGCGAGGGGTCAACTCCACGCTTTGTGCCGATGCTCCAAATCTTCTTGGCCGCGCTCCTGTTGCAGCGAGGGGGCGGACTGCCCATTGCAGTGGACACGCGCGCACAAGGCCAAGGGGACGCGGAGGTCGCTGCGTTGCAGGGCGCCATCGTTTCGCGCTTGCTCGAGGGGGGCGAAGTGATCGCGTCGGAGACTTCGGTCGATGAGATCGCCCTGCTCGTCCGCGTCCTCCGGCACAGCGTCCTCATCGAGGCGTCGTACGGACCCCACATGGCGATGGCGGAGATCGATCGCGGCGTCTCAGAGCTCCTCCGGCTCGAGGTGACCCACGCCGTGGTCGATGTCGTCCACCGGCTCCAAGCGAAGCTCGCGGGCGACGAGAGCTTCACTTCCAAGAAGTTGCAGCACGCCCCTCGTGTGGCGCTGCGCTTCGTGGGCTTCGAACCGGAGAGCGGCCAGGTCGCGGCCGCGGCGTTGGCCCTCATCCAGGCCGGATTCGAGATCGTCGGCGATCAAGGCGCGGCGGACTGGACCTTGTGCGTTTGGAGGGTCGCGGGCCAAGCGAGCAGCCCGCAAGGAGCGGCCGACCCCGCCTATGTGGTCGCGCCGACCGAGGTGCCGCCTTGTTCGCAGCGACCGACCGCCCTGCTCGCGCCGGGGGAGTCGCTGAGCGATCAGATCAGCGCCGAGGCGCGCACCGTGGCCGCCCAACGCACCGTCGCGCTGGCCGATGAAGTGGAGGGGATCGTCGAGACCGCCGAGCCCGAGCCCCCGCCACCTCGCACCGCCGCTCGGTCCGCGAGCGCTGCTCCCACGCCCAAGAAAGCCGCCCGCCGTCCCGCGTGGCTCGAGATTCGTGCCGACGGTGGCGCTCAGTTTCGCTTTCCCGGCATCGATGGCGCCTTCAACGTTGCGTTTGGGGGGGGACGCGGTCTCTGGGGGGGCTCGCTCCGCGCGGAAATCGTCCCGATTGGCCCGGTGGAAGACGTGCGCGAGGGCGACGAACTCGACGTGTTCGAGGCCTCGCTGCAAGCGGGTCCTTCGCTGGGCGCTCCGCTCGCGTCATGGCTCCGGCTGAGAGGCTATCTGCTCGGAGGGATCGTGGTCCATCGTTCGGTGTGGGGAGGCAGGGTCTCGCACGACGTGGACCTCGCCGCGAGCCTTCCCCTGGTGTTCGATGCCGAGATTTGGGCCGGTCTTGGCTTCCACCTCGGCGCGAGCATCGGCGTGTCGCAGGGGCGGCGTCACGTCTACGAAGACGACGAGTCGCTGATCTGGGAGCGCGGGTCCGTCCGGCTCTCCGTCTTTGCGGGGTTCAACTATCGGATTGAACTCCCCCGCCGGCGGATCGAACTCCCCCGCCGGAACCGTTCGCGCAACGCCCTCGTGCGCCGCCCGTCCCGATGCCTGAGCCTTTCGGAGGGAGCCTGCACGTGAGCCTGACCCTCGTCAGAGACGCGGAGACGGCGGAGCGCGAACCAAGGCCCCGCGTCCCGAGCATCGCGGAGCTCTACGACGCACACCGCGACCTCGTGTACCGCTTGGGCCTGCGCTACGGCAGCGGAGATCCACAGTGGGCCGAGGACATCGCCCATGACGTGTTCTTGGAGTTGTTCGCCGATCCGTCTTGCCTCGAAGGGGTGAGCAACGTCGCCGGGTGGCTCTACCGCGTGACCACGAACCGATGCCTCAACGTGCTCCGGCGCGAGCGCTTGGTGCGTTCCGCACCGGTGCGGTGGTTGCTCGAAACCCGCTCGAAAGCCCCGGTCGATCCAGAATCGCTCGGGATCGTCGATGACAGGCTGCGGCAGGTCTTCGTCGCCGTGAACGCCATGCCTCCCAACGCGCGAGCGTGCTTTTTCATGTACTACGTGGACGGAAAGAACCAGGTCGAGATCGCGGAGATCCTCGGATTCACGAAGTCCTACGTCTGCAAGGTGCTCGCGCAAGTGAAGCTCCGCTTGCATCGTTTGGGTCTCGGGGAGGGCGCCCCATGGTAGACACCGAGTTCTCGGAGCTTGCGCGACAGCTCGACGCAAAGCTCACGGAAGGCGCCACCCCAGGGAGCCTCAAGCAACTCCTCGCCCGGGGCACGGTGTCGCGGCGCACGTCGCCACGCGTTCGCCCTCCCGTGCTCGTGGCGCTCGGGGTCGTGGTCGGCGTGGTGGCTTCCGCGATCACCTTCACGCCCGACGCCACCCCCGAGGATTCGCTGGCGGTGGCACCGGTCGTCACCCCCGTGGAAGCCGCGCTGGGTGACTGCGTCCGTCCAGGAGCCGAGGGCGTGCTGGAGCTCCCGGCCGCCTGCACGTGGCAATCGACCTCGCCTGCGCTGGAGGTCGTATCCATGGGGAACTCGCGCCTGAGGGTCGAGGGCGAGGAAGTCTTCGTGCTCGACGGGTGGGTGGTCTTCGATGTCGATCCGGTGCGCGAAGGACCGCCGGTTCGGATCGGAGTTTCCGAGGGAACGATCGAGGTGATCGGCACGCGGTTCTCCGTCTATCAGGATCACTCCCGCGGGCATGTCGAGCTCGTGGAGGGGCGGATCCGCTGGCTGCCGCGGAGCGTGGGTGAGGAGGTCGCCGACCCGGTGGAGTTGGATCCAGGCGATCGCTTCGCTTGGGGCGCGCCGAGCCGCTCGTTGGCGACCGGGGTCGCCGAAGGTGAAGCGCAGGTTGCCCAAGGCGAGCGCGCCGGCGCGGGTGAGCCCGGCAGAGCGCCCAAGACTCCGAAGTCCATCGACGACATCGGCAGGCTGCGGGCCAAGGGGCGCTACCTCGAGGCGTTGGTGCTCGCCCGCGACCTCGCGCGGAAGACTCGCGACCCACGCACGCGCGAAGTGCTGCACTACGAAGCCGGGACCCTCATCGAGGGACCGCTCGGTGATGCGGGGGCCGCATGCGAACACTGGCGCGAGCACTTGTCGCGGTACCCCACGGGCCGGTACGCAGAATCCGTGACCCACCGCCTGGCGCGGCTCGAGTGCGGGACCGCCGTGAACGCATCGCTCTAGCTCGAGCGCGCGTTAGCGGCATGGACAGAGGGAGACCCAAGACTCGTCCGAGTCGCAGGCGATGCCCTCTCCGTCGGCCTCTTCGAGATGTTGGCGGGGGCACTCGCTCGAGGTCGAGCAGTAGAGCGTCCCGGTGAACTCCGATTCGGAGTGAGCTCCGGGTCCGTCTTCGGCACACGCGAACGTGTAGCGACCGACCTCGACGTCCTCGATCCCAAAGGCATCCGCGATCGCTTCGCACTCGTCGTAGGAATCCTGGGCGGAAAACCACGCGTCGAAGTCGTCGAGGGGCGCGCGCCCGACGGTCTCACACACGGCCCGGCATCCGGCACCGCAGAGGCCTGGGGCGTGGCACCACGTCAGCCCATTCACCTCGACACAGGGCTGCCCGCAACGCGCGTTGCACAGGTCGCCATCGTTGCGGTTGCCGTCGTCGCAGGTCTCCCCGGCGGCCTCGTTCTGCGCACCGTCGCCACATTCGACGGCCGTACAATCCGCGTCGCAGTCCGCCGTCGCGGTGCCCTCGTCGCAGGTCTCTCCGGCCAGCGCGTTGACGAACCCGTCGCCACACTCCGGCAGCGTGCAATCGCTGTCGCAGTGCTCGGTGAGCACGCCCGCATCACAGGCCTCACCGGCCGCACCGTTGGTATAGCCGTCGCCGCACGAGGGCAACGTACAGTCCGCGTCGCACGCGGCCGATGCCTCTCCATCGTCGCAAGCTTCCCCGGCGGCTGCGTTGTGCGTGTCGTCCCCGCAGACGGCGAACGTACAGTCGGAGTCGCAGCGGGCCGTGGCCTCGCCATCGTCGCAGTCCTCACCGAGGGGCCGATCGACGATGCCGTCCCCGCAGACCGGTGCGGTCCCCGAGGATTCGGAATCCAGAGCCGCGCTGTCCTCCGTCGCGGACGTGGTGTCGAGCACTTCCCCCGTGGCCGTGGTCTCCTCGCTGCCGTCCGAGAGCACGCCGCTTTCGGGGTCGACGAAGGTGGTGGAGCCCGTCCCCGTCGACTCGCCCCCCGAGCTCGTGGACTCGGTGGCCCCCTGGAGGTCGGCGGTCGTGGGCCCCAGCGTCGTCTCGAACGTCGAGGAGGTCGAATCCGAACCCGTCTCGGCGAAGTTTTCCACTTTCGCGGCCGAAGGCAGGCACGCCGCCGCGAGCACGATGGGCCCGCACGACGCCGACGCCCAAGCTCGCATCGCCCGAGGATTCGCAAAGAGGCCGACCACCGATCGAGGACGTGACAAATCGGGCGGAGCGCGCAAGCGGGGACGGTCGCGGACGCTGGGGCGCGATCGTCACCCCGCGGGGGCGTCCACGCCCGGAGGCGATAGACGTGCCGGGTCGATCTCCACGTTTGTCTGCAGCTTGAGGATCGTCTGCTCGGCTTGCATCAGGTTGAGGTCGAGCAACGAGCGCGTGGGGACCTTGATCCCGTTGAGCTGCTGATACTCGAGATAGTAGATGTGCAGCGGCATCGCGCCCATTGGGGTGACCTGCTTGAACTGCTGCTCGAGCAGGAGGCCGCTGCTCTCCTCGAACGAAAGCACCACTTCGTCGCCCTCGGCCGAGCTGAGCACCACGTCGACGAGGACCTTCCCCTCGTGCTCGCGGCGAGCCTGGGTGCGCGCGGAGTCGAAGTAGCGCTTCCAGTCGGCGGCCAACACGAGCGCATTGCCCCAGCGGGTCTGCTCGGCCTCCACTCCGGAAAGGCGGCGTCTGCCGTTGAGCGGATCCTCGGCCCAAAGCTCGTTGCGGTTGCCCCACACGCGCGTCAATCCGACGCCGGGCATGTCGGTCTCGGCCAGGAAGCGGTCCTCGGTCCACCACAGCTTGTTGGAGGCCGTGAGATTCTGCGCCTCGACCTTCATCACGCTCTCGAGATAGTAGGTGCGGACGGCGGCGAGCTTCTCCTTGCCGCCCACCGCCTCGACGGCCTTGGCGAGCACGGCCGTCGCGTCCGGCAACGCGCTCGGGGGGGTGCTCGGCGCTTCCGAGGCCGCGGCGGCTGCCGGGGCCGCGCCTTGCTCCGTGCCCGTTGCGGCCTGTGGCGGAGTCGTGGACTCGCGTGGACGGCAACCGAGGAGAATGAAGGGGAGGAGGCAGAGCAGCTTTGCACGCATGAAGGCACCTAGGAGTGGAGGTGGAGGACCGCCGCGTCGAGCACGGGGTCGCGGCCAGATGCGAAATCGGAGGGTCGCTCGCGAACGGCGAGATCGGGGCGGATCCCGTGGCCCTCGATACGGATGCCCTTGGGGCTCGTGTAGTCGCCCACGACGAACTGGATCCTTGCGCCGAGCGGGAGGCTCTCGACGAGCGAGGGCAGGGCTGCGCCCTGGGAGTAGCCGGAGGCGATGACGACCGCACGACCCAGGTCTTGCAGCGCTTGGGCAAAGATCTCGGACGTGCTCGCACTCCCTTCATCGAGCAAGATCACGACGCGCCCGGGGAACGGGTCTTCGGTCGCCGTGACGTTGAACGAATACGTCATCTCCCGCGTGCGCAGGGTTCCAAGGCTCGCGTCCTCGGCCAGCAGCAGGCGAGCGATGGGCACGACCATGGCACCGACACCGCCGGGATTTCCCCGCAGGTCGATGATGAGCGACTCGATGCCCTTGGCCCGGAGCTCGGAGAGGCTGGCCTCGATGCGCGAAACCAGCGGAAGCAGCCACAGGTTGAACCGGATGCGGCCCACCGTCGTGCCCGGGATCTTGGTCGCTTCGAGCTCGAGCGGAAGATCACGGAGGTTGCCCATCGAGACGCGCTCGACCTTCGGATCGAGGCAAGCCACGACGGACCGTTGCTCCTGGCTGCTCCCGAGCGGTCGGAAGGTCACCGTGCGCGCGGCCCCGACCGGGCACGACAGCCAATGGCCCACTTCCGCGGCGGCATGGGCTGCCACCTCCACGGGCCGATCGTGCGCCTTCTCCAAGCGATCGACGAGTGCGGCCACGGGGTGACCCTCGATCGCGACCAGGGTCGCGCCCGCGGGGAGCCCACTGCTGCGTCCATGGGCCGCGGCGTCCGTGATCACGAACTCGTCCTCGAGGAGGCGCACCCGGATGGGGATCACGCCCGGGCCGGGCACGAGGTCCGGCTTGTTTTCGCCGACCTCGGCCGGCGGGATCACGGCGAGGTGACTCTGCCCGAGCCGGTGGAGCATCGCGTTCATCGCCTCGAAGGCGGTCGTCGCATCTTGGGCGCTCGCGACCTGGGCACCGTACTCGCTGCGCAGCGCGGGCCAGTTCAGACATCCGAGGGTCGGATCGTAGTGGCGCGCCCAAACGGTGCGCCACGCCGCCTCGAAGGTGGGGATCCAGCGGCCGGGCGGGAGCGGTTCGAGCATGTCGAGGTCGAGGTTGGACCAGTCGCGGCAGTCGACCGCGGGCGCAGGCTCGGCCTCCGCTTGCTTCGCGCCCTTCTTGGTCTTTTTGGGCTCGTTCGAGGACTTCGAGGCGTTCGGGTCCTCCGGCCACTGCGGGAGGAACGAGTTGCAGTTGGGACGCGCGAGGGTGCCCACGAGCAGGAGGGAAGCTCCGGCGCAGCGGAGGGAGACCGAGGGGGTGCTCGTTCGCACGTTCAACCCGAGGCTTGTAGCAGAGGGCGCGCCGATCCGGGCAGGTTTCGCGCCGTGCGCCCAGGCGGTCTACGGCGCGGGCGTGCTCGTGGCGGCCACGGTGGATTCCACGAGTCCGCGATGCACTCGCCAACGGCGCAGGTCGTCGGCGGTCGGGCCATGCTCGCCGACCGTCGCCTCGAGGGCATCGACCACCGCGACGGCGCGTTCCCGAAGACCCGCTTCCCAGGCGGCGCTCGCGAGCGCGAGTCGGATCGTCCCGAGTTCGGCAGGGTCTTGGGGTGTCCTCGCTTGGGCGAGCGCCTCCGCCCGCGTGAACGCCCGGACGGCCTGCTCCGGCCGACCTTGCCCGAGCTGGGCCGAGCCCTGTGTGGCCCAGGCGAGCGTGCTCGACGGATCGGCGCCGAGCACCTCGCGCGTCAGGGATTCTGCGCGTTGCGGCGCGGTGGTCAGCAGCGCCTCGGCGAGCGCCACCTTCGTCTGGAGCGTGGGCGCTGCCGCATCGCCGAAGGTCTGCGTCGCGAGCGAGAGCGCTTCCTCGAGCGTGGTCTGGGTCGACGCTTCCGCGCCCGCGAGCTGCTGTGCTTGGGCGAGCGCGAGCAGCGTGGCGAGCTGCTCGTCGGAGGGCCGCTGATGCGCGCGCAGCTGCTCGGAGGCCGCGACGAGCGGAGGGATCGCGGCCGCGCCATCGCCGGCAGCGAGCGCCGCACCTCCGAAGCCCAGCTGCACCGACAGCCATGTGTCGAGTGGGGTTTCGGGGACGAGGCGCGCCGCCTCGGCATACGCCCGCTGGGCCAACGCATGATCCCCGCGCAGGGTCGCGAGTTTCGCGAGGGTGACCGCGTCTGCGGTGGAGAAGGGCGCCCGCTCGCCCGCTTGGAGCGCTGTCGTGAGCACGGCGATCGCCGCGTCGCGGCCCTCGTCATCGCCACGTGCGAGCCAAGCGTTCGCGAACTCGGTGTGCGCGCGGACCCAACGAGGATGGGAGGGTCCCAGCAGCTGCTCGAGCATCGCCACCGCTTGCCGGTGCAGCGCGTGGGACGTGGCCGATTGTCCGTCGCGGGCGGCCGTTCGGGCCGCGAGCTCGAGGTCCGTGAGCAACGAGGGATGGAACGCGCCATCCAGACGCTCGCCGAGCGCGAGGCTCTCGGCGAGCAAGGTGGTCGCCGTGCGCCAGGCTGAGGCTGCCGCGAGGACCCGCGCTTGGGTCTGCAACAGCCGACGCTCATAGACCGGCGGGCGGTCGAGGCTCGTGACCCAAGCGGACGACAGACGCCACCAACGCTGGGCCGCGTGCGGGGAGTCTGCGGTCGCGCTCAGCTCGGCGAGCGCCAAGCCGCTGCGCAGCGCCAGGTCGACGTCGCGATGCTCGATCGCAAGCCAAAGGCTGGACTCGAAGGCGGAGGCCGTCGATGGAGGCGAGGCCTCCGGGGCTTGCCGGCGCGCGGAGGACCCGTCGTCGGAGGACTGCGCGTCCCGTTCGCCCGCGTTCGGAGCGGCGAGCTCGGCGTTGCCGCGCAGGGCATGGGCGCGTGCGATCAACCGCCCTGGCAGGTCCTTGCGCTCGAGGATGGCCCCCAGCTCGGTCTGCGCGGCCGCGGACGCACCAAACGCGACGCGCGCGGCGAGCTCGTCGAGCGCCGGGGTGACCTCGTGTTCCGGCCATGGTCTTCGCCACGCGCACGCGGCGAGGGGCGGCAAGGCGAGGACGCCTTCGACGGCGTGCTCCACGGTCGTCGGCGAGGCCGTGCGCAACACCCCGAGCCAGCGTTCGAGCCCATTGAGTGCTTCGTCCAGACACTCGGCGCGCCGCTTCGCCTCGGCAGGCCGCTGCGATGCGAGGGTGCACGTCTGGTCGCGTGCCAGTGCCCAGGCTTGGGCGTGAGCCTCGAGCAGGCGCGAGACCGTTTGCCGGGATGTCTTCTGAAACCGGTGCGGTGTGGCCTCGAACGCCGCCTCGATCGCGTGTTGGGTCTCCTCGTTCCACACGGCATCGACACGAGCGGCCTCTTCGCATGGCGGCGAGACGACGGTGGGGCGAACGTCGCGAAGCCAAAGTGACAACGCGAGACCCCCGATGAGGAGCGCGCTCAGCCCCGCCGCCGTGGTCGAATTGGGCAACCCGTGGACGTGTGTCAACCTGGAAGACCGCCTGGCCATGTCGCGATCGTTTGCTCGAGTCGTGACAGGTTTTGCGCGAGCGGCTGCCCGGTGTCCAGTCGAATGACGGCGGCGGCTGGGAGCTCGGTACCGACCTCGAGCGGCTCGAAACTGGCCGTGAAGACGTCGTAGATCTCCGTCCGTCCGTCGCTCACGGACGGGCTCCGTTGGCGCTCTCGGAGCCTCTGGCGAGCGATCCGGGGGTCGACCTCGCACACCACCAGGTGGAACGGGACCCCGAGTCGCCCCGCGAGCTCGGCCGCGTGCGCGCGGAACTTTTGCGCGCGGAACGAGGCGTCGAGGATCACGGGGCGACCGGATCGCAGGATCACCTCCGCACGCCGGAGCAGCTCTGCATACACGTCGTCCGTGGCTCGCTCGTCGTACGCCCCCGCGAACGCCGGGTCGTGGAGCGGGGTCGTTGGCGCGACGGATCGCAACGCTTTTCGCGTTCGGTCCGACTCGATCACGGGCGCGCTCAGGCGCTCGGCCAGGGCTCGCGCGAGCGTGCTCTTGCCGCTCGCGATCGTCCCGGAGAACGCGACCAAGCGGGGCTTGAGCAACGAGTGCCGCTCGGCCGCGAGCGCGAGCAGAAAATGGCGCCGCGCTTGTTCGGCCGCGCGTTCACGAGACGCCGAGGTGGCCTTGGGATCGTTCGCCAAGATCGCTGCGATCTTGGCGCGCACGGTCGCGCGATAGCTCTCGTAGAAGTCGATGACGGCGAAGAGATCGTGGTCGTCGCTGCGTTCGGAATAACGTGCGAGGAGCGCTTCGGCGAGATCGACCCTGTGGTGCGCAGCCAGGTCCATCGCCAAGAAGCCGACGTCTGCCGCCACGTCGGCGAAACGGAACCGATCGCTGAACTCGATGCAGTCGAGGATCGTGACCTCCGGGGGCGAGGCTTCGTCGTCGAGATAGATGTGCTCGAGCCGCAGGTCGCCGTGTCCATCCCGAACCCGCCCGGACTCGAGACGAAAGGCGAACACCTCCGCGTGGTTCTGGAGAAACGCGAGCTGTGACCGCTCGAGGTCGGTCGCTTGCGGAGGGGCGATGTGCTTGGTGATCGAACCGCGGGTCTGCGTGAAATTTTCGCGCACGTTCGCGGCGATGGCTTCGCGATTGCCATGCACGGAGAACTGCGCCTCTGCGGGGCCGACGTCCGCGTGGAACGAGGCGAGGGTGTCGGCGAGGCGAACGATTGCGTCGCGTTCCAGGCGACCCTCGAGCAGACGCCGATCGCAGCGGTTGCGCTCGGGCATCCTCCGCATGTGGACCGCAAAGTCCACGGGAGGTCCGTCGCCACCGAGCTGCAGGCGCCCCGCTTCGTTTTCGGTGACCGGAACGACGCCCAGATACACGTTGGGCGCGAGCCGGCGATTGAGCTCGACCTCTTGGTGGCAGGCGGCCTCACGCGCCGCGAGCGTCGAGAAGTCGAGGAATCCGAGCGCGACCGGTCGTTTGAATTTCCAGACTTCGTGCGGCGCGAGGCGGACCCACGAGATGTGGGTCTCGATCCACTCGTCTTGGGCGTCACCGATCTCGCGTTCGAGCCGTTCGCGTTCCACGCGAGAACCCTCGCACGATCAGCGGGTCCAGATCGCGGCGAAGATCACCGCCACGAGGATTCCGACCCCGAGCAGGACGAACGCTTCCCAGGGCCGGCGCCCGACCGTCGCGCGCGGCCGCAGGCGGTCGATCAGCGCCGCCATGTCCGGCCACCGGTCTTCGGGGCGCGGCGCCAGCCCGCGGAACAGCGCGTCGTACAGCCAGGTCGGCGCGAGCGTCCGGTCCACGTTGACGATCTGCCGCAAGTCCTTGGCGCGCGCGAGCAAGATGGGGTTCGAAGCCTCGAACGGAGGTTGGTCATAGAGCATGTGGAACAGCGCCGCGCAGAAGGCATACTGGTCCGCGGCGGGCCCGACCGACTGACCCAAGTGCTGTTCGGGCGCCATGTAGAGCGGGGTACCGAGCACCGTGCCGGGAGACGTCAGGCGGTCCGTGAACCCGTGGCTCGGGATCGCGTCTTCGACGCGGCGAACCAGCCCGAAGTCGAGCACCTTGACCTGCAGGTTCGCGGTCAGCATGACGTTCGAGGGCTTGAAGTCGCGGTGGACGATCCCGCGCTCGTGAGCATATGCGAGGGCGAGGCCCGCCGAGATGAACACATCCATGATCCGCTCCCAGGAGGGCTCTTCGCGCTCGATCCAAGCGCGGACCGTCTCGCCCTCCACGTACTCCATGGCCACGTAGACCGATGAAGTGTCCGACAGCTCGCCGAGGTCGTAGAACTTGACGATGTTGGGGTGCTGCAGCGCGGCAATCGCCCGTCCCTCGCGAATCAAGCGCTGCGCCGGCACGCTCTTCTCGTCGTGATGGAGCAGTTTGATGGCCACATCGCGGCGGGCCACTGTGTCGAACGCGAGGAACACCTCACCAAATCCGCCTTCGCCGAGCTTGGCCCGGAGCTCGTAGGGTCCCACCCGCACGATCTTGGGCGGCTCGGCGAACAACGCGGCACACAAGTGCGCGAGCGCAAGCTCCTCCCCTGGCGACATGGTGTCCTGCATGGCCCAGTCGCAGTGTCGCCCGCGCAACATGAATCGCCAACCGGGAAGCGTCGTGCGACACTCTCCCGGTGACGCACGAGTCGGGCGAGTCGGATCTCGAGTTACTCGAAGCCTGGAGAACCGGCGATCGTCGCGCTGGCAGCGCCCTCATTCAACGTCACTTCACCACGGTGCGGCGCTACCTCGCGGCGCACGGCGCGGGACGTCACCTCGACGACCTCACCCAGCAAACGTTCGAGGCCTGTGTGGAAGCTCGCGACCGCGTGCGCGAGGGCGAGAGGTTTCGGGCCTATGTCCTCGTCATCGCGAGGCGGCAGCTCATCGCCATGTGGAAGCGGCAAGACGAACGGAGCCCAGCGCTCACGTACTCGCAGGTGCTGCTGCGCGATCTACGAACCTCCCCCACCCAGGCGCTCGCGCGGCAAGACCTGCATCGCCTCCTCGCGGCCGCCATGGCCGATCTCCCCGACGAGTTTCGGCGCACGTTGGAGCTGTTCTACTGGGCGGACCTGCCGATCCACCGCATCGCCGAGGAACTCGGCATCGCTCTCGGAACGGTCAAGAGTCGCCTCCACCGCGGCCGAACGCTGGTGACCGATGCCATCGACGCGATGGGCCTCGACGAGGTCGTCCGCGAATCGGCCGTGCGCGAGTTCACCGAGCGCTACGAAGCGATGGAAGCCGCCACGTAGGCCAAGACGAGCATCAGGGCGACGACGAGGGCGCTCAGCACCACGATCACCGAGAGGTAGAAGCGCTCCCGTGTCGCGAGCGCGCGCTCGATCGGGCTGGAGCGGCGGGGCTGCGCGATCGATGCCAGGGCGCGAGCGAGATCCGCTGCGCTCGCAAACCGTTCTTCGGCGCGCTTGCTGAGCGCTTTGTAGATGATCGCCTCGACCTCCGCGGGGATGTTCGCCTCGGGGACGAGCTTCTGGAGGGAAATGGCGCGGGCCTCCAGGTGTTGGTCCCAGATCACCGAATAGTGATCGCCCGAAAACGGCACATAACCGCTGAGCACCTCGTACATCAGGATGCCCATCGAGTACACGTCGCTGCGGGCATCGAGGGGGTCTCCCATGATCTGCTCGGGGGACATGTACTCAGCCGTTCCGAGCCTTGGCCCCGGGTCGTCCACGGGCTCGTGCTCGCGCTCGTCGAGACCCGTGGCGAGCCCGAAGTCGAGGACTTTCACGAGCTCCTGCTGACCGCGACGGACGAGGAAGCAGTTCTCCGGCTTCACGTCGCGGTGGAGGATCCCTTTTTGGTGTGCGGCCTGGAGCGCGCGCGAGATCTGGATCAAGATCGGTTGCGCGCGAGGCCAGGGCACCGGCCCCTCCTCCCGGAGGATCTGCGCGAGGCCCCGGCCGCGGAGCAACTCCATCACGATGTAGAGGCACCCTTCGCGGGTCTCCCCGAAGTCGACCACTTCCACCACGTTCTCGTGGGCGACTTGGGTCACCGCCTGCGCCTCTTTGGAGAAGCGGTGGCGGTACCCCGCGTGGTTGGCAAACTTCGCGGCGAGCACTTTGATGGCCACCTGCTTGGCGATCGCCGTGTGCTCGGCGAGGTACACGGTGCCCATGCCGCCTCGACCGAGCACGTCGAGGAGGCGGTAGCGGTCGCCGACGACATCGCCGATCGCCAAGAGGGTGGCCTCCTCGTCTTGCGAGGCCGGGTCGGTGTCGCCGTCACCCGAGGCGAGCGCGGGGGCCGAACCTTCGTCTGGGACGTTCGCAGCCGCGGAGGGATCGGTTGCGGGGGCCGAGGCCGCCGTCGCGTCGCTCGGAGGCGAGGGCGGCTCGATGCGTGCAGCGGGGTCCGTGGCGTCGTTGGGAGCGGCGGGCGGCTCCACGTGGAGATCGGCGGCCTCGACCGGGGGCGAGGGGGTGTCGTCATCCGGTGGAGGCGGTTCGAGGCGAGCGTCCGGATCGCGTGGCTCGGAGGGGGCGTCGTCGACGAGCGGCGTTTCGAAGCGAACGTCAGCGCCCCGTGGCGCAGGTTGGGGGGCCTCTGCGCCAAGTGGCGCAGTTGGGGCGTCACCGAAGGGCGGCGGTTCGAAGCGCGCGTCCGAGTCGACCGGAGTCGCGTCGGGAACTTCGAGGGGCGGCGGTGGGCTCGAAGGTGCGTCGAACTGCGGATGCGCGGCGTGGGTGGCTTCCGACGATGACGTCTGGGGCATCGGCTGCGTGCTGGATTCGCTCACCGCGTCACCTACGGCGTTCCACACTGGAACCGCATGGGGCAGTGATAACATCCGGTCGCACTCTGTACACGTGCCGCGAGTGCGCGATCTCGCGGATACGCCGCGCCGCCGTGCGCTCGGCGTCTGACGAAGTTGTAGTACCGCCCTCAACTCCCGCTGCGGTGTGCCGATACGGGAACTAGGGGGTTGCGATGGACAGCACGTGCAAAAAGCTCGAGCACCATGCCCACGCCGATGCGGACGAAGCCGGCGCCCTGGCGTACATGCTCCAACCGTCGATGATCGCCGCCAACGAGCGCCCTGCGCCCGCGGGGGCGTACGCGCTCTCGCTCTGGGACGTCTTCGTTGCGCTCCAGGACGCCGCGGAGGAACTCGGGGCCACGCCCGCCGAGGCCGATCGCCTGGTCGTGGCGGGCTACTGCACGCTCCAGCGCCGCGTCGTCTAGCGCTGGCTAGAACGAAAGGCCGCTCACGGACGCGCAAGATCCGTCGCGGATCCACGCGTCGAGGTGCTTGGCCCGCATGATCGGGAACGGATGGGGCCGAAAGGCCGTGAGCATGAGCTTGTAGGCCTGGTTGAGCGTGGATTCGTCGGCGTCTTCGTACGCACGAATCTGGCGCATGAACTCGTGCTCATCCATCTCGGCGTAGAGGGTCGCACTTCCGCCTGCGAGTTTCATGAGCACGCGGAACGGGACGTCGCGCTGCTGCACGCACAGCAGCCCGGCGCGATCGCAAGAAAGATGGGTCTTGCGGTACCAATCGAACAAAGGCAACGCCAAGCCGTAGCCGAGCAAGCTGCCGAGCCCCAACGTGGCTTTGCCGATGACCTCGAGGATCGTCGCCAGGTTCTCGGCGAGCACCGTGTAGAGCACGTGACCGAACCGAATGTGACCGAGTTCGTGGCCGATCACGAAGAAGCGTTCCTGCTCATCCAACAGGTCCACGAGTCCAGAGGTCAGGACCATGAAAGGGCGGGTATGCCCGTACGTGAACGAACGAGGCACCGGATCGGTCGTCACGTAGAGCTCGGGCTCGGCCACGCCGAGGATCCGACACCCCCATTGGAGGTACTGATAGAGCTTGGGAAACATCCGCTCGCTGACGCGAACGTTGTCGGCCGTGTTCTCGAGGTAGTAGATCCGCTCGAGTCCGTACTCCATCACCTTGCTCGTGATCCGCTCGAGGCCGGGGACGCGACGCAACGTGGTCGTCGCGGTCCGATCCCATGGATGCATCAGGGCCTCGGGCGGGAGGTCGCGAAACGTCCGGAGGCGGCGCCGCACGGGCTCCTGTGCCTCGCTTCGGCTCGGGTCTTCCGGACCCGGGTCTTCGGGGAAAGGGCTGGTGTCGCTCATGGGGGCGGATCTCCGTTCGATGCCGTGACATGGACCGCCGCGACGAGGGCGTCGACCAGGTCGCGCTGGATCTCGGGGCTTATCACGTGACGAACGCCCTCGTAGCTGCGCAACTCCGCGTCGTAGCCAAACGCTTTGAGCTTGGCGATCGCTTGCTGCGTAGGCAGGTACGCCACCGCATTGTCCGAGGTCCCGTGGAGCGCGAGCAGGCGAGGGCCGCCCGCGGGACTGCGATCCGCGCCCGGCCACAGCGGCGGAGGTAGCCAACCGCCGATCGCGACGGCCGAGCCGACGACCTGCGGGTGGTGGATGGCCAAGGTCATCGTGAGCATGCCTCCCTGCGAAAACCCCGTCACGATCGGCTTGCCCCGGGTGGGCCGAGCCTTCGTGAGGATTTCGATCGATTCGGCGAGGGCTTGTGCGGCGCTCGAGATTCCCTCGCTGAGGGCGTCGACGTCCGGGTCGCGGGCGCGGAGCGGGAACCACGACCACCCGCCCGCCTCCGTGGGTGAGATCCCCTGCGGGGCGATCAGGCGCACGGGTTCGGTGAACGCGTCGAAGAGGTGGGCGAAGTTCTCCGGATCGTCTCCGAGCCCATGGATCGCGACGATCATGGGCAACGTGGCCTCCGGCTCGGCCTCGCCCAGGATCCGCTCGAGGTAGAACAGCTCGCCCGCGCGCGGCAACGCCGGGAGCGGCTCGGGCACGGCGACCTGCGGCGTCGAGATTGGCGCGGGGGCAGGAGCCTCGGGCGCGGCCGCGGGCTCGACCTCGGGCGGGCGAGCGCTCTCGCAGCCGAGCATCCCGACCAAACTGGCGAGACCGACGAGAGCTACCAGCCTCCGCAGCCGTGGAGGAGACGTCGACATTCAACCGAGGATCGCATCATCGGGGCCTCGGCGAAAGGCTCGGTAGGGGCGGTGCGAGTAGTATTTCGGCGCCGGGTCCAATCGAATGTGCATCCAAGGGACGCCGAGCCCCGAGGTGCTGAGCCAAAGCGGTGCCTCGCCGAGCCGCTCGCGCACCGCTTCGCCGACGGCTCGCCAGAGCGCGCGTTGCTGCGCTCGTGGAGCGCCGCGGCAGACCGACGCGAGGTGGCCGTAGACGTCAGGCGGTCCGAGCGGTGGGAGGGCGATGAGGTGCGAATCGCCGCTGAGGTTCGCGAACCGCACGACCTCGACGCCCGCGGTCAGGTGCTCGGCGAACGCCGAAGGATCCGCGTGGACGCGGGCGAGGGTTGGGGCCTGTACGAGCACGCACTCGAACGGCGCGGATAGATCGGCGAGGGTGGTCGGCGGGCACTCCCAGAAGAACGCGGAGAATCGGCAGGACGCGAGCGCCTCGGTGAAGCGATCGACGAACGCGTCATCGCGACGCCAGCGCTCGAGGACGGCCTCGCGCGCGAGCTGCTGCCCGTCGATGAACCGCAGCCGCAACGTGCCCGGGTCGATTGGAACGATCTCGATCTCCATGGCTCAGCGCTCGGGCGACCAGGTCGTGACGAACGTGCACGAAGGCGCTCCGTCGTCGACGCACGCGACGCGCTCCGCCTTGACGTTCTTGCAGCCCATCGCGCGGTACAGGACGACGGCGGCTTCGCGATTGACTTCGCACAAGAATGGGTGGTGGCTACGCCAGTCACGAACATGGGCGACCGTGCGGCCGGGCGCATATTCGCTGACCTCGAAGATGCCCGTGTCGAAGTACGAATCCCAGAGCGCAGGCGCGAACCGTGCGTAGCGCTCCGGCGTGGCGATCCACGCGAACAGCATGCGGTACACGCCCTTGATCGTCCCGTCGAGGACGGCCCCGGCGGTCTGACGGGCGAGCGCTCTGCGGCTGTCGCGATCCGGTTCGTGGACGAGGGTGTCGAGGAGGGCGTGGACCGTTCGCGCGGAGTACCACCGCGAGCTCAGCAGGCCGAGCGTGGGTTTCTCGTGGTCGAGCTCGCCGCCCGCGTAGAGCGTCCGCGCAAGTTCTTGCAAGGTTCGCTGCCCGTAGGTTCGCTCGTACCACGCGACGAACTCCCGGAACGCGGCCCCCTTGATGCGGCCCAGATCTCCGCCGATTGCGGTACTCGGGAGCTCGGGGGTGGCGTCGCTCATGAACGGAGTCGTCCTACGCAAAGGGAGGAACGCAGGGCGGGGTGGTCCCCATGCTTCGGATTGCAGTAAGATCGTACCCGCAAACAGGAGGAGGTTCCCGTGATTCGACACCCCGCATTCTTTTCCGCTCTGTTCTGCTCGGCGCTGCTTTCTGCGTCCGCATGCGACTCCAAGAAAGACACGTCGGCGAAGCCCGAAGAAGCCAAGACCGAAGCCAAAGCCGAGGTGACGAAGGCCGAAGCCGAGAAAAAGGTGGAGGAAGAGGTCAAGGAAGCCGTCGAGGCCAAGGCGGGCGAAGAAGAGGGCGATGGCGAGGGCGGCTGGTAGCCGACCGCCATGGCGCGTCCTGCCGCCGCGCGATGTGGCGGCTCGCGTTGGGCTCACTGCTCGGGTGTGAGTCTCGCGGTTCCGAACCGCGACCCGCTCCACCTCCGGCGCTTGAGATCGAGCAGTCGGTCGTGGCCTCGTTGCTCGCGCTCGAGGAGGAGCGGCTGCTCGCAGGCGCGGTCTCGGCGGAGGGGCAGGGCGCAGATCCGTTTCTATTGCTCGCCGATGCGTCCGGTCGCTTTCTCGGCGGACTTCGTGGCGAGTCGCGAATCGTCTTGCTCGATGGGCGGGGTCGTGAGTTGGCGTCCGCGGACGCTCCTGCGGGCCTGACCGGCTGGAGCCGCGTCGGCAGCGATACGCTGCTGGCGGTCGGGGAGCAAAGCTCCGAAGTGCACGCCTACGCGATCACGGACACCTCCATCGCACAAAGCGGCGCATGGCTCGTGGAGCAGGCGTACGGCCTACGCGACGTCGAGGTGGTGGGCGAACACCTCTATCTGGCGGACCGTCATCGCTCGCGCATCCTCGTCGCCCCGCTGCCACGGGCGCCGACCCCCGCGATCGCGCCAACCCCGCTCGCCGAATGTCACGGCGCGTTGCAGCTCGAGCATGTCGCGGATCTGCTCGTCGCCACTTGTCTGCTCGATCATCGGCTCTTGTTGTGGCCGCTCGCCTCGGACGGTGCACCGCTTGGGTCCCCGAAAGTGATCGAGCACGATGGACCGCTCTGGTCGGTGGCCTTGACCGTTGGGACCGCTGGAATCGAACTCGTCGCGACCGGAATCGAGGATCATCCGCTGGATCGCAGCGACGGTTCGTTCGGGTACATCGATTCGTTCGCGTTCGTCTATCACGTGGAACGCGGAGGCTCGGGTTGGAGGCATGAACGTGTGGCCTCGATCAACCTCTCCGAGCACGGCGTGATCACCCCCAAGTGGGTGGGTTGGGAGGCGCCCACGCGCTTCGTGGCACTCGCCTACGGCAGCGCGGCAGCGGCGAGGGTGGAACTCTCGGGGGCGAGACCCGAGGTCGAGACGCTGACGTTGCCGCCCGGGAGCGCCGCGATGGCGGGCCAGCCGGGGGCGGGCCTCGTGGCCAACCCGCTGCTCGACGCATGGATCGTCTGGGACGGGCCCGACACCGAGATCGTGACCGCCGGACCGCCCCGCGATCCCGAACTCGTGCTCGGGGAGGCGCTCGTTTTCACGGATCTCATGGCGCCATTCAACGCTGCGGAGGGTCGCAGCAGCCGGTTCACTTGCGAGGCATGTCACTTCGAGGCGACGGTCGATGGGCGGACGCACCACACCGGTCGGGGCAGCGTCCATGCCACGACCAAGACGTTGCGGGGCCTCGTCGGCAATCGTCCGCATTTCAGCCGCGCGCTCGATGACACCAGCGCCGAGATGATCTTCAACGAGTTCCGCGTTGCAGGACGCGGCAGCGGCGTGGACCCGTGGTTTTCCGTCGCGCGGGACTCGGTGCCCTGGCTGCCGTGGGACGACGCGCGCCGTGGACTCTCCCCGTGGGATCTCCGGGTCGCGATGCTGCGGTTCCTGGCCACGTTGGCGCCCGAGGCCAATCCGCGCGTGCGCGGGCGCAACGGGTTCACGGCGCGCGAACGCGAGGGGGCGGCGCTCTTCGCCGAGCACTGCGAGACCTGTCACCAGGCGCGGACGCAGACCGACGCGCCGTCCTCGCGGGTGTCGTCGTCTGCGTGGGAGCGAGCGATCTTCGAGGGGGGCGAGATCCGTTGGGCGTCCGACGAGCGCTCCGCGACCGGCGTGGAACCCTACGTCCATTCGCGTGGGGCCCGGACTCCAGCGCTGCAGCGCCTGTACGCGAAGTACCCGTACTTCACGCACGGCGGCCGGAAAGATCTTCGAGATCTGCTCGCCGCTCTCGACCTCGGCCCGCCATTCCTTCACGAAGGGGGGACGGCGGGTCGAGCTCTGACCGAGCGCGAGATCGATGCGCTCGAAGCCTTCCTGCACTTGCTCTAGAACGCGACCAAGCCCGGCGCTGACGAAGGCGCCACGGCGGGTCCGAGAACGGCGGGTCCGAGAACGACGAATCCCGAGAGCCCTCTTCGGGTATCTCTCGGGATTCGAGGAGCTGCGGCAGCGCTGCGGCTCCGTGGGGGAGGCCCCCGAAGTGAGCCCGGCAGGATTCGAACCTGCGACCCGCGGATTAAAAGTCCGCTGCTCTACCAGCTGAGCTACGAGCCCGACAGTGACCCCACGGGGAATCGAACCCCGGCTTCAAGGATGAAAACCTCGCGTCCTGACCGCTAGACGATGGGGCCGTTGCTTTGGAGGCCGGGATTGTACGTAAAGAGAGCTGGGTTGCAAGACCCATCCGCGCACTTTTTTGCTCGAGTGCGGCGGCGGCGACCCCAAGAGGATTCGAACCCGCTGTTTCCGACCTGAGAAGCCGGCGTCCTTGGCCGCTAGACGATGGGGTCGGGCCTTGCTTTAGCAGATGGGAGCGCCCAACTCCATCAGGTGTCTTGTGGGACGACGAGCAGGGAGTTTGCGGACTCTTTGAACGTGGGCATGAGCACGCCGAACTCATCCGGCCGCGTCTGGTAGATCACCACGAGGACGAGATCGAGCTTGCGGGTGACTCCGATGTAGAGCTTGGCTGGCGGGGAGCCGTCGCCGGCGGGGTACTCGACGTCCGTGTGGAGATCCGTCGCCGTGTCCACGTGGTTGGAGCCACGGGTGCCACCGGAGAACCCGCTCTTGGGCAACATGTCGTCGATCACCTCGGAGGCATAGGTCCCGAGGGTTTTCTTGGCGTCGTTTTGGAAGACGAACACGCTCATGCGATCGACGGTGCCGTCGCAGGCCGAGACGAACCCGCCCGACTGATAGGTCGTCGCGAACATGGGGCTGTCTTCGACGAGGACGACGTTGACCGGCGGCCGGATGAGCACGCGGTCGGAGAACAGGGACGTGGGCGTCGACGCGACCTGTGCGTCGCATTTGGCCGTCGCTGCCGCGGCCCCATCGTCTCCGCCACCGCCTTCGTCCGCGGCCGAAGCCGCGCCATCGTCACCACCGCCTTCGCCGGCACTGGGCGTGGCGTTGCCGTCTTCGGGGGGATTGCTGGATCCAGCGGGTTTGTCTGGCCCGCATGCCGCGAGGCCAAGGCCGAGAGAGAGGGACAGAACAGGGGCAACGAGTGTGCGAACGAGCTTCACTGGGGGTGCGCTCCTTGAGCGAAAAATCGGGCGCGACCGTACCACAAGGTTGCTGGCCGTGGTCGCGTATCAATCGCAGGCCACCCCACAGACTCGCTCGCACAGGTCTGGGAACCTACGGCTGTGCAGCTTCGTGAACCCCTGCGCCGTCGGCCGTGAACGCTCGCAGGACCCCTGCGTTCCCGGCTCGGCCCGGAGTGCTCGGGTCGGGTGCCTGCCCCAGGAGTCCGTGATTGCGGGCGACCGCACGCACGGGGGCGGGCCCGAGTTGGCCGAGCGCGTCCGCGGCTGAGCGCTTCGGTTCACCGGGGTCCTGGGCGTGGAAGATCTCGAGGATCGTCGCGCCGGATCCCACGGGCGCGAGCGCGATCCGTTCGCCTTCCAGGAACACGACGTCGAAGGCGAAGGCCCCGTTCGTCGAGGGGGAGGCCACCACACCGGAGAGCGTCCGGCGGATCTCGAGGCGCCACGCGGCCTGCATGCGCGCGATCGCTTGGTCGATGTCACACTGGAGTGGGACGACCCACGCCGCAATCCCTGCAGGCGTGCGTACGTACGCGAGCTCGCTCGGCCGCACGCCGATCCCCGCGAGCGTGGTGCGGAGCCCCGGGACTTGCCACGACCACTGGCTGATCGCGAACGCCACGTCGATCGGGATCTCCTGTCTTGGGTCGTTGACGAAGCTGCGCACGGCTGCGAGGGCCGCAGCCAGCTCGGGATGCTCGAGGTCGATGACGGCCAAGCTGGAGAGCTCCGCGGGGGCCCAGCCCAGGTGCAAGAACCGTAGACCCACCGGTCCGCAAGGCGGGCTCGGTTCGGAGGGGGCGGCGGCGAGCTCTGGTTCCGGTGGTTCCGGCGGCGGGTCGGATCGACACGAAACGAGCGTCATGGCCAACCACAGCCGCCGCGAGACGCGGGTGCTGCGGGTCATGGCGGGCGTTGGAGCGACGCGAGATCGCTTGCGGTGAGTTGAAGGCGGCCGAGCACGGTCGGTCCTTCTACCGTGTACGCCACGCGAGCCGCGATCGCGCGCACTTGATCGGTCTCTAGGCCGAGATCGCGTTCACCCAGCGCTCGTGCGGCATTCTCGAGGTCGCCCGTGGGGACGAGCTGGACTTGCACGTCGAGCCCGCGCTCCCATCGGCGCGCCGCGAACATGACCTGCGCGACGTCGTCGCCGAGGTCGAGGTGGAGGAGGGGACCCGCGGCGAACAGTTGAAGGACGACCTGAGCGGACGACGCACCCGCGGTTCGGAGCTGTCCCTCGACTTCGGACGCCGGGAGATCTCGCGCGGCGGTCAGGGGCAGCAGGCCGCTCCCGAGCGCGCGGACGGGGATGTAGGCGAGGATATCGGGCTCGAGGAACGCGAGCTTCCATGGGAACGCGCCGCGATGCGTATGGACCGTGAAACCTTCGCTCGTCTCCGCGTGAAAGCCCGCGCCCTCGAGCAGGGGCTCGATCTCCGCCCGGGGACGGCGGAGCCGCCTCACGAGGTACGTCTCGCTGGAGAGTCGCGGATGCGTGGCGAGCAGCTCGGGTTCGAACCACGTGGCGGGAGCGGGCGCGTCCACGGGGAGCACCGCCTGCAAACCCGTCTCGGACAAGCGCAGCTCGCGGAGCATCCGTGCGAGCTTGGGTGGCAGCGCGAACAAGACCGCGACCGCATCGAGATCGAGGGTCTCGGGCGGAGTCCCATAGAGCACCGTGACCGCGTCCGGATCGAGCCAGGCGAGCAAGGCATCTTGTGTGGAGCGGGGTGCCTCCGTGACCTCCGGTTTGGCGGACGGTGTGGGGGCGGGTGGCTGGGGGGTTGCGGGCGGCGGTGGGGGGCTCTTGGCCTCGGTACAACCGTGCACGACGCTCGCGCCGAGCAGGAGAGGAAGAAAAGCGCGTCGCATGAGAAGCCTGCGGATGAAGCGCAACTTGGGCTTCGCGAAGAACCCTACCACGACTGCCGATTTGGCGGGTACGCTAGGCTCGTTGCTTACGCCCGAGGCCAGACCGGTGTCGGCGGCGTGGTAGAAGCAAGCCTGGATACATGATGAGCGGGACTCAGTCTGGTGACCGGATGCTGCCGCCCATGAGCGCGTCACCCGAGCTCCCCACACCTTGGAAGCGACTAGCATGACGCGCGGACGGCCCCCGGTGAAAGAAACCTACTCGACCCACGACGTCGCGAAGATCTGTTGCGTGACGCCGACGACGGTCATTCGGTGGATCGAAGATGGGCTGATCCCCGCGTTCAAGACCGTGGGCGGGCATCGACGGGTGCGTCGCGAAGATCTCGAACGCGTCTGTCGCGACCGGAACATCCCGTTCAACGTCCCCGCGGCCATGGAGGTCGGGCGGATCCTCGTCATCGATGACGAACCTGCGGTGCTCCACCGCGTCCGGGAAGTGGTGACCGACTTGCAGCGCCCATTCGAGATCGAAGTCGCCAAGGATGCCTTCGATGCGGGCCGCTTCATGATCTCGTTTCGCCCCCAGCTCGTGCTCCTCGATCTCGTCATGCCCGGCGTCGACGGTGTGGAGGTCTGCACGAGGATCAAGCGAGATCCGATCATGAAGGAATCGGAGGTCGTCGCCACCACGGGCTTCTATACCGAGGCCAACCTCGATCGGATCCTCTCGGCAGGGGCGATCGCCTGCCTCCGGAAGCCGCTCGAGACCGAGGACCTGCGGCGTTGGATCTGTGAGGCGTTTGGCCTCAAGGATGCGCGCTCGCTCGCGCTCGATGGCATGCGGGTGCTTCCGAGGGAGACCCCGCCGAAGATCTTGCTCATCACCCAGAACGCCGACTTCCGGGCCCGCGTCCGCGACGAACTCGCTGCGACCGAGCCTCCGGTGGAGATCCTCACCGCCCAGACCGGCGCGGATGCCCTCCTCGTTGCGCAGGCCGCCCCGCCCCAATACGTCATCTTGAGCCTCGGTGTCCCGGACGTCCAAAGCACGGCCGTCATCGAGACCCTGGCTGGGTCGGGCCGCAACATCCAGATCATCGCGGTCCACGACATGCCCACCGACGACATGCGCACGGCTGCGCGCAATGCCGGAGCGCGCATGTGCCTGCCGACTCACGCGGTCACAGGCAGCGTACGCGAGCTCCTTGGCGTCTAACGGTCCAAACGACTCGAGGCGCGCCCCATCCAAGGTGCGCGCCTCTTCGCCTCTTTCTTCGCGGGCGAACGAAAGCTATCGAGCGTAGAACTCGACGACGAGCTGCATGTCGACTTCGATGGGGGAGTCGGCAGGCATCGGCAGGCTCGTCACGCGGACTTGCATGGCGGCATCTTCCCGCGTCAGCCAGGACGGCACCGGGAGCGCCGGCGTGGGCCAGCTCTGGACGGCGACCGGATGCTGGCGGCTCTTCTCCCCGAGCGTCACCACATCGCCCACGCGCAGGCGTGCCGACGCGACGTCGACGCGCTTCGCGTTGACGAACACGTGACCGTGGCAGACGAGCTGGCGAGCGGCCGGGATCGTGGGGGCGAGGCCGCAGCGGAAGACCACGTTATCGAGGCGGCGCTCGAGCAGCGTCAGCATGCGGTCACCCGTGACGCCGACGCCACGCTTGGCGAACTCGTACACGCCCCGCATCTGCTTCTCGCTGAGGCCGTAGTTGTAGCGCACGATTTGCTTCTCGCGCAGCTGAAGGGCGTACTCGCTGGGACGACGACGACGCATGCCCGTGCCGTGCTGGCCGGGCCGCGTCTCGCGGCGCTTGGCGCCCTTGCGCGTCAATCCGGGCAAGTCGGTGTCGAGTGCGCGCAGAATTCTCAGGCGGGGTCCGGTATAGCGGCTCATCCGCGTCTCCGTGAGCTGTCACTGGTCATGGTGTTTCGTCCGGCCGCGAACGGTAGAAAAGAAGCATGCAGAAGTCAAAAGCGAAAACGGGGCAGGCGAGCGGGTCACTCTTGCGCCCGGTGCGGGGTCGCCGGCGCAATCGCAGGCTTCCTGGGCAGGGTCGCGTGGGTACATGATTCCTCCCGCCCGGTCAACGGGTTTCACGGGCCTCGCACCTGACGGCCGCCCAAACCCGGTTCACGGCACGTCCGCGAACACCCCGGGATAGAGGTACGCCGCCCCTGCGCGAGGCGCGGAGGTATCCGAAAGATCGCCTCCAAGACCGGTTGCTGCGCTGCCCTCGTCGATCGCCCCGATCGCCATCCTCGTGTCCGAAAGCCCGACAGACCACCCGAAACGTGCGCCCGAGCGGGTGTTGGGCGCCTTGACGAACGCGATGGGCCGCCAGGTCATGCCGTCCCGTGTAAAGAGATACGCGGCTCCCGCTCCATCTGCCGACCCGTCCTCGGGATCCCCGTCGATGCCCGTCGCCCCGCTGTCCTCGAGGGCCGCCCCGACGACGAGGACGTCGCCCCCGAGGGACAGATGGATGTGGTGGCCGAACTCGTCGCCCTCGCCCGGGTGCTCGGCTTTGAGATAGGTGTCGTGGCGCCACGACGCGCCTTCGCGGACGAACACATAGGCCGCCCCGGCGTAAGGCGCCGAATGGTCGTCCGGGTCTGCGTCCACGCCCGCAAATCCACTGGCGTCGCCCGCTGCTCCCACCGCCAACGTGTTGCCATCCGCGGAGATCGACACCGCGGTGCCGAAGCCATCGTAGCCATCGGGATCGACGCGCGCCGGCTTCAAGTAGGTCTGCGGCCACCACGCGGTGGCGTCGCGAACGAACACGTAGACCGCACCCGAGCCTTTCGAGGCGTTGCTGGTTGGGTCTCCATCGACTCCGGTCGCGATGCTGTCTTCTCCCGTCGCGCCCACGGCGAGTGTGGTGCCGTCTCCCGAGATCGCGATCGCCCCGCCGAAGCGATCTACGGCATCCGCGTTGGAGGCCTTGAGATAGGCGTCCTGTTGCCATCCGGCGGCACCGCGCGAGAACACGTAGACGGCACCCGAGTCCGCCTTGGCTTCGTCGTCCAGACCGTGGCTTGCCCCGGCGCTGTTGTCTTCCCCCTCCGCGCCGATCGCCAGGACGTTGCCGTCGCCGCTAAGACCGAGCGCGATCCCGAAGCGATCGCTGCGTTCGGTGTTCGACGCCTTGAGATACGCCTCCTGCACCCAGGCGCCGCCCTGGCGCACGAACACGTAGACTGCCCCGGCGCTCGGCTGGGAATCGTCCGCCTGGTCTCCGCCGACGCCCGTGGCTGCGCTCGCCTCGAACGGCGCGGCGACGGCGAGCGTCGCACCATCGGCCGAGATCGCGAGCACGCCACCGAAGCCATCGCCTTCCCCCGCGTTGGAAGCCTTGACGTAGGCCTCTTGTTGCCACGCTCCGCCGGTTTCCGCGAAGACATAGACGGCGCCAGCTTGCGGAGCGCTGTCATCGTTGGCATCGCCACCGACGCCTGTGGCCGCGCTCGCCTCCTTGCCCGCACCGACGGCGAGGAGCGAGCCCGAGGCGGAGAGGGAGAGGGCGATCCCGAAGGCATCTTCGGAATCGGTATTGGACGCCTTCACGTAGATCGGGTCACCCTGGATTTCGACCCCCGCGGAAGGGTCTCCGCCCGACTCCGATCCGTTCGCCGTCTCGTCCGCATCCGATGCCTCGTCCGCGTCGTCGTCTTCGGATCCTTGCGGCATACACGCGCCCGTCAGCGTGATGAGGGCGAGCAGGAGGCTGAAAGAGGAGGGCCCCAAGCGCGAATACGGGCAAGGCATGAAACGGCATCTTAGCAGCGTCGTGCCGGTGGAATACGATGCGCGATTTCGTGTGATGATGCCGGCCGCATGCTGGTGCCCAAGCGGCTCTCGATCTTTGGCATCGCGTTCGCCGTGTGCTCCGCCCTCGCAACCCCCGCGGCTGCGAGCGAAAAGCGAGACGGCGTCACGTATCGCCTGGACAATGGACTTCGCGTGGTCTTGCAGCCCATGGCGGGCCTGCCATCGGTCACGATGTTGGTCTCCTATGGCACCGGGGCCTCCGCGGATCCTCCGCGGCACAACGGGCTGGCGCATCTCACCGAGCATCTGACGTATCGCGGTTCGCGGCACATCGGAAAGGGCGGGCTGATCCCCGTGCTGCACTCGATCGGTGCGGAGTACCGGGGGTACACGGCGCTCCAGAGCACGGGGTACGTGACCACGGCCGTCGCCGAGCAGCTCCCGGCGATGCTCTGGCTCGAGAGTGAACGCATGGGCTTCGCGCTGGACGGGATCGATGCGGCAGCTCTCGAGGTCGAGCGACGTGTCGTCGTGAACGAGGTCCGGGAACGTGGAGGCGACGTCTGGGCGCACATTGCAGATGAGCTCTACGGCCGTGACACTGTCTATGCCGAGGAGGGCGACTCCGGAAGGCTGACGCTCGGCGACGTGCAGTGGTTCTTCCAGTCCGCGTATCGTCCAGAGAACGCGACGCTCGTGCTCTTTGGTCGGTTCGATCCGGACCGCGCCCGCGCGCTCGTCGACCAATACTTCGGGCCCATTCGTGCGTCCGGCCTCGCGCCGATCGGCGAGGGGCCGCCGCCGCCCAAGCTGTGTGGGTCGCATACGCTCGATGTCCATCACCCCTATCGCGACGCGAGCCTCGATGTCGTTTGGATCGTTCCGTATGACGGCTCGCCCGAGCAGCGCGCCCGCATCGACGCGTTGACCTTGCTTGCGGGAAACTGGATCCGGGGGACCATCCTTGAATCGGGCTTCGCCGGGGCCGACGTCTACGCCAGGGCGACCTCGTTTTCCACGCACGCGTTGTGGAGCGCGACCATCGAGTTCAACGCGGGGACGCCCGCATGGAAGCACGCGGAGGCCCTTGTGTGGCACGCGCTGACCACCGCGGCGAGCGAACCAATCTCGAGCGCGCAGCTTCGAAGCATGCGTGCCGAGCTACTCACCGATCTGGCACTCGCCTGGGATGACCCCTCGGGCGCCGTCTCGTTCCTCGCGGACCACGGCCCCGGCGGCCTCGATGCCTACCGCAAGGCCGTGGAGTCGCTCGACGGGGCGGCGATGCAACGCTCGGTTGCCGAACTCCTGCCGCAAGATCGCGTTCTGTTGGCGCGCTGGATCCCGAAGTCCGACGTGTCCGGGCTCGGGGTCGTGGGGCGGAGGAAGGACCCATGCCGTTGATGTCTGCGCGTTGGCTAGGTTTGGCGGTCGCCTTGGGATGCGCCTGCGCAGGCCGCCACGAACTTCCCGCGCCCTCCATGCCGCTCGTCGTCACTCCGGACGCGCCGTTCCGTACCACGCAGCCGGCCCCGCACGAGGCGGGGGGCGAGGCCGCTTGGATCCCCGAGATCACCGAGCAGAGGCTCGAGAACGGTCTGATGGTGTGGGTGGTATCTCGGCCATCCTCGACCAGCATGGTCGCGGGCCTCGTCTTCCCCGATGCGGGTGCCACGACAGGGGCCGATCCCACTGAGCTCCTCCGACTGACGGCGCGGATGCTCCGGGATGGTGGAACGCGTGGTCCCGCGCAAGCCGTGAGCTACGGTTCTTGGCTCAACGGAAGTCTTGCGCACGTCGAAGTTGGACTCACGACGGCCAGGATAAGCATCCGCGGCATCGCGGGCACCGCTCCGGAGGCGATCGAGATCTTGGCCGCGATGGTGCGGTCGCCCGTGTTCGATCCGCAGATCCTCGACTTCGCGAAGGTCGACGAGTTGATCGACTTGCAGTCGCGGTCCAACACTCTGACGTACCTCTCGCAGCGGATCGCGCTCGAGAACGTATTCGGCGATGACACCGCGGATCGTGTCCTCGGGTCCGGCGACGACGCGCTGCGGGCGTACGACATTGAGGCTGTCAAGGCTTGCTACGCTCGGGCATTTCGACCCGAGGGGGCCGTCCTCGTCATCGTTGGCGCCGTGGATCCAAAACTTGTGCTCGACCTCGCGGCGCAGCGGTTCGGTGATTGGCGCCCCGCTGCGCCTCCTCCCGCGGCCCCGCGGAAGAAGTCGAAGCCGCGTGCGGCGGGCGGTCTGCGTTTGAATCTGCTCGGGGAGGACCTGGGAGACCAAGCCGATCTGCTCCTCGTGCAGCCGGGTCCTGCTGCGACGCAGGATGGACTCGCGTTCGAGCTGCTCGCGACGGCAGCAGCGGGCTCGCTGCTGTCGCGGGTCAATCTCCGCCTCCGCCACGACCAAGGGATGACCTATGGGGTCAACGCGAAGGTCCTGCGCGGAAAGGAGTTTGGGCTGTTTCTCATGGGCGGTACGGTGGATGTGGGTCTCATCGTCACCGCCGTGAAGACCATGCTCGAGATCCTTGCCGACCTCCAGCGGACGCCCCTGGACGGAGCGGAACTTGCGGCGGCCAAAGCGGTGTACCGCTCTCGCCGGGTGGGATCGCTCGTGACCAACGACGCGTTCTTCGCGGAGGCGGCGGAGGCTTTCGGGCGCAGCGAGAGCCTCGCGGAGTCGCTTCGCACCTTCGATGCGCGGCTCGACGCGATCGGTCCCCAGGAGGTGCTCGACGCCGCGCAGCGCTACCTTCGGCCCAAGGATGTGGAAATCGTCGCCGCGGGGGACGAGCTCGCGGCGAGGCGACTGTGGTCGCTGGGTCCCGTCGAGTACTACAGGTCCGGCAAGGGCTACGACTGAGCGGTTCGAGCCCGGAGCCGCGGCGCTTACCTACCTCGCGGGTAATGGCCGCGCGCCGCGACGCGGACATGCTCTCCCCATGACGAGCATGGCTCTTCGACAGTTCCTGCAGGCCCCCGTGCGCTACACCGAGCTCGGAGACACGCGCTTGGCCTACCGCGAGATCGGGCGTGGCCCCGCGATCGTGTGGGTCCACGGCTGGCCGCTGTCCGGGGTGACCTACCGAGCTCCCGTGGAGGCGTTGCGCTCCGAGTTCACCCACTACGTCCTCGACCTCCCGGGGGCAGGTGCCTCACCGCAGACCCCCTTTCGGCGAGACTTCATCCGCGATGGGGCGGCCCTCGTGGCTGCGTTCGTGGAGTCGTTGGATGGTGGGCCCGTGGTGCTCGTGGGTCAGGATTCGGGAGGAACGATGGCGCGCATCGCGGCCACGCGACTCCAAGACAGGGTCGCTGCGCTGGTGCTCTTCAACACTGAGCTCCCATTCCACGTTCCCGGGCTCATGCGGATGCTGCGCGCCGCGGCGCGGCTTCCAGGCTCGACGTGGTGCTTCCGTCGGTTGCTGGCTTCGCGCGCCTACAGACGTTCGAGCCTTGGTTTTGGTGATGCATTCGGGGACAAGCGCCTGCTCGACGGCGAGTTCCATGAGACCTGCGCGCTCCCGCTCTTGCAGGATCCCATGGGTGCGCTCGCGGCCTTGCGCAGCTTCGATCTGGCGGTCGTCGACGAGCTTCCGGCCATTCATGCGCAGATCCATGCGCCCACTCTCTGCGTCTGGGGCGGCGAGGACCCCCTTTTCCCGGTGGACCGTGCCCGCGCCATGGTGAAAGACTGGCCCGCGGCTCGCTTGGAGGTCGTCGCGCATGCCAAACTCCTCGTCCACGAAGAGGCCCCGGACGAGGTCGTGAACCTCATGCGGACGTTCTTGCAACCCCTCCAGCCGATCCTCGGTCACGCGGCGCACTCATGACCGACGCGACGTATCCCGCGCTCCTTCGCTACTGGCGCAACGCTCGTGGCCTCAGCCAGCTCGATCTCGCGATCGCGGCCGCGGTTTCACCCAAACACATCAGTTTCCTGGAGACGGGCCGCTCGCGGCCCAGCCAGGAGATGGCTCTGCACCTGGCGACCACGCTCGGGCTCCCGTTCCGAGAACAGAACGCCATGCTGGTCGCGGCAGGGTTCGCCCCTCGCTTCGAGGAGGTCGGGCTGAGTGATTTCGGACCCGAGATCCAAAATGCGCTCCGGATCATGCTCCGCAAGCACGAGCCCTATCCGATGCTTGTCTTCGACCGCGCTTACGACATCGTCCAGACCAACGATGGCGCGAACCGCCTGCTGGTCGCCATGCTGGGCGACCGCGCCGGCCGGGAGCGCAACTTGATGAAGCTGCTCTTCGATCCCTCGCTCTTGCGCCCGCTGACCGTCGATTGGGAGCGTGTGGCCCGTGCGATGCTCGCTCGCTTGCAGCGCGAAGCGCTGATGGAGCGACGGGACGAGGCGTTGATGCGACTCATCGCGACGCTCTGCGCCTACGACGGTGTTCCCCGCGACTGGCGGGCACCCGACTTCGAGGCGCAAAGCGACGCGACCCTGCAATTCCGAATCCAGGTCGCTGGGCAAACGATCGCATTCCTCACGACGGTCACGGTCTTCTCGGCCCCGCAAAACGTCTCGCTGCAAGAGCTCCACATCGAGAGCTACTTTCCGTTGGACGAGGGGACCGAGGCGTTTTGTCGTGCGCTCAAAGGTTGACGTTCGGTGCGATCCAACAGTCGTCTGTTTGCTCGATCGGCGGTTGCGCGGGCGATCACTCGAGGGAGCGTTGGAGCCGTTCCAGTGCTCGTTCGAGATACCGCTCGGTGAAGCGGGCGTGCGCGGAGCCGTTTCTGCGCTTCGAATCGAATCCGATCACCCAATGCAGCTGCGTGCGGACCCCATCGGGCGACGAAAGCCGAATCGCGGCGTGATGGTTCGCGTAGGCTCTGGAGTACGTGACGGCGTAGTCGAGCGCGTACGGAGGCTCGAAACACACGATGGTCTCCTCCACGATCGGGACGAACACGGTGACGCGTCGAACGCTCCCCACCCCGGACGGGTGCGTTGGGTCGTCGCTGCGCCGCGTAAGGCGGAATCGGCCGAGCCAACGGAGGTGCTCGGGGTCATGCAGATGGGGGAACACCGCGGCAGGCGTGGCGCCGAGCGTCGCCTGCAGTTCGATGCGGAACCGGGGTTCGTCGTGCCCTGGATCCTCGACTTGGTCGCACGTGGACGGCGCGTCCGGGACTTTGGAGTCGGGAGCCATGGCACGCCCGCATCCGCCGAGCGCGAGTGCGCCAAGGATGACTCTGCAGTGGATTCGCATGGCCCCCCGAATGCCCATGCCTACGCGTCCGCCTCACGTCCTAGGGACGGAGATCGGCCGGTCGAGGCGAGCACGAACGGCGGGACGCTCGGCATAGAGGCGCAGCGCGAACGCCCCGGCCGGGTGCTCGCGCAGCCCCGAGATCCACGCCTGCGTCGCGGGGTCCAATCGTTCGATGGGGGGCAGGGGCATGCCGTATCGGCTAGGCAGGAGCACCGGCCCGGACAGTGCGGCGAAGGTCAGATCCGCGGCCGTGAAGTCCGCGCCGAGCAGATACCGGCGTCCGTCCTCGAGGTCCGCGGCAACCTCGTCCATCGTGCGCCCGATGGCGTCGCGTGCCCGCTCGAGCGCGGTTGGGCTCAGCTTGATGTAGCGGCGCGCGTACGGGACGATCGCCGGGCGGCCGAGGCGGAGCGTCCACTCTTGCCACCGTGGAGCCGCGCCGAAGTTGTAGGGGAGGCAAGCGTCGAGGTTCTCGAAGAACCACCCGTAGGAGGCACGGCGAACGGCATCCCCGTACTCGCCCGCGAGCTTGGACTCGAGGGCGAGGCAAGCCGACGCGAGCGCCTGCGGGCGTAGTGGCTTGGGCGCACGCGAGGATGCCCAACCGACGATGTCGCTCGAGTCGGCGAGGACCTCCGTGTCCGTCTGGAGCACGGGGAGCCGAAACGTTCCCCCCGCTCGGCGACCCGCAGACCACGAAAAGAACTGCAGGTGTTGCCGTTCCACGTAGTCGATCTCCGCCCAGTCGAGCGCCCATCTTGCCCGCTCGCAGTAGTGGCTGAGGGGGATCGTGACGAGGATCGGCATGGCGCGTGTCCAGTTGGCGCTAGGGCGCGGGCATTGCCGCGTTCCGAGCTGCGGCGGCAGCCTTCGCCTCCGCGCGGTAAGGCAGTTCGATCAGGACCTCGGGACCGTTGGTGAAGATAGCCTTCGACCGCGCCCACTTGGGGAGGATGAACCGACCCTTGTTCCCGCGACGTGCCCGCAGGATATGGCCTCGGAACGGCGCGTGGTAGTTGGGCGGACGCCCGACGAAGTGGCCGCGGTGAATGAGCATGTGGGTCACCCCGTAGCGCTCGGCGAGCTCGCGGATGCGGGCTTCGTCGGTGGCGAAATACGCATCGATGAGGGCGTACATGCGCTCGCGGGTCTCGATGATGAAGTCGCGGTGGAACGGCTGATGCGTTTCTCGCGTCAGCAGTACGGCGCGGCGCGAATAGTACGGGATGTCCTCGATCGAACTCCGCGGCATCCCGGCGATCACGACGTCCTCGGGGAGCTTGCTGACGAAGTCGAGCATGGGGACCTGCATCGTCAAGTCGACCTTGAGCCCAAGCAGGGGATTGCCGGCCGCTCCGAGCAGGACGACCGCGAACGTCGCGACGCTCGTGGCCGCGACGGTTCGCGCCGCCTGGGTATGACGTCGCAACTCGATGAGTCCCACGCCACCGACGCAGGCGATGAGGATCGCGAGCAGAGGGAGGCCGAACTTCGGGTAGCGCGGCGGCAGGTAGAGCTTGGGAAGGAGGGGTTGGGCGAGGACGAAGGCCACGTAGGACGCCACGAGCAACAGCGTCAAGCGGACGGCTGCAGGGCGATGCTTGAGCATGACGACCCATCCGGCGATCGCGAGGCCGGTCAAGGCTCCGATCGCCGCCGACATGGGCTCGCCCTTCTCCCGGCCCAGGCGCGTGTGCAGCTCCTCGAACAGCGCCGTCTCGATGGGCAAGATCAAGAGGTAGCGCCGCACCCACACGGTCATCTCGCCCAGGAACGTGCGAAACGGCGGGTGATCGTAGGGGTTGAGGCGTCCGCCCGGACCCGCCTCCGGAAAAATGATGCTGTCGAAGCCGCGCACGAGGCCGCCGTAGTCGCTCGTGCCCAGCATCGCCGGCAGCAGGGTCAGGACGGACACGACCCCGGCGATGACGAGGAACTGGAGGCGTCTTCGCGGCGACCAATCACTCGCGGCTCCGCGAAGGCGTGCGGGAAGGACGAACCAACCCGCCAGGCAAAGGCCCGAGAGCACCCCCGCCATCGGATAGAACCCCGCGCCGGCGACGGCCGCGACCGCGACGATCATCGGGCGGCCAAGCGTGAGACCGAGCATGCACAGCGAGACCACCGGAAACGCGAACGAGCGCGGCAGGCCACCGACGATCTGATGAAAAGCGCCCCCTCCGAGCCATACGCACCCAGCGGCGAAAGCCGCCGGCTTCCCACCAAAGTGATTCGCGGCCGCCATCAAGCAGCCCGCGGTCCCCAGATGGAGCACCAAGGGCAGCCAGCCGCTCATCCGCTGCGGGTCTTCGCCGAGCAGCGCCGCAAATGTGAATAGCGCTCGGTAGCCAATGGGAAGGGCATTGTAATAGTAAGTGTAGATATAGTCGTGATCGAACGCCGTGTTGCCGCCAAAGAAACGATAGAACGGGGGGATCTGCTGGCGGACGTCGTCGTTGAGCAGCAGTGGGTTCAGGGAGTTCTCGAGGTGTTCGCTCAGGAAATCCGAATAGATCATCCACAGCGCCATGACGACGCAGATCCATCCGACGACCTCGACGCCCATCGGAAACAGGCGGTGCGTCGTGACCGGTTGCAACGCTCGACGTACGCGGGCGACCGAAGCGGAGATGGGGATGTTCACGGACTATAGACCTCGACTTCGTTCAAGCGTAGGACGCCAGGGCTCAGGAGCGTCAGGCGCAGATACCGAGCGCGGGCTTCTCGTTTGAAGTCCCAGACGGGAGCCGCACCGGGGATTCGCGTCAGCTCTCCCCAGACCTCTGCGTCGTAGCTGATCTCGACGGAGATGACCCCCAGGTCGCCCGGCGGTCGCATCACGACCACTCGATCGATTTCTCGCGGACGCTTGAAGTCGAGCGTGACCTGCGGATTGCGCTCGTGCTTCGTCACGACGGCAATCTTGGCGAGGTCCCCATCGAAGAGCCCGGACGACTTGCCTTTGCGTCCCTTCGTGCTCAGTTGCACCTTTGCATCGGAGGCGAAGTTGCTCGGGGGGAACGCGACCGCCTCGAACATCACGATGGCGGCCGCGATCGCCAACACGCCGGGGATCACCCAGCCCGTCCATCCGGGCTTGTCTGCCCGAGCAAGGCTCTGGGCGCGGGCATGGAGTGCCTCTACGCGCGAGAGATCCATCGGCGGCTCCGCGTTCGCGGCCAGAGCCCGAGCATTCTCCATCAAGAGGAGCGCGCTCTCGTAGCGGGGTGTTGCGCGGTCGAGCAGGTCTTGCGCGTCGTCGCAGAGCCGCTCGATCGTCGCGCGGATATCTCGGGATGCCGTCCCGTCGCCCACGCCGCGCAGATACCACAGGCACCCAACGCGAGGAAGTGGTGACCCGTCGATGCCTGACACGCGTCCGGGTTCGTGAGAGAGTGGCCCGTGAACATGACCCCCGAGCCCTCGATCGGGTCCGAAACGCGTCCGGGCGCTACACCCGCTCCACGCAAGCTCATCTCGCTGCTCGCGATCTCCCTGGTCATGGCTGCGCTCGCGGTTTGGGCCCTGCGGGCGGGTGCGTTGCCCGTCTTGCCGCCCGCGGACGCATGGGTCGACGTTCGGCCTGGGTGGGTCTTTGGCTATGCGCTCCTATGGAGCGTCGTCCTGATGCTGCGATCCTCTCGTTGGGTGGCTTTGCTCGCTCCGCATGGGCAAGTTTCCATGGCCCGCGTGACAGCGATCGGTCTCGTGGGGCTCGGGGCACTCATCGTGTTTCCGATGCGCCTGGGCGAGCTCGTGCGCCCCGTGCTCGTGCGTCGGTATGAGAGCGTCTCCACCTGGACGGCGTTTGGGACCGTCGCCGCCGAGCGGATCATCGACGGGTTGTTCCTCTCGTGCTCACTGCTGCTGGCGATGGCGCTCGCCCCGGTGACCCAAACCGGGGAGCGATTGGGGCCGTACGCAGTGTCTCCAGCCTGGGTCGCCGGGATCGTCCGGGGGGCGTTCGCCATTTTTGCCGTGGGTCTGCTCGGCCTCGTCGTCGCGTATTGGCGCCGCGACCTCGCGACGAAGATCCTCGCCCGCGTACTGGAGCCGTTCTCGCCTCGCGCCGCCGCGTGGGGGATCGGGGTCATGGATCGACTCATCGCGGGCCTCGCGTTTTTGCCCCACCGCCGCCACTTGGCGACCTTCCTGGGGCTGACCGCCGCCTATTGGGCCCTCAACGGGATCGGGATGTGGGTGCTCGCGACAGCGTGCGGGCTCGACCTCACGCTGGCCCAGGCCTGGGTCGTCCTCGGGCTGCTGGCGCTCGGGGTGCTCGTGCCCAACGCCCCTGGATATTTCGGGGTGTTCCAGCTCTCCACGTTCATTGGGCTCTCCCTCTACGTCGGGGATGTCACGCTCGCGCGCAGCGGCGCGGCCTTCGTGATGCTGCTCTATTCCATCCAGGTCGGTGGAACGGTGTTATTTGCGCTCGCCGCGTGGCTTGGACTGCGGTTCGCCGGCGCGGTCCCGGCGCAAGACGGCGCGTCCAGGCGTGCCGAACCGTTGCTGGACAGAGGCGTTTCGGGCACATAGAACTTCCCCCATGGATTATCCCAGCTCGCGTCCCGAGGCGTGCAACGGTGCGGACCCAAACCCTGGCCCCCGCAAGAAGATCGCGATCTTCATCGTCACGTACAACGCTGTCTCCACGCTCACCAAGGTGCTCGATCGGATCCCCGAGTCCGTTTGGAACAAGGTGGACGAGGTGTTCGTGTTCGACGACTCGAGCCAGGACGACACCTTCCTCGTGGGGCTCGGCTACAAGGCGCACCGCAACCAGCCCAAGCTGAGCGTGTTCCGCAACGAGAAGAACCTCGGCTACGGGGGCAACCAGATCCGCGGGTACAAGTACGCCATCGAGCAAGGCCACGACATCGTCGCGTTGCTCCACGGCGACGGCCAGTATGCTCCCGAGGCCCTACCCGAGTTGCTCGCGCCGCTCGAGCGCGGCGAGGCGGATGCCGTGTTCGGCTCCCGGATGATGCGTCGCGGTGGCGCGCTCAAGGGCGGCATGCCGCTCTACAAGTTCGTCGGCAACAAGGTCCTGACCGCGTTCGAGAACACCGCGCTCGGTATGAACCTCTCGGAGTTTCACTCGGGCTACCGCCTGTACTCCACGGCGGCGCTGCGCGAGATCCCCTTCGATCGCAACACGCACGAGTTCCACTTCGACACGCAGATCATCATCCAGATGCATGCGGCCGGGAAGCGGATCGTCGAGATCCCCATCCCCACGTACTACGGTGACGAGATCTGCTACGTCGACGGCATGAAGTACGCCAAGGACGTCGTGCGGTCCGTCGGGCAGTACCACCTCCATCGTTTGGGGCTCAAGCGCGCGGCGGAGTACGAGATCCGGCCGACGTATCAGATCAAAGGCAGCCCGCGCGCATCGCATCATCAGTTGGCGGAGCTCGTGGGGCCCCGACCGTCGCGGATCCTCGACCTCGGCTGCGGGAGCGGGCAGCTGGCGGCGCTGCTCGCCGGGCGCGGGCATTCGGTCGTCGGCGTGGACGTGAGCCCGCCCGAAAACGACGGCTTTGCCTATATCCCCGGCGATCTCGGCCAAGGCATTCCCGCTCAGGTGCAGGGGACCTTCGACGCTGTGCTCCTCGCGGACGTCCTCGAGCACTTGCCCGACCCACGGCCGCTCGTGCTGCAAGCGCTCGACCGTCTCGTCCCCGGTGGCAGGGTGCTCGTTTCGCTTCCCAACGCCGTCCATTGGTCCGTGCGTGCCCAAGTCCTCGCGGGGCGGTTCGAGTACACCAACGAAGGCTTGCTGGATCGCGGGCACCTCAAGTTCTTCACCCGCCGCAGCGCGAGCGAGATGTTCCGCGAGCTCGGTCTGACGGTGGAGGAGATCCGGACCACCCCCGTCCCCTGGGAAAAGGTGTTTCGCGGCGGTCCCGGTGGCGTCGTCAGCCGTGGCTTCGAACGCATGGACCTCGCGGGCTCTGCGGTCCTTCCGAACCTCTTCGCCTACCAGAACCTGTTCGTTCTCCGGAAGCCCTGAGGGCGGACCTGCGGGTCGGAGGCGGGGTGGAGCCCCGCGCGTCGTCGCCGGAGCCCCGCGCGTCGTCGCCGGAGCCCCGCGCGTCGTCGCCGGAGCCCCGCGCGTCGCGTCGCCGGAGGACCAGGCAGAGGGCGAGAAGGGGATGCAACATCGCCAGCGACCGCCCAGCTCGCGCCGAGCGGCTCGCCTCGCCTCGCGCTTGTGCCCGTCAAAGCCAACGAGCGTGAGCGTGGCACCAAGCTCCATGGCTTCGTCCCTTTGGGCCTGGGTGAGGAGGAGCGGGCGCGGGGCTACGGGAGCGGGCTCGACCAGATCGATGAACCCATCGTCGAAGGCGTCGTCTCGGCATGCCACGTCGCCGCAATAGGCAGGGTGGAGGCCGCGAGCCATGCCAAGGCGAACCACGCGGAGGGGAGCACGCGCACGAGCGTATCCGCCTGCGCCGAATCCGGCGAAGTCCCTGGGCAGATCTCGAAGGGCAACGTGGGACGACGCGAGCGGATCGGCGCGGCGCGATTCGGGAACACGGTCCCGCGCAGTAGAGCCCCTCGTTCGTGAGCGCGGCCGCACGATGTGCTTCGCGAGGATTCGATGCGTGACAGCAACGCACACGACTGGGTCGCGCTCGAGCCTTCCTGGGATTCTCAATGCGTTGGAATGAATCCGCTTTTGCGGCGCGAATGGTGCTGGTGCGAGTTTCGCTTATTTCATCGCGACATGGATACACCCCACAAGCATGGTCTTTGCCCCATCGTTGCAGTGCTTGGCATCGTTCCGATGCTTGGTTGCGCCACCGTCTCGGCAGACGCGCTCGCAGACTCACAAGCTGCCGTGCGAGCCGCGGAAGAAGTGGGCGCAGACCAGCACGCAGAGGGTCAATACCACCTGAAGTTGGCCAAAGACCAGATCGCCGAAGCCAAGCAGAAGATGGACGGAAACCGCGACGACAAGCGGCGGGCCGAAGCCCTCCTCGATCGCGCCAAGAGCGACGCCGAGCTTGCGATCGCGTACGCCCAAACGGAGGAGGCGCAGCGCGAGGCCCAGGAAGCCTGGTCCGAGGTGAACGAACTCCAAGGCCAATGAGACCCGACCCGAGAGCCGCGACTCACCCCAAGAAGGAAGAGATTGTCATGAAGACTCGTATTCACACCATCCTGACTCCTGCTTTCCTCGGCGTGGCCTTCGCCGTCGCCGGTTGTGCCACCACGGCACCGAGCCAGCAGCTGACCGAGGCGCGCTCGGCATACCAGCACGCCGCCGGCGGTCCGGCAGCCACGGAAGTCCCCGCGAAGGTGCACGACGCCGGGATCGCGCTCCATCACGCAGAGGAGGCGCACAAGCGGGACCCTCGCGGGCAAAGGGAGCAGGACTTGGCCTACATCGCCGAACGCAAAGCCATGCTCGCGCAGCAGGCCGCGGAGGAGAGGATCGCGCGACGCAAGACGGAGAAGGGCGAGTCGCAGGTCACGGACGTGTTGCGCGACCAGCGAGACAGCGCGCGCCAGGAAGCCGATCAAATGTCGTCCTCCCTCTCCGCAGCCCAGCAAGCGCACGCGGAGGCCGAGGCGAAGGCTGCGGCCGCCCTCGAGAGCCTCGAGAAGATCGCCGCGATCAAGGCCGACGAACAGCGGATGGTCATCACGCTCTCGGGCTCGGTCCTGTTCGAGACCGACAAGGCCGTGTTGTTGCCGATTGCGAGGACCCACCTCGATACGGTCGCCGAAGCCCTTCGTGCCCAGGATGAAGAGAAGAAGATCACCATCATGGGGTTCACGGACTCGCGCGGATCCGATAGTTACAACGAGCAACTCTCGCAGGATCGCGCCAAGTCGGTGATGGATTATCTTGCCACGCGAGGCATTGGCAGCGAACGGATGGAGGCGCTCGGGAAGGGTGAGAGCGAGCCCGTCGCGTCGAACGACAGCCCGGAGGGGCGCGCCAACAATCGTCGCGTGGAGATCGTGGTGGAGTCGCCCGACAGCGCGAGCGCCGGGCTCACGCGACCCGAAGACCAGCAGCGGACCGCCCAGCGCTGAGTCGGTCGGCTTCACGCAGCCCGCCCCTGGGGAGGGTGCCCCGGAGGGTAAAAACCTCTCCGCGGGCGGGTAGCGCATGGTTCGGCCGTTCAGATCCTCCTTGGATCCGGAGACGCTTGCGTTCGAACGAGGTTCCGCGAGGGGCTGTGTGAACCCACTTCATCGCCGGGACGTGTGGTTCGACGACGACGTATGCCGATTGTACGCAGGTCACATCCGCTATGGCGCTGGCGAAACCGCGTAGATCCCGTAGAGATAGCCCTGCATTTGGAAGCGTGGCGTGCCGGTGTTGGTGACCGGATCGAGCTCGTAGACCAGGCTCGATCCGTCGGCTCCGTATTCGCCGACGTACATCTTGCCGCCCATGGCGTTCGCGGTGAATCCGATGGGAGAGAAGGGCACCCCTTGGACCTCTTGACCCGTGATTTGATCGCCGAGCTGGATCGACCAAGTCTTGTGGGCGGGCTCGTTCCAGAACGCGAAGTCCACGGGCTCGACGCCCTCGGGCAGTAGGTCGGGGTAGAACATCTTGGTGAACGCGATTCCACTGCCTTGTTGAGCGGACCCGAGTTCGGTGATCGATTCGAGTCCTCCCGAGATCGATTTGACCGTGGCGAAGAAAGTCTCCTCGAAGTCCGTACCGCCCGGGGGGATCCGCAAGATGCAGTTCTCGGGGGCGGGTTCACCCGCCGCGTTCGCGTACATCTGGATGCTGTAGTTGCGGCCGTCGCCCATCACGTAACCGTAGCCATTGGCGTCGAACGAGATGTTTCCGCCGCTGGCGCAGCGCTCGTCCTCCGCGACGCCCACGATCTGCAGCGTCGACGGGTCGAGGATCGTCATGGAGACGATTGGACGGATCTCTCCGTAGTCCCAGTTGGCCCAACGACCGGGGATGTACACGAGCCCGTTGTGCATGGTGGTCGTCCAGGATTCGAGGTCGTAGCCCTCCACGACGAGGTGATCGAGCGGCACGTTGCCCGTGATTTCCATCGTCGTGGGGTTCCATCGCACCGCCACGGCCTGGTCCACGAGCACCGTGATCGCCGTGCTCGCATCGACCAGCACGCTCGAGTATCCAACCCCGTAGGCGCCGAAGTTGAGAAAGCTGACGCGGCCCGTCTCCATGAGCGAAAGGTCGGGCATCACGGCGTAGCGAACCCACGTGGGCTCTTCCGTGAGGCCCACGAAGACGGCGTTCTCGCTCGCCATGATCACCGAGTTGCCCGCGACCTCGACGGCGTTTGCGTTGTCGAACGGACCTCCGTCGAGCGACGGGATCACTTGCACATAGGTCATCCGGTTGCCGTCCGGGTCGATGACGACCGACCCGATCGCGAACCCCGTGTCGGGGGGGAGGTCCCCGGTGGTGGTGCCCGTCGACGTCGAGGTGCTCGAGGTGGTCGTGCCGCCCGAGGTGGAGGTTCCGCCCGAGGTGGAGGTTTCGCCCGAGGTCATGGACCCGAGTCCAGTGTCGTCTTGGGCGGTATCGTCGTCTTCGTCGCCTTCTTCGCAGGCGAGCAACAGGGCCATGGACCACACGGGAAGCCAATAGGCGTAGGAGCGAGCCGTCATGGGCCGGGACGATGCCGACTCTGACAACGGATTTCAACGTTCAAAATCAAGACACGCGGTGTGAGAATGACGTTCTCTAAGTCCTACGGCGGCGTTGGTTCTGACTCGATCTGAAAAGTTGTTTCAACACGAGGGCTTCCGACTTCTTCCACAAGTCCCGGAAGACCGTGGCCGCTTGCGGTCGGGGCGCTACGCGAAGGCGTGCGAGCGGGGGGGCATCCGCAGCCCCCCCACCGCGCCGCAGCCTCGTCGCGCGCCTTCAGTGCAGGAGGTTCTGCGCGTAGGTCTCCATGAGGGTGCGCATCTCGCCGACCTCGGCGTCACCGAGCGTCTGCTCGGCGGCGGCCAACCAGGCCACCATGTCCGTCGCGACGCGGCGCGCTTCCGAGATGCGCCCGCGTGCGACGAAATCTCCAATCACGATGAGGCTCTTGGCGTACCCGACGATCACGTCCCCTTTGTAGAGCGCGCTCGCGTCCCGATTCGTGAGCTCCCCGATGTCCAGCTCCAGTTGGTCCTCTTGCGGGGTGCGCGAGACCGGGTCCTCGTAGGTGATCTTCGCCTTCACCCGATCCGTCGCCAGGATCCGCTGCGGATCGCAGGCACCAATGATCTGATGGTAGCTCATCGCATCGTTGGGAGACAGATGCTGCGGCTCGACCTCCTCTGCGACCGTGGAGTACTCCTCGCCATGGAACTCCGTGATCGCGAAGTACCAGGGCAGGGTGAGCTCCATGCGAACGTTCCGAGCAATGACATCCATGTTCTGAATGAACCGCTCGCCAAACATTCGCTGCGCCTCCTCCTCGGTGTCGATGAAGATGTAGGCCCCCTTGCCTGCATCGGTCACCGCGTCCATGAGGCCATCTCTGTAGTTGTACGGATCGCCGACCCCCACGCCCACGAGGTAGATTCCTTCGTCGTCGCTATCCTGGGCATTGGCCGCGATGAGCTCGAGGTCCGTCACGCCGGCATTCGCCCCACCGTCACTGATGAGGACGACTCGATTGATCCGATCCTTGGAAAAACTCGCTTGGGCGAGGGCGTAGGCGGTCACGAGACCAGCGTTGAGGTCGGTCCCTCCGTCCGCGTCGAGGCCGTCGATGAGGTCGACGAGGACGGGATCAGCGGGGCCGGAAACCGTGTGCCCTTCCAGCAATACGTTCTGACTGGTGTTCCAGGTGACCATCGACACGATGTCGCCCTCGCGAAGCTGCCCAGCCACGGCCCGGGCCGTGTCGCGGAGCCTCGCGATGGGTGGACCCGACATCGATCCCGACGTATCCAGGCTGAACACGACATTCATTGCCTCTCGGTCCCTGGGCGCGAGGCGGCGGCCCTGGGCGTAGGCCAGCAGCACGAACTCTCCCGTCTCGGCATTCGTCCGCCGCATCTGCAGACCCGCTTGCGCCGGTCTATCGGTTGGGTTCTCGTAGCTCAGGTCGTAGTAGTTGAGGAACTCGTGGATGCGAACGCGGAACGGATCGACCGGGAAGCCTGCCATGATCGCTTGACGTGCCAAGACCGGCGAAGCCTGCGAGTTCGAGTCGTCGTTCGACATGTAGATTACGGCTGGGCCGCGATCCTCCGCGCACATGGGGAGCGATGGGTCCACGGGGTCTTCGCCGGTGGAACCGGATCCGGTGTTGGACTCGACGGACGAGCCCGATGCGTCCCCTGTAGAGCTTTCACCGGAGGTCTCCCATGTGCCGGTTCCATCTTCGGTGGACCCAGCGGTTCCCTCGCTTGTCCCGAAATCGGTGTCGGTCGAGCTGGATCCTCCGTCCGCCGAACCCGATAGCCCTCCCGACGAGCTCGAGCTCCCACTCGAGCCCTGATCCGGAGGCTCTGCGACGCCGTCGTCGTCCCCACCTTCCTCCTCGCCCCCAACGCCTCCGCTGTCGTATTCGCCTGCGCCCTCTTCGGGGGCTACACCTTGGCCCCCGGGCGGCTGAAACGGAGGCCGTTCCCATTCCGCGTCACCGACGTGCAGGGGGGTCTCGAGATGCTCCGTGGTGTCCTCCTGGCTTGCACAACCTGCAGCCATCACGAAGGCAGCACTCCACCAAATTGGCTTTCTCATGATCAAACTCCAAACAAAGTGAGCGAGGTCCTCAGTAAGGATTCGAACCTCGTCGTGAACTCTACCGGAGTTCGCTGGCACGAACGAGCCGTCGGCGGTCGGATGGGTGGGGGCCGTGGTCTGGTTCCGCCTCCTCTCTCCCCATTTGCAAGGCGTAAGCTCTTGCCTACCTGTGCTCGGCCGAAGGCTTCCGTCAGCGCGGCTCCCGGCGAATAAACTTGCCCACGTTCTCGTTGCTCGCGGACCTCACGCCAACGGGCTACCTCGTCGTTTTTTTTCGCGAGCTCGAAACGTTCGGGCGCGCGGCTGCATGGTTATGGGGTGACCCGAGCACAGGACCGAAGCGAGGAACCGTGGACGCGAGACGTCGAGGGCCTGCGTGGGCTGGCGCGGCGGCTCGCGGGGGACGACGGTGACGATCTCGTGCAGGACACGTGGATCCGCGCGGCGACGAGCGAGATCGATCGCGAGCGTCCTTTGCGTCGGTGGTTGAGCACCGTGCTTCGCAACGAGAGAAGGATGCAGGTGCGCTCGAGCCATGCGCGCGCTCGACGGGAGCAGCGGAGCCCGGTTTCGAGCGAACCGCCGGGTCCGGAACACCGCATGCACGCCGATGAACTCCTCGTCGCGCTGGGAAAGGCCTTGGATGAGCTCCCGCCTGCCGATCGGGCGCTCATCGAGCAACGCTATTTCGAAGGGCGGTCGGCGGTCTTCATCGCTCGCGGCTTGGGTCTACCGCCTGTGACGGTGCGCACCCGTCTGCGTCGAGCGATCGATCGGCTGCGCAAGAGTCTCGACGATCGGTATGGGGGGGATCGTCGGGCGTGGATGGCCAGCGTCGCCGTCGCCTTTCCGTGCACCCCGAGAACAGGGAATCCGATGAACGCAGCATTGCTTTCGACCTTCGTCGTGCTCGGACTTGGAGCACTCGTCCCCGGTCGGTGCCAAACCGACGACCCCGAAACGCCGCTCGAGGTGCCCGTCCAGCCAGCGAAGGATGCCAGGGTGGGCACCCATGTGGTCGTGGTCGATCGCGAACGAGCGTCGGCCTCGGATCCGGTGAAGCGCGCGGCTCGGTGGACGAAGACGCGGGAGGAGCTGCGTACGCGCCTACGCGATTTCGATTGGACGCCCATCGAGGTGCCGCCGATGTCTCCATGTGAGGAGGACTGCGCGCTTGGAATCGCCCTGAGCGTTGCCGTCGGGCAGGCCGTTTCGGGATGCCCCGAAGTGCTCGCCGAAGACCGCCGCGGCGTGGTCCGTTTGCAGGTGGACTACTTGGCCAGCCCCGAGATCGGCGCGGTCGTCGACCGCATCGAGATCGCGGAGGACACGCTCGGCCACAGGGAGTTTGCCGAGTGTTTGCGGGCGTCCGCGTACTTGGCCGAGCTCCCGGAGCCCACGAGGTCACTCAAGGGCAGTTTGGTGGCCCGCTATACGCTCGGTCCCAGAAAGAACAACATCGCGCAGTTCCTCGAGGACCATCCCGATCTCATCGCACACCACGACGCGCTGGCTGCGGTCGCCGGGGGTGAGGCTCCCACGGACGAACAAGCGACCGCCGTCGCGCGACTCTTCGCCGCGAATCCGGCACTGCAGACTGCCTTCGCCGCGTGGATCGAGACCGTCGGACTCGAGCTTTCGCTCGTCCACCCGGGCTGACGGTTACCCTCCGCCAGGAATCCCTGCTGCGCCGTACCGACTACCGCTCGAGCCGAACCACGTCGCGGCGCGTCGCGACCCAGATCGATTTTCCGTCGGCGCTCACTCGGGGAGCCGCGGTGATCGGTTCCGGAAGCGATGCGAGCTCGAGCGCGGCGCCGTCGGCTGTGAGGGTGAGCAGGCGGGGGCCGCTTCCGATGACCGGTGGGCTGCGGGTGGCGGTCGCCAGAATGGGGGCGCCCAGCGTGGCGGCGACCGCAAAACGATGGTCGTCGCCGAGGCGGTAGAGGTTCCCCGCGGCGGGTACGACGATCACGCCTTCCGCCGTGAAGAGCGGCGCCCGAGCGCCCACGGCCTCGGTCGGAAGCGGAGCGGTGAGCCGTCGACGTCCTGCAGCGTCGAGCAACCAGAGCTCGTTTCGAGGAGCTTGCGTCTGGACGACCAAGGCAATGTATCCATCGGGCGTCGTCGCGATGGCCGCAGGCGTGAACGATGCCCGGATCCGGTGCTGCACCACGAGCGCATCGTTCGCGAAGAGAATCTCGCCGACGGAGGCGAAGACGTAGTGGGCACCCGAGCCCGTGCTCGTCGTGACCACCGGACTCTCGCCGAGCGACAACTGCGGGTGCGACATGGGGTTCGCGAGCCCACCGTTGGCTCGCGCTGCATCGGGTCCGAATCGCATCAGCTCGGCGATGGGTGCGGGGCCAGCGGGGCCACCGGCGTGCTCGTGCATCGGGTGCTCGAGCACCAAGAGGAGCTGGTCGCCGGACGCGTGTCCGTAGATCCATCGCCTCCCGCTCTCGAGCAACTGGCTGGAAAACAGGGTCTTCCCGTCCTCGATGCTCCGCGCCGTGAAGTCGCCGTAGTCACCGTCTTGGGCGTAGAAGAGCTTCCGGTCGGGGGCGGGGACGACGGCGCCGCTCCCCATCGCGATGGGCTTGGCATTCGCGTCGAGCAGCTGCCAGAGGCCTTCCGTGACGACGAGGACGCGATGGGGCCATAGGTGGAGGTCCTCGATGGGGGGTCCGAGGTCGAGGGCAGTGCGGGCCGCGATCTTCCAGTGACCGAGGATCGCGGCGGCAGCATCGACGTGGCGGCGCTCTGGCGGGGGTCCGTCCTCGAGGAGGGTTGCCTGCGGATCGGCCTTCTCATCGACAGGTTCGTTCACGGCGTCTTCCCCCTGGCGTGATTCGATCTTCCCAGACTTCCCGCCGCTCGTCTGCGCCGATCGTTTGCATCCGATTCCGCACAGGGCGATGGCGCCCAAACAAAGGAAGATCGCTCGGAGGCTCATGGCTCGAGGATCCAGAGGGTATCACCGCTCGCGACCAGGAGGCGGTTGGGTTCGGCCAACAACGGGGCGGTACGCAGCGGTCCTTTGAATCGGTGGATACGAAACGACGTGCCGTTGGCCCGGAACGCGATGACGTCGGTTCCACACGAGAGCAGGAGCATGCCGTCGGAGGTGATCGTCCCGCCGGGCACCAACCCGGGCGCGCGGTACTCCCACGCGACGTGGCTGTGCGGGGAAACCTTGGTGACGTGGTCTGCATGGAGGATCACGCAGCTCTGGTCTGGAGCGACGAGTGGCGGTGCCACCAGCGGAGCCGCAGTGGCTGCCAGACGAGCGCTGAGGTCGACGTGTCCGTGCCCATCGATCCGCCAGAGATAGGTCGCACCTTCGAACGACGCGAGCAGATATGCGCCGCTTTCGGCGAGGCTGAGGGCCAACGGTTCGAACACACCGGTGAACACGCGCTCGACGGTGAGCTCGAAGTCGAACTGGTAGACCTTGTCCGTTCGCGCAACCACGATGCGATCGCTCGCGGACGCGATGCAGATCCGAGGATGATCGAGCAGGAGATCGTGGGTGCAGTGGGCACCGACGAGGAGGCCCGAAGTATCGGTCGCAAGCGAGCTTCCAAGTTCGAGGATCTCGAGCACCGAGGTGGAGGGTGCCGCGCCATCGTGGAGGTCGAGTTGCTGTTCCTCGCCCGCGCACAGGAGACGAGCGCCGCGGTACGCGGTGTACGTGCGACGGTAGATTTCTCCGACGCTCAGCGGGACCGCGTAGGCCTCGCGCCCGTCGGAGAGTCGCCGTGCCGAGAGCACCCCGAGCGCTTCAGGTGCGCAGAAACACCCGCGCGCGAGGTCCAAGGTGACCTCCCCGATGGTCGCTCCCTGGGCGATGAGGGCGGGTGCGTCGAGGTCGATCAATGCCCATTGGGTGGGTCCGCAGATCACGGCGCGGTCTCCATGGGTCAGGATCGAAGTCGGATGCAGCTCGCGCGGGAGTCCCACGGAGAACCTTGGCGTCGGCGCGCGGTAGGGTCCCGCCAACGCGAGCCTCGAGTTGCACGCGTCGTTGACATAGGCGCGGACGCAAGAGGGGACCGCAGCTCCGAGCGGTGCCAAGAGCCCGGCCGGGGGCGCGCCCGCAGGAGCCACGCGCAGCGGAGTGGGCGGATGCAACGGGGTTACGGCTTCATCGCGCCACTGGGAGTAGAACTCGTGCACGACCTCATGTCCTCCGGGTGATCGTGGGCGTCACCGAAGCCCCGGCGACGCTCTGCACGATGGGGGCGTAGGCGTTCTCATTGGTGTACGCATTCGCGGCGGTCGTGTCCGAGCTCAGACCCAGCAGCGCGCAAGCGCGGGCGAAGAACTCGTCGGCCAAGGTGTTGAACTCGGACGCGGGCGAACTTGGGGCCGAGCTCGCGAGGCCGACACGCAACTCCCGAGGATCCACGCTGTCGTCGAAGTTCGTGGCGCCTCCAGCTCGGACGCGGGTGAGGATGTGTTCGTTGTTCGCGCCTCCATCGTGGAACCGCACGGACACATTGAATAGACACTTCAGGAACGCAGGCGGGGCGGACGGGGATGCGGCGACGGTGAAAGCGGCGAGCGTCCGCCGGTTGAACTCTCGGTCGACCTTTCGGGCGATCGCGGTCGCAGCCAGGCTTGGGCGATTGCCGCTGCCCGTCCACCCACCCATGTCGAAGCGGGCCTTGATCACGACGCACAGGATCCCGTCGACGCGTCCGGCGGGCTCCCCCGTCGCCGCGGAGCCCACCATCGCCGTGGGAAGGTGGGTCGTGCTGAACTGATCTGCGCCGAGCATGAACAGGTACGCGTCGTAGAGTCGCGGCGCGGCTGGCTTGTGGCGCAGTACGGCCCGGACGGGCCAATAGACATGGGACTGTTCCACTCGTCGAAGGATCCGCTCCCGGTGCGGCTGTTGACGCCGCGATGAAAGAACTCCTGCTGATAGAACGGCTGCGCGGCATAGAACGGGTGCGTGGTGGCGTTGGCCACGAGCGCGGGCGCCGGGTGAGCCCCGCCAATTGCGACGCCGATGCCACTGGGAGTGCCGTCCACCCAGCGGACCGCGGCACGTGCACCCACCACGCCGCTCGGTCCATCGGGAATGCGGCGGTCGAAGCAGTCGAACAGATTGCCGCCCGCCACGACGAGTCGCGTCCAGTCCGGGTAGTCGGCGATGTAGTTTCGCCCGGTTTCCGCCGTCGGGATCTGCGTGAAGCAGGCGAGGTTGTTCGCCGTCGTGGTCATCCCATCCGGTTTGTAGAGGCCAAACGACGTGAGGTTGGTGCCTCCGCCGAAGTGATTTGCGAACAACGCGAAGCGATTGGGGACCGTCGCATCGGGTTGCCACGTGATGGGGGCAAGGTCGGGGCCCGTCAGCACCAGGTCATCGAGCGAGAAGAGCAGCGGTTGAGCATCGGTCGTCGCGTCCCCCGCGAGATCTTCGTAGCGACCCTCTCGCGCTGCGGGGGCGCCCGAACCTCCGGAGAGGCGACAAAAGTACGTGCGTGACTTCCAGATCGGGGGGAGATCGTAGAATGCGAGCCGACCGGGGGTGGGCGCCGCGAGATCGGTGGGCGTGTCGGGGCCCTCGAGCAGCGCGAGATCGTTGCTCGGGCTGCCTGGGCTCTTCGTCACGATGACGCGATCGGATCCGCTCGAGTCGATGTACGTTTGGGCCTTCGAGCGGAACTGGAGCAGCGTGGTCGCATCCGGCTTGGCGAGCGCCGATCCATCGCCGGACTTGCGGAGGATCCACGGCAATGCCTGGCACGCTTCTGGGTCGGTGGTCCAGTTGCTCACCGTATCCGCGTCACCCGAGCTGCTGCCAGCCTCGAGGAAACCTTCCATGACCAGCGGAAGCACCGAGAGGCGCTGCTTGAGCTTGCGATCGAAGTAGAGGACCTTCAGGTATTGCCAATGGAGTTGCCACTCGACGCGGCAGGGCGTCGCCGCGGTGCCGATGTCCGTGAGCGTGTCGAGGGCCGTGAAGTTCGGTGCGGTGTACGTGGTGGCGGCGCCTGGATCGACCACCCAACGTGCTCGGTGCCTGCGGGATCGAGCCAGACCATGCGCAGGTGGACGTTGACGCGGAACCGCGGCGCGAGCACGGGATCGACGGGTAGCGGGGTCAGCGTGTAGAGCAAGCGATTGCGAAACTCGCATTGCGCCTTCAGGCACTGTGCGTCGGAAGGATGACAGGTCAGGGGGGTGCGTGGCTCCTCCCCCGGATCGAACATGACGATCTCGACCCTCCGATCGACACGGCTGCGATGCTGGGCGGTCAGCGGCCAGCTCTCCCCACAACCGACGGCACCGGGGTCCACGAGGTGGATGGCTTGCCGCAGCGAATCGAGCTCCGCCTCCGTCTTTCCCAAGACTCCACGCATCTCGCGCTCGTAGATGTCGTGGAAGGCTTCCCATGCGGCCCGGTCGAACGTGCGATTCACGGGGATCGAGGCACCGAACTCCGTGTTGTAGGTCGCCTTGAAGCGCTCGATCGCTCCCTGCGTGACGGGTCCCATGGCGTTGTCGATCTCGCCAGGATCCGTATCCCATGCATGGTCGTCGAACATCCACTTGAGGAGCTGCTGCATGTCCTCGACCTTGTGGTGGTCCATGCAGCTCGTGACCCAGGCGTCCTTGTCCCCCTGGAGCAGGGCGAGGACATTTTTCGCGCGCTTGCGCGAAAGGTCGAGGTTGTACGCCTCCGAGCCGCTCGCGTCGGTGTGGCCGGTCACGAGCACTTGCTTGTCCGGATGCTCCTCGAGGTGGTTGAACACGGCGACGAACACCGCGAGCGCCGTGATGCGCGTATCGAGTGCGTCATCGCGAGCGTCGGACGAATCGTCGTCGTCCGAAGCCGCGGTGTCGCGGTAGTCCGCCAGTAGGACGGCGCTGTCGTGGTTGAAGTTTACGTCCTCGAACTCGATGAAGTGTCCAAAGAGCGTGCGAATCACGATCTGATGAATCTGGTTCAACGCGAGGTTGAGCGGGTTCTCCCCCTCGCGAAACGAGATCTGCACCGTTGCCATCGCATCCACAGGGTACTCCGCGCGAGATCGGGGCGCTGCGGTCCAAAGCGAACTGATCGTCGACGCTCGAGATCGGCCTCGTGGCGTCTGACGCAAGCGGGCCTTGATACGAGGCGAGTCACTCGCGAATCGGAACCATGGCCAGATTCAGTCCACGCCGCACGACGAAGTCCTCGCAATTCCGAGGACGCCGAGGGGGACCGCCACCCGCATGGATCGATGAACGATGGGCGGGGCGGCGGGTGGCGTCCGTGCCGAGCAGCCTAGGCGGTCGCTCGCCCTTTGGGGGGCAACAAAGCGAGCTCGAGCACGTCGTCGATGTGCCGGACGTAGTGGAGCGTGAGCTCGTCTCTTACCGCGGGCGGGATGTCGATCTCGTCCTTGGCGTTCCGGTAGGGCAGGAGCACGTGCCGAATCCCTGCCCGGTGGGCCGCGAGCACCTTCTCGCGAACGCCACCGATGGGCAGCACGTGGCCGCGCAGGGTGATCTCGCCCGTCATCGCGATGTCCGTGCGGACGGGGCGCGAGGTGAGGTTCGAGATCACAGCGGTCGTGACCGTGACCCCGGCACTCGGCCCGTCCTTGGGCACGGCACCTGCGGGAAAGTGGACGTGGATGTCGCGGTCCTTGAGGAAGTCCGGTGCGACGCCGAAGCTCTCGCTGCGGCTACGGATGAGGCTCAGCGCGGTCTGGCCCGACTCCTTCATGATCTCGCCCAAACGGCCCGTGAAGCGCAGCTGGCCGTCGCCCGCGGTGCTCCTCGCTTCCACGAACAGCAGCTTGCCGCCGGTGGGGGTCCAGCCGAGGCCCGTGACCACGCCGACAGGGGGGTCCTTCTCCAAGATGTCCTCGTGGAACTTGGGTGGCCCGAGGATCCGGGACAGATCTTCGAGCTCGAGGACGACCTTGCGGGGCTTGTCGCCCTCTGCGATGCCCATGGCGACGTCGCGCAGCAGCGCTTCCACCTCGCGCTGCAGGTTGCGGACGCCCGACTCGCGCGTGTACTGGGTGGCGAGCACCTCGAGGACCGTGTCGCTCGCTTCGATGGCGTGCTCGGAGAGCCCATGTTCCTCGACCGCGCGAGGCAGCAGGTAGTTGCGCGCGATCTCGATCTTCTCTTGCGTGGTGTAGCCCGAGAGCTCGATGACCTCGAGGCGATCCCGGAGCACCGTGGGAATGCGGCCGAGGTCGTTGGCCGTGCAAATGAAGATCACCTTGGAGAGATCGTAGGCGGTGCCGAGGTAGTGGTCCTCGAAGCTGTCGTTCTGCTCGGGGTCGAGCGCCTCGAGCAATGCACCGGCTGGATCTCCGCGCAGATCGGGGGTCGCGAGCTTGTCGACCTCGTCGAGCAGGAACACGGGGTTCGTCGTGCCCGCCCGCTTCATGCACTGGATCATGCGGCCCGGCAGCGCGCCCACGTAGGTTCGGCGATGGCCGCGGATCTCCGCGTCGTCACGGACGCCACCCATCGCGGCGCGCACGAAGGTACGGCCGAGCGCCGTGGCGATGCTGCGCGCGAGGGACGTCTTGCCGACACCGGGTGGGCCCGCGAGGCAGAGGATCGGGCCGCGCTGATGGGGCGCGAGCTTGCGGACACAGAGATACTCGATGATGCGCTTCTTGACGCGCGTGAGGCCGTAATGCTCGCGCTCGAGCAGGTCGCGCGCGGCCTCGATGTCGAGCTTGTCCTCGGTGGCGTTGGACCACGGAAGGTCGGCGAGCAGCTCGAGATACGTGCGGGCGATGATCGCTTCGCCGCCTTGGGGGTTCATCCGGCGCAAGCGAGCCAGCTCGCGTTTGGCGATGCCGTTTGCCTCCGGTGGGAGCTCGGCGCGCTCGAGGCGTTGCGTGAGATCGTGGAGCCACTGATCCTCGTCGTCGCTCTCGCCGAGCTCGCCCTGGATCGCGCGCAGTTTGTGGCGCAGCAAGGCTTCTTGCTCGTGACGCGAGAGATGGTCGCGGACGTGGCGATCGAGGTCGCGCTTGACCTGAAGGATGTTGATCCGCTGGCTCACGAACTCCATGACCTTGCGCAGGCGTTCGCTCGTGGAGAGCTCGTGCAAGATCTCCACGAGTTCGGCTGGGTCGAGCCCGACGTGCGTCGCGGCGAGATCGCACACGGTTCCCGGGGAGCGCTCCGCCAGCAGGACGGCGAGGGTCTGCGCGCGGTTGCGGTTCTTGGCGTTCGAGGGTACGAGCCCCTCGTGCTGCTTGACGAGGTCCTGCAGCGCTCCCGCGAGCGCATAGGCGAGGGTGGGGTCGCCCATCGTCTCGTGGGCGCGCTGGAACATCGCGTAGGTCGTGTCCCCGCGCCGCTCGAGCCCGAGCAGGCGCACGCGCTCGAGGCCGCGGACGATCGCGGTCATACGCCCGGGCAGGCCTTGGAGCGCGTGGGAGACCTCGGCCAAGATCGCGATGGGGTAGAGATCCTCGAGGTCCGGGCGTTCCGTCAGGGCATCGCGCTGGGTGGAGACGACGACCAGATTGGCCTCCGGATCGTCGGCATCGTGGTTGCGCGCGGCCTTGATCGCGGCGACGGACCCCGCGCGCCCGAGCTCGACGGGTTGCGCGAGGCCCGGGAGCAGCGTCATCGAACGCAGGGGAAGCAGAGGGAGCTCCCCCGCGGCAAGGCGGTTTTGGGCGACCATCGGGGGCAGGGTACCAGGCCCCGTCGGACGCCACCAAATGCCCGGAATGGCCCGGTCCATCGTGAAGCCCGACGCGTGCGGTCCGCGACCTCCGCGCAGCTCAGTCGGTACGGGTCAAGAGAAGGTTCGTTTCCGTGACCAAATCGCCGCCCTCGCGCGCATGGCTCCACACGCCGCCGTTCTGCAGGGCATAGGTCCCTCGATGAAGGCCGTCGGCGACCTCGAACGTCTGGGTTTGGGCAGGCGGGACAAGGATCTCGAAACCCGGTCCGGAGAGTCCGACCGAGTACACGGAGTCCGGCGTGTCGGAACAATCGTGGACGAGCTCCGAGTCGAAGGGCGATCCCCTGAAATCGAACCCGCCGCCCGCGCGCATGAGGTACCAGAGTCGCTCTCCGGGTTCGGTCGGATTTTCGAGCTCGTCCAGCACGGGGAGGTTTTCAAGGCGGACGAACGCGTCGGCGCGGCCATGGAAGCCGTTTTGGCACAAGTACGTGAGCCTCACGAAGGTACCGTCGGGGATCTCGGGCCGAATCGGTCCGAGCGCGAAGGTCATGTCCCCGTGCGTGACCTCGAAGCCTGCGGCGGTTCCCGTGAAGACACCATCGATTTCCGCCGAGGGTAGGAACTCGGGGTTGCAGAGGTGTTCGTCCGTGTCGAGCTGGAGAAGATCCAGCTCGAAGCCTTCGACGCTTGGGACTCGGCAAACTCCCGCAGGCTCGTCGGAGCCTTCCGAGTCGGCCGAGTCTTCGGATTCTTCGGATTCTTCGGATTCTTCGGATTCTTCGGATTCTCTCGCTGGCTCGGTTCCGGTCGTGTCGGTGGCGTGCGCCGTCGTGGTCGCGGACGTGGTGGGCTGTGCCCCGGTGGTGGTCTCCCCATTCGAGGCGGAGTCGTGGCCCGTGGATCCGTCGTCGGTCATCTCCCCATCCTCGGGAGCGGCGGGGCAGCCCAATGCAAGAACGGGGAGGATCGTCCAAAGATGAAGTTTGCGAATATATGAAGTCGAGCAATGCATAGTGGAGAGGAGTATCCCTCGGGGGTTCAACTCCCCGCACCGGGGCCCCTTAGGACGAGGAAGCACGCGGGGCGCTTCGCTTTGCATGCTTGGAGCACGAGCACGCCGTCGAGCTCGAAGCCCCCGAGCCACGTGGAACCAGACTGCGGGTCTTGCGCGGTCTGTGGGTGGCGGCCCTGTCGACCCGTGGACCGCGAGATCTCGAATGTCCGGTACGATGTGGTCCATCGCGGAGCCGCCTTGAGACGAGCGGCGGCGATCGCTATCATCGCGATCCGTGCTTTTTTGCCGCAGGTCGCTCGGGCTGTGTTTGGCGGGACATCTTGCCGCGCTCCCGTACCCCGCGGCGGCTGCCGCACCCGCGAAAGCCAAGCCTGCCGCGGCGCCCATGGAGCCCGCACCGAACACGGTCGCCCTGCTGCGGTTCGACGGCGAGTCGAGTTCTCCGCCGAGCGTGCAGATGCGCGGTGCGATCAAGGACGCGCTCGAGGAACAGGGGTGGCAGGTGCGTCCCGTGGCGCTCGATCTCACGGCAGCGGCGGCCAAGGTGAGCTGCGATGGCGAAATCGATGCGCCCGAGTGCCTGCAGCGGGTCGGCCAGTGGCTCAACGCGTCGTCCAAGACGGCGGCCGAGTACGTCGTCGTCGGGATCGCTCAGGAGGGGGCGTTGCAGATCTTCGTCTACGCGACGCCACGCGCTTCGATCGTCGCGCAGCACGAAGCGGTGCTGCGCGCTGAAGACCTCATCCTTCCGGTCGTGTTGCCGCAGGCCGTGGTCCGTACCTTGAACGAGGCACGGCAGCCGCCTCCGCCCGCGACTCCCGAGGAGCTGGCGATCCTCGCGGCTCTGGAGGAGCCCGTGCAAACGCCCGAGGAGCTCGCGGCGGAGCGCAAGGCCATCGAGGCCGCACAGGCGAAGGCCGAGGCCGACCGCGTGGCCGCCGAGCCCTCCGTGGTCGGCGACGTCGAGGTGACCGTCGATCTCAAGGACGACTTCGCCGCGTTCTGTCGGCAGGGGCCCCGCACGCCCCGGACCTCGCGGGACGATCCCAAAGACCTGCGCCCGAGCTGCAAACGCGGGCCGTTCTGGGGGTACTGGCAGCCGCGGGGATTCGTCGCGCTCGGTCTCACGGCGGCGGCGGCCGTCGTCACCCTCGGGTTCTACAGCGCCGCACTGGCGGCTCGCCGGCCTTACAACGAAGCCTCGGACGATGTGGATGCCTACCTCGACGCGGTGAACGGTGATCCCACCCAGGATCCCCACGCCACCGTGCTCGGGGACCAGCGCTATGACGAGCTCGCGGTGGAGGTCACTCGAAGCAGCGGCAAGATGCAGCGCCTCGCCCTGACCGGCGACATCATGCTCGGCGTCACGGCCCTCGTGGGCGGTGTGTTGGCTGTCATCATCGTGCAGGACCGGCGCGAGGCGAAGGCGTTCATCCGCCAGGAAAAACAGGTCCGGGCGATCTCCACGCTGCGGGTGCTCCCGTGGGCTGGAAGAGGCACGTACGGCAGCGGCCTCTCGTTCGCGTTCTGACCCGCGGCTCCGGAACGGCCGCGAGGCTCGACACGTGCGGCCGTCAGGAAGTGCGGCCGGGTGCGCGTCGCGTGAAGCGGGCCACCACGGGGGTGAGCACGGCCGTCGCTCCGATGCGCAGCGGTTGCGTCACCTTGGTGGCGAGCCAGGAGGCCCCCACGAGGCCGGCCCCTCCTGCGGCGGATTCGACCGCGACGCCCATGGAGATCGCGGCGGCAAAGCCCGCCCACGTGAGGCCGAAGATCGTCAGGTACGTCCCGAGCGCGATCGGCCCGTACTCGGCCATGAGATGCTCCATTTTCCCCCACACGGACGTGGGGCGGCTCGCGGGTTGGCCGGGAGGGCCCTCGGTGGCCGACACCCCAGGCGCCGCGGCGGTCGTGCCCGCGGGCGTGGACTCACGCTCTGCGGCCGCTGCGGGAGAAGATTGGGGCTGCTTGGCCTCGATACTCATCGAGACATGGTAGCAGGGTCGCTCGGCGCGGTGCGAGACGGGCGCTCGAGGTGGCGCCGGACGAACGCGGCGAGGGTCTCCGTGGTGCCGGGGTTGCCCGTCATCTGATCCACCACTTGGCCGCCCTTGAACAGGAGCAGCGTGGGGATCGAACGGATCTGGTAGGTCAGTGGGGCGCGCTTGTTCGCGTCGATGTCGAGCCTGAACACGGCGACCTCGCCCGGGAGCGCTTGCGCGACGCCCTGCAAATGAGGGGTCATCGCGCGGCTTGCCCCGGACCAAACCGCATAGAAACCGACGAGGACGGGCGTGCTCGTGCACAACACATCCTGGGCAAAGCTGGCGTCGGTTACGCTGGCGACCGTCGACATCCGAACCTACCGTAGCGCAGCATGGGCCGACGAAGGGTGCCGATGCAACCCCGATGGTTCATCCTCACACTCGCAACCGCCTGGACGATGCACGCCGTGCACACTAGGCTTCGCGTGAACCCGATCTTCAGATCAATGCCAAGAATCTATCTATCCCAGGAACTCGTCGAGGCTCGCTTGGCCGAAGGTCGCCTTCAACTCCAAGGAGATCGGCTCTACATCGGCCGGCCTGGTCATGCGCTTGCGCTGTACATCGACAGCGCAGTGCTGTTCGAGGGCGTGGAAGGAGCTTCCGGCGATCCCCACGAGATCCTCGGGTGTGTCAAGAGCTCGCGCGAACTCGCGGTGATGGGGGCGGAACACTGCGATACCTCGGTGCTCGTGGGCGACATCGCGTACACGGTGCGTCCCGGGTTCTTGGCAACGCCGGTCGGGCCAGACGGCGCGGAGCTACGGCTCGACGATCGCGACTGGTCGCAGCTCGCGTTCGAGCTGGGTCAACGTGCCGCGTAGCCTGCGCCCGCGGGCCAACTTCAAAGGGCTCAGAGGGATCCGTGGCCTCGGGGGCCGAGGGGTGGGCGAAGTCCTTGGGGTACGGCACACTTCGGGCGGACTCACCCACGCCCCATGATGCTCGTGCTCTTCATCATCGGCTCCCTGCTTTATGGGGCGGCACTCTTCGCGTATGGAGCGGAACGTGCGCAAGATCGCGCAGAGACGATCCGGCCTGGCCGGTGGGGCCGGACGGGCCTGGTGGCCGCCGCGGTTTTCCACTTTCTGACCATCGGCGCGCAGTGTGTGCAGGGCGACCACCCGCTCAAGAACATCTTCCTCGCGACGAGCTTCGCCACGTGGGGGGCGGTCGTCGGCTATCTGCCGCTTTCCCGCCGGCATCGCCTGGATGCTTTGGGGCCCGTCATGGCGCCCGTTGGGCTCGTGGGCTTGGTACTCGGCGTGGTGTTTAGCGCCGCCGGTGGGGCGACGATGCCGGGTTCGACCGGTGTTGCGTCGGCGCACGTGACGTTGGCCTCGATCGGATTTGCAGGGTTTACGCTTGCCGCCGGAGTCTCCGGGCTCTACTTGGTCGTGGAGCGCAGGCTTCGCAACAAGGTGTTCCTGACGCCGCGACCGGGGATGTCGCTGACCGGTCTCGATCGCCTCCAGCACCAGCTCGTCCTGCTGATCACGCCCGTGTTCACCCTGGCCATCGTGACCGGAGTCCTCTGGATCCTGGAAGCAGGAGGCCTCGGAGTTCTGCGCGATCGCTGGTTCGAGATTGCCGCGGGTGCCGTCGCTTGGGTGGCCTCGGTGTCGCTGCTCGTGGCGCGTGCCGCTTGGGGGACCCGCGGGCGGCGTTCCGCGTGGCTGACGCTGATCGCGTTCTCGGCGATCCTCCTCATCGTCGTGTCCTATGGAGTCCGAGCATGAGCGAGCTGCTCGCCATCGGCCTCAATCACAAGAGCGCTCCCGTCGAGCTCCGGGAAGGCTTGGCGATCGCGGCGGCGGACCAGGGGCGCGTCCTGCAGGCGCTCCAGAAAGACGCCGCCATGGAGGAGGTGATGGTGGTCTCCACCTGCAACCGCGTGGAGATCTACGGTGTCGCCCCCGCCGACTTGCCCCCATTGGCACCACTGGCAGCGCTCGCCAAGATGCAGGCGATCGATCCGCGGACGATCGAGGGCCATGGTTTCGCGCGCCGGCACGCCGATGCAGCGCGGCACATCTTTCGCGTCGCGGCGAGCCTCGAGTCCATGGTCGTCGGGGAGCCGCAGATCCTCGGCCAGGTGAAAGACGCGTACGCCAAGGCGAAAGAGACCGGCGTCGTGGGTCCAATCTTGGACCGCTGCCTTTCGTGGGCGATCAAGAGCGCGAAGCGAGTTCGAAGTGAAACGGAGATTGCCCGCGGCTCGGCGAGCGTGCCGTCGGTCGCCGTCGATTTGGCCACGCGCATCTTCGGCGACTTGGCGGGCTGCACGGTGCTCATCGTCGGTGCAGGTGAGATGGCGGAGCAGGCGGCCGTGCATTTGCGGGCCGCGGGAGCGAGCGAGCTCGTCGTGGTCAACCGCTCCATGGAGCGTGGCGCAGCTCTGGCGGGACAGATCGGTGGGCGCTACGAAGCCTGGGACCGGCTGGAAGACGAGCTCGTCCGCGCCGACGTCGTCGTGACGAGCACCGGCGCCAAGCTGCCCGTCATCGACCGGGCGATGATCAAACCGGTCATGAAGAAACGGCGGCAACGGCCGCTCTTCTTCGTCGACATCGCCGTGCCGCGCGACGTCGACCCGACGGTGGCGACCTCGGACCACGTGTTCCTCTACAACATCGACGATCTCCAAGGGATCGTGCACGACAACATGCGACTTCGTACGGGCGAGGCCGACCGCGCGTCCTCGGTCGTGGAGGAGGAAGTCCAAGAGTTTCTGCACTGGATGACGACGCGCTCGGTGGGTCCCCTCATCGCGTCGCTGCAGGCCCATGGGCGCAATGTCGTCGACGCGGAGGTCAAACGCGCGCTCAAGCGCCTGGGGAACCTCAGCGACGAGCAACGCGCGGTCGTCGACCGGTTGGGTCACGCCATCGTGCAGAAGCTGCTGCATCGGCCCATTTCCAAGCTGCGCAAGGCCAATGGTGAAGGTGTGGGCCAGTTCGATGGCCCGGCACTCGCCGAAGCGTTATCCACTCTATTCGAGCTGGATGCTTCGGACCCCGAACGCCCCGGGGCCGAAGACGCGCCGGCCGTGGCCAAGCCAAACCCTGTACCGCGCCCTGAGCTCTCATGAACGTAGACCCCACGTTGTTGCAACAACCCCTACGCATCGGCACCCGTGGCTCGGACCTCGCCCTATGGCAGGCGAATCACGTCAAGGAGCTACTCCAGCGACGTTGGGGCAAGGGCCTCGATGTGACCCTCGAAATCATCACGACGGAGGGGGACAGGATCCAAGATCGTCCGCTCCACGAGGTCGGGGGCAAGGGGTTGTTCGTCAAGGCGCTGGAGGAGCGCCTCCTGGATGGCAGTGTGGATCTCGCGGTCCACAGCATGAAGGATCTACCGGCGTCGTCGCCGGCGGGCCTCAAGATCGCGTGCACGCCGGCGCGTGAAGATCCCCGCGATGCGCTCGTGCTGAGCAAGGCCGTGAAGGTCACGCTGCTGAGCAAGCTGCCCAAGGGCACGCGGATCGGGACGGGGAGCCTGCGTCGCGGGGCGCTCCTGCGGCGGATCAATCCAGGGCTCGAGCTGCTTCCTATTCGCGGGAACGTGCCCACGCGGTTGCGCAAGTTGGACGAGGGCGAGTTCGACGGTGTGTTGCTCGCGGCCGCAGGGTTGCATCGCCTGGGCCTCCAAGAGCGCGTGACGGAGTACCTCGAGGCCGAGCGCTTCTGTCCCTCTCCGGCGCAGGGCATCTTGGCCCTGCAGTGCCGCGACACGGACCTGCGGGTGCAGACGCTGCTGCGCCCGCTGCAAGATCCCATCACCGCCACCTGTGCCGTGGCCGAGCGCGCCTTCTTGCGACGCTTGGGCGCGAGCTGCACGGTGCCGGTGGGTTGCTACGCCGAGCTGCGGGCGGACGACGTCCTCACGGTTTCGGGCGTCGTGGTGGATCCTCGCGGTCGCCCCTGCTTCATCGCGAGCAAGATGGCGCACCCTCGCGAGGCGGAAGCCCTTGGGATTCGCTTGGCAGAGAACCTGCTCTCGCTCGGGGCCGACCGCGTCGTCGGCGTGGGCGAGTTGCAGGTCGCCTAGAGCTGCTCTAGAGCCCCGCGACTACCAGTCGGGGGTCTCGACCTGGGGACCCGGGGCGGGCGCGTCGTTCGGGTCGTCCCACTGGGGGTCGGGAATGTCGAGCCGCATGGGCCCGCCGAGATCCATGCGCGCCGGGGGGGGCGCTGGAGGTTCCTTGGCAGGCTCGGGAGCGGGCTCGGGCTCGGGTGCAGGTGCCGGGGGTGACACCGCTGGCGGGGCAGGGGGCGGCTCGCGGCCTTCGAGCAGCCGGTATGTCAGTGCCCCCACGCCACCCGCGGCGGCGAGGCCCGCCGTGATCGCGAGAAACTTCCCGAGGCCAAAGCCCCCCTTGGATTCCAAGATGCCGCTTGGGCGGCTGCCTGGAAATGCCCCGCTGCCGGGGAGCTCGAGCTCGTCGTCGTCCACGCGTCCCTACCCTTGGCCCTTGGCCTGCCTACCCCTTGGATAGCGCGTCGTCGATGTCCTTGGACACGGCGGCGAAGTCGGTCGCATTGGCGACGCGCTTACCATTGATGAACAGCGTGGGGGTACCGCTCACGAACACCTTCTTGCCGAGCTCGAGGTCGGCATCGACCTGCTGGGCATGGGTCTTGTCGTCGAGCGCCTTCTTGAACTTGGCCATGTCGAGCCCGACCTCTTTGGCGTACTTCTCGAGGTCTTCCGGCTTGAGGGCGCCTTGGTTCTTGAACAGGAGGTCGTGGTACTGCCAGAACTTGTCCTGCTCGTGGGCCGCGAGCGCGGCTTGGGAAGCGAGGTGCGCTTCCTTGTGGAAGGAGAGCGGGAACTGGCGGAACACGAAGCGGACCTTGTCGCTGTACTTCTCTTTGACTTGGTTCACGACATCGGCCGCGCGTGAGCAGTACGGGCACTGGAAGTCCGAGAACTCGACGACGGTGACCTTGGCGTCCGCGGGGCCGAACGAGGGGATGTCACCGGCCGCGATCTCCTTGGACTGGGCTTCGTCGAGCGGCTTGTTGCGCGCTTCCATGCCTTTGAGCTCGGTCAGCACGCTGTCGTACTGATCGTTCATGGACTTGCAACGATCGGGCGGGAACTTGGCGGTCTGCTCCTTGACCATCTTGCAGGTCTCGGTCTCCTCGCCGAGCTCCTTGCACAGCTTCTCGACGAGCGTGTTGCAGACCGACCGCTGCGACTCGATGCGCTTGAGGGTGTCGTCGAGGTTCTCGATGCCGGCCTTGCAAGCCGCCGGGGGCAAGATCGCCGACAGGTCCGTCAGACCCACGCAGGCCGAGGACTCTTTGCCGGCCTTCTCGCATAGCTTGGTGGCGTAAGAGGTGCACTCCTCGCTCGCACCTTCTTTGGCGCCAGGTGCCTTGGTGTCTCCCGCTTTGGTGTCTCCCGCCTTGGCATCCGCCTTCGCGTCGGCCTTGGCATCGTCGGCCTTCTTGTCCGCGCCCTTGGCATCCGAAGCGCCTGGCTTCGTCCCGGAGTCGCACGAAAGCCCACCGACCGTGGAGATCGCGAGCGCTAGAACGAAGCAAGATTTTGAGCGGGAGAACATCGGGACGGACTTTGGTCAACGCCTCGAGGAGTGTCAACTGGCCCGGCGGACTCTGCTGCGGCGGGCATCCGGGGCATCCGGAGCGGGCTTTGGGCGCCTGGCCGCCCCTGGGGAGCGGGCTCGCGCCGAGTCAGGCCGTGCGCAGCGCTTCCGTGAAGATCGCGTCTTGGACCCACCGCTGCAGCCAAGCGGCGGCTTCCTTCGCGCCCCCGGCCGGCTCGCAGATCCGCGCGAACGGTTCGCCCGCGATCGCCCGTTGCAGCGCGCTGGTTTCCTCGGAACCGACCTCCCTCACCACGACCTCGAGGTCTCGACGGCTCACGACGAACCCGGCGCACGCATGCTGGGAGAGCGCCTCGGGGGCGGGGGGATCGGAGCCTTGGGCGAGCTCTCGACGCAGGCGCTCGAACGCGAGCCGGCAGCGGGTCACGTGCGTCGGCGGGGCGACGGCGAAACGCAGGTTTGGCCAGGTGTCGATCGGCACGCCCGCCAAGCGCTCGCGGGTGAGCGGGGGGAAGTCCGGGGCATCGAGAGCCGTCGCGATCCGCCATTCGAGGTCCGCGAGGTTTCCCAGGTCGGCCCATGGGCGTGCGTGGGCGTGCGCGCCGACGAACGCCGGAAATCTTGCGCCGCATCGGCGGATGTCGGGGCTTCGCGAGGGATGCTCGAGCACGTAGTCGGTGACGATGTTGTGGAACCGCGCCGCTCCGAGCAGCCAAGCGGTGAGCTCGAACTGCTGCGCGAGCACCTCGGCCAGGCGGTAGAAATAGCCCGTGGCATAGACGTCCAGGCGCGCCGCACGTGGGAAAGTCGTCGATTCGGCGAACGTGTCCGTGAGTGCCGCACGGATCGCGTCCTCGGAGTCTTGGACGAACGCACGCACCCCGGTGGGCCAGCGGATCGCGTTCCAAAACAGCGTCTGGGTGTCGCGCAGCCTTGGCGGGTTCGCTTCACGATGGATGGTGACCGCCTCCCGGGTGGCGGGGGCGGCGAGTGTTCCAGAGAACCCGGCAGCGATCGTTGCGGCGCGCCGGGCTTGTGCGGCGAGTTCATGCCAAGCCGGGACGTCTTGGTCCCACTCCACGAGCGTCGAGACGGGTCCGAGGTGACGGATGGCCACTTCGTAGAGCGCCCAAACGGCGGGAGGTACCGCGCCGGCGTGGTCGTCGAACGCGTAGTGGCCGCGATCGCTGTGGTTGGCGAGGTGGAACTGCCACACTGCGGAGGCCGGAATGCCTTCGACGTAGCGCATGGGATCGAAGCCAAAGTTCCTAGCGCTGACGAGCACGTTGTTGAGGTCGAGCAGAAGCTTCGCACCGCAGCGACGGGCGATTTCTGCCAGAAACTCCCACTCGGGCATCGTGCTGTGACGGTAGGCGACGTAGCTCGAGACGTTCTCGAGGACGAGCGGTCGCGCGAGCGCATCTTGGACCCGCTCGATCTGCGCAATGGTATGCGCGAGCGCTTCCTCCGTGTAGGGCAACGGCAAGAGATCATGGACGTAGACGCCCTCGATCCGCCCAAAGCACAGATGGTCGGAGACCCACGCGGGTTCGATGGCGTCACAAAGCGCGCGCAGATGCGAGAGATAGCTCTGCGGCGGAGGATCGACGGAGCCGATCGCGAGCGACACCCCATGGAGGACGATGGGGACAGCCGCCCGGGCGGCCTGCAGCACCGCGCGTGGGCGGCCGCCCGATCCCATCACGTTCTCCGTGATGACCTCGAGCCAGTCCACGTCGATCTGTCCCGCCAAGACGTGCGGATAGTGGGGCAACCGCAGACCCACGCCGTGACCGAGCCAGGGACGGCCGGTGGGTACCTCCGAGTCGGGCATCGGCGTGACGGTACCGCGACGGTTCGCGCGGGCTTGGCGCAAAAGCTTGCGCCGATACTCTCGGCGGCGTAACAACGCGCGACGGCGTCCGTTCCGGTGAGCAGACGCATCCAACGAAGTGAGGGTGAGGCTGACGATGAGGCGATTTTCCGTAGTTCTTTTGGTTGCGTTGAGTACCTGTACCAAGACCAAGACCAAGACCGAGACTCCGTCGAACCCGCCACCGGCGAGCGAAGACGGGGCGGCGGCCTCCGAGTCCCCTCCGGCGGAGGAAGCCGAAGCGGAGCTCGAGCCGGGTGCACCCGGGGTTCCGTGGAAAGACAAGACCTTCGATCAGCGGCAAGAATGGATGGGCGTCGCGTTCTATCCCGCGATGAAAAAGTCGTTCCAAGCCCACGACGAGGTCGCGTTCAAGAGCTTCAAGTGCCAGACCTGCCACGGCGAGGACATGAAGGAGCGCAACTTCGCCATGCCGAGCGACAGCATCTTTCCGCTCGATCCCAAAGATCCGATCAAGGCTTCGCTCGAATACGACGAAGCGATCACGAAGTTCATGATGGAGCAGGTCGTGCCCGAAGCCGCGAAGCTGCTCGACATGGAGCCCTACAACCCCGAAACGGGGCAGGGGTTCGGCTGCTTCGGATGCCACCCCAGCATTTGAGAGGAATCCGCAAAGACCATGACCACGCACCTTTCCACGTCGCTTGCGCTTGGCGCCGCCGCCTTGTTTCTCGGTGCCTGCAACAAACAGACCCCGCAAACCGAGGCCCCTGCGGCCGTTGCCTCCGAGTCCTCGGCCGACAAGGCGATCAAGTGCTTCGGGGTGAACGAGTGCTCCGGTCAAGCGGCGTGCGGCGTTCCGGATGGTCGCGTGGGGCCCGGTTCCGTCGGGCACACGTGCGCGGGACTCAACGGCTGCGCAGGTAAAGGGTGGGTGTCTCTCCCGGCCTCCGAATGCGAGGCCAAGGGCGGCGAACCGCTCTGAAGTCGCCCGCACGCACGATGCCTCTGCCCCGCTTCACGACCCATCTTGCCGTGTTCGGGACCGCCTCGGACGTCGGCAAGAGTCTGCTCTGCGCCGCCTTCGGTCGATTGCTCGCGGACGCAGACCGACGCGTTGCGCCGTTCAAGGCGCAGAACATGTCGAACAACGCCTTCGTAACGAGGGATGGCGGGGAGATCGGCCGCGCGCAGTATGTGCAAGCGGTCGCCTGTCGCGTCGAGCCTTCGGTGCATCACAACCCCGTGTTGCTCAAGCCGAGCGCCGACGACCTCAGTCAAGTCGTGGTGCATGGACGCGTCGTCCGGCAGTCGCGGGCGACCGAGTACTTTCGCGACACGGCCGCGTTGCGTACGGCTGCCTATTCGAGTTTCGACAGGCTCGCCGCCAGCCACGAGGTCGTGCTTCTCGAAGGTGCGGGCTCGTGTGCGGAGGTCAACCTCCGGGCGCGCGAGTTCGTCAACTTTCCCGCGGCGCATCACGCCCGCGCCCATGTCGTCCTCGTCGCCGACATCGATCGCGGGGGGGTGTTCGCTCAGGTCGTCGGGAGCTTGGAAGTGATGCCGCCCGAGGACCGCGCGCGCGTGCGAGGGGTCGTCGTCAACAAGTTCCGCGGAGATCTGCGCCTGTTCGACGACGGGGTCGCGTACCTGGAGGCGCGCACGGGGGTGCCGGTCCTCGGCGTCGTGCCCTATCTCTACGGACTCGATTTGGACGCCGAAGACGCGGTGCCCGTTGCCACCGTCGTCGATCCGCCCGCAGGAACCGATGCGGAGCGCGTGCGGGTAGGCGTCCTCAAGCTGCCGCACATCTCGAACTTTACCGATTTCGACGCGCTCGCTCGCGTGGGCGGCCTCGCCGTGCACTACCTCTACCGTGCACGCGACCTTTCCGACTACGCGGCGATCATTGTTCCTGGCAGCAAGAGCGTGGTCTCGGATCTGGAATGGCTGCGTGCGACGGGGGTCGCGGAGCGGCTCCTCGAGTATCACGCCAAGGGAGGGCGCGTGCTCGGGGTTTGCGGGGGGTTCCAGATGCTCGGTCGCTCGATCGTCGACCCGCACGGCGTGGAGAGCTCCGTGCCGCGCACCGAAGGGCTCGGCCTCGTGCCCGCGAGGACCGTGTTCCTGCCGGAGAAGATCGTGCGCCAGATCTCGGGTGTCCTCCAACGCGAAGGCATCGCCGTGGAGGGCTACGAGATCCACTGCGGCCGCACGGAGATCGAGTTCGGTGAGCCCTTGCTGCGGCTCGCCGATGGCACCGGCGATGGTGTGCGGCAGGACGCTCTGTGGGGGACGTACGCGCATGGCCTCTTCGACCATGCGGCGTTTCGTGAGCACTTCCTGCGTTGGATCGCGCCGGGAGCCACGTTCCACGATGGTGGGATCACGCGCCAGGCATGGATCGATGCGGAGCTCGATCGCTTTGCGGCCCACGTCCGCCGTCACGTGGACTGGCCGACGATCGAGTCCTGGACGCTTGGCGCCGGACCTGCGACGGACGAGATGGATTCCTACACCCTCGAGTGCCCCTCCGGCGGCGCGCTCCGGGAGTGCGAGTGCGTGGCGGATTGCGCCGCGCAACGCTCGGCCTACTTCGAGGGGTTGGCCGCTCACGAGGCGGATTGCCTGAGCGAAGTGCCCGAGTGCCAGTAGCGTGGGGCTTCCGGGCGCGCCCCAACCGAGATGTTCAGCCCGACAGGTGCTGGCGAAAGTGTTCGGCCAATGCATCTGCGGCGGGCTCGATGCGGATCGGCTCGTCGTAGAAATCGATCTGGCCCTTGGAGGTCATCCAGCGCTCCTCCTTGGGACCTGCGAGCGCCGAGAACCATTGCCGCGCCAAGGCGGGGGCGAGCGCGTTCTCCGAGTGGATCATGAGCGTGGGCACGCGGATCGACGGGGCGAACGCGCGAGCGCTCCAGGGCAGCGTGACCTCGCGGGACATCACGGCAAAGCCGTTGACGTAGTTGGGGGGCGCCCCGCGGGGCGTGCCATAGAACTCATAGGCTTCGTCGAGCGGCATGGCGACGTCTCCGTTGCCCTTGGCGACCGCGGGGATCTGCTCCGCTTGCCCGGTTTGCTCGAAGGCCTCGCGTGCCGCTTTTCCACGCAGGAGTGCAGCTTCGTAGCCGCCGCCCATCCAAGCGCGTTGCTGGTCTGCGTCGTGATAGAAGCCCGCGACGGTTCCGAACGCCGCGATGCGGTCGTCTTGGGCGACCGCGCCGCTCATGTAGCCTGCGCCCGCGCAGATCCCCACGGCACCCAGGGGCAAGCCGGCGGTCTCGCTCCGGCTGGCGAGAAACGTGAGCGCTCCGCGGACGTCCTCGACCTTCTTCCCCGGGTGCTCGTATTGCCGCGGTGTGCCCCCACTTTGGCCGAAGTGGCGATTGTCGAAGGCGAGCGTGACGAAACCGCGTCGCGCGAGCGCCTCGGCGTAGTGCCCCGGTGCTTGTTCTTTGACGCACGTCAGAGGGCCGAGGAAGACGAGCCCTGCGCGCGGGGACGGCCCCGCCGGGACGCGCAAGAGTCCGACCACGCGATCGCCCTCGACCTCGAACGACACCTCGATCGTTTCCACGGATCCGGTCATGGCCAGACGATAGGTTCACGCGATGGCGCCGCGCAACCACTCGCAGATCGCGTCGCACACTCGGCTGAGCTCCGGGGAGTGGGAGCGGTTCATCAAGATCACGATGCCAAGATCGTCGTTCGGGTAGACGCGCGTCTCGGTGGCGAACCCAGGTCCGCCGCCCTCGTGATTCCAAAACCGCGTCCCGCCCGTCACGCCGAGCTTCCATCCGAGGCCGACGCCTTCGCGCGAGACGATCCCGGCGGCGCCTCGCGCTTGGAGGGTCAGCATCTGACGCTTGGCGGCCCCCGAGAGCACGCCATCGCGTTCATCGAGCATCTCGCGCAGGAGCGGCAAGAAGGCGGTGGCGTTCCCGAGGAGACCGCCGATCGCCGCTGCGTCGAGCGCGAACGGCCGCAGCGGGATCCATCCGCCGATGGGCGGGCTCGGAAGCCACGCCGCGACGCCGGGCAGGAGCCATGGCAAGGCGAAGCGGAGGGCCGACCACCGCGGGACATGACCTGCGGCCGCGGTGGGTAGGGCGTCCGCTTCGTACCGAAACCGCAAGTCGGCCCCCAGCGGCACGAGCAGCGTGGAGGTGAGGAACGCGGGGTAGGGCGTGCCGGACACGCGGGCGATCAGGTCGCCGAGCAACGCGAAGTTTACGTTGGCGTAACGGGCACGGCCATCCGGGGCGCGCCCGCGATCGAGGCGGAACCGTGCCAGGGCGGAAGCCGTCGTGGGGCCGACTTCTTCCCCGGGATGGATCGCCAGGAACGCCCGCACCGTGTCGGGCAGTCCCGAGGCATGCGCCATCAGCTGGCGGACCGTAACCGGATGGCGGAGCGGGAGCTCGGGGAGGTATCGAGTCACGGGGGCATCGAGCTCGAGTTGCCCGCGATCGACCAGGCACATCACGGCCGAGGCCGTGTAGAGTTTCGTGCCCGAGAACAGATGGAACCACGTCTTGGACTCCACCCGGCGCGGCGGATCGAGCGTGGCGTGGCCGACCACGAGCTCGGCACGGTCGCCCGAGCGCGTCACCGTGGCGATCGCACAGCCTGGAACCCGAGCCTTCGTGAGGAGCGACTCGATCCGCGGACGCAGCGAGGTGAGGCGAGACGCTGGGTTGGACACGGAATGCGAGGATAGGGCCAACCTCGCCGTGAACGTGGGCTCCTGGCAGCTGCCGAAGCCTTGGGACGGAAATTTCACGTAGTCCGCGGTTCGACCGCCGTGCGGGAGCGAGCATCGTACGGGTGGCGACGCGCACTAGAGCGCCGACCAGTTTGATTCCACGCGCTGATGCACGCCTGGGACCGCCCACGGCTGTGTCGCTCGGCGCTCGCAGTGTGCCCGACACAGCTTCGGCCTCGCTCCTACCCGCGGACGGCCCCAGACGCGCCTCAGCACGCGAAATCAAACTGGTCGGCGCTCTAGGACGACGTGTCCGCCGCGAACGCGTTCTGCGGGTTCATGTCGAAACGCGATAGAAATGCTATGCACGCAGGACGATGGCCCAACGCGTCGGATCGTGCTCCATCCTCCTGCTCCTGACCGCGGCCTCGTGCTTCAACCCGAGCAAGGAGCCCTCGGCGGATGCGACGGGCAGCGAGACGACTGCGGGTGAGTGTCTCGTCGGAGAGGTCCGGTGCGGTTGCTACCCCAACGGGACCTGCAACGCCGGCCTGGATTGCGTCTCTGAAGTTTGCGTAGATCTCGCGGCGGGGACGACCACGACGACGGACGGGTCGACCACCGTTTCGTCCACGGGGACGGGCTCCTCGGGGTCCACGGGGACGGCGAGCGCCGAGACCTTTTCGGGCGAGAGTGCGACCTCCGCCGACGAAGAGGACGCGATCGAGGGCAGCACGTCGAGCCTGGGGGGCACGTTCGCGAGCGAGGCCTCCGCGGAGAGCGGTTCCTCTGCGGAGGGGTTCGAGAGCGGCAGCAGCGGTGGAGACGTCGTCGCGTTCCATATCGCTGGCGGGCCGATCGCCAGGACGCCGAGCCTGACCGTGGGTGACGGTGCCGGGTTTGCTCTGCTCATCCGCGACGAGGAAGGCTCGAGTGGCTCGGTGGCGATCTCCGGCCTCTCGCCGCAAACGGCCTATCCATTCTATGTCACCACCCAGTCGTGCACCGACGGGGACGGCGGTGACATCTACCTCATCGATCCGAGCCTTGGTTCCGTGGAGGGCAACGTGATCCAGGGGCTGCTCGAGACCGATGCGAACGGTGCCGCGATGGCGGTCGTCCCCGTCATGGAGCATGTCGCCCGAGGCGATGCCCGCTCGGTCGTCGTAATCGATCCCGAGGATTTCACGCGACTCTATTGTGGCGAGTTCCTCGCATCGAGTCCGGACGATCCGTTCCGCGTCCATGGGTCGGCGGGGCATTTCTCGGGGACCGATCCGTTCGACGCGCGGGGCGACTTGGTCCGGGAGCTCGCGACTGGAGCGACCGTGCTCCAGGTTTCCGCGAGTGGCATGACGCCGTCGACCGAGTATCACTTGCATGTGCGGTCGCAGGCCTGCGCGATCGACAGCGGCGGTCCGTACTATCGGATGGACTGGGCCCAGGCAGAGGGCGACCAGGCGAACGAGATTTGGCTGACGTTCACGACCGACGTGGCCGGCAACGCATACGCCAGCGTCACCTACCAGGATCACCTCGCGCGGGCGGACGCCATGTCGGGCGAGATCCATCCTGCCGCGGGTGGTTTCTTCTCCTGCATGGACTTCTTTCCGATCTGAGCGGCGGAACCGTCAGTGGCGGCCGAGGACGACGTCTCGCAGCGTGTCTCGTGCGGCGTCGATCGTGACGGAGATGTTCTCCGGCGCGGGTAGCAGGCTGGAAGCATTGATCCAGACGACGAAGGTCACGTCTTCCTCGGGAAAGTAGTAGGTGAACGTGCGGTACCCAAACTCGTGGCCGCCATGTCCGAAGGCCTCGACGTCCTCGTCGACCCAGCGCTCCACACCGAGACCGTACAGCGGAAATGTGGCCTCGCCCGTTTCGACGTACGGCAACATGGCCTCGACCGAGGCGTCCGCGAGGACCGTGCGCTCGACGAATACGGCCTCGTAGAAGGTCCTGAGATCGGATGCGCTCGAGACCATGCCACCGTCGGGGCCCACGCAGTTGTTGGCGTACGTCCGGGTGGAGTCGACGAGCGTGTGGTCGCCGAAAAGGTCGAAGTACCCGTGCGCAACGCCAGGGAAGTCGAAGCGATCGGGCGCATAGGACGTCGAGGCCATGCGCAGCGGCGCGAACAACCGCGTCTGCAGGAATGTCTCGTGGGGCGCGCCGGTGACCGATTCGATGATGTCGCCGAGTAATAGATAGTTCGTGTTCGAATAGGCCCAGTCGGTGCCCGGCGAGAACTCTGGGGCGCCGCGCAGCGCATGATCGTAACAGGCCTCCAGCGTCCACGTCCGCGTTGGACGATTGAAGAGTTCGAGGGCGAAGGGGACATCGAGATAGTTGTGGACCCCGCTTTGATGGGAGAGGAGGTCGCGCACGGTGATGTGTTCGGCGTTGGGGAGGCGCTCTCGCTCGGCCGGGAGGTAGTCGGTGATCCGGGCGTCGAGTCGGACCCGGCCCTCTTCCACGAGGAGCATGATCGCGGTCGCGACGAAGGTCTTGGTCACACTCGCGATCCGCGTGCGATGACACGTCGCCATGGGGGTCTGCCGACCGAGGTCGACGAAGCCCGCAGCACCTTCCCAGGGTCCATCGGCGTCGCGGATCGCCATCACGACGCCGGGGAGCCCCGTGTCCACCACTTCCTGAAGCGCGATCTGGAACGCGTGGGCGCGGGGATGTTGGGGGCTCGCCTGCGCGACCGTCAGGCAGGTCGAGGGCGAGCCCTCGGCCTCGGGCTCGAGTTCACATGCGGTGAGCAGGCTGCACGCGCCGAGGAGCAGGGACCGGAGCGCGGGCTCGGCGTGATGGTGGTGCCTCATCGGCGGCCTCCAAAGCGATACGCCACGCCGCCGGTCCAGACCGAAAGTCCCATCGCCGGGAGGTCGTTGCCGGGCATGAACGGCGTGATCGCGAGCTGCCGATAGTGCATGAAGACCCGCAGGGGCACCCGAGTGATCCGCGACAGGTCCACGCCGAGCTCTGCGCCGAGTCCCAGTCTTGCGCCGGCGTGAACGTTCGAGCGAGCCGCCGTCGGCGGACCACTCTTCTCCGCCCGATAGTTCGTTCCTGGCACGACTCCGAGCTGCGCGCCCAAGGAGAAATCGATGGCACCATAGAGGCCGAACGGTGCCGTCCATCGGTTGGACAAAGACGCCTCGAGATGGGCTCCACGGAGGAAATGCACCTGCCAGAAGCCGCCTGCGGAACCACCGACGTGAAGACCATAGATCGGTCGCGTGACGACGAGGGTCTCGGCTCCGATCGAGAAGTTCGGATTCGCTGGTAGCGGTTGGAATCCAAGGGCCTGGACCCCGACCTCGGCGAACATCGAGACGTGCCGAGGGGGCGGTTTCTGAGCACTCGGCGTCGCGAGTGCCATGAATGTAGAGAGTTGCAATGTCATGAGAATCATCGAATCCCCGGTCGAGTCCTACGTGCCTCCTCTTTCCCGCACGTGGCTCCTCCCGTGAATCTATTCGCCGGAAGGTCGCGCGGCGGGTGGGACCGAGCACGCGTGACGCACGAGCTGCGAGAATCGACCCGAGCTACGCTCGAGGTAGGCGCGTGCCGCCCCTTGGGATTGGGGTCCCAACGCAAGGCCACACTCGGCAACGAGCGACAAGACCTCGGCTTCTTCGCCGAAGGCTCCCGCGGGAAACTCCTCGCGGTAGCGGGTGGCCAAGTCCTGGGTCTGCGTGAAATGTCGCGCGCGGAGAGCCCGACGAGCGGCCGTGATCAGCTCGAGCTCCTCGGAGAGCGATGAGGCTGGCGCGGCAACCTGGGCCTCCGCCGGGCGCTCCCGAGGCTGCCGATCGTTTTGGACCTGCGGCGTCGGCTGGGCGCGACGCGGCGTCGGCGGGGCGACCTTGTTGGCGAGCGGGTCCGGGATGCCATCCGCAGCGGGCTGCTCGAGGGTCCACGGCCGCGGGTGCCACGTCGGCATGGACCGCTGGACCGCGTCCGGTTTCGTCGCCATGACCTGGCCCTTGCCAAGCGCACGGGGGGACGGGTCGCTGCGGAGCACGCTCGTCCCGATCGCCCCACCGGCGAGGACCGCCCCGACGACGAGGGACGCCGCGAGTTTCCACGAGGTCTTGAGCCCCGCCGCAGGTGGAGGCGAGCCGCCACCGCCACCGCCGGGCGGGTCTGAGAGCCCCAAGCGTTCTTGGAGGCGCGCGAGATCTTCGGGCCGCGGTGAAAACGCAGGCTTGGCGCGTTCGAGCAGGGCCTTCGCTTGGCTTTCGAGTTCAGCCACCTTCACGCCTCCTCACGGCTTCGTGGCGCGCGACCGCCTTCTCGAACAGCCTTCGCGTCGATCGAAGCGACGAATACACCGTGTTGACGTTGCGCCCGACGATCTCCGCGATCTCGGGCGACGAGAACCCCTCGAGCTCCCCGAGCACGAAGATCTCGCGTTGTTCGGGTTTCAGATCCTCCAAGAATGCCTCGAGGACCGCCGCCGCTTCGGCCAAGGCGACGCGGTCCAAAGGCGTGAGATCCTCGCTCGAGGGGGCCTGCGCGCGGGCCTCCCGGTCTGCCGAGCGCCGCGTCGAGCGGTGGTAGTGCAAGACCACGTTGCGCGCGATCCCTGCGATCCAGCGCTTCATCGGATACCCCGGGTCGTAGTCTGCCAAGCGACGTTGCACGATGATGAACACCTCGTGGACGACATCTTCCGCGTCGGCGGCACGCACCCCGAGGTAGCGTACCGTTCGCCAAGCAAAGGCCGCCTGCTCGGCATAGATGACCTCGAGCGGCGGAGGTATGGCGCGCGGCAATGGATTCGCGGCGGTCAACGCCCCTTTTTTCCCGCACGGGCGCGTTGCCGTGAAGAAAAGTGCAGCTCGATTCCACCCGCGATCCGGATCGCGGCCACACCGCTTTGATAGGTGGATGGCGCTCGGAGGTCGATCGTGGGTCTGGGGAGCGCCAGCGTGACCTCCGGACCGGCCCAAAGCGCGATACCGCGGGCGAAGGGCCATACGACCGCCGTGCTCAGCGTGACACCGGACCAGAACTTGTGGGTCGTCGATCGCGGTGTGGCGAACTCGTCCACGCGCAGCGCTCCCATCGCCACGCCGACACACGTGGGAAACGCAAGGTGCCGCGTTTTGGGGTCGAGGCATCCTCGCAGCTCCGCCGATCCGAGGGTCACCATCACCCGGTCTGACTCCGGCACCGTGGCGGGCGCGTCCGCGGGTAGCCAGAACGTCCCGGCGGCCTCGACACGGTACCTCGCTCCGCGGATTCCAACGCCGAGCCGAGCCGTGGTCAGCGTGGGCGTGATGCCCACGCCGATCCCCACCTCGGCACGCACGAGCCACCCTGGCAAGGCTCCCCACCCACGGGGCACCGGAAGGGGCGGCGCTGAAGCGGGCCTGGCGTTGGGTTCCTCGGGCGGCGGGGCGCTCGGGATCGGCACGTCTTCATCGAGGGGCGCCAACGCGAGCGACAAGATCACCGCGGCGGCTTGCGAAAGCTCCTCGCAGGAGGCCGCGCGCAGCGTCCTCGTGTCTTCACCGAGCGTGAGCTGCAAGACCCAATGCGGGGGATCCTCGTGAATCACCGCCGTCGCGGCCAGCGGACGCACGCGCGCCTGCGGGTCGAGGTACGCGGCGACGGCTTTGCGCACCGCGATGACATCGGAGCATGCGGCAGGCACCTGCCACGCGAGGTCGAGCGCATCGAGGGGATCGGGTGGCGAGGACGCCTGCGCGGGGGTGCCCGTCAGCTGGAGCAGGACGAACGCCGTACGCATGCCCGCGCCGAGTTATCACGTTCGCGGGCGAGTGGCACGCCGCCTCGTTGCACCACGATCCCGCACAGGCCGATCGGCGGCACCTCGCGACCGTTCGCGCTCCTCGTCGCCTACATCCTGTATGGGTGCTTCGAACCCGAACACTCGGATATCGAGGAAACGAGCACAGGAGCGTTCGGGAGCACAGACGACGCTCTCCCCAACATGTGGAGATGGGGTTTTGGACCCCAATGAAGAATGTGACGATGGTGGAAATAGTTCCAGTAACGCGCCATGCCTTCTGAGTTGCCGCAGAAACGGTCTTGCCGTCAGTGACCCAGGTTCTTCAACCGTACGACCAACGCTGGGCGGCCGCAGGCCGGCTGTCCACGGCCGCTCCCGACCCGTCGGGTTGTCGGTGCGATACTTCCTGTCACCCCACGTCCTCAGCGCTGCTGCCCCCTGACGGGAAGCCGCCGACCGCGTATCATCGAGCCGTGCAGCCAACCAGCCGAACACTTGCAGACGCTAGCGTCTCGCTCGTCCCGTTCTCCGCCCTTCCTCGGACGCTCCTGGCGCTCGGCGTGCTCTCGTCCGCGCCTGGCTGCGCGCAGCCCACAGACCCGGGAACCGCAAGTGCGACGGAGGGGTCGTCGAGCGACTTTTCAGAGGCTAGCGAAGAGGATTCGGATAGCTCGGGGGCGGTCGCAGAGACCTCAGAGTCCGAAGAGAGCACGACGCAGAGTGCAGAGTCGAGCGGTGATGACGAGACATCGACGGCCTCTTCCTCCTCCCAAAGCGATGAAACGACCAGTTCGTCGACGACCGGAGAGAGCTCGACCTCCGGTGCTGAGGATTCGAGCGAGTCCGCGGAAGGCGATTCGTCCGCGTCGGAGTCGGAGTCGGAGTCGGGGCCAGGGGGCGGCGGCTGTGCTCAGGCCGAGCTCTGCGACGACTTCGAGTCAGGGATGGATCCCGCATGGATGGTGCAACCGAACTCGACCCCCTCGCCCGAGATCGACACTTCAAAAGGTGCGAACGGTAGCTCGAGCTCCGTCCGGATGCACGGGACATCTCAGCAGTCATTCATTACTCACGAGGTCCCTTCGCAGGCTTTCTATGTTCGAGCCTATATGAACTTTGAGCAGAGCACTGAGCAGATGAACGGTCACGGATGGTTCATCGTGGGGGCGGACAACGTCACGCAAGGTGATGAATCGCAGATGCGGTTCGGTTCTAGCGGGAATCACGGCCACAAAGAGATCGACTTCAACGTGTACGGCGCGGCGTGTGGTGGCGAGAAGACCCAGTTCTCCGATGGGGCCAGCGACGGCGCTGCCGGTTGGGAAGGGAACACTCACGACCCGGTCCAGTTCGCCGCGGATACATGGTACTGCGTGGAGGCCTACTTCGACGGTCCGGCGCACGAGTTCCAACTCTGGGTGGACGGCGTCGAGATCCCAGGGCTCCACGTCACCGAGAGCACGATGTGTTCGGAGTGGTCACCGACGTACACGCATATCAAGTTTGGGGCCGGGGCCAACAGCGACATCGGAAACATCTGGTACGACGACGTGGCAATATCGACCGCTCGCATTGGATGCGAATAGGCGACAGTGGCGATGCCGAGGCTAGTGGTGCCGCGCTCAGCGAGCGTCGCCATCGGCCGAGGCCCCGCCGTTCATCGCCAAGCGGGCGTGGAGCTCCCGCGTGTAGACCGCCACATACATCTTGAGGATGTCGACGCCGCATTGCCGCCAGTATTCGCGGCCGTCGTTCTTGAGGACGACGGCCCACGATCTCGAGCCCGGGTGCTCGCGATGGGCGAAGCGCACCAATGATTCGATGTCGGCTGCAGCGAGTCCTGAGCCAAGGAACAGGAGCGGACGGGTCGAGAGGGTGGTCTGCACGACGGCCGGTAACACCTCGGGGATGCGTGCGGCGAGGTTCCAATAGTCGAGCCGCGTGTTGGCGTAACTCTCCGGGATCCTTCGCTGCCGATCGAATCCGCCATTGAGCTTGACCACCACGAATCCCTCGGAGAGCTGGCGAATGTTGCGGGGGCGTTCGATGATGCGGAGCGCGTCGTCCGGGCTGCGGTGGTAGAAGAGGCCGCGCGAAGGGCCATCGGCTTGGTAGGACAGCAGGTGATACGGCAGGTCGGCGCCATCCAGGCAGCGCTCGAGGATGTCGTCGTAGTTGGTCGTGACGATCATCGGGTACGGTAGCGGGGCGCCCCTGTGTGTCTTGAACTTCCGCCAGGCCGTGAACAACTCGTGGGTTTCGCGCGGGACGAGGTTCGCACGGGAAAACAACTTGCGGATCTCGGCATAGAGACTCTCGCGGCCGTAGCGATCGGCGATGTATTGCGTCACGGCAAACCGCTCCTCCCGCAGGGCTCGGCACTCGAAGATGCGTGCCAGCTCCTCGTAGAACTCTCCAGCCATGAGTTTCGTGGGGGAGTGAATCGCGGAGCCCAGGAAGAACGTGAGCCGCCCATCTTCGATGAGTCGAACCACGCGCTCGAAGTGCGCATCGAGTTTGTGGTCGAGCTTTTCGACCGGAGGCGCGGCCTGCGATGGCGCGAGTGGACCATCGAGGTCACTTGGCGGCACGTCGACCGTGCGCACGGAGATTCGTTCGACGATCTGCGTGACGATCCGCTCGACCTCGCTGACGTGGTCCTTGGGTGTCGTCGCGCGATACCAGAGCGGCAACACCCCGAGCCGGCGGAGTCGAGCCTCGCGTTTCTCGAAGGCTTGGACATCTGCGGCTAGGTTCAGGATCGCGTAGTGGCGAATCCCCGCGTATTCCTTGTGGACGCGCTCGAGCAGGTCCACGGTGCGGTCTTGATCGATGCTCGCGCCGATGAACAACAAGGAACGGCCGGAGAACAGCAAACGCTCGGCGCTCTCCAGCAGCTCGCGTTTGCGTTCGGGCTGGGCCTCGCCGTAGTTCGCGTCATAGTCGGATTTGGCGAAGGTCCGTCCCACGCGGTCTTGCCAGTCGCCGTGCAGCTTGATGAGCACACGCCGGTCGCCATGGAGGGCGTCGACGATGAGATCCGGCCGCGGTCCCGAGATCACCGACTCGAACGGCGCACCGTTGGCTTCGAAGGCACGTTCGAGGACACGATCGAAGTTCGTGGTCACGACGGGACCGGTCGCGAGCAGTGGAAGGAGCGCGACGGTACCCGTCGTGAAGTCGAAGGACTCCAAGTGACTGTCGCGCGCCGAAGCGGCGACCATGTTCTGAAATCCGTCGGGCGTCAGGGCCTCGAGCAGGACCTCGGCTGCGTCTTCGTAGTCGTTGGTCGCCAGCAAACCGTCGATCGTGCCCAGGAGTCGCGGCGGTGCAGCGTTGCGCAGCAGCGACTTCCAGTCCTTGAGGCCGAATCCCATCGAGAGCCCGGCTCCGACGAACGGGACGACACCGGGGCCACTGCGACCCTGACGCTCGAGATGATAGAGGGTCTCCGCGTTGGAGCGCTCGAGCCAACTCGGGTCGGGCACGTCTGTCCCGTCGTCTTCGCGAGAACCCGCGTCCATGGTCGTAGCGAGGGTATCGGGCACGACCCTACGCGTCGAGCGATTCGGGATCCCGGTCGTTACGTGCGTCTTCTTCGAGATGACATCGTTTGTACTTTTTGGCGCTTCCGCACCAGCACGGCTCGTTCCTGCCGGGCCGTTCGCGACGGCGCGCCGGGGAGGGGCGGTCCAAAGGCGCACGACGTTGCCGTCGCGTTGCCGCGAGTCGCCGCTCGGCGGCGATCCTGTGGGCTGTCGCGACTTTCTCCCGCTGCGACTCCGTGAGCTCGCCGCCGAGGTCTTCGATCGCGTACGCGAGCTCTTTGATCGTCAGGTCGTGCGACGCCGTGCGCTCGTCCAGCTCGTACTCGTCGAGGCACTGCGCAAGGATCGGCAGCGCTCGTGGATCGCCGTATTCGGCGAACGATCCCGCGATCGCTTCCGCATTGTGCTCGAACATCGCGAGGAGGCGCTCGAAGATCCGCTCGTCACGCACGCCGAGCTCTCCCAGCACGATGCAGAAGCTGAGGCGTTCGTGCGGGTCGTCGATCTCATCGCACACGGCGAGCAACGGTTCGAGCGCTGCGACGCCGTGCTTGGGCAGCGCGAGCCAGAGCGCATTGGCGAGCACGTCGAGGGCGTCCGTCTCGTGGAGGCAGTCGATCATCGGAGCGACCGATCGCGGATCGCGGATCTCTCCTAGGATCGTCGCCGCATGAATGGGCGGCCAACCGTCGCCTGCCGCATCCTCTTGCCAACCGGCGCGGTCCTCGAGGATTGCGAGGAGCGAAGGCACGGCCTCGGAGCCCGCCGTGACGAGTTGTTCGCGCAGATCGTCGGGCAGCTGTTCGGAGGTGCACCGCAGACGTTCGATCGCCTGGTCGAGGTGATTCACGCGCGCGAGGATCGCTCGATCGACCCACCAGAGCCACCCTGAAGTTAGGGTGCGAGCAGGAACAAGTTGGCCGCTGTGGCGCCGTATGGGAGAGATGACGTCCCGCGCGGAGGGCGAACCTCCGACGGTGCCTGCGCAATCAATCGCCGAACCGGCGGATCCGCGCGTGGCAGTATGGAGTCTTGCCGGTCTTGGCGTAGTAGTCCTGGTGGTAGTCCTCGGCGGGCCAGAACTGCGCTGCGGGCAGCACCCGGGTGACCACGTCGTACCCGCGGTCCCGCAGCTGTCCGATCAATCGCTCGGTCGCCTGCTTCTGCGCGTCGTCGGCATAGAACACGACCGACAGGTACTGCGGACCGAGATCGGGCCCTTGGCCATCGGCCTGGGTCGGATCGTGGATCTCGAAGAACCGCTTGGCGATCGCCTCATAGCCGATCCGGGAGGCATCGAAGCGGACGCGAACCGCCTCCACGTGCCCGGACGTATGGCTCAGCACCTGTTCGTACGTCGGCGCCTCGACGTGCCCACCCATGTACCCGGACTCGACGCTCGCCACACCTTCGAGTTGCTCCAGATAGTGCTCGACCCCCCAAAAGCACCCGCCGGCGAAGTAGGCGAACTCCGTTCGTCCTTGGGGCGAGGGTTCGCGGGAGCCCTGCGAGGTGGCAGAGGGGCGTTCGACACCCGCGGAGGAACAGGACAGGGCAAGGGCAGCGAGGGCGGCGAGAACACGCATACGACGATATTACGCGGGCAAGAGCGCAACGTTACAGATCGCAGCGCCGAACCGGGTCCTTACAATCCAGCATCCGTGTAGACGGCCGCGAGCGAGAGCTCCGCATCGACGCAGCGGAGCGCGACGCGGTGATCTCCCGCAACGACCTCCGTGCTCCATCCGCCGTCGCTTCGGCGATGCACCTCGACGCGCCGGCTCGTCTGAGAAAACAGGAGCACGACCTCGAGGCTCTCGATGCGCTTGTAGTGATCGAGCTTTACGCCGCGATCGTATGCGGCGGTGCTATCGCTGAGGACCTCGACGATCGCCTTGGGGTTGAGGACCGTGGTGGCGCTTTCGGGATCGAGTTCGAGGGGCCCGCAAACCACGACAGCGTCCGGATAGGTGGCGAGACCGGTCGCAGAAACGCGAACCGGAAGGTCGGAGCTGTAGATGCGACACGGGCCGTGGCGGAGTTGCGGCACGATTGCCGCAAGAATGGCGGCTGAACGAGCCGCATGCGCCGGCGTGCCTCCAGCCATGGCGTAGATCTCACCGTTCAGATACTCGTGCTTCACGTTCGACGTGGCTTCCAGCGCGAGGTATTCCGCAAAGCTGTAGCTGTGGAGCGGAGCAGGCTGGAACACCGCTCGAGGATAGCACCGCTTGGGAGTGGACCACGTGGGTGCGCGGCACGGTTCTTGGGTCGCGCATGGCGCCTCTTGCGCGTAGAGCCCGAATGAAGCCGGATGCCTCGAGCCAAGCGCCGCACTGCGATGTGCAAAGCTCGACGCCGCGCGACGCATTTTGCCTCGTGCTCGTGCAAGCCCTCCGTCGCTGCTCGAAACCACGAGGGCGCGGCGTTGCACTTTCCGACACACGGTGCGCGTGGACCCGATCGTGGGAACTTGGGATGACCAAGGTCCGTGCGTCGGATCATGGTTTCGTCGTGCGAAGTCCATTGTTGTTACTTCTTCTTCCCTTGAGCATGGGTTGCCTTTCAACCATCGAAACACGGCTGGACGAGACCTTTGCGATGCCCCACTTCGAGGATGAGATCGCGCTTCATGTGCAGCTCGATCCCTCCATCGATCCAGGGCTCGTTCGCATCGGTTTGTTTCCGGAGATGCAGCCCGGGGCGGTCGAAACCCTCGACGGCGGAGAGGTCACGGCCGAGCTCGTCGCCGCCGTTCGACCTGCCGACGGGACACTCGAGGTCTCGGCGCAGACCGTCGGTGCGTCGCAGATCGAGGGTTTGTCGCTCCTTCCGCAGCACGAAGGCGTCGAGGTCGATGACGCGAGCTTCCGCGTGAGCATGAAGCAGTTCGAGCGCGAAGTCGGACCGTTTGCGGATGGTGACACCTTCGTGTTGGTGGGCTGGGTCGACGAGGATCGCGATGGACGGCTCGACGTCGAGCCCGTCGCGACGCGCGAACTCGCCTTGGCCCCCTCGCGCCTTCTGCGGTGTGGCGAGGAGCGATACTCGATGTGGTTGCTCGATGTGAGCTGGATCGAGGAAGAGCAGGCGTGGGTCGGCAGCGCGAATGCCGATGGGGTGCCGTGCTTCGACAATCAGGTCGTCGAGGGTGAAACGGACTGGACGCTCGTGATCCCGTCCCCGTAGTGGGCGCAAGCACGAGCCATTCCCCCGAGGCTGCGTGCGAAGGGCGGGCAGCCTCGGGCTTTCCACGTGTCTGGTGGAAGTCGTCGCTCGGGTCGGGGGCTGCAACCCGGGCGCACGGGTGGTGTGGCGGGGACGCTCGCTCGACTACGTGAGCGCGAGCCCTCGCAGTGGCGGCGCGCTCGGCAAGTAGACCTCGGGATCGATGCCCACGAGCTCCAGGATGCCGGCCGCGAGGTTGCCGTGGCGGATCTGGACGCCCGCATCGCTGCGGTCCCCCGTCGCGAGATCGACGGGAAGGCCGAGCTGCGCGTCGTCCGTGCCACCGATCGTCCGTCCACCACGCACGCCCGTACCGATCACGAGCGCGCTCGTGACGGGCCAATGGTCCTTGCCGGCGGCGACGTTGAGCAGCGGGGTGCGCCCCATCTCGGAGAGGACCACGATGACGGTGTCGTCTAGGATCCCGCGCTGCTCGAGGCCGGCGACCAAGCGATGGAGCTCCGTGAAGAACGCATGCCAGAGCGGCCCTTGGTCGGCGTTGTTGACGTGGGTATCCCATCCGCCCAACTCGATCTGCACGGCCGCGGACATGCCCGTGGCGATCGCGTCCACGGCGAGGTCGATTTGGAACGAGAGCTCCTGGGTCGCGTTGAAACCTTGCAGTGCGCCGATCTCCCGCAGGTTCTGGGCGCGATCGATCGATTCGACGTAGTCGTTCAGGCGCTCGCCGTTGCGACCCAAGGTTCCGCGCAACGCGATCTCCTGGTGCGCGCGTGCGAGCCGATGCTGGGCGATGAGATCGTTCTCGGTAGCGAGCGGGAAGTAGCGCTGGAACCCGAAAGTGCCATCTTCGAGCGGAAAGCCGATCTCGGGCTGGAGCAGGGTGCCGAGCTGATTCACCGTGCCGGTGCGCGTGACGACGCTCGGGTAGGGCCCCGAGAACGCGGCCGAACCGAGCACGAGGTAGGGGGCGCCGAGGTCGAGGCCACCCTCGAATGCCGCGATCGTCCCGATGTCGGGGCTCGAGGCCATCGACGACCCCGTCAGGATCCGCAGCATGCCAGCGGTATGCGAGATCGACTGTGTGTGGATCCCGTTGATCACCGCCGTGATGGCGCCAAAGTCGGTGAAGAAGTCCGTGACCCCGGCGCGCGCGGGATCCGTGAGAATGGGGATCCCGGAGAGTTCTTGGATCTCACCCTCGGGTGCGTCGATGGTCGGTAGCCCGACCTTGGGGTCGAGGGCAAAGGTGGGATCCCAGCCGCCTTGCGCGACGGCGACGATGAGATTCTTGCGCGCCCCGAGGGCCGCGGCGGAGCTTGGGGACGCAAGCGTCAGGGCCCCGAGGGTGGCGCACCCGCCCGCGAGCAGGCTCCGACGCGAGAGGTGGGTGTTTTGGTGGTGCATGGAATCCTCCGAAAACTTTCGAAATCAGTAGTAGGCCACCCGGATGTCCGAGAACATGGCGCTCAGCGTGCCCTTCCACGCGCGCGCGGGGTCGTTGCCGAGCCGGTGGAGGCCCGACCAGAGGTTCCAAAGCGCCTGTGTATCTGCGGTGCCGATATGTTGGCCGTAGAGGCGCAGATGAAGCGCGGTGAGCTGCGCGACGATGGCGGCTTCACCTTGCTCGCTGGGCTCGACGAGCGAGAGCAGCTTGCGCTCCGCAGCCGGCCGCGCGAAGTCCTGCTCCACGACGTGATGCGCGGCCTCTCGTGCGAGGATCTCGAGCACGAGGAAGGTCGGCCCCGTGTAGGTATGCGCCGGCTCCGTCACGTAGTTCGCGTCGATGTCCCCTCCGAGCACGCGGTAGCCGAGGAACGAGTCCTCGAGCAGGGGGACCCGACCGAGTTGCAAGAGACCTCCGGCACCATCGTCGATCCCGTTGAGGTTGGTGACCCACCGAAAGCCCGTCAGGTCTTCCATCATCTGCGCGAGGGCTAGAGGCCTGGCCTTGAGCACACCCGCGGAAGCGTTCGCCAACTCACCCTCGCTCGGTTGCGCAGGGTCGGCGGGGACGACGTGGGACGTCCGAAATGCATCGCCGAGGACGATCTGTTTGACGAGGGCCTTCGCGTCCATGCCGGAAGCGACGAAGGCGTCCGTGAGCGGTTGCTCCACCTCGTCTGGGACCTCCCGGAGCTCGGTCTGGGTCAGGTAGCGATAGAAACGCGAGACCGTACACCGCGCAAAGCGAGGATCCTCGGCAATCTGCTGGCCGAGGAACGGGAGTCCGTCGCCCGCGTTGCCAAAGTAGGCGGGCGGTTGCATCTCCACGCCGAGGTAGAGCGGAAACAGATCCTGGACCCACGAATAGGGGAGGGGATAGTCGCAAGGTTGATCCCCCGTGCACAGCAGCGCCGGAACGTAGGCGGGGAAGAACCCGCGAAAATAGCTCGCCAGCGGATCGAGCTGGAGATGGCAACTCGCGCAGCTCGGGTTGTCGAGCACGGCCTGCGACACTGCGTTGGGATCCGCGAGGTCGACGCTGGCATCGATCTCGATGTCGATGCTGAGAAAATCCGCGCAGAGCAGGGCGCTCGCGATCGCGTTGGCGCGCCCGCGGTTGGCGTTGACGTCGGTGCTCTGGTGGCGCTGGTAGAGCCAGGAGTCCGAGAGGATCCCCGCGTTTTCGCGGCCGTCGGTCCACGCGGTGACGACCCATTCGTCCGGCGCTCCCGAGTGCGCGAGCCCCCACACGGTGGCGACGGTCGGGTCGGCGACCGTGTAGTTGGCGGTCACGATCTCCGAGTACGGCCGGTCACTCATCACCACGTGCTCGACGAGCCGCAGGGGCGCCTCCATGATCGAGCGATTGATCGCGTAGAAGTCTTTGCCGGCGAGCGCCCCGATCGCGGGGAACCCCGCGGGGAAGTAGGCATAGTCGGGCTCGACGAGCAGCGCCTCGTTGTGGAGCGCCCGGATGGTGGCGCCAAACCGGGGATCGTCGAGATACTGGTCCACCAGGAGCTGCAGCTGCGCGGGATCCTGCTCGACGAGCGCGAGATCGGCGAGCGACGGCCGCACGCCGCGGATCGCCATGGAGGCGCGGATCAGGTGCTCCATGGGCGGCAGCGTCACGACGCTGGGATCGTCGCCGCCCTCCTCGGACCCGCTCTCCTCTCCCGAGCCCTCTGCGGCCCCCGAATCATCCTCGGGTTCGGTTTGGCAGCCGAGCACCCACCCCAGCACACCTATTGTGACCGTCCGACGCCAGCAGCTCATGAACTCCATGCCGTGCAAATCCGTGACCAGGTTCACCGTGCATGGGGACCTCGGGTTGCGCCAACCGCCGTCGCAGAATGCAGCGGCGCGCCGCATCATCGCTGCGAGAAGCCACCCTGAATCGAGCGACCCGCCACGCTGCGCGAAGTTCTCCCGTCCTCCCGCGGGCCCAGGGCGGGGCGGTTGGGGCCCAGCATCCACAGTGGCCAAAGGCCCCAGGGGCCTCGTTGGCGCGGAGGGCCCAGCAGGTGTGGGTGCCCCGCCCGTTACGGGGCGCGCACCGGCCATCGCCAGGGAAGCACGACCAAGGCGAGGACGCAAAGGAGGTTGAACAGCTCGCCGGTTCTGCCGTAGGGCGTGCGCGTGTTCGGATCCATCATGGGCGCACGCGCGATGAACCCCTCGGCGTCTTGCGGTCCCTCGATGTCCGGATCCGTGACCCGGGTCCGGTGCTGGACCCGACCGGTGGGATCGACATAGGCGCTCACGCCCGTATTGACCGCGCGGACCAACGCCTTGCGCTGCTCGACCGCGCGAAACACCGCGAGCCCGAGGTGTTGCGCGGGTTCGCGGGTCTTCCCGAACCAGGAGTCGTTGGTCAGGTTGAGGAGGACGTGGACGCCTTGCTGGGCGGTCTGCCGCACATAGCGGGGGAGGATGTCCTCGTAGCAGATGAGCGGACCCAGCCGGTACGATCCGAACGGGATCGCCTTGGGGCCAGGGCCGCGATCGAGGTGGGAGGCGCTCGGGATCTGCCGCAGGTACCAGTCCGGATCGATGAGCGGAATGTATTCGCCGAAGATGAGGCGGTACACCTTGTCGTAGTGGTCGAGGATGTTCCCCTCGCCGTCGAACAACATGGCGGTGTTGAACGGATACTTCGAGGCGCCCGTGTGATCGCGGGTGATGGTGCCGATGAGGGCAGGGGTCGTGAAGCCCTCGTGGATCCGCCACGGGTTGCCGGCCGGAGGTTCGTGGGTGCTCTCCCGATAGAACATGGCGCCGTGCGGGTAGGCCGTCTCGCCCCAGAGCAGGAGCTCCGCCCCTTGGGCCTGCAGCTCGGCGCTGACCTTGCGCTGGGATTCGAGCACGCGCATCCGGGCGCGGCGGCTCCGAAGCTCGGCGATGCTCATGTTGCCTTGCACGACCCCGATGGCGAGCGTGGGCGAGGCGGCCATCGTCGCTTCGACCGCGCGGATCCGCAGGGCGCCATACGTTGGCACGGCGATGAGCACCGCGAGCGTGAACCATCCTGCGGCGCGATCACGCCGCTGCTCCACGAAGGCCGAACGCAACAACGTGTAGAGCCCCGCATTGATCGCGACCATCGTGCCGCTCACCATGGTGACGCCGCCGAGCTCCGCGGTCTGGATCCAAAGCGGTTGCCAGGACCACCCGAGCGCCATGTAGATCGGGAAGATGTTGGGGAGCACAGCCTCCATGGCGACCCATGCGAGCGGTGCGATGACGAAGAGGGGTGCTCGCGTCCGCGCTCGCAGCCACGTGAGGATGGCGGCGGAGAAGCCCCAGATCAGCCCATGGTATGCGGCGAACAAGAACGCGACGGGAGCCGCTGCCGGGAGCGGGAAGTCGGCGAACTTGACGAGCAGCTCCGTGAGCCAAAAGAACCCCCAGAACACCGTCGCACAGCCGATGAGCCAGCCGTAGAAGAGGGCGGCCCGCGGCCGCAGGCCCTCGATGGCGGCGAACATGGGCACCCACGCCAAGAAGCCCAGCCACCAAAGGTCGTAGTCCGGGCAACAGAGCACCATGCCCATGGTGCTGAGCGCGGCAAAGACGAGCCGGCGCACACGGTCGGGCATGGCGTGGGCCTATTCCGGCGTGGGCTCGGCCGCGAGGGGACGATGCGTGAGGAACAGCTCCGCGAGCTGCGGCTCGTCCACCGGAGTGGGGCACTGCGTCATGAGGTCTTGGCCGCGCTGCGTCTTGGGGAACGCGATGACGTCGCGCAGGCTCTCCGCGCCGCACATGAGCATGGCGAGGCGATCGAGGCCAAACGCGATACCCCCGTGGGGTGGGGGACCGTAGCGGAAGGCGTCGAGCAAGAACCCGAACTTCTGCTGCGCCTCGGCGTCCGAGAGCCCGAGCGCCGCGAAGACCTTGGCCTGGACGTCGCTGCGATGGATACGAATCGAGCCGCCGCCGACCTCGTTGCCGTTGAGGACGAGGTCGTACGCTTGCGCGCGGACCTGGCCAGGATCGCTCTCGAGGAGGTGCAGCTGATCGAGGCGGGGGGACGTGAACGGGTGGTGGCACGCGACCCAGCGCCCGTCGGTGTTGCGCTCCATGAGCGGGAAGTCGGTCACCCACAGGAAGTTCCACGCTTTTGCTGCCGCGCCGCTCACGAGGCCCAGGCGATCGCGGAGCTCGAGACGGAGGTTGCAGAGCGCCGTATGGGTGGTGTCCCAGTCGTCGGCGACCCACAGCAAGAGGCAACCAGGAGTCGCCTTCATGGCCGCTACGATCGCGCGCTGAGTCTCCGCCGGGACATTGCGGGCGATGCCGCCATCGAACGCCCCGTCGCTCGCCACCTTCGTCCAAGCGAGGCCTTTGGCGCCGCCTTGCTCCCGCTGCTTGACGAACGCGGTGAGCTTGTCGATCTGGGCGCGCGACATGCCTTGCGCGTGCTCGGGGGGGAGGCAGATCCCGCTCACGCACGGCGCGTCGTCGAACACGCGGAACCCCGTCGCGCGGGTCAGAGCCGTCACGTTGCAGAGCTCCAGCCCAAAGCGCGTGTCGGGCTTGTCAGACCCGAAGCGTCCAAGCGCCTCGTCCCAGGTCATGCGCAGAAAGGGGCCCGGCAGTTCCACCCCCAGCACGTCGTTCCAGAGCCTGCGCACGAGCGTCTCCATGGCCTCGAAGACGCGGGGCGGCGTGGCGAAGCTGAGCTCGACGTCGATCTGGGTGAACTCGGGCTGGCGGTCGAAGCGGAGGTCCTCGTCCCGGAAGCAGCGCGTGATCTGGAAGTACTTGTCCATCCCCGCGACCATCAGCAGCTGCTTGTAGATCTGCGGCGACTCGGCGAGCGCGTAGAACTGCGTGGGATGCAGGCGGCTCGGCACCAGGAAGTTGCGCGCGCCCCCGGGCGTGTACTTGACGAGGCACGGCGTCTCGAGCTCGTAGAACCCGAGCTCGCTCAGGACCGCGCGCGACACGATGCCGATCTGCGAGCGGATCTTGAAGTTGCGCTGCATGACGGGGCGCCGCAGATCGAGGTAGCGGTAGCGCAGGCGCAGGTTTTCCTGAGCATCGAGCCGGTCGTCATCGGCCACCACGAACGGCGGCGTCTCGGACTTGGAGAACACCTCGAGCTCGCGCACGGCGACCTCGATGGCGCCCGTGGCCATCTCTGAGTTCTTGTTCTCGCCGCGATCGAGCACCGTGCCGCGGATCCCGATGCAGTCCTCGGAGCGCAGGTCCTCGGCGAGCTCGAGTGCGCGGGCATCGATCTCGGGGGCAAACGACAGCTGGGTCAGGCCATCGCGGTCGCGGAGTTGGACGAAGAGGCGTCCGCCGAGCGGGCGGCGCCGGTGCACCCAGCCAAACAAGATCACCTCGCGGCCCACGTCTCCTTCGCGGAGCGCCCCGCAGGAGTGCGTACGGCCCGTCTCGAGCAGTGTCGACATCCCGCGCACTCTATCAGGTTCCCCCCGCTCCGATCCCCACGGCGAAGCGGGCAATTTTGCGGGCGAAGGTGTAACGTCCCTACCCAGCGGCGAACGCCGATGCGGTTCCTCCACACTTCCGACATCCACTTGCTCGACCTCCGGGGGACACGCCCATGGAGCTTCTTGAACAAGCGCATCACCGGCGGGTTCAACCTCGCGTTGCGGCGGGGCAGGCACCATGACGGCCGCCTGTTCGATGCCATGATGACGCTCGCCGAGGAGCTCGAGGTCGACCGGGTGGTCGTGACCGGTGATCTCAGCAACCTCTCGCTCGAGTCGGAGTTCGCGTTCGCCCGCCGGGTGTTCGAGCGCTCGCGGATCCCCGTGACCGTCGTGCCGGGCAACCACGACGCGTACACCCCGTCTGCGGCCCGCGCCCAGCTGTTCGAGCGCTTCATGGCGCCGTTCATGGAGGGCGAGCGAGAAGGCGATGCACTCTATCCGTTCATGCTCCGCGTCGGCGAGGTCGCGCTCATCGGGGTCTCGAGCGCCATCGCCACGCCTCCGTTCTCGGCCACGGGGTGGGTGGGCGAGCCGCAGCTCCAGCGTTTGGCCAAGATGCTGGCGGTCGCAGCGGACGAGGGCCGCAAGCGGGTGGTGTTGATCCACCACCCACCCACGCCGGGCGCCTCCAAACGCAGGCACGACCTGCTCGACCTCGATGCGTTCGGTCGCGTGATCGCCAAGTTCGGCGCCGAGCTCGTGCTCCACGGCCACGAGCACAAGTGCATGGAGACCGCGATCGCCGGGCCCGAGCGCGCCGTCCCCGTGCACGGGATCGCGTCCGGGACCAGCCTGTCCAAGCGCCAAGAACGGCGCGCGAGCTTCTCGATCTATCAACCCGGCGCCGTGGGTTTCGAGCGGGATCTATACCAATGGAACGGCGCAGGCTTCGAGCTCCAGGCCTGAGCTTCTGGCTCTCGAGCTCGCTCGCTGCGTCGCCGCTCGGCTGCGCGTCCAGCTTGGAGGAAGCCAGGCGTGCCGAGCAGGCCGTTCCCCCCGACTACGAAGGAGCGCAGGCGCACTACCGCGAGGCGATGGAACGCCCCACGCAGGCTGCCGCGGCACGCCGCGAGCTCGGCACCATGCTGCGGGCGCGCGCACGCGATGCGAGCCAGCGCGACGACCACGAGTCCGCGTCGGCGTTCTACGCCGAGGCGCTCGAGGTCGATCCGGCCGACACTGCCGCGGGGGAAGGTCTGGCGCGCGCGCTCGCGGAGCTCGGCCGCACCGACGCGGCGCTGCAGGCCGCCGAGCGAGCGATCGCCCGCGGATGCACGAGCTGCGAGCGCCTGCGTGCCGCCCTCTGGATCCGCCGCGGGAACGAGCGCGCGCAGCAAGGGCAATGGCCCCAAGCGGAGCAAGACTACGTCGCGGCGATGGAGGTGCTCCCGGATGCGAGCCTCTCGCTCGCATTGGTCCGGTGCCACTACGCGCAGCGCGACCTCGACGGCGCCGTCGCGGCGCTGCGTCACGCGCAGGCCCTGCTTGGACCCCAGGACGTTCGCAATCAGCAGCACTTCTTGGAGCTGCGCCGCGCGGTGGCCCTGTTGGCGCTCCACCAGCAAAGGATCCCGCTCGCCGACGAGCTACTCGATGCGATCCCGCAGGGCGTGGCGGTCGAAGATCAGATCGGCCTCGCGCTCGAGGTATCGCTCGAGTTCCAGCGCGCAGGCTATCCCGAGCTCGGTGTCCGCCGATTGTCGCGGCTCCACGCCGCCGCGCAGGCCGGCGAGATCCAACTCGACGAGGCGGAGCAGGTCGAGCTGCGCGAGCGCCTCGCGGCACTCTATGGCGATCTGGCCCTACAGCGCGGGCGGGCGGGCGACCTGGAGGCGGCCGGGCAGGTCCTCGCGGAGGGGCTGGCCTTGGAACCGCGGAATCCAGGCCTGTTGCTGCGCGCTGCGCTACTCGATCTTGCGCGTGGTGATCGCGACGGGGCTTCGGCGCGGCTCGCCGAGGTGGATCGCGGAGCCGAGGGCTACCGCGAAGTCGCTGCGATCGTCGCCGCATGGCGAGCCGTCGCCGACGTCGAGGGTGGCCGCGTGCGTCCTGCTCGTGCGTCGCTCGAGCAAGCGCAGGCCCTCGCCCCCAGCTTGCCCGAGGTCCACGTCGCGACCGCGTACGTGCTGGCGGTGTCGCCCGTCACGGGGCTTTCCAAGCGTGAAGAACGGTGGCTTCGCGAAGCGAGCGCGGTCGCGTATCCGGGGCAACACCCCGTCCGCGTCGGTGAGGCGCTCTCGGAGCTCGCGTGGGCGGCTCGCCAAGCCACCGGCTTGGGGCCGCAGTTTCCGTACCGCGCCCTCGACCTCGAGCGCACCGCGGCGAGCCTCTCGGCGCGCCTGCGGCAGTACTTCCCATTCACGGTCGAGTTCCATCCCGAGCCCACGGCCCAGGTTCGCCTCCACAACCGCGGGGCTGCGCCGCTTGGCGTCGCCGTCACCCACGGCGACACGCGGACACAGCTCGAGGTTGCCCCGGGGGCGTCCCATGACCTCGAGCTGCGGCCGCCGGTGGTCCTTGGCGTGGCCGTGGACCAACGCACGCGGGTCGTGATCGCCGAGCCGTATACGCGGCTCGAGATCGACTTGTAAGCGCGGTCGTTCGCGATCGGACCTCGCGGGTCGTCGTCACGGTTTTTGCGGGAACATGCCCTCCCAGGCGATCATGTAGTTGATCGCGAGCCACGGCTGCATGTTGTCGTGGGGCATTCCCCCGCCCGCGAGTGCCACGGATAAAGTGGCCGACGACTGGGTTCCACCGAGGGCGACGAGATTTGGGTTGTTGGGGTTCCCCGCGTAGTTCTCGACGCGATGCTGCGTCGACCCTTGGAACACGGCCTCGGCGAGCGCCGATCCTGACTGGGGTGTCGTCAGGGAGCCTTGGTTGGTGCCCGCCCGTACGCCAGCCGTCGCGCCGAACGTGGCTGTATGCGTGTGAGAAGGCATCTCGCTCATGACCAAGGTGACCGCTTCCTCGCCGGCCGTGGCACCGATTCTACGCGGAGTCAACCCTGTGGGCGCCTGCGACCCCGCACCCAGCGGCACCCGCCCTCGGAAGTCGGGCAGGGCAAACGTCGTGTTGCCGTCTCCGCCGTATTGAAACCCGAGAATGGCGAACAACGCGGTGTAGTCCCGGATCTGCAGCACCTGCCCTTGGCACAGAAACCACCCCGCGGGTGCATACGTGCCGATGAACATGCGAATTTCGCCGATGTAGGTATCGTCATCCATACGACCTCAATTGCGCTGCGGCCACAGCCCGACCACCGCGATGATGTAGTTGAGCGCCGCCCAAGGTTGCATGTTCTCGTGTGGTTGTCCGCCACCTTGTGGACCGAGAGTTGCCTTCTCGCTCGTCGCAATGCCCTTGAGATCCACGGGATTGCTGCTCGATGGGGTGTACCAAGAAATGTTGGCGTTGTAGGTCGTGTTGTACGCCGCCGCCAGCATCACACCCGTCGTAGGCGTACCGACCGTCCCGCGCACGGCAGCGGCCGCCACTGCGAGATTCGCCGTCACGGACGGAGCATGACTGTGCGCACCAAGGGTTGCAGCCGTGAGTGTTACGGTCTCTGCACCACCGGTCGAGGCGAGCGGCCGTGCGGTCAGCCCTGGACCTTGACCGGCGCCCATGACCGCGCGTGAACGCAGGTCCGGGAGCCCGAAGTTCGTCCGACCGTCACCTCCATAGCGAGTTCCGATGAGTGAAAACAACGCATTGTACTCTTGGATGGGCAACAGCTGGCCGGCGCATAGCTGCCACCCGTTGGGAGCAAAATTGCCAGCGAATGGTTGGATTTGTCCGAGGAAAGGTTCTGCACCCATGGCTCGTGGCTCCTGGTGTCGATGTCGATGTCCGTGTCTATGGCTAGGGCCGGGCTGGATAGATCCCTTGTGTCGCAATGATGTAGTTCAATGCGATCCATGGCATCAGGTTGTTGTGCTGCGCGCTTTGCCCCGCGGTGCCGACTTGTGGATTCGTGGTCAAATACGTGCCGCCGAGCGGGACCTGCGGTGTCGACCCGCCCGGAGCGAAGGAGTTGCAATCCTCATTCATCTGGATGTCATACCCCGCAGCGAGCATCGACGTCGCGGTCGGGACGGAGGTATCTCCGCGTTGGGAGGCTGCCATCACGGCGACACCGAGCTCGGCCGAGACGCCATGCGTGTGTTGCGGTATCTGATCGACGGTGAGCGCCACCCCTTCGGTGCCACCCTTGTCCCCGGCCTTGCGGTTCGTGAGCGTCGGCCCCTGGCCAGTACCCACAGCGAGTCGACTGCGGAAATCTGGCAGCGCAAATGTGGTCTTGCCATCGCCTCCGAACTGCACGCCGATGAGGGAATAGAGCGCCTGGTTGGTTTTGATTTGAATCAGCGATCCGTCGCAGAATGCCCAGTTTACCGGAGCGTAGTCGCCCGCGAACAGTTGGATTTCACCGATGTATGGCATGGGTGCCCTCGTGCTGGAGGTCGATCGGTTTGAGGCCGATGAATGGATGGTACTGTCTGATGTTGAGAATCGGTGGCAGCATGAAGCGACATTCGTTCTCGGTCAATGTGTGGACATGCGCACGAAGCCGGACTCAATGCGGACGAGTCGGAACCCGACGCACTCCGAAGCCCTCGGAATCAACGTTCTGCATCGAGCCGTGGGTGGCGAGTACCGATTGGGACGCGCGGCTCGAATTGAGGACGTGCGCGAGCAGAACTCACGCAGGGGCGAAGTCGGCCACCTCGGTCGCGAATCGCCACACCAGTGGCACGCACGCTCCGGGAGCCCTCGCCGCGGATCCTGTCCGGTGCTACGGATCTCGACCTGGTGGCTGCACTCTGGGCGCGCCACCCCTTCCTATGGCGCAGCCGTCCGGGTCGCCGAGAGGCGAACATCATCGAAGTTGACCTCGATTCCGCTCGCGCCATCCAGATTTACGAGACGGATCTGGAGCGGCTCCCCAATCTGCGGATGCGTTGCGTCCGCGGAAAACTCGAGCGTCGAGAGCTCGAACCGGCCCTCTTCGGGCAGCAGGGAGTTCTCGTCGGCCGAGAGCACGACGCCGCCGGCTCGAAGTTCGACGCGGTACCCCGGGAACCCCACGAAGTCATACGGGTCTCCGTCGACCAGGGCGAGGTTGCCGATCTCGACACGGAGAATGTATTGCGTATCGGCGGTCAAGACCGCATCGAGCGTCTGCTCGAGTCCGGCCTCCGTACTCTGCGGAAGGTCATCATCCAGAAATGCGACGCCCACGTTGACGCCATCGGGAATCGGATCGAGATATCCTGTGGTCCCGTTGGGGTTGAAGACCCCAATCGTGCGCGATCCAAAGTCGAGCGTGCCGTACCCTTGCCATCCGGTGGGTGGCGCCCATGTATTGAACTCACCGGCAGCGACGATCGGAGACTCGAAGCTCGGGTTGTCGATGACGAGAGACTCTGGTTGTGGGACACCGCCTGTGGCCGTGGTGCTCGCGCCGGTGGTCCCCTCGCTCTCACCCGCGCTGGCGCCCTCGCCGGTCGTGGACGCCGAATCCCCGGTGGCCGAGAACGCCGGGCCCGCGGTCGACCCGTTTCTCGTGGTCTCGTCGCCTCCGGTTTCGTTGCCCACGGTTTCGTTGCCTGTGCCCTGATTGCCTGTGCCCTGTTCTCCCGTCGTCTCGTTGCTCGCCCCGTGACTGCCGGTCACGGTGGGGCCGTCCTGACTGGTGTCCGTCAGCGTCGTCCCACTCGTACCCGTCGTCCCACTCGTACCCGTCGTTTCCTCGCTGTTGCCACAACCCGCCCCGAGCAACCCGATTGCTCCCCCCACCACGACCACGATTCGATCTACGTTCGTCACCACGCCGCCGAAACTCCGCGGCGACAACGTACCACGATGAATCGACAGTCAGGCAACTCGCGCGCGTTCGCCCGGGCGTGAGACCCGTTCGAGGAACCGACGCAACACCCACGGCCAGGAGGATACCTACGTCCTCCGTAAAAGCGGCCAAGGATCTCCGCCGCACCCAGGCCGGCGAGATCGTCAATGCCGACGCACTCGTGGAGCTCATCGGGCTCTGTGAGGACGTGACTGCGGAGGTTGTGTCGTTCGAGCCGTCGATGACGGTGGGAAAACCGTTCATCGCGTCGGTTCGCGCGGACATCCGTAGGGGTTTCGTTCCGATCGTGCTGTTCCATGTCGGGTTTACCCCCAGGGAGGGTCACTTCTTGCCCGCGCGCGGGCAGAAGTATCTCCACTGGGTCACGATCTTCGGTGTCGAGGACAAGCGCACGTGGCTCCACCACGACATCAAGAGCCTTTCGGTGGAGCCCAAGCTGCGCTTCACTGGGCAGGACATGGCTATCGACGACATGCTGGCGTGGAACTGGGGCAAGCCGTACATGGTCGAGGGCAGGCCTTGGGAGATCGCTCGAGAAGCCCACGCGGGCGCTCGACCTCCGCGGCTACGTACGAGTACGTGCGAATTCGTAATCTGCTGGGTGGCGGCTCCCCGCTGGGGCCCTGAACCCACTCGGTCTCGAGTACGAGTCCGTCCGGTGGTTTGGCCATCCAACCTCCACGGGTCGTCGCACGCGAATCCCTTCACTTCGCGGGGGCGGCGGAGTAGGGTGCCGTGCCTATGGTTTCGCGCTACGCGTGTCGCTTGGGACTTGCTGCGGTGATCTCGATGCTCGGGTGCTCGGGCGAAGACGGACCCTCCGCGCGGGCCTACATCCTGTTTGGGCAATCGAACATGTGGGGCGCCCCGCCGCCGGAGGAAGAGGACATGGTCCAAAATCCGAGCGTCGAGGTGCTGACGTTGAGGGCGTGTGCTGCCCACGGAATGGGTGAGTGGGTCGTGGCGCAGCCCCCGTTGCACGGCTGCGTGGGTACGATGACGGGCGAGCCCGGCCTCGGTCCCGGCGATACGTTCGCCAAGGCGATGGCGGAGGCCTATCCCGAAGAGACGATCCTGCTCATACCGAATGCGATTCCGGGTGTGAGCATCACCTGTTTCAGTCCACCGAGCGCAGGGCTGGATCCGGGCGACTACTGCGGAGGCGAGTCGGGGGAGACGTACCTCTCGATGGTCGAGCGCGCCAAGGCAGCCCAAGCGCGGGGCAAGATCGAAGCGATCCTGTTTCACCAAGGGGAGAGCGATTGCGGGAACCTGGCGTGGCCGAGTCGTGTAGGCACGGTCGTCGAGGCGCTGCGGGACGACCTCGGGATCGGCGAGGTCCCGTTTCTCGCCGGGGAGATCCCCGCGGGGAGCGCGTGTATGAACCACAACCCGAGGGTGCGGGGGTTGCCGGACTCGATCCCGAACGCCCACGTCGTACCGGCCGAGGACCTGGCGATCTTCGATGAGTACCACTTCGATGCACCGTCGCAGAGGACCCTCGGTCGCCGGTATGCGGAGGTCTTGCTCGGGCGATGAGGAGATTTCAGGCTGAGGCGGCAGCAAACGTGCTCGCTCGCACGAGCGTAGACTCCGAGGTTCAATGTTACCTGAATCCTGCGAACTCACGATCGTTGGGAGGTCCACCTCACACTTCACGCGGGTCACCCGCATCTTCGCCGCCGAAACTCAGGTGAGGTACCGGTTCGAAGTGGTGCCGGATCTCCGGCGCGACGATCAGGCCGACTACGCCGGCAATCCAGCGCTCAAGATCCCCATTCTTCGTACACCCGACGGCACCTGGTTCGGCGCTCTCAACATCTGTCGAGAGCTCTGGCGCCGTGCCCCCGAGAAGCCGCACGTGGTCTGGCCAGAGCATCTCGAGGGCCATAGGCTCGCCAACGCCCAAGAGCTCGTCTCTCAAGGCATGGCCACCGAGGTTGTCCTGCTCATGTCCCGTCTCCTCGGCTCGAGCGATGGCGCCCACGCGGCGAAGCTGCTGCAAAGTCTGACGAATACGGTTGGTTGGCTGGAGCAACATGTCGCCGAACTGCTCACTCTCCTCCCGCGGCAAAGGGATCTGAGCTTCCTCGAGCTCACGCTGCACTGTTTCGTGCAGCACCTGAGCTTCCGCGAGGTGCTCTCCATCGATCCGTATCCGCGCTTGAGTGAGTTCGTCCGAGGTTACGAGGCTCGCGCGTCCGTCAGGGATACTGCATATCGAGTCGACTGAGGTCGACCTGGCGCGCGTCGGTATCCCCACCACCTTCGAAGGTCGGTTCGGTCCTCGATGGCCTCGATACCCTGCGCGGCGCGGCGCGCAAGCCCTTCCTTCATCGCCTGGATCTGCTCGGGCGCGTGACCCACCCAATCGGTGATCTCACCGAGGACGCGCAGCGGATCACGCGTGCGGAACGACCTCGTCGGGTTGCCCGGAAACTTCTTGTCGGTGAGGTTCGGGTCGTCCTCGATCGCCCCCATGGGCTCGACGATGTAGATCCTGCCCGGGCCGTCTCCCATGGCAAGCTCCGCACCCCACGTCGCGGCGTCCAACGTCGCGGTCAGGTACACGAAGGTTGCGCGCTTCTCCAGCGTGCCTCGCGCTGCGTCGATCAAAACTGACATACAGCTGTCATCGCGACGGAGCATCGTCCCTCTCGAGCGCTGGTTCGCGCTCCCAAGGAGACCTCCCATGAGCCTCACGTTTTTCTTCGCCCCCATGTCCACCGCTTCGACCGTCCACTGGAGTCTCGAGGAGCTTGGGATCCCCTACGAGGGCGTCCAGGTCAACGTTGCGGACGCCGCGGACAAAGAGAAGAAGCTCGGTCCCGTGAACCCGAACCTGAAGGTTCCGGTCCTCGTTCACGACGGCACGAAGATCTTCGAGTCGGCAGCGATCCAGATCTACCTGGGCGAGACGTTCGGTGTGGAGCGCGGGCTCTACCCCACGCCGGGGCCGAAGCGGGGCGAGGCGCTCAAATGGCTGGTCTGGGCCAACGTCAGCCTCGGAGACGCCGTCGGTCGATGGCAGCGCAACGTCTCCGACCGCGTACCCGCGCAGCTGCGCCACGCGCCCGCGGGCGCCGAGGCCCGCAAGGACATCGACAGGCTCATCGGCATCTTCGAGGCCGAGCTCGGCGACAAGCCGTACATCCTCGGCGACGCGTTCTCGTTGGTCGACGCCCACCTCGCCTCGTTCTTCCAGTGGATGGGATTTTGCGGCGTGGACGTCACGCCATTTCCCAAGACGAAGGCATGGACCGAGCGCTGCGATGCACGCCCGGCGAACAAGAAGCTTACGGGCGCTTGACGTCGGTCTTGGCAAGCCCCTCGCGCAGCACCCTTGCACGTGTGATGCGATCGAGCCGAAAGTGGCGACGCTCGCCGTCGGCCATGTCCTCGGCGTCGAGCCGTGTCTCGTGCCGCTGCATCAGCACCGAACGAATGCGGATACTGCGAGAGGTCTCGAGGTTGTCGCTGTCGACGTACGTGATCGAGAGCGGCTGATTCTCGAACCACGCCCGCTCGACGGCGGAGCGAACCGCAGCGCGCGTGGGCAAGCCAGGGACACCGACGAAGCTGAGTTCGCCCAGACGCTCCACGAGCTCGCGCTGGGCCGACGTCGAGAGGGCGGCACGGACCTTCTCGAGCGCGGAGGTGAGCGTCTCGGTGAACGGAAGCAAGCGCATCTCGACGGCGTGCCGGCCGATCGTCAGGAGGAGAGCGGCTTCACGCGCGGTGAAGTTCACCGGGGGCAAGTTGTAGCTGCGATCGAGCGCGTAGCCACCCCCGCGGCCGCGCTCCGCCCCGAGCGGGAGATCCGCGGCGCGCAGAGCATCGAGATCGCGATAGATCGTGCGAATCGTGACGCCGAACCGTTCGGCGAGCGCTTCCGCGGTGACGCCGGTCCGCCGACCCCGCAGGTATTCCGTGAGCGCGAAGAGGCGTTGCGTCCGCGTCATGCGAACCTGACATAAACCTGACACACCGCGGAGGCAACAGCGTCGGCGCCGTCAGTGGTACCCCGAACGCCGGGCCCCGGCGCGTAGGTGGGTCTCGGGCCGGAAGCGACTGCGCGGCGCCGCACCGTGGTCCATCGACGTGAGGTCGCCTACCGCGGCTTCAAAAACCGGGCATGGGGGCGAAAGCGTGGGCGGGCGGTCCTCGGGTTCGCCTCCACGACCGCGGGGTTGCACCCCTTGCCGTCACCCGTGCCCCCCGGCGACGTGCGGACCGAGCTCGAGGTTGCCCCGGGGGGGTGTTCCATGCCCTCGAGCTGTGGCCGCGGATGGTCCCAAGGCGTGCCGGTGGACCCGCGTCCGCGGGTCGTGCTCGCCGAGCCGCACCCCGGCTCGAGATCGACTTGTGAGGCGGGTACCCCCCGCTGGTATCCTCACGGAGTGCGGGACTGCCCCCACCGTCGCATTCGGCCCCTGGGAGAAGGGGCGGTCGGTGACGTGCATCTGTGCGTGGACATGGAGCGGCGCCGGCTCGTGGTGGTCAAGTGGCTGCGCGCCGAGCTGACCGAGCGCAGCGAAGCCGCCAAGCGTTTCGCGCGTGAGGGCGAGCTCATGGCCAACCGGGAGTTCCCCGGTGTGGTCAAGGTCGAGGAGTACGGCAGCGACGAGTTTGGTCGCACGTGGATGACGATGGAGTTCATCGACGGGTGCTCTCCCTCCGAAGCGATCGAGCCCGGCGATGGATTCGGCGTGCATCGCCTGCTCGAAGGGATCGGCCGCAGCCTCGACGAACTCCACGGCGCGGGCGTGCTCCACCGCGATCTCAAGCCCGACAATCTCTTGCTGCGCAACGCCCCGCAGCAAGGCTGGGAGGCCGTGATCATCGATCTCGGGATCGCCAAGTGGCTCGCGCACGCCTCGGCGACCCGCACGGGCACCGTGTTCGGCACGCCGCACTACATGAGCCCCGAGCAGTTCCGCGACACCAAGTACGTGGGGCCTGCGACCGATCGTTACGCGCTCGCCGTAATCGCCTACGAGCTCCTCTGCGGGGTGTTGCCGTTCGACGGCGAGACGGTGCCTGCGCTTCTCTACCAGCACTCGCAAGCCGACGTCCCACCCTTGAAGATCCCCGTCGTCGATCCGGCGACGGGCCAGACCCAGGGGTTCCGTCAGGCGCCGCGTCTCGATCTGTTCATGCGGACGGCGCTCGCCAAGCGTCCCGAGGCTCGGTTCTCGCACGCGGCCGAGATGGCCAAGGTGTTCGCCCACGCCGCGCAGATGGACGGGATCTGGCAGGAACCTCCCGTGCATGCCGCTGTCGTTCCGCAGCTCGACGCCGCCCGCATCGAGTTGCGCCGCTCCGATGGGTCGGCCGGGATCTTCGATCTGCGAGAAGGTCCCGTCGTCGTGGGCCGGCACGAGGCGTGTCAGTTTCCCGTCGTCTCGCCGCGGCTCTCACGGCTTCACGCGTGCTTCTATGCGCAGGGGGGGCGCCTTTGGATCGCCGACCTGCAGAGTCAAAACGGCACGGCGTTCGGCGGGCGGCCGTTGGTGAATGGCGTGCCATTGCCGATCACCTTGACGCCCGGGGCGGGCGGGGCCGTGCGGCTCTACGATCAAGACCTGTACCTGCGGGTGTTGGTCTGACCCGCGGGGTCCGTGCGTGGTTGTTTGGGCCCACGATCGCGTGGACCGTGGCTGCGGCTGGGGCACTCGTTTGGGGGCTGCTCGATCGCGCCGCGACACCGAGTGCGGCCGCGATCGCTTTGGCGCGTGGGGAGGCTCGGGTCGTTCGCTCGGAGGCTTGCGGCACGTGTCACCCCGAGGAGTACGGGACGTGGCATCGCACCTACCACCGCACGATGACCCAACGTGCCGAGGGCAATGCCGTGCTCGCTCCGTTTGCGGGCGAGTCGGTCGATGCGATGGGGTTTCGCGCGACCATGGATCGGTCCGAGCGCGGTCTCCCGCGCGTCCGGATCACTCGGCTCGCGGGAGACCACGCCGGGGAGGTCGTGCTCCAAGCCGACGTCGAGCTCACCGTCGGGAGCCACCGAATCCAGCAATACGTCGCGCGCTTCGATGTCGGTGGTGGTGCCCAGGAGCTCTGGCGGCTTCCCGTTGCGTGGCACATTGGCGAGCAGCGCTGGATCCACCTCTCGTGGGCGTTTCTCCTGCCCCAGGGGGAAGATGGCTCCGAGGAGGACTACGCACGGCACTTGAGCCGCTGGAATGACAACTGCGTATTCTGCCACAACACGGAGCCGAACCCGGGCCGAACCGCGGAAGGGACCTTTGCCACCGAGGTCGGAGAGCTTGGGATCGCGTGCGAGGCGTGCCATGGGCTCGGGTCGGTGCACGCGGAGGAGCAACGTTGGCCGCTGCGTCGCATGCTCGGTGCGCTGGGCCCGGAGGCGAACCTCACCGTGGCGCGTGGGCACGGGGGGCAAGCGGGTGGCCTGGGGATGGAGATCTGTGGGCGTTGCCACGGCAATCGGATCGCCTTCGACCTCGCCAGCGTGCTGGCGCATGGCGATCCGTTCGTTCCGGGGACCCCGTTGCACACCGTGTCGCGCCCGATCTACCGCGACTCCGCGCTCGCGAGCACGGAGGGGTTGCCGTTCGCGGAGCGGTTCTGGCCCGACGGGACGCCGCGGCTCTCGGCGTATGAGTACCAGGCGGTGAAGCTCTCGCCGTGCCACGTGCGAGGGGGGCTCGAGTGTGCCGATTGCCATACGATGCACGGCGCGGAACCTTCGATGCAGCTGCGGCCCGGGGTGGAGCGTGTGTGCGACGGCTGCCACCCCGCGGAGGGGCTCTCCGCGGGGCACGACGCTCCCGCGCATGCGTCCGTCGCCTGCCAGGGGTGCCACATGCCGCAGGTTACGTATGGGTTGCTGCAAGGGATGACGAGCCACCGAATCTCGATCCCGCGCCCAGCGGCTTGGGTGGGACGCGACGACCAACCGGATGCGTGTACGCAGTGCCACGTCGATCGTTCACGGACTTGGGCGGCGCTGGGTGTGATGGAGCTCGGGTTCTCCGGGGATCCGCCGGGCGTCGCGGCGTTGCCCGAGGATTGGGCGTCGCGCGTGGAACTCGATCTCGTGGGGGGCGATCCGATCGCGCGAGCGCTCGCCGCTGCGGCGCTCTCGCGTCGCGAGGCGGCGGGCGATCCTCGGCGGCGCGGTCAGGCGCTCCTCGGTGCGTTCGAAGACGAGTATCCCGCGGTGCGTTTCATGGCATGGCAGGGACTGCGGCAGCTCGCGGCGCAAATGGGGGATGTGGAGGCGCTGGCCGAACTCGATGAGCCTCCGCCCGACGATCCTCTCCTGCGCATCTCGCTCGGCGAGACGTTGCGCCGACGCTGGGGGATCTCGGCGCTTCACCAAGCTCACGACCGCGTGCTCGCACTCGAGCTCGCCCGGGACGACCGGGCGATCGAGATCGGCGAGTGAAGCGATGTCCTATCGCGCGCCGAGGGGCCGATGCCGCCATCCCGAACCGGCACTCAGTAGAGAACGATCACGTCGGCGGTCCAACGGCCTTCGGTTGGCCGACGATGGGGCTGAGGTCCGCAGCGGACGTTTCTTAGACGAGACGACTCTGCAGCAGGACACGCGGTTTGTCCATTTCGTTCTTGGTCGCTGCGAAGGAGGCTTGGGTGTTACGTGATTCTCCCGAGGTGTTGGGAGGCCTGACGCTGCGGGCACGAACTCAGATGCATCCTGTGGGTCGTTCGCAGACGGGCAGTTCGGCGAATCGAACGAAATAGAGTACTCCGTCGAAGACGAACTCGATTTCGCCGCTCGACCAGTCCGCCGTGTGAACGCGCATCCAAGCCGTCTGCGAGGTTTCGTCCTCGGCGAATTCGCCATCACCGTTGCGGTCATAGCGAACGACGGCTTGGCCGAAGAGGTCGAGCTCGCCTCCGGCAGATCCGCTGTACCAGTACGCCTCGAGGGTGAGGAGGTCGTCGGGCGAGAATTCGCATTCGAGTGGAGCGGTTGCGAGGTCGATCGTCGTGATGACCCCGCCACCGCCGCCGCACCTCGAAAAGACGCGTCCCGGGAGCGGGGTGAGCTCGACCGTCGCGTCGTGGACGACGGGATATCCATCGGGAGGCACACAGTACGCGCCACCACAATCCGCGGTGGACTGGCATACGCACGCGTCGTCAACGTCCATGCAAGAGAACCCCGAACTCGCGCACTCACCCCACGCGAGGGCGTGGTAGCAGAGCGCATCGCCATCGCAATCCTCATGGCTGCTACACGAGAGCTGGGGACACCCGCGCTCGTCGAGCCACGAGCGGCCACCGCAGCTGCCCGCTTCCGTGCAAGGCAGCGGCTCCGCGCAGAGAAAACCTGGATGCTCGCAGGCGCGGGGATCCGACCCCGTCGTCGACGCATCGCTCGAGTCGCTCGACGACGTGGAGCCGCCATCGCTCGAGTCGCTCGACGACGTGGAGCCGCCGTCGTTCGAGCCATCCGACGACGTGGAGCCGCCGTCGCTCGAGCTGCCCGACGACGTGGAGCCGCCATCGCTCGAGCTGCCCGATGACGCGGGCGACCCGGAGCTCGTGTCCGGTTCGCCGTCCTCGACGTCGTCGGCCTCGCAGTCCACGCAAGCCAACAGCGTGAGGAACGCGAGCACGGATTGGGGAGCGAACACGCGAGTCGCCAAGAAATCGTGGGCCATGTCGCTTGAATACCTGAAGCACAGCCTAGCAGGACCATAACCCACACGGGCGTGGCGCAAATACGCGCGCCACCTTCGTTGCGACCGGTGCGTTCGAAGGGGCCGGGTTCAGTCGATGGCCAAGTCCACGACCCTCACGCCCGCTTCGATCATTTCGCGGACGACGCGGGCGTGTTCCTCGTCGTCCGCGATGACGACGTTGGACCCGCTCTCGTCCAGGATGACGTATTCGACGTAGGTCATGTTCGTGAAGATCACGGGTAGACCCGCCTTCCGAGCCGCGTCTTCGATCCACCGGGCTTCGATGTAGCCGAACTCGCCCACCTCGAAATCACCGGAGGGCGAGAGACGGGCTCGGATCTCCCTGGGCGTCGCGGAGGCGAGCCCGGGAACGACCCGCCGAATCGCGGCGAGCTGCTTGATGGATAGATCCGGCGGATCGAAGTGGAGGTGTACGCGACCCCAGCCGACCTCGCGCCGCTGCAGGATCCACGGCCGAGTTCGATCCCACGTCATGGGGTGCGCCTCCTACGGTTTCGCGCCGCGGACTTGCGCGGCGTCGGTCAACACCTCCGTCGCGTGGACGCCGGGGTCGACGTCCGGATAGACCTTGGTCACGCGGCCGTCGTGGAGCAGGACGCTCACCCGGCGAGTCACACCCATGATGGTGGGGACGCCAAAGGCTTTGGCCCAGGCGAGGTCGGTGTCCGCGACGAGCGGGAAGGGCAAGGCGTGTTCCTTGGCGAACGCACGGTGCGAGTCCGCGGAGTCGGTGGAAACGCCCACGACGAGGACGCCCGCCTCCTCGAAGCGGTTCCAGGCGTCCCGGAACGCACAGGCTTCCTTGGTGCAGCCGGGGGTGGAATCCTTGGGATAGAAGTAGACGAGCATCGTCTCCCCGGGCTTGCCCGTTTCGACCGTTCTGCCGTCATGCGCCGTCGCACGGAGGGTCGGTGCACGCTCCCCCTCGTCGACGAAACTCCTGCCTGCGGAGTCCTCTGGAGTTCGGGTCGACGAGCATGCCGTCGCCAGGACGGCACAGAGGACGATGTGGCAGGAGCGCATGCGTGGTGAGGATGACACATCCGATCGTGCGCGGTTGCGGCTCGCTCGGCGTTCGTGCCCCTGCGCATGCAAGCGGTCGCTTCACATCGGGCGGACACACGGGCCCGAGTTCATGGCGCGTGGGGTGTTTCGAGCGGTAAGTGCGCGGTCCCCATGGAAACACCCACCCAGGGGCGAGCGTCGGAACCTCCTGGTCCCGTCGCGACTTGGGTCTGGGAGGACCCGGGGGAGATGTCACTCGACGGCACCCCGTGAGCGATCGTGAGCGATGCAAAAAAACCTATCGAGGTCTGACGAGATTTCCGGCAGCGGTGACCTCTTCGAGAGAGGTGATGACGTCTGTCGTCGTGCCGCCGGAGATCGCCTCGGGCGGTGCAAATTTCGCAAAGGAAGTGTGCCAATGAAGATCTTCAAGTTTGCAATGTCGATTGCTCTGCCCGTGGTCGCAGGGCTCATCGTGACGCCGAAGGATGCAGCTGCGGACAATATCGTGGTCAATGGTGCCGTGTGCAACAATACGGGCACGAGCGCCGATCCGGACGTGCATTATGACTCCAACGGCGTGTTCAACAACAACGTGAGCACGCAGTTCGGGAGGCACTTCGTCTGTCCGATCCACCGGCCAGACGCCGGAGAGCTGACCGACATGACCAACATTTTTGCGCGCGTCGTGGACGGGCGCACCGATGCCGTCGTCTCGTGCTGGGCCATCTCATGCGATTCGTTTGGTACGTCGTGCGTCAGCGGAACCTCGGCGACGACGACCTCGGCTGGGACTGGAAACTCGAGCTTGAGCCTCGGCAGCGTGGATGTGTTCAGTTACGGGCACGCGACGGTGTTCTGCGCTCTGCCTGGGAAAGCCACCAGCACCAGCACGGCATCCCGGATCATCAGCGTCCGCTACACGGACTAGAGCGCCGACCAGTTTGATTTCGCGTGCTGAGGCGCGTCTGGGGCCGTCCGCGGGTAGGAGCGAGGCCGAAGCTGTGTCGGGCACACTGCGAG
>Ga0315910_10000064_pt1 | contig 161580 bp, 117 predicted proteins | sample EdamamesoilMG_FD_204470 | JGI IMG/M metagenome (GOLD analysis project Ga0315910, IMG submission 204470) | Garden soil microbial communities collected in Santa Monica, California, United States - Edamame soil | ecosystem: Environmental > Terrestrial > Soil > Garden | place: USA: California...
GTCACCGACGTCAGCACCGAGACGTCGGGCTGCTCGCGGTACTTGAACTCGAGCGATGAGGCGAGCTTCGGCCCACTGCCACCGAGCCGATGGAACACGAGCACCCGCCGACAAAGCCTCTGCGTCCGCACCTCGAACCCGGCCCGATGCGTCGAGAACGGGTCCTTCCGCGCAGGCCAAGCCTGGTCTTCCGCAGGCGTGTCCCCGCCATGGTCGCCATAGTCGAAGACGACCTCGAACGTGTAGTTCGCCGGGTCCTCGAGCGGCTCGGTCTTGCGGTTGTTATAGAGGATCCGCTTGAGGTACCGCTCCGCCTGCGGACCCTCCCGCCCTGCATCTGGACCTGCGGTCCCGATGTTCGCGACGTCTTCCGCTTTGTACAGATAGCGGATCTCGTTCCCGTAGACGTCGCTCTGTGTCTCCAGCAACCAACGGAACACCCGCGTGGGATCGGCAGGATCGGCGATCCTCGCCTGTGCCGTCTTCCCATAGACCGACGCAACGTTGCCCTTGTCGATCACCTTCCAATAGGGCCCGTCGTCACCCTCGATCTTCTCGATCCGAAGAAAGCTGCCCTCGTTGCGTGCCCGATAGCGCACGCCTTCGAATGACTGCACACCGCCCCGCGCCTTCACGAGGTCCGCAGCGTCCGAGAACACGAACACATCGCTCTCGATGTCATCGAGGTACTCCGGGATCCCCCGCCCATGCTCCCGGATCTCCCCGCGAGTACAGCTCCGCGAAACGTACGGCAGAGAAAGACTCCACCCAAACCCGAACGGCCCGTTGCACCCGTGGCTGCCGTACGCGATCCCCACGCTCGGCGTGAGCACCCGCGCGGGCGGCAGCGGGAACGCGACGGAGAGCCCCCCGCTCCCGGAAGCCCCGACCGCCGCAAACTTCTCCCCGAGCTGCGCAAGCCCGAGCCCCGGCTCCGCGGGCGGGACCACCTTCGGCGGCTCCTTGTCCGCCAACACCTGGATCAAGTGCCGACGGTGACCCCAGATCTCCCCAACCTCGGCCTGCCCGTTCGGGTCCAAGCGCACGCGATGCACCTGGTCGAACTGCGCCGGGTCCGGCCGATCGGGCTTCTTCCCCTCGGTCACACGGCGACCCTACGCAGTGGCCCACGGGCCTGCAAGCGCGGAGTTCGGAGCGGCGTTCTCTGGCACCGCGTGACAGCGCGCGTGACCGCCGCTTTGGTGGCCAAGAGATCGATCTACGGGTCCACGCCAGACGTCGCGGGCACTTGCTCACCACCTTCTATGGGTTGCAGCGAGAACCACCCGCTGAGGCATCCGATAGGCACCGGGCGCTTCGCGGTGACCTTGCGTGCGAGCAGCCATCGTCCGGCGTCCGTGCGCGAGCTCGGCCGCGCAACGGTGCACTTCTCGATGCCTTCGAGGCGTGGACGTCGATCGATGCTGGCGAAGATTTCATTCAGCTCGGGATGCAGCGGTTGGGCACGCGTCGTGTTCACGATGTAGTCGTGGAGCCGGGGCTTCTCGCTCCAGGCAGGGTCTTGCGCCGCATGACGGCCGAGCGCCTCGGCGTACTCGGGGTATCCAAAGTTCGAGAGATCCGCGTGGACGGATGCCCCGGTCAGCGTGGGTCCGTAGGTGGCGTGCAGCCGCTCGAGCATCTCGCTCAACGTGATGACCTGCTCTTTGAGGGGACGGGCTTTGTCCCAGCGCAGCCGCAAGCTCGGTTGTTCGGGGCGTAGGTCCCATGCCGGCAGCTCGGCGCCGACGGGGTGGATATCGACGAAGGTCCCGTACGGCTCGACGCGGGTCTCGAGGACGAAGGGGTCGGGTGGCGGGGGCGTTGCCTCTGCAGGTACTGCGGCGTCCGCGGGCTTCGAAGGTTCCGGAGGATCGGGACGCACCTCGGCCGGAGCCGGGACATCGGGCACCTCCGCGGGAACGCAGCTGCCGCAGGGGACGAGGAGGGCCCAGAGGTGTCGAACGGCAGTCATCGACATGGGACACTGCCTGCGACGAGCTCGATCATCTCGGGGTAGTGATACGTCGCGCTCGTCTTCGGATGGTGTTTCGCCGTCGCGACCATCGCTTTGGCGATCTGCTCCACCGTGATCGAGAGGTACTTCGCTGGCGTGATGAACGAGAACAGCGGCAGCGCGCGCTCGAGCAGCCATGGCGTGTGCTTGGAACCGATGATCATCGCGGGGCGAAACACGCTCACGATCGCGGGTCCACTCGCGCGCACGGCGTCTTCGGACTCGCCCTTCACACGGCGGTACCGGGACATGCCTGCGCCACCGCTGCCCGTGGCGCTCGCCGTAGGGTCGGCGCCGGCGGCACTCATGAACGCGAGATGACGGACCTTGCCCGAATCGCGCAACGCCCTCGCGAACGCTTCGTTCAGGGCAACGTCGACCGCGCGATGTTGCTCGAGGGTGACCTTGGCCGTTCCTGCGCCGATCCCGAGCACGCTGAACGCTTCCAGATCGCCCTCGATGCCTCTCGTGGCATCGAGGGTGGCTTCGGCGAGAGCCGTGGGGCTCATGTCGGCTACGAGTTTCTCCACCAAGTTGCTGTCGGAGGAGGCTGCCATGGCAACGGCCTCGGGGAGCGAGCGTCGCGAGAGCGTGATGACGGTGTCGAAGGCGTCGTCGTCGAACAGCTCGCGGAGCAGTGCGGTTCCGACCGATCCGGAGCCTCCAAGGACGATCGCGGTGCGTTTGCGGGTCATGGTCGCGCGATGATACCCGCCGGTTGCTACGGTCGGCGGAAGGGGTCCTCGCCGACGGGTGTCTCCGGTTCCGGGCAGACGCGCAGGGTGACGGGGCCCTTTTCTTTGACCGCACCGACGTCGACGACGGTCAACTCAGCAGCGCCACAGCTCGCGCACACGTCGGCCTCGAACCGCGCTGTGGCGACGCCCCACAAGCTGTACTGGATCGCGAGCACGGCGGACGAGTCGGGGAACCGGAGTTGGCTCGCGTGCCAGGTCCGTCGCGATCCGCAGGCGCGGCATTGCCCGGTTGCCCGCATCGTGGCTGCGAAGCCCTGTTGCGCCCGCAGCTCGCGTTCCAACGTCTCGACCCTGCGCTCGAGCCGCTCAAGCCGCCGTTCCCAGTCGTGCTCGGTCATCGACCGCAGGATAGACGACGGTCGTCGCCAAGTCGCCGAGGACTCGACGGTCCATCCCGTCACCCCTCGGGGCGTGCTCACACCTTTCGGGTATGGAATGGCGAACCGACCCCGGGGGAGAGCCCTGGGTGGGAGAGGGCTCCCCCCCTTGGCCTACTGACCGTTCGAGAAGAACTGGAACACGTAGGGTCGTGTGGAATCGATACCCCACGCATTTCGCTGAGGTTCACGAGCCGCGACGCTCAAGCTTCCGCCTTCAACCGCGCATGCGTCGAGGGTCTGATGCATGAGGACGGCGGGCGTGTCTTGGTCTACGAATCCTTCCAAGTCTACGATGCGCGCGCCGTCCGGTGCGATCTCGACCCGTGCGATGCTCGAGGGCTCTTCCCGGGACACTTCAGCGAGCTGTAGCTCGGAGCTGGGGGCCAGCGCACCGACGAACAGCGATTGCGCGGTGTAGACCGCCATGCAACCCCCTCCGGCCACGACGTGCTCACCCACTTGCGTCGTCGGTGCGGGGCTCTGGGGATCTCGAACGTCCGCGTGGAAGATTCGGGGGTCGTCGCCGACGGAGCCGGGATAGTAGAGTGCGTAGTCGTCGAGCCATACGGACCAATCCTCGTCGCCCGGAAAACCGTCGGACGTGGAGAGCTCCCACGGCACGGAGTCTGCGTCGGTGACGTTCTGGACGTAGACCGTCTCGCCCATGTTGTAGATCACGAACTCGTTCGTGGGTGACCAAATCACGCGATCGATGGTCTCAGTGGTCGAGACGAGCTCTCGTGGTTCTCCCGTGCCCCCTTCGAGCGAGACGTAGATCAGCGCATCGCGAGTCCCGGACTTCGTGATGAGGACGAACCCTGGGTGTTCGTCCATCCCGGAGAAGCTGGCGGTGTGTCCGTCCTCGAAGACGAGGATGGAGTCGAAGTGTCCAACGGAGGTCAAGCCAACAGTCTCGGTAGCGTCATCGGGACTAATGGGTACGAATGCGACATGCTGACTGTTCTCGCTCCATATCCCTCGCCGCTCTCCATTGATCTCCGTATAGCCGATTTCGGTGAATGGGGTGCGCGTGATTGATTCGAGGTCGCTTATGTCGACGACCTCCGAGAGCAGAATGTCGGGCAAGTGCATGCTGTTTCGCTGCTGATCGATGTTGACGGTGGCCACGTGGTCTCCGGTTGGGGACGCGGTCGCGCCAAAATAGAACGCAGGCTCGAAGCTATGGACCCGTCCGTCGAACTCGACAAGGGTGAGTCGCGCCTGTCCCTGGGTGAACAGAATGCCACGGTCGTGCCACCACCCCACGAACTCGCTACCCCGATCGCGTTCGATCGCGGTCATCTCGCCCGTCTCTAGATTGTGTACTCGAAAGGTCAGGTCCTCGTTCGCGTCTTCGACGGAGTCTACGAAGAAGCGACCACTCGGGGACCAGGGGAGCGGACTCCAGGGGTGGTAGATTCGACGAGCGAGGTTCGTCTGGACGACGGGCGTAGATCCCTCCAGGTCGATGAGATCGATCTCCCGGCCGCGGCGCGTGATCCCCAGCATTTGGCTACCCAGGATTGACGTGTCGTCCGTCTCGGATTCCCCGTCGCTCGTCGACGAAGCGTCGCTTCCTCCCGTCGAGGACTCGTCTTCACCAACGTCGGTGTCGCCGGTCAGCCCGGTCGATGTGTCGTCGACGGCTTCGGTGGTCCCGCTATCCCCGACACCTGACGTGTCGTCATCGCTCGTGCCCGTCGTCGTCGTACCGACGGTTTCTGTGGAGCTGTCAGGGCCGGTCGTCGTGGTCGGTCCAGTCGTCGTGTCCGAGATCCCGGTCGTCTCCAGGGTTGTCCCCGTCGTCGTGCTTCCCTGGGTTCCAGGGGTCGGGACGTCGGTGTCTCCCGCAGCGTCGTCACCGCTGTCGTCTTCTTGACAGCCGATTGTCACCGCTCCTCCCAACAAGAGGGCACACATGGAGATGTAGTCGAGTCGACTCATGTTCGTAGTTGTCCGGATACCATGCAGGCCGTTCAGCTCGGAGAGGAAATCCGTAGCTGCCGACAATGCGTCCTCGTGTAGTGTTTTGAGGCTGCTCCCGGAAACTCGTGTGACCGCTTCGTGCAGCTTCTTGCCCTCGGTCCTCAACCTTCGTACTGCCGTGACGGGGTTGACTGGGGCATGCCAGTTGCGGCTAGTCGATCATTGGTATTCGTCTCCGACCTCCGTGATCAACGCTTGGAACTTGCGCCGAGCGGCCCGTAATCGGGAATAGGTGGTATCGACGTTGGCTTCCATGGCCGCAGCGACCTCGGCGGCGCTCATGCCTTCGAGGTCGATCAGCTCGAATGGTACCCGTTGTATGGTGGGCAGCGAAGCCAGGAATCTCCGCACCAGCTCGACGCGGCGGCGCGTGTCGTGGCGGAGCTCGAGGTCATCGAGCACGGACGGCGCCAAGATGGCGCGGATCTTTCGTTCGTGGCGCCGGGTCATCCGGCGGCGATTGAGGACGACCATCCGCGTGATGCCAAAGAGCCAGCTCGTGAGTGGGCGCGTTCGATCGTATTCCTCCCATTTACGGTGAGCGATCAGAAACACGTCATGCACAGCATCGTCACGCTCGTCCGTCGCGGCTCCAAACGAGCCTGCAACGCGCCACACGAAGCGTGCGTGCGTTCGGTACGTCTGCGCAAGCTCGGACGGCGACGATGCAGTTGCAGTAGGGAGAGCGGATGGATGAGACATCGGGCGCGAGCCGGGGGGGAAGTGCGTGCTCGCCAAGGTCGACGAGCTCTCCCCGTGTGACCCGCAAGTCCCGGCGGGTGTGCACGTGTCCGCTGCGGGCGGGATGAACAAGCCTCCACGATCGTCAGCGGACTCGGGAGTTGGGGTGGCGGCTTTCGGGGAGGTCGTGCGGCGCATGACTGGCACCACCCAACCAGCTCCGCTGGAAAGTCACCTCAGTGCTCGAGGGGCTGGGTCCGGGAAGGCGCGTGATGTTGAGGGGCGTGGCGCCCTCATATCCCCGGGCTCTTCACTCCGCGACCTCTTCCCTTTCGAACGTCACGAGGACCTCTGTCTGCGCGTTGACGAAGGCCTCCACGACCCACTGGAACGAACGCACCACGTTGGTCGGTACCCCGGTGGCGGGTCGCAAGATGAACAGCATGACGCATCGCCCGGGCACGGTGCTCGTCTGCCCGAACGCGAACGGCTCGAGTTCGATGAGGGCCGGGCGGTGGGTATCCACCAAGCACATCCATTCGTTGCCATCCACGGCGTCGGGGAGGACGAAGTCGACCTCGCCATGGTGTGCGTTGATGAGGAGCAGGAGGGTCGTGTCGCGGCCTGGGCGGCGGATGCCGGTGGATTGGGCGCGTCCATCGAGGCGAGCGCCAAAGCAGCGCATCTGGGAGTCTTCCCAGTCGGCGGGGCTCATCTCTTCGCCGTTGGGGTTGAGCCAGGTGACGTCTTTGACTCCGAGCGCCTCGTCGTAAGCTCCCGTCAGGAACCGGCCGCGGCGTAGCATCGGGAGCGCGCGCCGCAGCATGATGAGCTTCTGCACGAACTTCGCGAGCTCGAACCCACGGGCGTCGATGCCCTCCCAGTCGATCCACGAGATCTCGTTGTCCTGACAATAGGCATTGTTGTTGCCGTGCTGCGTGCGACCGAACTCGTCCCCGGCGAGCAGCATTGGCGTGCCGCGGGAGAGCATGAGCGTGGTCAGAAAGTTGCGCTTCTGACACTCGCGAATCGCGTTGATCTGTTGGCTTTCGGTGGGGCCCTCCTCTCCGTAGTTGCAGGACTTCGAATCGGAGTGACCGTCGCGGTTGTCTTCGCCGTTGGCGTCGTTGTGTTTGTCGTTGTAGGACACGAGATCGTGGAGTGTGAACCCGTCGTGCGCCGTGATGAAGTTGACGGACGCCCAGGGTTTCCGACCGCGGCGATTGTAGATGTCCGCGGATCCGGTGATTCGCGTCGCGAGGTCGGGGAGTTTGCCGGCGTCTCCCTTCCAATAGCCGCGGACGGTCTCGCGATACCGGTCGTTCCACTCGGCCCAACCGGGCGAGAACCTGCCGACTTGATAGCCCCCTGGGCCGCAGTCCCACGGCTCGGCGATGAGCTTGACCTCGCTGAGCACGGGATCCTGGCGACAGGCATCGAGGAAGCGCCCATCGGCCTCGAACCCGTGGGCCTCGCGCGCGAGGATGGTCGCGAGATCGAAGCGGAACCCGTCCACGCGCATCTCGGTCGCCCAGTACCGCAGCGAATCCATCACCATTTGCAGGACGCGCGAGTGGCTGAGATTCAGCGTGTTCCCCGTGCCCGTATCATTGGTGTAGTAGCGACGATCGGGGGCGAGCCGATAGTAGGAGAGATTGTCGATCCCCTTCATGGAGAGCGTGGGGCCCAGCTCGTTGCCTTCGGCGGTATGGTTGTAGACCACGTCGAGGATGACCTCCACCCCGGCGTCGTGGAGCTTGGAGACCATCTCCTTGAACTCGTTGACGAACGGGGTGGCGAGGTAGCGCGGGTCGGGGGCAAAGAAGCCGAGCGAGTTGTAGCCCCAGAAGTTCCGGAGGCCTCGCTCGATGAGGTGCCAGTCGTCGAGGAAGGCATGGATCGGTAGCAGTTCTACCGAGGTGACGCCGAGGCTCTTGATGTAGTTGCAGACGTCGTGGTGCATGAGCCCGCCAAACGTTCCCCGCAGCGGTGTTGGGACGGATGGGTGCCGCATGGTGTAACCACGGACGTGGAGCTCGTAGAAGACCGTGCTGTCCCACGGGATCCGCGGGCGTTTCTCCGAGCCCCACGTGAAAGCTGGGTCGATGACGCGCCCCTTGAGCATGTACGGGGCGCTGTCGCGATCGTCGAACGAGAGATCGCGATCCGGATCGCCGATGGTGTACCCGAACAGGGCGGGGTCCCACTTGAGATCTCCGACGATCTGTTTGGCGTACGGATCGAGGAGGAGCTTGTTGGGGTTGAAGCGATGGCCGGCGGTGGGCTCGTAGGGTCCATGGACGCGGTACCCGTAGGTCGTGCCTGGGCGCGCATCGGGCAGATAGCCGTGCCAGATCTCGTCGGTGAACTCGGGGAGCTCGATGCGCTCGATCTCTCTCTGGCCATCGACGTCGAACAGACAGAGCTCGACCTTGGTCGCGTGTGCCGAGAAGATGGCGAAGTTGACGCCAAGCCCGTCCCAGGTCGCGCCCATTGGAACTGGCGATCCCTCGCGAATGCGGGACCGTCGCATGACCTCGGGAGCAGCGGGCGGTGACTCGGGCGTTTTGCGCGTGGGCATGTGCAAGACGGGTCTGGCACACGTTTTCGCGACGGCATCAAGATCGCACACCAAAGCGCGGCACCGGCTTCCCGGTGCCAAGACGCTGCCCAAAGGCGCTCAGGACTCGACGGATGGCCCGGCCGTGTCAGACCTTACCGAGCGTGAGCTGGCGGATCGTCTGCTTGCCGCGGAGGCCGATGGCGCGCGCCATCGTGCGGAAGTCGAGCGTGCTCGTGAACGTGTCGACATCGCCAAACGGGATCATCGGCGGGATGGTCCCTCGCGCGGTCAACCCCTGAAGGCCGCGGCGGCATGCGGAGTCCTGGCGGCCTCGAGCGCGTCTTTGCAACGGAGCAGGGCCTCGTCGATGGGGCGCGGATCGTAGCCGAGTTCGCGCGCCGCCTTGTCGCTGCGGATGTTGGGGTTGCCCGCGAGTTGTCGCAGCTCCTCCGCGTTGAACAACGGGGCGGTTCGCAGCAGGGCGGCGGCCCATGTCGCCGCGGGCAAAGCGGCGTGGCCGAGCCAAAGGGGCAGCTGCCACCGTGGAGCTTTGCCCACGCCCAGGGCCTCGGCGATGCGGCAGAACCCCGCCACGCTGTGCCAATGACCTCCGAGGATGTAGCGCTCCCCGCAGCGGCCATGCGCCTCCGCAGCGAGGGCGCCGTGGACCACGTCGAGGACATCGACGACGTTGAAGCCTCCCGTGAAAAGCGCGGGTAGTTGGCCAAGGTGCTGCTTGGCGATGAGGTTGCGGACGATCCCCTGGTGATGGGTCTCGTTGGGCCCCACGACCACGGTGGGGTAGACGATCAGCGCATCGAGGCCGCGGCCGACCTCCTCCAGCACCGCGGCTTCGCCGAGCGCCTTGGAGCGACCATAGGGGGAACCCTCGTTGTCGGAGATCCTGCGGCGACGCTCGTCGAGCGGTTGGTCGAGCGGGAGCGGATCGAACACGACGATCGACGAGAAGTGCACCATGCGGCGCACCCCGGCTTCACGTGCAGCGCGGGCCGTGTTGCGCGCGCCATCTACGTTGACCTGCCACAGGAGTGGTCCGGGGTTCTCGCTCGTCGAAACGATCGCCGCGAGGTTGTAGACGACCTCGGCATCTTGGAACGCCTCTCGCAGCGAGGCCGGGTCGCGTACGTCACCCACCACTTGCTCGACATCGCGGTCGCGCAGGCCCTCGTCGCCCTCGAGCACCAACGCCCGTACGCGTCGGCCACGCGCCAAGAGCTCGTCGATGAGGTGCAGCCCAACCTGCCCTGTGGGCCCTGTCACTACGGTCGGTTTTGTCGTCATGTCGCGGGGCAGGCAGTGTAGAGTGCGGCGGCGCCTGGAGGCTAGCCTCGGGCGGGGAAGTCCATGCAACTCTGCGTCGTCACAGGTGCTTCGGGTCTCGTTGGGGCTGCGCTCATCCGCGAGCTCTGCAGCCACGAGTCTACTCGCGTGCGGGCCCTCTATCGCTCCGATCGCCGGCCTCTGGAAGGTGTGGACGCCGAGCACGCCAAGATCGACGTGCTCGATCTCGAGGGTCTCCGCAAGGCGTTCGCCGGCGCGGACGTCGTCTACCACAGCGCCGCCCACATCTCCATCGACCCACGGGACGCCGCGATGACGCACCGGATCAACGTCGAAGGCACGCGCAATGTCGTCCAGGCGTGCCGGGAGCTCGGCGTGCGCAAGCTCGTTCACGTGAGCACCGTCCACTCGCTGCGCCAGTATCCGCTCGATGTCCCGCTCGATGAGACGCGTCCGCTCGAGGAACACGGAGCGCGGGGGGCTACGGCGTACGAGCTCTCCAAGGCGCAGGGCGAACGCATCGTGCTGGAGGCTGCGGGCCAAGGTCTCGACGCCGTGATCGTGAACCCGAGCGGCGTCATCGGTCCCTACGACTTCAAGCCCTCGCGGACCGGCAAGATGCTGTTCGATCTCGGGGCTGGAGCTCTGCCCGCGCTGCTGCCCGGCGGTCACGATTGGGTGGACTCGCGCGACGTGGCCCGCGGCGCGATCGCGGCTGCGGCGCGGGGACGGGCGAGCGAGCGCTACCTCCTCGGCGGCGCCTATGCTTCGCTGACGGAGCTCGCGACCCACGTCGAGGCCGTCACGGGCGTTCGTGCGCCGCGGATGGTCGTCCCCATGAGCGTTGCACGATGGGGGGCGCTCGGTGCCGAGCTCTATTGTCGCATGACGAATACGCAGATGCTCTTCACGCGGCAAGCACTGCAAGTGCTCGATGCGAAGAACCGCCGCATCAACTGCGAGAAGGCGCGCCGCGAACTCGGCTACGCGCCACGGCCACTGCGTGAGACGGTGCAAGACGTCATGGCATGGGGCCGCTCCGCGGTACGGCCCGGGTTCTGAAATTCGTTCGGCGTTGTCCGGAGTTTGGCGGAACCACCGCCTCACGCGTCAGCGTCCGAGAGCGCTCCAACTCAACCTCGGCGACCTTTTGGGCGCGCAAGCAGCCCGTGGCCACGGGCTCCGATGACGGCGTTTCCGTGCGTGGGACTTTCACCACTAGCTCCTGGACTCAGCCTCCGAAGCGGGCGCTGACGAGTACGAAACCCGTCGGCCGATCGTACACGAAGACGAGAAATGGGCGATCCAGTGTGACCGTGAGCTCGGGTTCGTCCTCCCCACCATCATTGCTCGCCCAGTCCTCGGCGACCGTGGCGGCGGCGGCTTCGATCCCCTTCGCGTCGACCTGAAGGGCCGCACCATGCACGGCTCCGCCGAGGGTGAAGAGAGGGCAGTCGAAGTCCAGCAGATCAACGCCCGAGTAGTCCTTGACGTCCGCAGCGAGTTCCAGGCTGGGCATCGTGAAGTCGACGAGCATGGGCTCGGAATCGTCGCGCACGCTCGAGAACCTCTCGGCGGTCAAGGTTTCCGTCAGTTCGCGCAGAGAGAGGGGGCTCCCAGGTTGGTTCACCACGAACATCGCAGCCAGATCACCCCCGCGAAGTCGTACCTCGATTGCCAACGCGTCCTCCTTCTGATGGATCCGGGCCGACAGCGTTGCGTGACCGATGCTCGGTAACGTAACGACGCTGCCCGAGGCCGATTGAAAATCGAGCGGTCCCCGATCTTCGAGGGCCGTGTCCCATGGGGCTTGGATAAACGCCACGTTCATATCGAGCGCTTCTGTGTCCGAACCCGGGAGTCCACGCGGAAGGAATTCCGGCAAGAGTCCTTGCGACTGTTCCTCGATCACGCAGTTGATCACTTCGCGGACCGCTTCGTGATCGCCTGGGACTTGGTGTTGGGCTGCACCGTAGAAGTCATCTGGGGCCGCCCCTCCCGATTCCCCCAATACCCACTGTGACTGTTGGAGCAGGACTCGGACCGGGGTCGCGTCATCCTCCGCGGGAAGCTCGCGTCCTCGCAGCGTTCGCATCGCGGCCGACAGCGTTTGATGAGTCGCTTCTCCCTCCTCGGTGAAGTGCAGCACGTCCCGGATCGACGCGGCACACTCCCCCCCTTGCCGGCGCTCGGCCATCGCCAGCGAGAGCACCATGGACGCTGGAGACACGGCGATCGACGGAGTTTCGTGGGTCACTCGCAAGAGGTCCAGCGCGACCTGCCACGTGCTCGCGCCGGCCGTTGCGATCCTCTCGTCGCTCGAGACGCCGGATGGTTCCGATGACATTCCTACCGTCCACATCGCCGCCGCTGCGGCCGGTAGCTCTCGACACGTCGCGAGGGGATCGTGCTCGTGAGCGGTATGGCTTTCCTCGGCGGCCGGCTCATTCGCTGTGCTGCAGGCCACGACGCCGAGACAGAGGGACCCTACGATAGGATTCGACAATTTCATGGCTCGAGGTTCCCAGACGGACGCCTGCGTGTCCATCTCGCCGACACAGGACTTTCGGTCTGGTATGCCTGCAGTGCGAACCGTGGAGGTTGCCACCTACATCGACTTGGTCCTTCGAGCGGACACCGCACCCACACGGTCTCGGGCCATAGGGAGTCGCCCGCGGAGCGATGGATCATCCCCCCGTTTCGAAGCGGCCATGATGGGGTGGCGTCCGAGCTTCACCACGAGCCCGACGTTGAGCGGCATGAAGTTGACGTCGACGCCTCGGCGCAGCTCACCACCGTAGACGGAGCGGCGGTCGAACGCCAGCGGTATGGACATCGCCGGAGTCCATTGCAGCTCGACGCGTCGCCACGAGAACCCGAGTGGAACGCCGATCTCGGCGTGACTGAGCTCCGGGTCGGCAGGGGCCCAGGCGAACGTCACTCGACCCCCCAGAAACACGCGAAATCGCGGGTGGACGCGCCATTCATAGCCGGTCGTGTGGGTCACCGATAGCGTGAAGCTGCCGGCATGGGTGAGCAGTTCGGTGCCTGCCGAGAGGTCACCACGCAGCCCCCCGGTCGCGAAACTATGGCCGGGACGGTAGTAGAGTTGCGCGCCTACGGACAGCCCGAACGGTTTCCACAGCAGGCTGCGATCGCGATGGGTGTCCCCGTTCTGCTCGAGCACCAACGACTGCAACATGAGCTTGCTCGTGACACCAACGATGGGTTCGATGCGAGGCGTGCGTCGCGTAGCTCCTTTGCGGTCGACGAAGGACGGGGCGCTCTCGGGGGCTGATGGCGCCGCAAAGGAGAGGATCGAGGCAAGGAACGACGCCATCATCGGGCGATCTCCTCGGTGATCCAATCGACGGGGCGCCGTGGAGAGCGGTGAGTCGACGTCCAGGCGTAGCCGAGCCTAAACGGCATCTGCGGAAACACGTCGTCCCCAACCAGCTCGGCGAGCCGCGGACCGAAGTGGGGTTGCGTTCCGAGCTGGAGCTCGCGGTCGCGGAGTTCCGTGGCTTGGCTGAGGGGATGGCAGGCGAGGCCTTGGTGCTCGAGCCACAGGGCGATGCGCTGATAGGCACGCCCGACCGCAAGTGCTTCGGCGCGTCCCCACACCGGGGTCGAGAGGATGGCGAACGCGGAGCACGGTCCCGTGTGGACGCGTTCGGTGGACCTCAGCCAGTAGCGAGCACCGCGCTGTCCGCTCACGGCTTGGCCACTCTTGGCGAAGAACGTGGTCGTGTCGCTGAACGCTTGGGCATCGAGCGTCACGCCGTCGCGATGCTCCTCGATCTCGTCCTTCGTGTGTCGAAACCAGGCGTCGGAGTCTGCGAGCATTTCTTCGTCCGCGATGAATGCCTCCGTCGCCGCGACTGTCGTCTCGGCGAACGCCGACTTCTGGTCGGCGCTGGTCAGCAGGTGGAGGCGCACACCGGGGAACTCGGCTGCGATCGCGACCATGGCGTCGGCGATGTCCGGATCGAGCGGAAAGTCGCCATACGCCCCGCGGTGGGTGCGACGCGTGCCGATGGCTTCGTAGAGTTCACTTGGTTGGGGAACGCTCGGGGTCAGCCGTACCCGCGCGACGAAATCTTCGCGATCGGGGTCGGGCAGCACCTCGATGGCCGCGGACAGCCCGAGCACATCCCCGGCGATGACGAGGTTTTCGACCGCACAGCCGAGTCCGATCGTCATCTCGCGAAACAGCGGGTCGACGGCCCCGATGTCGCGTTCGAAGTCGGCCCACACCTGGAGCTCCGCTTCGTCGACCGGGAGGCGAAACAACCACGGTTGCGTGTTGTGCGGGTTGGCAGCCAGCAACGCGGCGTGAACGAGATGGAGCCGTCCGGTGGTCGGTTCTCCCGGGAAGTCCCAGGGTTCGTAGGCCGCCCCTTCGGCGGGGCGGTAGTAGGAGCATCCTCCCGTCCAAAGCACGGTCGTGGCCCCGACGCCCGCCTGCAGGAAACGACGACGTTCGAGTCGCGTCATGGCTGGGTGGAACACCGAAGCTGGCTGCGGATGTCACCCGCCGATCGTCCCCACGTGGGGGCCCCCGCAAGAAACCACACGGCAATCACGGTATCCAAGATGACACAACCGAACGACGACGTCTCCATGAACGGCCAGATGGGTCGTGCAAAGCCGTGGTGCACGAGATCCCAGGCGGCGTGCATGAGCCAGCCTGCGCCGATCATCCGGTAGGACTGCAGCCCTCGATAGGCCACGACGCTGCCCAGCACCGCGAACCCGAGCTCCCAGAGGCCGAGTCCGCCGCTGATGTATGCGCCCATGGCACCGCCGAGGAACACGGCGTTGAACTGCCTCCGCGCGGGCTCCTTGACGAGCGACATGAGGAGGATGAAGACGAGCGCGCCGATGATGGGACCGATGTATTCGATGGGGTGGGTTGGAACAGGCCGTATCATCTGGTGCGACGGTAGAGAATCTGTCATCGTTTCCCGAGTGGCAAAAAAGACGATGATCGAAAGATTCTCGCCAAAGTGTCACGCCCCCCGTCGCGTCGCGATCCTCGCCTTCGATGGCGTCGTCCTGGCGGATCTCGCCCTTCCCTGCGAAATCTTCGCGCGGGCTCGAGGCTCCGACGGCGAGCGAGCCTACGAGGTCCGCGTCTGCGGCCTTCACCGTCGCGTCGCCTCCGAGCATCTGGGCATCGAGGTACCGTTCCGGCTGGCATCCGTCGCCCGGGCCGATCTCGTGATCGTACCTGGTATCGATGACCTCGGTCGGTCGCTCCCAGACGCGGTCCTGCACGCGATCCGCCGTGCCGCAGTGCGAGGTGCGACGGTGGCCTCGATCTGTACCGGAGCGTTCGCGCTGGCCGAGAGCGGGCTGCTCGACGGTCGGCGTGCCACGACGCATTGGCGCGCTGCCGTCGAGCTCGCTCGCCGGTATCCACGGGTCGAGGTGGACCCGAACGTGCTCTACATCGACAACGGCAACGTGCTCACCTCCGCGGGAGCGGCGGCCGCGATGGACTTGTGCCTGCACCTGGTACGCCGCGACCTTGGTGCTGCGATCGCCGCGGAGGTTGCCCGCTCGAGCGTCATGCCGCTCGAACGCGCAGGCGGACAAGCGCAGTTCATCGTTCGAGATCCTCCTTCGACCGAGGGCACACCCATTGCGCGCTTGCTGCGATGGGTGGATGCGCACTTGGAGCGCGATCTCACCCTCGAGGTCCTCGCGAAGCACGCGGGCATGAGCCCGAGAACGCTGTGTCGCCGATTTCGCGACGAGGTCGGCGCACCGCCTGCGGCTTGGATTGCCCACGCGCGAGTGGCCCGAGCGCAGCACCTCCTCGAAACCAGCACGCTCTCCGTAGAGCGCATTGCGGAGGAAGTCGGCCTCACCTCCGCAACGGTGCTGCGACAACATTTTGCGCGTCTCCTGGGCACTTCACCGCGCGCGTATCGTCAATCGTTCGCGCTTGCGAAGTCGGAGCGGGCTCGTCCAGCGCGCGTTCAGGCTCGATCCGGATCCCACGAGATCGGGTAGCATGGGCTCGTCGTTCCACGCACACGCCATGCTCAAGGGAACCCCAGTTCTTCTACTCATCGACCTTCAGGTCGCGGTCGACCACGGCAGCTGGGGCAGGCGAAACAACCCCGGCGCAGAGGCGATCGTGGCGGATCTGTTGGCCGCGTGGCGTGAGCGCGGCCTGCCCATCATCCACGTTCGGCATGATTCGGTCGAACCGGGATCGACCTATCGTCCGGGTCAGGCGGGTCATGCGTTCAAGCCCGAGTCACGGCCGCGACCCGGCGAGACGGTGATCGCGAAACAGACCAATAGCGCGTTCATCGGCACGGACCTGCTCGAGCAGCTGCGGCGCCTCGGCGAGTGTTCGCTCGTCGTCGTAGGCGTCAGCACGAGCAACTCCGTCGAGGCCACCGTGCGCATGGCGGGCAACCTGGGGATCCCAACCGTCCTCGTGCAAGACGGCTGCTTCACGTTCGAGCGGACGGACTGGGGCGGTCGGCTCCGTTCGGCTCAAGAGGTCCACGACATGTCGCTCGCCAACTTGCACGGCGAGTACTGCCAGGTCGTCGACGCGCGTGCGTTGAAGACGACGCTCGGGATGTGATCGCGGACTAGACCCCGCCACTTTCGGGATGCGGGGGGGTGCCGAAATGCACGCCGTGCATCACGTCGCGATGCCTCTCGACCGACCCCGCAATCATCCACCAGGTCTCGCTCGGAGTCTCGACGAACAGAGTCCCATCCGGTGCCCACGCGACGTGCGCATAGCCAGGTCCCTTGGCGAGACGTGTCGCGGTGCCCGTCTTTGCGTCCACGAGATCGATGACGTGACGGTCGCGCGTGAAGGCGTCCGGTTCCTCCGCGCCATCCCACGTGAAGCGCGTCGCATTGCTGATGACGACGAAGGTGTCCGGGTCGTGCGACGGGATGATGGAGGCGGCCGCGTGATGACCCCGTTCGAGCTTGATGCGACGCTGGTGGAGCTCGTCGCGGATCACCCCCCGCTCGAACGTTGCGAACGGATGTTTCGGGGCAACCACCTCGGCGAGCTCGACGACGTGCAAGGAGGCTTCGTCGAACGGGACCTGGGCCGGAGGTGGCTGCGAGTCGCCGGCGTTGGTCGAACCGAGGTGCCGGGGATCCTCATTCGTCCAATGGAAGTAGTCCACTTGCTCGGTATAGTGCACCCCGTAGTGGGCACCGTAGAGCGAATCATCGGGGCCGAGCCAGAGTTCGAACCCATAGGAAAGGTACCGAGACGAGGCCCGTTGCGCTGTGAATAGAGCCTCCCCCACCGGGTCGAGGGCAAAGAGCGTCGCGGTTGCGCCGTGCGGTTGGACTTCCCACATGTCCTTCATCTGAAGCCAACCCTCGGCGACGACCGCACGTCGGGAGTCCCGATCGATGAGACCGGAATAGGCCCGCGCTACGGGAGGCACGAGGGCGACGAAACGCCTCGTGCGTCCATCGTAGACCCCGATCCGGAGTGGTGTATGCGGCAAAGGGTGGAACGAGGCCGCCGAATCGGGCTTGACGGCCACGGGTCGATAGAGAAAGGCAAACACGCCGTGCTGCAGGGCGTCGTCATAGGCAGCGTCCAGGGCCGGAAGTTCGTCCGTGAGTGCAATCCCGGCCGCGCTCAAGCGCGCCGCTTCCAGGTCCGGATCTTCGAGCCATCGCGCGCGAAACTGGGCCAGATCGGTTCGCAGGAGCTCGCGCATGGAGGTCAGAGCTTGGTCAATCCGTCCCAAGCGGCTGTGGGCACACGCCGCGTTGAACTCTGCCAAGGCGTAGTCGGGGCTGACCGCGAGCGCCTGTTCGAATCGCTGCGCAGACGTTGCGAAGTCACCGCTCCGGTGGGCCTTCATCCCTGCTGCGTTGAGCCGCCGTGCCTCTCGGGTGGGCGGTTCTAGAAACTCGGAGAACCCGATGACCGCGAGATCGACCGCATTGGCCCCTCCCTGGGACGGCGTCGCAGTCGGAGGCTCGGTCCGCTCGGGCGAGACCTCGCTCGGCACGGTCGTCTCGGACACGGCCGTCTCGGACACGGCCGTCGACGGGCTGGATTCGGCCATCCGCGAGCTCGCGCAACCAAGCGGCGCGAGGACGAGCGTGCCTACGCAACCCAAGCGGATGGTCCATCGCACCCGTTCGGCGCAGCGGATCTGCATCGATGACGACTTGGAGGGAGCGAACATGGCCTTGGTCGAGCATAGGACGTTCCTGCGCACCGCAGCTGTTCCCAGTTTGTTCGCCACGTTCACCACGTTTGCCGGGTCTCGCAGGAATCCAAGCCCGGGCTCGAGCGTTCGTCGATCACCCATGACAGCTGGCAACACGCTCCCTGTGCGTCCCGGACGCTTGTCCCGACTCCTCGCGACCACCTTCGCCGCGCTCGCGTTCTCCGGAGCGGTGTACCTCGAGGCGGCGAAGGCCTCGGGTGGCGAACGACTCGAGGATGGCGCCTCGGCCGCGGCTGTCGACGCTCCTGCGACGGTGCCGGACGTCGAGGGCATGAGCCTCCGAGAAGCCTCTCGCGCGCTCAAAGCTGCAGGACTGCGCGTGATCGTCCGAGACGAGTACGGGGAGACGATCGAGCGCGATGTGTGGCGGGAGTTCCGGGTACGGAAACAGACGATCGCCGCGGGCGCCGTGGTCGATCCGGGCACCTGGGTTCGTTTGGTCGGGCGGTGGCGATACGAGAACGCGCAGGGCTATTGAAGTTTGGGAGCGCTGCGATGATGTGGGAGCATCCATTCGTTCGTGCCGTGGCTTTCACCGGACTGGCATGGCTCGCGTTCGCGCCCGCTGAACGGATTTGGGGGCACGCGCACGACGATCGCCCCGAATGGCGGGCCGACGTCGGCATGGCGACGATCGGCCAACTCCTCGTCCAATGGATCCTCGCCGGTGTGATGGCGATCCTGTACACCGCGTTGGACGGTATCGCCCTCGACGAGCCGCTGCTCGCGGGGGTCCAACCGCGTCCCGTTCGTATTGCCTTGGAGATCGCCCTCGGGCTCGTGCTGTTCGAGCTGCTCGGGTATGGCTACCATCGTTTGGCCCACCGTGTGCCGTGGATGTGGCGCCTGCACGCGGTCCACCACAGTGCGCAGCGCTTGGATTGGTTGGCTTCCTTCCGCCAACATCCGCTCGAGATCGTCCACGTCACGCTGGTCCAGAACATCCCCCTCATCCTCTTGGGGCTACCCCTCGCCGCTCACGCGACAGTCCTCGCGCTCTTGCGGTTCCACACGGTGTTCGTGCACGCCAATCTCGATCTGCCGCCGCGGGCATGGATGAGCCTCGTCGCGAGTCCGCGATTCCATCACCGGCACCACCAACGCGACGGCAGGGTTTGCAACTATTCCGCGCTGTTTCCTTGGATCGACCGGCTCTTCGGGACTCACGCGTCGCAACCGGCGGGTCCAGTCGGTCTGCCGGGTGATCGCGATCCCCGGGCGCAGCCTTGGACCCTGACGGGGTTGATGCTCGCCCCGTTTTGGGCTGGGGTCGCCCGCGATGCCCGCGCAACTCCAACGCGAGAACTAAGGAGTGAGCCGGCGGATCGCGACGTTCTTGAGGCAAACGTCGACACCCGCGGGTGCTCCAGAGAGCTGGAGTGCGATGGCGGCGGGCGGGGCCTCGAATGCGAGACCGAAATAACCCGAGAGCTCGACCCACTCCGAAGATGAAACGGTGACGGCACCGAGGTTGGAGAGGACGGGTGTATCCGTGCCGTGCGTCACGACGAGATCTGCGGAGAGTACGGAAGCTTCCCCTTGCGGCAATCGGACGAGCGCGGAGAATGCGAGCGGACCTCCGGGCATCAGTGCATCGAGCAGCGGCTCGAGGAGCACGGTGGAGGTGGATTCGGGCCGTTCCAGATGGCAAGCGTGTGCACCGTCCACCGCGGTCTCGATCGCAAGTTCGCCCGCGCTCACGCTCCACCCGGCGGTCCCCGCGGTGAAGTCTCCGTTTTCGATGAGGTTGGGGCCGAGCGTCGGCACGCGCCCGGACAGTCCCGCCAGGGTCCCCTGGTATCCGGGTTTGGGGACATAGTTCGCATCGAACAAGAGCGGTGCCTCCAGGGGTTCGTCGTCGACGATCCATGAGTGCTTGTCCGTGAACCCCCAAAACGTCACGCCTTCGCAGCCAGGCTCGAGGGCGCAGGATCCGACGACCTGTTGAAACGCGAGGCTCTGTGCGTCGCGTCGGCTCTCGTCGTCCCCCGGTTGGAGGAGCGTGCGGGCATCGAGTTCGCTGATGTGCACCCGCAGCCCAAGATCGGCGAATCGCCGGATGTTCGCGCGGAGGTTGCTCTCGGAGGGATAGCGGTGCGTCGACAGGTGGGACTGAAACCCAACACCATGGATCGGAACACCCGCTGCCAAGAGATCGGAAAGCAGGCGGTACGTGAAGTCGGACTTGACTCCGATTCGCTCGATGCCCACTTCGTTGTAGTAGAGCAGTGCGTCCGGGTCGGCCTCGTGCGCCCAGACGAATGCGTCGCGAATGTAGTCCGGGCCGAGTCTTTGCCAGAGGATGCTCTCGGTGAAACCGGAGGCGGTCTCCGCATCCACGGCCTCGTTGACGACGTCCCAGCGGTGGATGCGGCCGCGGTAGCGCGTCACGGTCGTTTGGATGTGGTTGCGTAGGGCGGCGCGGAGGTTTTCGGCCGTCATGTTCGCATTGACCCAACGCGGCAGCTGCTCGTCCCACACGAGCGTATGCCCGTGGATGGCGAGGTCGTGCTCCTCCGCAAACTCCACGAATGTGTCCGCGTCTTCCCAAGCGTAGGTCGAAGGCGTGGGCGCCAGCGGGCCCCACTTCATCGCGTTCTCTGGCGTTACCTGGGTGAACTCGCGAAGAAGGACGTCACGAAACGTGGGGTCTTCCACGAGCGCGGGCTCTCTCACGGCGGTTCCGAGCGACTTGCCGGCATTCGTCGCGGCTTGCGACAGCGCACCGACCTCTCCTCCCTCGCTGTCCGACTCCAAAACGTCGTCCACGCAGCCGCTGCAGCCCGCGGCCAGCGCGACGAACATTGCGGCGGACCTCGGGTGATCTCCGATCGAGAACATCGTTGGAAGGATGCCGGAACCACCGCGCTCGGGCCACCCGCAAGCTCCTCGCGTTTGACCTGATCTTTGGTCCAGCTAGAGCGATTCGCGTGTCGCCGTTTCACCGAGACGAATGCACCTACACCGGCATCGTGGAACCACATGGTCGGTGTTGGGAGGGTGGCGCCGGACGTGGGATCGCTCAGGGTGGTGTGCACGCGTAGTGAAACACCGCAACGAAGGCGCTCACCGTGGTGGGTGGAAGCTTCCAACCGTGGCTGGCTCGCAGCAAACATTCGGCGACCCGCGGCGGAATGAGCGATCCTGCTTCGAGATTTACCCGCCCCGTCCACCCGGTTTCGTCTCGCGCCGTGAAGAGGAGCTCGAAAGTATGGCTATTTGAGTCAGGGGTCTCACGAACGGTACAGCTCGGCGTCAGGGCGAAACACGCTCGGACATCATGTCCCCTGGGTCGAGCATCCGGCGGGATGTCCGCGAAACGTGCGAAGGGCGGACCATGGACATACTCGGGGTCGCCTCCTTCACAGCGATGAACTTGAACTTGGCCGTCGGCATGGATCTCGAGGAGACCTCGGTCGCTGGTCGCGACGAGCGTCTCGCCCCAATCCTCGACGCTCCAGGGATCGGTGGGAAGCTCCGCAAACAGCTCGACGTCCACGTCACGACCACGTTCCACGACTTCGACCAGGGCTCCGATGCCCGCCCCCATGTGCCCGAGCGCGTCGACGGCGAGGTGGTGGTCATGCCAGTCGAGCAAGGTCGCGAAGTTTCCGGCGAGTAGAAGCCGCGGTGCTCCATCACTGGGAACCCACCACAGGCCTCCTCCAAACTCGCCGTGCGAGATCCCGGCGATCCAGCCGTGTCGAAGACGAAGCAGGGCATTCGCGTCGCGAGGAAGCACATCCGAGTTCTGTCGCAGTGCGGGATCGAAGCTACCCGGGGCGGCGACCCGTACCTCGGGAAATGCGAACGGATCGGACCTCGGCGGGGCGGAGCCTTTTGCAACCTGGAGACGACCCTGGTCACGCCAACTCCAGGGCCAGAGCTCTACCCATGTCGACGAGATCGAGCCGGATACGCCGATTTGGGGGACCATCGTCGGAGGGCACCCCTCGTCGGGAGGGTCGTGAACCGGGGAAAGGGCGGCGTCACAGACCGCACCGACGCGCGCGCGGGCTTGGTCTCTCAGCAAGGCACGATGGTCACGGCCCGCGAAGCGGCCTTGGGCGAGGGTGCACAAGAACGGGGCCAATGCCTCGCGGGCCTCCCGATGTTCTTCCAGTGCACGCCACAGCGCCCGGGCTCTTCCGTACGGGATCGCTGGCGCATCGAGCACTGCAATGGCTCGCACAGCGCAGGGCTCGGAAGGCAGCCCCCAAGTCCGACAGCTTCTCGAGTTCGATTTCGCCGCAGCGCTCGCAGTAGGAGCGGTCCTCGGCGAGGTACCTCGAACGCGACTCGGCCCGAAGCGCTTCGACGCGCGCCCGCTCGGCCTCGAATTCGCGCCATGCCGGATGCGAGTCCGGCATCGGCCGCTGCGGAAACTCGATGGGTGTCCGAGGGGTGGTTGCGATGCCCTCGCAGCCAACGATCGCGAGCACCGTCGCCAGAACTCCGACAAGGCGGACGCGGTTCGGTGCGCTCAGGGGCCCGGTGGTGTCTTTGCCCAAATCGCCCATTGCTCTCGTGGTGCTCGGCGGAAGTTCTAAGCCCCTTGAACAGCGCCCCCGCACGCCATGCCCACGTTGCTCCCGATACACTCCCTCTTCGCGCCTCGGCCTGGCGCGCGCTGACGCCGTTCAAGGGGCTCAGAACTTCCGCCGAGCAGCACTAGCACTAGCCAAGCGTGAGGGGAGGCTGAGGACCTATCCGTACCCGATGAAGCGTCGGCACCGATCACCTCCGAAGACCCTGAGCACGCGGCGAGCGAGCGCATGCAGAGAACCGCGAAGTGATGGACATCGAGTTGCATGGCCTCGGAGTGTACCGGTTGCCGATCCGCTTGACCTCTCACGATTGAAGGTAGAGACTCGACATCCACTCGATGTGCCGGCTACGACCTAGGCACGAAGCATGCACAAGTTCGCACTACCCCTCGTAGTCCTAGTTCTACTTTCGAACTCGGCACTGAGCGCCTGCGACGGGGCCTCAGAACCCCGCGACGTATGCTCCGGCGACGGTCCTTCGCTGGAATGGGGTCTCGACGTCCCTGATGATCTGACCGAGCTTGCCGAAGGCTACCGCACGGAAATCGAGGCAGCATGCGTCGTGCAGGCCATAGAAGGCGACGCTGAAGACGGCTGGGCCGTTGATCTCATGTGCAGTCACCTCGGCTCATCGGTGGACTTCGATCAGCCTTATTCCCTACGTGTCGAGCGTACCGTCCCTCTGCCGGACCCGATCTTCGTCTCCTCCGAAGTCTCGCTCCGGTACAGCTCTTGGAACAGCATCGACGTGGGCGCCGGCCGCACCGTCTCGATCTCGACGACCGAGACGACCCTTCTCGGCCTCTACAGTGAGGTCGCGGAAGGCGGTGTCGCTGGCCACTGCCTCAACGAAAACGACACCTACTTGGCCAAAGCCACACAATGGCTCGAGTCGTTCGAGGCGTGGCTCGAGCCTGCAGGCTGCGCGGACAGCAGCTTGCTCCGGGTCGCGAGAACGCAAGGAACGACGACGGAGCGCGCCCATCCTGGCGAACTTGCGGAGATGGGCGATGTCACGGCGCTGGTTTCCCGAGCCAGCTGCATTGGCCGATCGGACGGTAGCGAAGCCTGGAATCTCAGTGTGGCGCTCTGGAGGCACCAGTAGCGCCCGCCGCCTATGCTCACGCTCGGGTGAGCGGAGGCTGTTTGGTGCTCCTCCGAAACGCTACACCACCCGCTTCCAGGTGGTCGCGCCTGAGGCACCGTGATACTCGTGGCCGCCCATGAGCAAACTGGCGGGAAAACGAGCCCTCATCACCGGAGCGAGCCGAGGCGTTGGTCGGCAGATCGCCCTGGGCCTGGCCGAGCACGGGTGTCGGCTCTGGTTGCACAGTCGTCACCTCGAAGGCTGCGAAGCTCTGGCGCAGGAGCTGCGGGGTCGCGGGCTCGAGGTCCACACGGTTGCCGCGGAGCTTTCGCGGGGTGATGACGTCGACCGGATGATCGAGGACCTCCTCGAGCAAGGTGGTGTCGACATTCTCTACAACAATGCCGCCGTCATGACGGCGTGGCGCGACGCTCATTCGCATCCGATGGACGAATATCGATTGTCGTTCGAGGTGAACGTCATCGCTCTCGTCCGGCTCTGTGATCGGCTCTTGCCACCCATGCTCGCGCGGAAATGGGGTCGCATCATCAATGTCACTTCGGGCATCGAGAACATCCGCGAGCTCATGCCCTACAGCGTCTCCAAAGCCGCGGTGGATCGCTACGTGCGCGACGTGGCGCCGAGCCTCGCAGGGACGGGCGTCGTCATGAGCTTGCTGGATCCGGGTTGGCTCCGCACCGACCTCGGCGGTCCCCAGGCTCCGAATGCGGTCGAGACTTGCCGCATCGGCGCCCTGGTGCCTGCGCTGCTCGAGGACGACGCGGCCAGTGGTGGATTCTTCGCCGCCCAGGACTATCGCCAGGACTGAGGAGACAACGACGGCGCTCCGGAGGTAAGATCGAAGCGTCGATGACGGGCGCCATCGTCTTCACCGCGGTCGCCGTGCTCGCACTCTTGCTCGGCGATGCGCTCGGGCCTCGCTGGGTGGCATGGATCGCCAAACCCTGTGCGTCGCTCGGGTTCATCGCCGCGGCTTGGGCGTGCAGGCCCGACGACGGTGCTGGATGGACGACCCTTGCCGCGCTCTGCTTTTGCTTCGTCGGCGACGTGTGCTTGTTGTCACCCCGCCAGCCCGTGTTGCTCGCCGGACTGGCGGCTTTCTTCGTGGGCCACGGCGTGTTCGCGATTGCGTTCGTGCAGCGCGGGGTGATGTTCACCGTGGTCGTCATCGCCGCGCCGGCGCTCCTCGTCGCAGGGCTCTTCGTGTGGCGCTGGCTTCGGTCCCACGTCGAGCCGGCGATGCGCTGGCCGGTGCTTGCGTACATCGTTGCGATCACGACCATGGTCACCTGCGCGTTCGGGAGCGCCGGCCCGCGCGGCGAGTGGCTCGCGATCACGGGCGTGGTCGCGTTCTATCTCTCGGACCTCTCGGTCGCGCGCGACCTCTTCGTGCATCCGTCGTTCATGAACCGCCTGTGGGGCTTGCCGCTCTACTACGCTGCGCAGCTGTGCCTGGCCGCGACGATATGACGGTCGCTCGCAGGACGCGCCGCGCATAGCGGTGGAGGAGCACCTCGAGCGGACGCGGCACCGGCTCGCGGATGGCGGCTATGAGCGCCCGGAGCTGTGGCTTTCTGAACGCCGCGGGAGACAGACATGCTGTCGGTCGCGGCACTAAAACACGTAGGGGATCAGGATGCGGCGTTCCTTCGGATAGTCCGGAAAGCGCTGCTGGTACCAACGGTGGGTCTCGATGGCGCGCGGGACGAGATTGGCCGCACTGATCGCGAGGATGAAGAGCCCGGGCAGCGACCACGTCAGGAGCGCGAACCCGGTCCACGCCATGAGCTCGCCCAGGTAGCTGCCGTTGGTGACCCACTGGAAGGCGCCGCCGCGCGGGATCCGATAGACCTTCTCCCCGCGCTCGATCTCTTCGGCGGTTCGCAGGTTGCGGATGATCGCGTCGGCGTGGATGTTCACCACGAGGCCCACGGCGTAGATCGTGAGCCCCATTCCAAACCGCGGATCATGCAACCACTCCGCGCCGTAGTGGGGGCTGAGGGCGGAGAAGAAGCGGGCGTTGAGGTACCCGTGGAGGCTCGTGACGATCATGCCGGTCACGACGGTCAAGAGCCCGAACGTTCGGGCGCCTCGCGGGACCCGCATGAGCGCGGGAAAAATGAAGCCGCGGTTGAGGTAGTGGATCCCCCAGATCGTCGCCAAGACGAGGGGGACGGTCTGCGTGGCGTTCTGGCCGCAGACGAACACGGGCCAAAACGCGAGCGTCGAGGGGAGCTCCATCAGGAACCACCCGAGCCGCGGGTCGAGGTTCACGGAGCGCTTGGCGCTCGCGAAGCGTCCATAGGGCGCGTGCATGAACGGCGCCGTGAACACGGTGGCGGCGGCAAAGAGGAGCGCGATGGCAAGCAGCGCGTCGAAGACGGGGTCGGACGTGTACCAGGTGGGCATCGCCTGGTTGCCATAGTAGGGGACGCCGCGATAAGTCTCCACCGGTGCAAGCCGACCTCGAGCCGCTCCGGGCCCGCAGCTCACAAACCTGGGACGAACAGACCGATCTCCTCGTCGTTGGCTTTGGTGCGGCCGGGGCCAGTGCGGCGATCGAGGCGCGGCGCCGCGGCCTACGGGTGACGGTCGCCGACCGGTTCGCGGGCGGAGGCGCGACCGCGCTCAGTGCGGGGGTCGTGTACTTTGGAGGCGGCACGTCGCTACAGCGCGACTCGGGGTGGGAGGACTCCCCCGAGGCCATGCACGACTACCTCAAGCTCGAGGTCGACGATGTCGTCTCGGAACCGACGCTCTCTGCGTTCTGCCGGGAAAGCGTCGCCAACTTCGAGTTTCTGCGGCAGCTCGGCGTGCCGTTCCCGTCGCGGGGCAAGGCGCTCAAGACGTCGTACCCGCCCAACGACTGCACGCTCTATTTCTCCGGGAATGAGCTGTGCGAGCCATACGCGAGCAAGACCCCTCCGGCGCCGCGGGGGCACCGGGCGCTCGGCAAAGGGCTGACGGGGCACCTCATCTTCGCGGCGTTGCAAAGGGGCGCGCGCGAGGTCGGGGCGACGATTCGTTCGCACACCAAAGTGGAGCGTCTGGTGGTCGATGACGCGGGGAATGTGATCGGGGCGGTGCTCGCGGAACTCTCGCGGGTGCCTGGGGTCCGCTCGGTGCAGCGCGCGGCCCGGTTCCTCGTGAACTATGGCGGGGGGTTCAGCAGGGCGGCCAACCCCCACATCCAACGCGAGCTCCTCGGGCGCGTGGAGCTGTTGGTCGCGCGGCGCCGCTTCGTGCGTGCGACGGGCGGGGTGCTGTTGGCGGCGGGCGGGTTCGTCTTCAACAACGCCCTCATGAAGAAATATGCCCCGGATTATGCGGAGACGAGCATGCGGCTCGGTTCGGCAGGGGACGACGGGCACGGGATCTTCATGGGGCACGCAGCGGGCGGTGCCATCGATCGCATGGATCGGTGCTGCGCCTGGCGGTTCATCAATCCGCCTTCGGCGTGGGTGCGCGGGGTGCTGCTCGGACCCAGCGGTGAGCGCGTCTGCAACGAGGAGCTCTACGGCTCGACGATCGGAGAACGGTTGGCGCACGAACACGGGGGGCGCGGGGTCCTCGTCATCGACTCCGAGATGATGGAGACGGCGCGCAAGCAGATGCGGACGGAGAAGATGGGCGGCTTCCAGCTCGTGTTCGGTATGCTCAACAACTACTTCAATCACCGCCGCGCGGACTCGCTGGAGCAGCTCGCGGAGGGCTGTCAGATCCCCAAGGACGCGTTCTTGGCGAGCGTCGAGGCGTACAACGCGGGCGCGCGTGCAGGCAATGACGCGTGTGGCAAGAGCCGCGACAATCTGCGACCCGTCGCTACGCCGCCGTTCTACGCGATCATCTGCGATCACGACACGATCAAGTTCCCCACCCCCACGATCACGCTGGGGGGGCTCGTCGTGGACGGGACGTCGGCAAGGGTGATGCGCGAGGACGGGAGCATCATCGGTGGGTTGTACGCCGCCGGTCGCAATGCGGTAGGGGTGTCGTCCAAGAGCTACGTGAGCGGACTTTCGGTCGCGGACGGAATCTTCTCCGGACGCAACGCAGGGCGTGCGGTGTTCGGGGCGATGGCTGGGCGGGCGTCGTGAGCGTGGGGGTGGACGCAGATCTCGCGCTCGTTCGGGCATCGCCGCAGGCCGTGTTGGCCCGCGACCGTCGGGCCTGGCTGGGTTTGTTCGGTAGTGCCGCGGTCATCGAGGACCCCGTGGGCGCTTCGCGCTACGCCACCCCGATCGCGCGCGCGGCGTTCTGGGACACGTTCATCGCCCCTCAGGAGCGCATCGAGTTCCGGGTGCTGCGCGAGTTCCAAGCGGGGGGCACGATCGTGCGGCAGGTCGTCATCGAGACCCAGACCGCGATCTCGAGCGAGCGCCTCCGCGTTCCGGCGATCGTGGAGTACCAGGTCGAGGGCACGAAGATCGCGGCGCTGCGAGCGTTCTGGCGCCCGACCGTGCCGCTGCAGTGGTTTGCTCGACAAGGCGTCAAGGGTCTGTGGGCGCTGTCCAAACACAATGTGCGCCTCACTCGAAATCTTGGCCCGAAGGCGCTGCTCGACTTTGCATCCGCCCTGCGGCCCGCGGTTTCGGCCGAGCGCGCTGCGGGCTGGATGCAGCAGCTTGGTGCAGGGCCTACGGCGTGGGCCGAGCTTCTGCGTGGCGCCGTCGTCGAGGTCGATGGCGATACCGGGGACGACCCTGCGCGCAGAGCCTTGGGTGGCGACGACGTGGATTGGACCTCGGAGCAAGTTCTCCTCTGTGGTCGCGAAGTCGCGGCGGTCCTCACGACATCGAGCCGAGCTGCCGTCGTCCTCGTGAAGGCTGATGCTCGCGGAGCCATCGAACGGCTGCGCTGGGTCCCAGCCGTGACGTAGACCCAGATCCCGCGGTGTCGCCCACCTGCGAAGTCCGATTTGGTCCTCAGAGGGTCCCGGTCCGTGATCGTCGCGCGATCGAAATCACCGACTGTGCTCGAGTGGTTCATATCGGACCTGTTGATCGCGCTCGCTTCGGTCGATCGACGGAACCGATGACAGGGCGCAATGAGGGGGAACACCAAGTCATCCTGCGTATGCTGCTCCACGTCCTCGAGGCCCAGGGTCCTGCGCCGCTCATCAGCCGTGCGGTGCGGACGCTCGGGATGCTGCCGAGCGTAGAGCGCGTGGACTACACGGAGGCGCATGGACTCCGTGTGCGTTTCAAGGCGAGCTGTTCACCCGAGGCGCGCACGCGCGTCGCCGAGGTGGTGGCCGTCGTGCGCGCCGTCCATGCTCGCGAGCTGGCGATCCAGCGCCTGACCGCGGACGCCCACACGGACCCGCTGACGGGGCTCTACAACCGCCGTGGCTTCCAGCCCTTCGTGGATCAGGCCCTCGCACGTGCACGGCGTTCCGGCGAGAAGGTCTCGCTCGTCCTTTGCGACGTCGACCACTTCAAGACGATCAACGATCGCTTTGGGCACAAGCGCGGGGACCAAGCCCTCAAGGCGATCACGACGGCGATCGGGCAGGCGTTGCGGCCCACCGACATCGCGGCCCGCCTGGGCGGGGACGAGCTCGCCCTGTTGCTCAGCGGCGCCGATGCCCTGGGCGCACAGGCGGCGGCCGAGCGCCTCCGTGCCGCCGTCGCGAGCGCCAACCCCTTCAACGGCATGCCGCTGACGCTCAGCATGGGAGTCGCCGATCTCGAGGCGCTCCCCGCCGGTCCCCTCGACGATTGGCAGGCCCGCGATGCCCTCTTCCGCGCGGCCGATGAGGCTCTCTATGCCGCCAAAAAACGTGGACGGGACTGTGCCGTATGCCACCCGTCGTGCTTCACACGCGACGACGTATGCGAGGACGTGACCCGTCCAATCGTCATTCGCGCGGCCTGAGTGCGCATTTCAGTCGGGCGAGAGCTCGAGCTCGACGAGCCGCATCCCGCCACTGTGCGGTTCGTAGTACGTGAGATACTCGAAGCGGCCGCCGTCTCGAGCGAACTCCGGATGGGCGAGGGCAGAGTAGCTCGTATGTCCGTCATCCGTGAAGTCGAGCGCCTCGTGCACGACCGTTTCGTCGGACCACGGTCCCGTCAGTTCGCTCGAGGTCCGCAAGACGATCTCATCGCTCAAGGGGCGGCTGTAGACGGCGAGCCAGCGATCGACGAAGGCATTGTAGTGGACGGACATGATTCCGCTGCCGTCGAACAGCCCCTTGGCATCGCGCCAGTCCGCAGTCCAACGCTCTTGGCGCGACCAAAACTGCCAAGCGTTGCGCTCTTGCGCCATGGACGGGTCCACGCGCCCAAGCAGGCATCGCTTTCCGAGCTCACCCGTATTGGCGCAGAAGAACGCGAACAACTGGCCCCCGTCGACGAGCGCCGCCGCGGCGACCTCGGGTTCATCGGCGCCAAACAGCAGGGTTGGCTCGGAGCCATCGCGCACGAGGGGGCGCTCCGCGAACTCGCGCAGATCGTTCCAGATCGCGACGGAGGAGCCGAGGACCGTGAGATTGAACTCCCCCGGTCGCTGGATCAGCTTGAGGTAGAACACGAGCAAGCGATCGGATGTGGGGTCGACGACCGGCGATCCTGCCCATAGCGCGATGCCGGCGCAGTCATCCCCGCAGTCCGGGCCGCCGTGTTCGGCCTCGAACGCGACCTCGTCTGCGGTCATCGGCAGGAACTCAGGGGGAACTCCGCCGTCACGCTCCGCGAGCGCTTCTTCGAACGGATGAAGTCCATCGCTTGCGTCGAGGTCCGCCGTACTCGTCGCCGTGTTGTTGCGCCAGGTCGACGCCGCCGATCCTGCCTCCGACAAGATCGAATCGCCAAACACCCACACGGAGCGTCCGCGCCAGAGCGCCGAGGCTCCGCCATCGCGGCTCGCGACGACGGGGTTCCAGGCGATTGCCCCGAGCTCGAGGCTCTCCACGACGTCGACCTCCGCTTCGCAGGCGCAAAACGCCAGCGCTCCGTAGGCACCCACCAAGGTACGAAGTACGCGGTTCATCGTCGCCTCGTGCTGCGGCGTTGGAGTAGGAGCAAACCCAGGATCCACGGAAACCTCGCGCCCGTTCCCGGGTTCGAACCGCATTGGCACCCATCCTGGGGCGCGACGCAATCCCCTGGTTCCGACCATCCGGCGTCCGCGGGCTGGATCCACGTGACCTCCTGCGTCGCCCGGTGTCCCGCGAAGTCGACCTCGAGCGTGGCGGAGCGCGTGGCTTGGCCCTGCGTGGGCGGCCGCGCGCAGCCACCATCGACGGACGCGTAGTCGAAGCCAGGGAGCGCGTCGGCAGGCGTGAGTCCGAGACGGCCCTCGGCAACGCCCCATGTCACCGGGATGCCCATCACCGGATGGCCGCCGCGGTCCAAGGCGACCGCGCGCGCGCCCATGGGGTTCCCACGCGCGCCGTCTTGCGCTTCGTAGGCCACCGCGATCCCGAGCGATACGATCGTCTCGGGCGCGACGAAGGCGACCTCGCTCGCGATGGGGGAGCCAAGGGCCGGGTGGTCGAAATGCAGCGCTGCGCGGGTTCCCTCGAACCCCGTCAAGCGAACCTCCGCAGGTCCGGTGTTCACCACGACGGGTGGGCGTCCAGCCGTTGGACTCACGCGGAGGGTCCCCGAGGCTGCCTCGTAGACGACGGGTGCCGCGAAGGACGGGTGCACGAGCATCACGCTGACGTGAAACTCGCTCTCTTCGAGGATGCGCAGCGCCTCACCGGGCGCGGCGACGATGGGCGGCTCGCCTTCGAGGACTCCTGTCCGCGCGATCCCGCGTTCGGGCCAGAAGTCGATCCTCGCGGTGACTTCCGTGGCGGCGACGACGGTGAGCTCGAGCACGTCGTCCGTCGCTGCGTAGCCCGAATCATCGAGCTCGCAGGGGAGGCGATCGAACGACCAAGCGATGGGCCCAGCGCCTGTCGTGTGCAAACATCCCGATTCGAGGAACCCCGGTCCTTCAATCCGCTGGGCGAAGCAGTGGCCGACCTCGAGATCGCGGTTCTCGCAGAGATCCCCGCAGCGAATGGTGGGGCACACGCGGGTCCCCTCGAGCACGGGGGCCCCTGCCCCGACGCCTTCCACGACCCCGCCGCGGAGCTCGGGCACGTCGAGTCGTAGCTGCCCTGCCGCGGGGGACAAACTCGTCGCACACCCGAGCGCGCCGAACAGCGAGATACACGTGAGCGGCACCGTGCTCGCAGACGCGAGCACCGAGCGAGCGGTAAGGTGCCTCACGGCACCTTGCCCTTGGACGCGTCCGCAAGGTGCTGCAGCGTCGCATCTATGACGGCCTTGCCCTCGGCGCCCCACCATACGAGGTGCCCGCCTGCGCGGGGCTCGAGCACGCGCGCGCTCGGAAGGGCGGCCTTGAGACGGGCGATGTGCTCGGCGGAGACGTCCGCGTCCGCGGGAGAGGCGGCCGCGAGCACGGGCGCCTCGATGCGCTCCCAGGGGACGGACCAATCGCGCCCCATCTTCTGCATCTCGTCCATCATCCCGTCGTAGAGCTTGGACATCGGCGTTGTAGACTCGACGAACGCGCGGAACGTTTCGCGCCCGCGACGGTCGGCGAGCTCTTCCTTCACGATCGTGCGAATCGCGGCGTTCTCGAGCGTGCTTTCCGTCTGCAGGAAGGTCGACATCGTCGGCTTCGGGAACAGCCTGGCGCTGCGTCCGAGCATCCAGGAGATCACGGCTTGGCCGCGACGAGACAATACGAGGCGACCGAGGGCCGATTCCATCGCTTCACGATTGGGTCGATACACGCCCGTGACGGCGGACCATAGGGTGACGGAGCGCGTGGGATACTTCGCCGCGAATAGCAAGGCCGAAGGCCCGCCTGCAGAGACCCCGAACACGTGAACGGGTTCGTCGATCCCGAGGCGCTCGAGGACCTCTGCGTAGAGATCGGCGTGCGCGGTGAGATCATCGGTAGGTTGGATGGGGACGCCGTAGTACCCCGGGCGGGAGATCGCGATCACGCGATAGCCAGCCTCGAGGAGCCAGGGAAAGGCATGGACGAGGTCTACCCCGGCGCCGCCGCCCGGGCTGAACAGCACGACGGCCGCAGAGCGCGGGCCGAGATCGAGGTAGGGCACGGCACCGCGCGACGTCTCGATCCGGGAGAATCCGCGTTCCACTGCGCTACGGCGGCGGCTCCACCAAGCGAAGTCGAGCGCGAGACCGCCGAAGAGCGCCAGGAGGAGTGCGACCGCGATGGGCATGGCTCAGTGTTCGGCCTTGGCTTTGCCGCGTCGGAACCGTTGGATGATGGCCATCACCGCGACCGCGAGCGCACCGCCAACGAGCCCCGTCACACCATCGAGGAGGGGGGGAACGAGCCATGAGGCGACGCCACCATGCTCGCGGAACGATTCTGCGAGGTGATGCACGGGCGGAATGCCGTGCGCCAAGATCCCGCCGCCCACGAGGAACATCGCGATCGTCCCCGCGATGGAGAGCCCCTTCATGAGGTACGGCGCGGCCGCGAGCAAACCGCGACCGAGCGCTTGCGCTGCGTGGCTGCTCCGACGGCTGAGTGCGAGGCCAGCGTCGTCGAGCTTGACGATGCCGGCGACGAACCCGTAGACGCCGACGGTCATGATGACTGCGATCGCACAGAGGACGGCGACGCGGGTCCCAAATGAGGCCTCGGCGACGGTACCGAGGGTGATCACGATGATCTCGGCGGAGAGCACGATGTCCGTTCGGATCGCCCCGCGGATCTTCTCGCGCTCGAGCGCGACCACATCGACCGCTGGGTTCGCGATCTCTTCGAGCTTGGGACGGTGAGCGTCTCCGTCGTGTTCCTTTTTGTGCCGTGCGTGAAGGATCTTCTCGACGCCCTCGTAGCAGAGGAAGAGCCCGCCCATCATGAGGAGCGGCGTGATCGCCCAAGGCATGAGCGCACTGATCGCGAGCGCTGCGGGGACGAGGAACAACTTGTTGATCGCCGAACCGCGGGCGACGGCCCACACCACCGAGAGCTCGCGGTCCGCGGCCACGCCCGCGACCTGCTGGGCGTTGAGCGCGAGGTCATCGCCGAGGACGCCCGCGGTTTTCTGGGTCGCTGTCTTGGTGAGCAGGGCGACGTCGTCGAGCACCGAGGCTACGTCGTCGAGCAGGGTGAAGAGGCTTGCACCGGGCACGTGGTCTCCTCTGCGGTCCTGGGTCCGCGGCTCCGCCCACAGTACCACGGCAGGGCGTCGGGGGGCCCCTCGCGCATCATCAGTGCTAGAACCGGCAGCGTGCTCGCACGGTTCGCCGTCGCCCTCGTTCTGTCGGTCTTCGGACCGGCTCCTGGCGAGCCGCAAGCCGTGCAGGTGATCCTGCCGTCGACCTGCGAGGGGAGCGTTCGTGTGGACGAGAGCGTGCGACGGACGTTGTCCGAGACCCCGTCGATGCGCGCGCGGATCGAGCTGCGGCCCGTCGCTTCGGGGGCGATCCATGTCTTCGTCGATGTGACGACCGAGCATCGCGGCGAGCAGCGAACCCTCGAAGCCCCATCGTGCGCCTCGGCCATCGAGGCGGCGAGCCTCGTGCTCGCGATCGCTGTCCACGCGTTGAGCCAAGAGGACACCACGACCCCCGATGTGCCGCAGGACGACGCGCCGGCTGCAGATTTGGGCGCGGTGCCAGCACCACCGCCAGTGGAGGCGTCCAACCCCGTCTCGAAGCGTGAGGACGGTTCGCGGGTCGTGGTACCGCCGGTTCCCGCCGCCGTCGCGCATGAGGATGATCCTGGCGAGGGCCAACGGGACCTCGCGGAGCGCCCAAAGGTCCATCCTCGTGTTCGCGGGGGCCTTCACGTGGACGGCGGCGTCGTGCTGGGCATCGTGCCCAACCCGGCGGCGATCATGCGCTGGGGCGGCTCGGTGTGGTTGGGGCGGATCGCGGTGCGCCTCGCCGCGGTGCGGGTGTTCCCTCGCGAGGCTTCGCTCGCGCCCCAAGGCACCGTTCGTGTGGGCGCCTGGGGAGGCACGGTGAGCGGCACGTTCGAGTGGCGCTGGCGCAAGCTCGCGGTGCCGTTGCAGGTGGGTGTATTGCTCGCGGCGTTGGAAGGGGAGGGCAGCGGGGTCCCGGGGGCGCGCACGCAGGTGGGGTTCTACGGCGCGGCGCAACTCGGGACGGGCGTGCGCTACACGCCGCATCGCTTGGTCGCGCTGGGTCCCGAGGTCGCGCTCCTGCTCGCATTTGCCCGGCCCCGGTTCGGGGTGGAGTCGGCTGCGGGCGAGCCGCGCGAGGCGTTCGCGCCGTCCGTGGCGGGGATGTCCGCGGTTTTCGCGGTCGAACTACGATTTCCGTGATGGACGAGGGTCCTTCCGGGAACGAAGGGAGTGTGGGGGCTTCGGAGCTCGCCTCTCTCTATCGCCGCTATCACCAGCGGGTGTGGCGGACACTCGCGTGCTTCGGTGTCCCCGAGCCCGCGCTGGAGGATGCCTTGCAGGATGTCTTCATCGTCGTGCACCGTCGCCTGGGCGACCCGGACGCGTACCGCTCCGTGACCGGGTGGATCTACGCGGTCGCTCGCCGCGTGGCGATGCACCATCGCCGGGCGCACGCGCGCCACCTCCGTCGCGTCGAATCTGCCGCGCGACAACCCTTGCCGGAGGCGCCTTCTGGCCCGGAGCAGCACGTGGCCGATCAACAAGCACTCGTGCTCCTGCGCGAGTTCTTGCGTACGCTCGACGAGCCGCAAGCCGCCGTGTTCGTCCTCTGTGAGATCGAAGGATTGAGCGCCCCCGAGGTCGCCGAGATCGTGAAGGCCAAGGTCGCGACCGTGTACTCGCGTCTGCGATTGGCCCGGCAACGCTTCGAAACGTTTCGTGCGCGGGCGCAGCCACGGGAGTCACCGTCGTGAGCCGCCCACGTCCGCACGATCCGTGGGCGAACCTGCGGAAGTCCACGCGTCCGTCCAAGGCACAGAGCGTGCGCGCCTGGGAGGGTCTGGTGCAGCGCCTCGAAGCCGAAGCCGCCGATCCCGTGCTACCCGAGCCTCCCGTACTCGAAGACGAGGTGTCGCGCGCTGTCGTCGTCCCGATCCGGCGCATCGCGGTGTTTTCGGTGGGGGTCGCCGCTGCCGTGGCGATCCTCGTGGTTGCGATCGGTCGTTGGACCTCGGGCGTTCCCGCATTGCGAGAAGACGCGTCGCCGAACCTGGCGATGGACAGCAGTGCCGAGCAGGCTCCAAGCCGGGCCCTCGAGGCGCCGGTGAGCGCACGCGCGCCGGCGGCCGAGACGAGTGGCTCCAGCGATTCGAGTGCGACCACACTTCCGTTGCCCGAGCGATCTCCGGCGGTCGAACGAGGGCCGCGAACGTCCGACGCGCGCATCGAGAAACCCGCCGACACGGCGTCCGGCTCTACGTTCGATGCCGAGCTCGCGCTCGTGCGGTCCGCTCGCGCAGCGTTGGACGCCTCGGAACCCGCGCAGGCGTTGTCGCTCCTCGCGGAGCACGCTCGGCGGTTTCCCTCCGGTTCGCTCGGGCATGAACGAAGGGCGACCGAGATCGCGGCCTTGTGTGCTCTAGGTCGCCTGCAGGAGGCAGAGCACAGCGCCCGAAGTTTCACCGCAGCGTTCCCGCATTCCGGGGTCGCGCGCGCGTTGGCGGAACGGGCATGTCCACCCTGACCGGTCGCGTGATGGAATGCCGTGACGATGGGAACGTAGGGGTATGCATCGAAACTTGATCATGATCGCGGTCACCTTGGCTCTCCCCGCGTGCAGCCCGTTCCTACCGGTCGGGAACCTCGAGGAGGACGGAAGCAGCGGGGCGAACACGGAGGACTCGGGGACCAGCGAATCGACGGGAACCACGAGTGCCGGACTGGATCCCGATGCGCCACCCGTATTCCCGCCGGAACCGGGTTCCCTCCCGCCGAGCGGTCCTGGGATCCAGGTCGCGGCCCCGGGTACACGCCTGCATCCCGTCGTCTTGCGAGACGGCGACGCGATGAGTTTCGTGACCTGGAGAGATCGCGAGCTCGGGGTGGATTGTGAGTTCGTCACCACGTCTTCGGGAACGCATTGCTTGCCCTCGAGCCGTGCCGTGCTCGACGGTCCCAACTGCGACATGCCTGCCGCGGCGGTCTGGCCCGATCAACCGACGCCAGCGGTGGTGATCGAGTCCGTGGGGAGCAACTGCGCCGCGTCCCATCGCGCGTACCGTGTCCTCTCAGCCGATGTTGCCCCCAATTCCGCCTGCTACACCGGCGATGACTTCCCGCCACCCGCCATTCGCCTCACTGAGCCCATGAACGACACGGATTTCGTGGGCGGCGCGTACACGTTCGATACCCAAGCGGGCTTTGCCAATCATCGACTTCAGGCAGACGATGGCGCTTGGCAGATCTTGGGAGCAGCGTACGACGGCGCCCCGTGTGATGTGCGGGACTTCTCCGGCGTCGACGTCTGCGTGGACACGCGACCCTGGACGACGTTCTTGTGTCCCAACCACGCGCTCGGCTGTGAAGCGGCCGCCTATGCCCTCGTCTACGGTGGGGAGTGCGAAGTCGAGATCACCGGTGCCGTGGCGCTCGGTGCCCAGGTCCCGACGACCGAGGCCTGCGGGGAAACGTGGGAAGACATGAATGCGCAGCCACTCGGCGCTCCCCTTGCCGCGGGCGCACTTCCGCAAGCCACCGCGGCCTTGCTCGGTCAAGGCCGTGTCCGTGTGCGGGGCGTTGCCGATGCATCGCTCGCGCAGCTGTGGCCCCAGCGCAACTTCGATCGCGACACGACGGCGCGTCTGTTCGACACGCGCTTGGGGGTCCCATGCGACGTCCGCTACGACGCCGTCGAAGGCCCTGTCACCTGTGTCCCAGCGCTCGGCATTGGCTACGCGTCCGGTTACTTCGCCGACTCCGAGTGTACGATTCCGGCGTACGAAGGCGCGATCGACCTGAGCCTCATCGAAGCTCCCGAACGCTGCGAGTTCATCCACGGCCCGTCCGCAGATCCCATCATGGGTTATGTGGACGTGGACGGCAGCGATCGCGTCCTCTACGGCGTTGCCGTCCACGACGGCCCCATCTTCACATCATCCGGTGACGGAGATGCATGCGTCGAGACCGAGCGCCCGCGCTACGTCTCACGCATGTTCCGTCCCGTGGGCGGGCGCTTGCCCGACGACACGTTTGCGGTGCTCGAGAAGCTCGAGCTGCAATGAAGGTGCTGCGAACGAGCTCGAGCTCAATAGTCGAGCTCGAGTTCGCGGTCGTGGAGCGGTTGGAATGCGGCAACGAACCGCGCCTGAGCGCGGTCCAGCGACGCACCTGCCGCGTGCAGTCCGTGTAGGCCGCGAGCGACGAGGGTCTGTGGGCTTTCCGAGGCGCAGGTCCTCGCATCGGGACTCGACGCGTGGGTCGTGCGCATTGCCCACGACCCCGCCCCCGACGCTAGCAAACCGATGACGAGTGCGTGGTTCCAACCGAAGTTCGACACGTGTGATCTCTTCTCGATGTCTCTGTGCATAGACGTAGAGGCAGCGTCCATTCCCAAGAGGAGCCGCGAAGGTGCGGGGGGTCTCGAGTGGGAACGCCGTTCAGACGCGCATCCGAGAAGGATTGACACACTTCGCGGGGACCCGCAAGCGATTGTTCTTTTCTAGGCTATTGGGGGCGGGTCGGTCCGAAACCTCCGATGGGTCCAAGGCTGCGACCCGCCGAGCAAGGACCTACACGCCGCGGGGCTGCTCGCGGTAGCGGTCCTGTGTGCAGAACTGGGGAGGTGTGGGTATCACCTATGGACAAACCCCGGTTTCGTCATTGCCCGACACATTGATCGACCCGCCGATGTTCGCCACCCCAATGGAGTCTCTCAGGCGCTCGGCCTCGCAGTCGGGGAGTGAGACGTTGTCGGAGACCCAGAGCGAAGGGAAGGTCCCGCCGAGACCCTCTCCGCCGATGCTCGTGATCGCGTTGAAGCCCGCCAGGTTCGTGAGCGACGGATTCCCCCGGATCCACAGGCGGTTGTCCATGGTGGTCAACGCGCCAAATCCGTCCACGTGTTCCAGAGCCGCATTCTCGCTGATCGTCAGTCCGGCGGGCAAGGTTGCGAGCGCGCGCAAGCCGTCCACGTTGCGCAGCGCCTCGTTGTTCACGAGCGTCAGGTGCTCGGCGCGGGTCAGCCCGCGCAAGCCGTCGATGTTCTCGAGGGTCGCATTGCTCTCGATCCAAAGGTGCCGCCCTACGTGCGTGAGGGCGCCGAGGCCATCGACGTGCGCTACGGTCGAGCTCCCCCCGAGGATGAGGTCCTCCCCGACGACGCGCAGGCACGCCAGCGGATCGAGGGAGGAGATCGTGTTCGAGAGCCACTCCCCCGACAGTTCGTTGAAGTGACCGATCGAGAGGTTTCCGGTGATCTCTGTGATACCCGCGAGGTCGTCCAGCTCCGCTTGCGTGGTGACCCGGATGCTGCCCTCGAACACGTCCGCGCAGTCGATCCCTCCGTCGCTTCCCGAGGTCTCGGTGGCACCCGTGCTCCCCTCGAGGGTGGCTCCGGAAGAGGCTCCGGTGCTCTCTCCGGATTCACCAGGCGACGACGTCGAGGACGCATCCACGTCCGACGACCCGTCGCTTTCCGTCGTCGCGAGGCCCGTTGCCCCGGTGGTCGAGCTGGTGCTCACCGATCCCGTGCTTCCGGTGGTCGTTCCATGCGTGCCGGAGCTCTCGGTGGTCGTCCCTCCAGACGTCGAGCTCGCATCGCTGTCATCCTCGGACCCAGACGAGGAGCAACTGCAAAAGGACAGCGCAACAGCGGCTGCCCAAAAGATCACGGAAGCATCATTCATGCGCCAAGCATAACCGTCTCAGCGCTCCTTGAGTTCATTGGAGGGCATTGCGGCTCGGTTCGAGAACGCGACCGTGACCGCACCGGCGGCCTCGTCTAGCGCAACCGTAAACCACGCGTCAACGGGGGCATTCTCCCCCTGAGGCGGCCATCGCAGTTGATGGAAGGACTCTCGGATACAAGCCGAAAAGGCATCCTCGGTGGGATCATTCGTTTCCACGGTCTCGATCACGGTCCCCGCCGGACCGTCCGCGTACAAGGTCAGCTTCATCTCGAAATCGCGCGGGGTCGAAGGTGGAGCCTCGAGACGGCATGCCTCGCCGAGCGCAGCGGCGTCTTCGAGGATGATCATCTGCTCGAGATCGCCGAGAAATTGGTGGTCTTCGTTCATTTTCGCCTTCCCGTCCATATCTTCGAAGGCGACGTGGGCGGCGACGTATTCGATACGAGCCTCGCGCAGGGGGGAGCCGGCGATGGTCACCGGGGGTTCCGCGAGCTTGCCCGGATCCGCGCGTCGGGGTCGTTCTTTGGGTCCCTGCTGTAGGGAGTCGAGCACGGGAACGTCCGCGGTCGCGGCGGGCTCGGAGGTAACGTCCACGGGGACCGGGGCAACCTCGTGAACGACACGTTGGGTCGATGCGGCCGCGAAGGCGACCCACACGATCACCACCGCGGCGACGATCTTGCTGCACGTCCAAGCGATCGCTGCAGCCAAAGGGATGGATGCTTGGGGCACGAGGGGGCTGCCGAGGGATGCGAACAGTGGGAGCCATCCCTCGCGTCTGCCCTCATGCGCGGCGTCCAAGCGCGAGCGCAAACGGTCGTGCGCGATCTTGAGGCGCCATCGCACGGTTCCCGCGGGCACTCCGGTTGTCCGCGCGATCTCGGCGAGCGACTGCCCGCCAAAGTAGTGCTGCAAGACCGTGGCGCGGTACGGTTCGTCCAAGTCATCGACCAAGATCGCGACCCGGTCCAGGCTCTCGCGTTTCGCGAGGGCATCCTCGGGTGTCGGGGACCCCTCCGTCGGAGAAGCGGCGCTCGCTTCACGACGACGGCGGCGCACATCGGCGCGGATGTGGGCGTTCGAAACATTGCGGGCGACCGTCGCCAGCCACGCCCTGGGCGCCCGCGGGATCGCGCGCTCCTTCAGTGCCCGCTCCCAAACTTCCTGGACGACGTCGTCCGCGTCATCCCCTGCTGCGAGCGCGGACGCCAGCCGTCGTAGCCAGGCGGTTTGCGGGAGGTATGCGTCGAGGGTGGGTGGGGAGGCGGCCGACACGGACGGGATGCTCACGTGCGAGAGATGCCGCCGGCGAGCCGAGTGTTGGGTCGCTTCAGAGCCCGAGATCGGGGGGAGGCCCGTAGAGCGACGCGCGCCAAAGGGTATAGCCGATGCGGGAACCGCTGCCGTCGAATTCGAGCACGACGTCCCCGGCGGGGGTGACCTCGCGGACGAGCGAGTCGTTGGAGTACGTCACGAGCGTGTTGCCCCCGGGCAAGCGCTGCACGTCGCCGAGGTTGGCCGTGAAGGCGTTGCCCTCGTAGCTCCAAATCTCGGTGCCCTCGAGGTCGTACTCCACGACCACCGACTCGTCGTTGCCACCCCAGGAGTTGGCGAACACGACCATGCTGTCGTCGAGGAGGTGATGTCCGTGCTGACGGCCTCCGTAGACGTCGATGCCCCCGTCGAGGAGCTCCGAGAGGCGCCACGCGAGGTCGCCCGTGCGGTTCACGACGAGGATGTCCTGCTGCACATCCGAGAACGTGTAGACGTCTTCCGCGGCCGAGTATCGCAGCGCGTTGCCGTGGCAGCCGGAGCCCATGAGCACGCCTTGGGACTCGAAGACCTCCTCGGTCACTCCGCTCGGGTCGATCTCGAAGATGCTGTCGCAGTCGGTCTCGCCGTAATCCAGGTACGCCATCGTGGCGCCACTGACCGGCGTGAGGTCGTGCGATCCCACCGTCTCCGAGTAGACCTCGCCGTCCAGGGTGTCCATGGATACTCGCTGCAGCGGACCGCCCTGATTGCTCGCGACGATCATCCACATGTTCTTGCCGTCTTCGGACATGCGCGCGCGGGCGATGCCCATCGCATTGGTGTCGTACCACCAGACGACCTCGCCGTCGGCGTCGAGGATGAACGCGATCGAGCTGCCCTGTCCTTGCCAGAACGAAGCGACGATGAACCCGCGCTCGCGTGCGGTTTCGTCTCCCACGGTGAACTCACCGATAGGGACGAGATCCGTGGGCGGGCCCGTGTCCACGGTGAAGTCGTCACTTTGGTACGTGGTCCCACCCGAGATCGCCGTGATGCGGAAGTGATACGTGCGCGACGGCTTCATGCCGAGGAGCAGCGTGCGAAGCTCGGGTTCCTCGAGGTCGACGGGCGCGGTCATGCCGTAGCTCTCGTCGAGCCCGAACTCGATGCGGGCTTCGGTGACGGACTCGAGCTCGACCGACCATGTGACGATGCCGATCGTCCCTGGTGCTTGCGGGTCGACATCGCTCGCGAGCTCCACTGCGACGGTGAAAAGCTCACCGCTCGCGGTCGTCTCCGAAGGCGAGCTGGTGCCGCTCTCGCCCGCTTCGCCGCTGTCCTCACCCGAGGGTCCGGAGCTGACCTCCGCCGCACTTGGGTCCTCCGTGGTCGAGCTTCCTGCGGACGAAGCATCGCTCGCGTCCTCCGAGGTGGATGTCGTGCTCTCTTCCTCGGCGGTGCCGATCGAGCTGCCCGATTCGCTGCCGGGAGCTGCTTCGCCGCCATCCACTTCTTCGGAGGCCGTGGCAGCATCCGTGGACGATCCACCGGAGCTGCCTTCATCGCCATCTGCCGCGGTGGACGGGGTGCAGGCAGCGAGCGAGCACGCGAGCAACGCGAATCGAGGACTTCTCATGCAACTACCCTCGCACAAGAGTTCGCACTGCGCATGATGGGATTCCCCGAATCGAGAGCCGCGCGGCGCACTCGAATTACAAGGCAAATCACCATAGGCAAACTCCATACAGCGCGTGCGTGCGAAGGGTCCCCGGACCGCTCGTTCCCACCGCATTCGACGCCAGGTGGGCCATCACGAGGGTCCTGGCGCGCTTTCGATCCCCTCGCCGCAGCTCGGCATAAGCTTGGCCAATGCCCGACGAAACCTCCTCCGTCGCCTATGAGACCGTCGAGCCCGGGTACTTCGAGCGGCGTGGTCTCAAGCGTCATGCGCGAGTTTGGTCGCTGTGGGCGTTGGGCGTGGGCGCGGTGATCTCGGGTGATTTTTTTGGCTGGAGCTACGGACTCGCGGCCGCAGGTTTCGGCGGCATGTTGCTCGCCATGGGGATCGTGACGGTGATGTATCTCGGCCTCTGTTTGAGCATCGCCGAGATGTCGCCCGCGCTCCCGCATACCGGTGGCGCGTATTCGTTCGCGCGTACGGCGATGGGCCCTTGGGGCGGGTATGTCACGGGGCTCGCCGAGAGCATCGAGTACGTCTTGACTCCGGCCGTGATCGTCGTCGGCATCGGGGCGTATCTCGGTGCGATCTTTGGTACCCCCAAGGCGTGGGCGCCGGCGTGGTGGTTGCTCGCGTATGCCGTGTTCGTGGGGCTCAACATCGCGGGCGTGGAGCTCTCGTTTCGCTTCACGGTGGTGATTACGCTCGCGGCCCTCGGGATCCTCGTCGTCTTCTGGGTGGGTGCGCTTCCGCACCTCGACTTCGGGCGCTACGCCTTGGATGTCGTGCCCCAAGAGGGTGCGACCCGGTGGTTGCCGCGGGGGTGGCTGGGTGTGTTCGCGGCGCTTCCGTTCGCGATGTGGTTCTACCTCGCGATCGAGGAGCTCCCCTTGGCCGCAGAGGAGTCCCACGACCCCGTCCGCGACATGCCCAAGGGGATCATGCTCGGCCTCGCCACGCTCGTTCTGGCCGGCTTCCTCACGCTCGTCCTCAATACGGGCATTGCCCCCGGTGCGACCGCCCTCGCGAAGATCGATGAGCCGATCTTCGCCGCGTTCAAGACGATCTTCGGAGATGGTGCGGGCGCGCGGGTGCTCGCGCTCGTCGCGGTCACAGGTTTGATCGCGAGCTTCCACGCCATCATCTTTGCCTATGGCAGGCAGATCTACTCGTTGTCACGCGCCGGGTACTTCCCGCGCGCGCTGTCCTTGACGCACCCGCGCTTCAAGACACCACACGTGGCGCTCGTCACTGGAGCGATCCTCGGGTTCGGTGTCGCCTTCACGATCCATGCGTTGCCGCAGGGGCATCCGGTGGGCGCGATGCTGCTCAAGATGGCCGTGTTCGGCGCGGTGCTCTCGTACGTGCTTCAGATGCTTTCGTACGTGCTCTTGCGCGTTCGCTTTCCGGACCTCGAGCGCCCCTATCGCAGCCCGCTCGGCATCGGGGGCGCCGTCGTGGCGGCAGTGATCGCCTTGGTGACGCTGGTGACCTTGTTCGCCACCGATCCCGGCTATCGCCTGGCCGTGGTCGGGACGGGAGCCTGGTACGCGTGCGGGCTCGCGTATTTCGTGCTCTACGCCCGCCATCACCTCGTCAGCGCACCGGAGGAGGCGTTCGCGAGGACCCAGGGGGCGAGCCGATCGATGGACTAAGAATCGGCGAGGGGCGCGCTGTGGCCTTGTCCGGTGCGAACGAATCACGCGAGGTAGATCGCGGCGCTGCTCGGGGCGTTCTGCCCTAGCCACGGAGATTCCATGCCCAGACGCGTCGTGTCGTTCCTGAGTTCCGTAGTCGCGGTGTTGATGTTCGCGCTGATCGGGCGCACGGCGTTGGCGGAGCCGCCTCCCCAGCAGTCGGCCCAAATCCAATCCCAAGCCCACGTCGATGTGCCCCAACCGATCCGGCACCAGACCCCCTTCCGGAAGCTTCCGGGTAGCAGCCTCGTGATCCGGGCGGTCGCCTACGACGGGGCCACCAACGGCGTCCTCACCGTACAACTCCAAAATCGCACCCCCCAAACGCAGACGTTCGTTGCGGGGGGTCTCTACTTCGTTCCCGAGGGCAATCCGAATACCGCGCCGCAGCGGCTCGGAGCCGTAGGTCCGCTCCAAATCGCGGCCTATCCGGAGACCGACCTGCAGACCTTGGAGGTCCCACCGGGCGCGACGATGGAAGTCACGCTCGACGTGTTCTGCATCGACTCGCACCGCGCGAGCCCTTCGCCGAGCAACAAGTTCCACGTCGCGAAAACCAGGATGCCGCGGGCGCTCACCTCCACGATCGAAAACAAGGCCGATGCCGCCGTCGCCGAGGAACGTGCCAAGGGTGAGTCGGCACCGCGAAAATCTGCCAAGGGCAAGATCCAAGCCGAGGTCTGGGAATCGCGCGACCGTCAGTGGATCGAACTGGATGGCGAAGGCCATCAGGAACACGCGAAGAAGCGGTAGACGCGATCTACCGGCTCGTGACGTCGATCCGCCAGGCGTCGCCCTGCGGGGCGCAACGAATGTGCACGGGCAGGAACCGTTGCACGATGTCCGCCTGCGTTCGCGTGTGGAGCGTGGGTTGCAGCGTTCGAAAGCTGCCCGTACCCGCGAGGGCCATGGGAATGAGCAGTTGATCCGCCAAGTGCGCGTCGACGGGGACGTCGGCGCGCTCGAACGCGGCCATCTCTTCGGCGGCTTCACGGGCGACGACTTCTGCCCGTTTCCCGCGCGAGCCGATCGCCGTCACGACCGTGGTCCCACCGCCGTGTTCGCGCTCGAGCAGCAAGGCGTTGCCGGGTCCATCCGCATCGACGGCGATCGGCTGGAGGCTCTCGCGTGGCCAGCCGAGCACTTCGCGGACGACCGCGAGCTCTCGCTCCGCGATCCGAGGGTCGAGCGCGGAGACGAGGGCCCGCGCGCTGCAGCGCCCCAGGGTCCCGCGTCGCTCGAGCGAGAGCGGTTGCAGTTCGCATCCCCCGGCAATCTCGAGTGCGATCGCTCCGCCGCCCGCCGGGTAGAAGCCGTGCCGCGCGAGGTCGAACCCGATCCGTGCGCCCATGTGCCGTACCACTGCGAGGAATGATCGATCGAGGAACTCCGCCGACGGCGCGAGCGGGTTGTGCGTGCCGCCCTCGATCCGCAGGCTCGAGTTGCCCGCAGCGACGAGCAGGGGCCATAGCACCGTCTGGAAGACCAGCGTCGTGCTCCCTGCGCTCCCGATCGGAAAGTGGTAGCGGCCAGCAACGACGCGTCCTGGCCAAAACGTGACCGCGTCTCCGCCCAAACGATCGCCTTCGAGCTGGCCGCGGCAGATCGCCGCGGCCGCTCGAATCGCGACGAGATGTTGCCGCATCAAACCCGGCTTGCTACGCCGCGCGCGGATGCGCTGGATCCGGATCGGCCGCTGCGTGAGGGCGGACAGCGCGAAACAAGAGCGTAGGATCTGACCGCCGCCTTCGCCCTCCGAGCCGTCGATCTCCAGGACCTCTTGCATCCCACGAATGTAGCTCGACTCACGGACGCCGGAGCCAACGAAACACGACGAGGTGCCCCCACAGCGCTGCGGCCACGCATACGAAGAGGATCCACGTGTAGGGCGTGTGGAAGGCCAGGAGGATCGGGGGATCGTTCGTGTAGCCACGCAAAGGAGAGGGCACCGAACGCATCGCGATGAACATCACGTTGCAGAGCAGGCAGAATCCCGCGACGTTGAAAACGGCGACGAGGGCCCTCTGGGGCGCAGGAGGCAGGAGCCTCGCGACGAGGACGAGTCCAACGGCGAGCGCGAGGATTCCCGTGACGATGTCGAAGTTCGCGCCCTCGTACGTCATTTGTATGGGCAAGGTCCCTTGCGCGTACCACTCATGGAGTACGAGCTCGAGCGGCAGTCGAAACGCTTGGAAGCCCACCAACCACGCGATGGGCACCTGCTCGACGATGCGCGCACTCGCGGGCCCGAGCGCCACGAACGTGACGAGCGCCACTGTGCCGAGGATGGGGAACATCATGAGGGGGGTGTTGGCGAAGGATGCGAACACTCCCGACGAGGCGAGCCCCGCCGTGACCGCGAGCCACGACGCGAGCGCTGCTACCGTGGCGAGCACGCGGCGGGCTTGGGCGGGATGCCCCCGCCATGCGCGTGCGACGATGCCGAGGATCGCCGCGACGACGAACGCCACGACCGCCAAGAATACGAGCGTGCTCGCGGTGGACGGAACGACCATCGCGGGCAACGAGGCATCACTTGCGGGGGGTGCATGCATCGGTCCTCAGACTGGCGCGAGTTCAGCGGAGCAGCGCCCACGGGAGCAACCCGCCTCCATGATGCGGTACATATCCTCGGGGCGTGCACGGGTGCAAGCTCGGGCGCTCGAACCAGGTGCGACCCGGCCGTCTGCGCGCGCGGTCAAACGGCGACGGCATCGACGGAGGTGCCGAGCTTTTGTCCGGCTGCGAGGCGCCCTCGACTCGATTGCAGCGCTCCTTCGGCGGGCAGCAATGGCCCCACCTTGCCCAGTCCGAACGGGGGCATGTGGTTGTAGACGCATTCATACGTCCCGGGCTCCACGACATACGTCTCGTGCCAGATGCCGACGGCGCGCGTCGAACCCCAACGCGCGATCCACTTGCGCCAAGCGGGCATGTGCGCGTTCTGGTCGCGATGGGCATAGCGCAGCAGGTCGTCGAGCGAGCGCCAGTACTGCAGGGTCAAGGTCGTCCTACCGCCGTAGTTCTCGTAGCCGAGCAGGCCGGAATCGGGATCGCGCGTGAGCTCGCGGAGCATCCGGACCATCGCTGCGGCGACACCGAACACGATGGGCACCTGCCACCACCGGTTCACGCGCATCCCGATGAGAAACACCACGAAGCCCTCCGGCCGAAGCACGGTGAGCCGACTGGAATCCGATGTTGTCGTCGTCATCATTGTTGTCGATGTCAACATGACGGAGGATGTTGCCATCGTCAACATCGATCGGCATCATCTTCGAGATGAGCTACCACCACGGAGATCTGCGATCGGCGCTGCTCGAGGCGGCCGTGGGGCTCATTTCCGAGCGTGGGATCGAGGGGTTGAGCCTACGAGAGTGCGCGAGAATCGCCGGCGTCTCGCATGCTGCGCCCTATCGACATTTCGAAGATAAGGATGCGCTGCTGGCTGCGATCGCGGGGCAGGGGTTCCAGTGGCTCACGGAGGCCGCAACCGCCGCCATGGCGGATCGCGCCTCGGCGAAGGATCGGCTCGACGCATACGGCGTCGCCTATGTCCGCTTCGCGGTCGAGAACCCGGTGCACTTCCGCGTGATGTTCACCGGGGAGCGAAAACCCGGCGGCGACGGCCCGTATCCCCAGGCCGCGTTCGACCTGCTCATGGCCTCGGCGGCCGAGATCGCGGGAGAAAAGGAGGCCCTCGCGACGGCGACGGCCGCGTGGTCCTTGCCGCATGGCCTGGCGATGTTGATCCTCGATCGGCGGCTCCCACCGGAACACGTGGCCACGCCGGCCGCCGCGGAGGCCCTGGCCCGTCAGGCCTTCATGTGTTGGCGCACGGTCCTGCGTTGAATCGGCACCTGTGCAGGAACTTGCGCTGACGGGTGGTCCGGGGGCGAGGGCCGGGCCCCCGGCGGATCCGCGAAGGTCTTGCGCGGTCGGAGGGGCTCGTGAGACAAACGGCGCGAAATGACTGACGGCAGTGTCAGTGACACTCCTGTCACCCAAGTCCACGAGGATCAGCCATGACCGACCGTCAGTTCCGCATCGGGTTCGACCTGGGTTCCACCACCGTCAAAGCCGTGGTCGTCGACGAGGCGACAGATAGCATCGTGTGGCAGGACTACCGCCGCCACGACAGCAAGCAGGCCGAAAAGGCGATGCACATGCTGGAGGACATCCAGCGCGATGCTGGGGTGAATGAGCGCAACGCTCGCATGTTCATCACGGGCTCGGGCGGCTCCAATGTAGGTCGTTGGACCGGAGCCAAGTTCGTCCAAGAGGTGAACGCGGTGTCGCTCGCCGTGGAGAAGCTGCACCCGGAGGTGAACTCCGTCATCGAGCTCGGGGGACAGGACGCCAAGATCATCGTCTTCAAGGCGGACGCCGACACCGGGCGCAAGAAGAAGATCCCGTCGATGAACGACAAGTGCGCCGGAGGTACGGGCGCCGTCATCGACAAGATCAACGCGAAGCTCAAGCTCCCCGCGGAGCAGCTTTGTAAGGCCGAGTACTTCGGCCTCAAGCTGCACCCCGTCGCGGGGAAGTGCGGGGTGTTCGCGGAGACGGACATCAACTCGCTCCAGAAGATGGGCGTGCCCGCCAACGAGCTGCTGGCGTCGCTGTTCGAGTCGATCATCCAGCAGAACCTCTCGGTGCTCACCCGCGGCCATACGCTCATGCCGCACGTGATGCTGCTCGGCGGGCCGAACACGTACATCAGGGGGATGCAGGACTGCTGGCGCGCCAACATCCCGCCGATCTGGGCCGAGCGCGGCGTCGAGCTGCCGCCGTGTGACGATCCCAAGGAGCTCATCATCGTGCCCGAGAATGCGCAGTACTACGCTGCGCTCGGGGCCGCGGAGTTCGGCAAGGACGAGGAAGCCCACGTCGGCCGCTTCAAGGGCCTCGACGGGCTCAAGTGGTATCTCGATGTCGGCCGTAAGGAAGAGAAGAAGAAAGCCGGTGGCTCGGGGTTGGCCAAGGACGACGAGGAGCTGAACACGTTCCTCGGGGCGTACAAGCCCGAGAAGTTCGTCCCCGCGACGTTCCAGCCCGGCCAAGTCGTGCGTGCGTTCCTCGGGATCGACGGCGGCTCGACCTCCTCGAAGGCGGTGCTCGTCAACGAGCAAGCCGAGATCATCTGCAAGGTCTACCAGCTGAGCAAAGGCAACCCGATCGAGGACACCAAGGACCTCATCGTGGACCTGCGGCAGCAGGTCGAGTCCGCGGGCGCCACGCTCGAGATCCTCGGCGTGGGTACCACCGGCTATGCCAAGGACATCCTCAAGGACACCCTCCGCGCGGACGCTGCGATCGTGGAGACGGTCGCCCATTGCGAGAGCGCGCTGCACTTCTACGAGGGCGTCGACGTCGTGTGCGACGTCGGTGGTCAGGACATCAAGATCATCATCCTCAAGAACGGCAAGGTCAAAGACTTCAAGCTGAACACGCAGTGTTCGGCGGGCAACGGCTACTTCTTGCAGGGTACGGCGGCCACGTTCGGCTATGACGTCAAGCAGTACGCGGACGTCGCGTTCAAGGCCGAGAGCATGCCCATGTTCGGCTACGGCTGCGCGGTGTTCATGCAGTCGGACATCGTCGACTTCCAGCGGCAAGGTTGGTCGCCAGAAGAGATCATGGCCGGCCTCGCCAACGTGCTGCCCAAGAACATCTGGCTCTACGTCTCGCAGATCCCAAACCTCGCCAAGCTCGGGACGCGCTTCGTCTTGCAGGGCGGAACGCAGCACAACATGGCGGCCGTGAAGGCCCAGGTCGACTTCATCCAGGAGAAGTTCCGCAGCAAGGGCCTCCAAGCCGAGGTCATCGTGCACAAGCACTGCGGCGAGTCGGGAGCCATCGGTGCTGGGCTCGAAGCGCGCCGTCTGTACATGAACGGCCACCGCAGCGAGTGGATCGGGCTCGAGAAGGTTCCGGGCATCACCTACTCGCAGCGCCGCGACGAGAGCACCCGCTGCTACTTCTGCAAGAACAAGTGTCTGCGCACCTTCATCGACGTCGACCTCGAGCTCGATAACAAAGAGGCCGAGACCCGCCTCGCCCGCGGGCAGCTGCTCCAGATCCGCAAGAAGACCGAGGAGACGCAGATCGGTACCAAGCGCCTCATCATCGCGACCTGTGAAAAGGGCGAGGTGGAGGACGTGGAGTCGATGCGCAAGATCAAGGGCGGCCTCGATCGCATCAAGAAGGACTACCCGAACCTCGCCGCCGATGCGGCCAAGGACATCTGGAAGGCGCAGAACCCCACCGTGGTCGCGGACGACCCGGAAGTGGTCGAGCGCAGCCACGGGTTGCCGGAAGAGGTCGAGCTGCCCCCGGTGCTCGCCAAGCACCAAGATCGCTTGAAGGGCTGGCTCAAGCAGCTCAACCGCAGCGAGACGTTCGCCAAGGTCGTGGAGCAGGCTTCACCGCACCTGGCCCCCGCCAAAGCGCTCGCCAAGCGCCGCGAGGCCACGGTCGCGCGCGCGGAGAAGATCCGCGCACGCGCCAAGCTGCGCATCGGGATTCCGCGCGTCCTCAACCAGTACTCGCAGAACCCGTTCTTCTCGGCCTACTTCGAGGCGCTCGGGATTCCGGCGCGCAACCTCGTCTACTCCGACTTCACCTCCGAGGAGCTCTACAAAGAGGGTTCCAAGCGCGGCGCGATCGATCCGTGCTTCCCCTCCAAAGTGTGCATCTCGCACATGCACAACCTGCTCGAGGCCAAGCACCGCAAGAAGGCGCTCGATCTCATCGTGTTCCCGCAGGTCGACTCCATGGACACGTGGCTGAGCTCGAGCGTGGGTGCCCGTGCTTGCCCGACCGTCGTGGGCTCTGCCGATACGACGAAGGCGGCCTTCACCAAGGAAGAAGACATCTTCGTCAAGAACGGGATCCTCCACATCGTGCCGTTCCTGCACATGCGGGAGCCCAAGCTCTGCAAGCGCGAGATGCTGCGCTATTTCGGCGATGTCTTCGGCCTGTCCGAGCATGAAAACGCCGCGGCGGTGGATGCCGGCTATGCCGCCCTGTCCACGTTCTACGCCGAGATGCGGGCGGATGGGCGCCGCATCCTCAAGCAGCTCGAGGCCGAAGATCGCATCGGCATCGTGTTGCTCGCGCGCCCGTACCACAACGATCCGGGCATGAACCATGAGATCCCCGATGAGCTCCAAAAGCTCGGGTATCCCATCTTCACGATCCATTCGCTGCCCATCGACGAGGACATCGTCCGCCCGCTGTTCCAGGCCGACATCGACGCCGGCTTCATCAAGGATCCGTTCGACATCTTCGACGTCTGGAAGAACAGCTACTCCGAGAACACCAACCAGAAGGTGTGGGCCGCCAAGTTCACGGCGCGACACCCCAACTTGGTCGCGCTCGAGCTCTCGAGCTTCAAGTGCGGGCACGATGCGCCGGTCTACACGGTGATCGAGGAGATCGTGGAGACGTCGGGGACGCCGTACTTCTCGTTCAAGGACATCGACGAGAACAAACCCACCGGGTCCATCAAGATCCGCACCGAGACGATTGGGTACTTCCTCAAGCGGTATGCCGAGGACCTCAAGCGCGAGAAGCCGGCGCGTGAACGCGTGGCCGAGAAGATGCGGCAATACCAAGAAGAGCTCTTGGCCAAGCTCGAGGTCGCCGCGAAAAGCTCCGCCCAAGAGAGTGCTTCGCGACCCGACGTCCTGATCGACCGCGCAGGCCTGCGCCCATCGAAGACGGATCCCCACTATCAGGCGCTGCACGTCGGCAAAGAGGTCAACGCGGCCCAAGCCACCGTGCTCAACAAGACGGCGGGGGCTCATCGCGGCGCGGACATGCGGAAGTCGACGGTGCCGCAGCCTGGTGCTCCCGCCGCCGGGGCGCCTTCCGCCAAGCGCGAAGACGAGGGCTGAGCCGCGAAGGACGGTGGGTTTGTCCGGTCGACGTCCTGGAGCGTCGATCGGACTCCCAGGTCATGGGTAGCCACGCGCCCGCTTGACGCAACACGGGGTCTTTCGCGATCCTGCTGCTCTAGCGCGGTGGCTTATGAAGAAGAACCTAGCTTGTAGTTTGGTGTTGCTCCTGTGGGCGTGTTCGGACGACGGTTTGCCCGGGCCGAGTGCGGACGACAGCACGACCGAGCTCGATGATGCCGAGTCCGGTGACTCCGCCGATGAGGAGGATGCCGGTTCGGCGACGGGTTCGGGGACGAGTGGGACCTCCTGGGACGCGACAGGGACCACGTCCGACGCGACGAGTGAGGGCGGCAGCGAAGCCGACGTCACAGAGGCGGGTACCACCTCCGACTCCGACGTCGGGACCACCTCGGGCGAGGGTACGGGCCACGACGAGGGCAGCGACGAGGGCAGCACGAGCGCCGAGGAGAGCGGCGAGGGGACCGACACCGACGACCCCACGGAGGGTTACTGCCCCGGCGCCGATCCATGGCCGGAAGACGTGGTCACGTGCGACGACGACGACGACTGCGAAGAGGGTGCTGCTTGTGAGCCGGGCGGGCAGCCCCAGTGCGGTGCCTCGTGTGCCGAGAGCCCCTCGCCGTGCGCGACCGATGAAGCGTGCGAAGAGGGCGAAGAAGTCTGCGTCCCCTATGCGAGTCCGTGTGCTTGTGAGAGCGAGGGCGAGTGCGTCCCGCGCTGCCAGGCGGACAGTTGCGACGAAGGCGAAGTTTGCCGCGAAGATGGGCATTGCACGCTGCGGACCTGCACGGAGGGCTTTGCGTGCGAGGACGGCTCCGAGTGCGACGCGGAGAGCGAGGACGCCGACGCACGCGGTTGCGTGGCGGAATCCTGCGAGGACGGCTTTGCATGCGAGGATGGCTTCACGTGCAGCCCCGCGGCGGAGAACGCCGACGCGCACGGATGCAGCCCGATCTCCTGCGAGGACACCTGGGAGTGCGCAGAGGGGTACTTCTGCATGCCCGAGATCCCCGCGCTCGCGGACGCGCATGGCTGTCGTCGCCTCCATTGCAGCGAGCCCAACGCGCTCGCGTGCGAAGAGAACACCGAATGCACGGATGAGCCCGGTGCAGGATGCCAACCGATCGCTTGCGAGACGGCTGCAGACTGCGACTGCGGTTCCTGCGTGGAGGGGTCGTGCCAGTCGCGCCCAGGCGTGTGTGTCGCGCCACCCCCGCCCTGAGCGGCTCGAGCGGCTCGGCAAGGTCGCGTACGCTCGTTGAACGTTGTCAGCTTGCCCGTGGCGTGGCGCGAAGCTGACAGCGTACCGTGGGCGACGTTAGGCCCGAGTCGATGCGCGGACGTGGGGATCCTCTCCGCCGCCGCCACGTCGCGCTTCGTCGTGCCTCGGTTGGGCGGTGTACTTTCGTGTTCGTGTCTGAAAACGGTGCGCAGATGCTGTCGCGGCGAGTCGCCGATGCTTTGCTCGGACGCAAGGAGTCGTGGACCCGCCGGATGTTCGAGCTCGCAGGGCAGCTCCGGCGGGATGGCGGCGGTCCGGTGCACGACCTTTCGCTCGGCAATCCGAGCCTCGAGCCACCGTCCCAGTGGAAGCGGGCGGTCCACGAGGCGCTCGAGAGCCCGCAGCCTGGTCAACACCGCTACATGACCAATGCCGGCTTCCCGGAAGTACGGGCCAACCTCGCGGCACGCGAAAGCCGGCGCTACGGCGTGTCGTTCGCTGCCGACGACGTGTGCATGACCGTGGGGGCTGCGGGGGCGCTCAACGTGCTGTTCCGGGCCATGCTCGACGCGGGCGATCAGGTGGCCGTTCCAGCCCCGTACTTCTCGGAGTACGAGCACTATTGCGCGAACGTGGGGGCGGAGTTGCGTCCCGTGCCCACGACGGCGGAGTTCGAGCTCGATCTGGAAGCGCTCGAGGCCGCGCTGCAGGACGCGCGGGTCCGCATCCTCTTGCTCAACTCGCCCAACAATCCGACGGGCGCGGTGTACTCGGCGGCGAGCTTGCGCGCCCTCGCGGGTTTGCTCGAGCGGCTGAACGCCAGACGGTCCCGACCCATCGCCGTGCTCGAAGACTCACCCTACCGCGACTTGATGCACGACGGCAGCCAAGCCGCGAGCATGCTCTCGGTCTATGCCCACACGATCCTCGTGACGAGCCATAGCAAAGACCTCGGTCTTGCGGGCGAGCGCATCGGGTACCTCGCGATTTCGCCGGCGATGGAGGGGCGCGCCGTGCTTGCCCGCGCGGCAGCCCTCTGCAATCGGGTGCTCGGCTTCGTCAACGCACCCGCGTTGATGCAGCGCGCGTTGCCAGCGGTCCTGGACGATCCGCGGGCGCGCGTCGAGGTGGAGGTCTACGCGAAGCATTGTCGCGCCATGGCCGAAGGGTTGGTGGCCCTTGGCTTTCATCTCCCCACGCCGATGGCCGGTTTCTTCCTGTTCCCTCGCCTGCCGCCCGCGTGGCTCGAGGAGCCCGGTGCCGATGTGACGATGACCGACAAGCTGCTCGCGCATCGCACGATCGTGGTGCCCGGCACGGCGTTCGGTGCCCCTGGGCACCTTCGCTTGAGCATGGCGACCTCGGATGCCGCCGTCCAAGGGGCGCTCGAGGCCTTCGCGGCCGTCTGTAGCGCTCGCGCGAGCTCGTGATGCGCCCCGTGCCATCCGTGCTGGTCGGGCTGCGACCGCGGTTCTAGCGCGAGCCCATTTCGAACGGAACGCCGTGAGTTCCGTCGTGGTGGCGTTCGGGCGCGAGACCTTCGTGTGCGTCGGTCGCTCTTGCGCGCGAAAGGTCGAGCATTCGACGTTCCGATGAATCCTTCCTCCGCGTAGGCGCGCCGTCCCGCGGCCTCGCCCAAGAACACGATGTACAAAGGTAGGTGATGTACCTGACCGCAGAAGAGCTCGAGATCAAGGTTCTCGGACCGTGTCGCATCGAATCTCCGCTCGTGCACGTGTTGGGCCAGCAAGCACTCCAGGCGGCGGGAAAAGCCGAGCGCATCCTCGTGGACAATCGTCTCAGCGGCGTGGTCGAGTTCGGTGAGGACGTGCGCCGCTTGCCCGCGTTCGAGCTCGCGGGGCCGCGCGACAAGATCTATTTCGATCCGTCCAAGACGCGCGTGGGCATCGTGACCTGCGGGGGGATCTGCCCGGGCCTCAACAACGTGATCCGCGGGCTCGTCTATGAGCTCCACAACGGCTACGGCGTTCGTCACGTGTATGGTTTCCGGTACGGCTACGAGGGCTTCGTGCCCCAGTATCGCCATCAAGTCATCGATCTCACCCCCGACGTGGTGAGCGATATCCACCAGATGGGCGGAACCATCCTGGGCTCCTCACGCGGTCCGCAAGATCCCACGGACGTGGTGGATTGCCTGGATCGGATGAACATCAACGTGCTGTTCACGATCGGTGGCGATGGCACCCAGCGCGGCGCGATCAAGATCGTCGAAGAGATCGAGCGTCGCGGACTGCGGACGGTCGTGGTCGGGATCCCCAAGACCATCGACAACGACATTCCGTTCATCCAGCGGAGCTTCGGCTTCGAGACCGCCTACACGGAGGCCGGGCGCGTGATCCGGGCCGCCAAAGCCGAATCTCGCAGCAGTCACAACGGCGTTGCGCTCGTTCGCCTGATGGGGCGCCACTCGGGGTTCATCGCGTGCCACGCTGCGCTCGCCCAGACCGACGCGGATTTCGTCTTGATCCCCGAGGTGTCCTTCGCCCTGCAAGGAGAGAACGGTTTCTTCGAGCACCTGCGTCGTCGGCTGGTCCGAAAGGGGGGCGCGGTGGTGGTCGTGGCGGAGGGGGCAGGACAGGAGCACATCGCCGCGGCCTCGCAGACGCGCGATGCCTCCGGCAACGTCAAACTCAAGGACATCGGTGTCTTCCTGAGCGAAGCGATCCGGGCCCACTTCGCGGCGCTCGGGATGCCGTTCGAGCTCAAGTACATCGATCCGAGCTACGCGATCCGCAGCGTCCCGGCGAACTCATCCGACAGCGTCTATTCCTGGCACCTCGCGCGCAATGCCGTGCACTGCGCGATGTGCGGCAACACGGAGGTCGTGATCGGCTACTGGAAGGGCCACTTCGTCTACATCCCCATGCGCCTGGCGACGTCCGGGCGGCAGCAGGTCGATCCCCGCAGCTCGCTTTGGTTCAGCGTCATCGAGGCCACGGGTCAGCCCCCCAATATGGTCTGAGGGTCGGGCGGTTTCGTGATATCCACGGCCGCGTGCCAGAGCGCACCTTTACAGCCGCCGATGCCGATTGCCGCGTGTACACGTTCAAGGAGGGGGTGCTCGCGGCCGTGGCTCACGACTTGATGCTTCGCGTGGAGCGGTTCTCGGTCGTCGTCGATGAGGAGCGCGGCTGTGTGAACGCGTCGTTGGACGCGGCGTCGCTCCGTGTCGTCACGGCGATGAAACATGGCCGCGAGGCGCCCGAGCTGCTCGCGTCGCACAACTTCGAGAAGATCGAGGAAAACCTCCGGAACGACGTGCTCGAGGTGCGGCGCTTTCCGAAGGTGGAGTTTCGCTCGTCCGCGCTCACGCCCGAAGGTGAGGGCTACCGCGTGGAGGGCGAGCTGCAGCTCCATGGTCGCACGCGGTCGCTGCGGTGTATGGCGCTGCGAGAGGGCGACGTTTGGCGTGCGGAGGTCGAGCTCCACCAACCGGACTTTGGCATCCGGCCGTTCACCGCCATGCTTGGCGCTCTTCGCGTCAAACCGCTGGTTACGATTGTCATCTCGGTGCCCGTGTAGCGCGGAGATCTCCGTGGATCGATGCCCCGTTTGGGGGCCGCTGTCACAGCGACGCAGCGCATGCGACACGGCTGCGTGACCTCGGGCTTTCGGCCTTCTTCGGGAATCTCCGCTGATCGCCGAGCCACGGGTGGAGAAAACGCTGTTGTCGCAGATGGCCGCCCTGTCACGACCCTCGGGCTCGCGCGTCACTCCGACGTCGAGAAGCCTCACAAGCTTTGCCTGGGTGGCATGATCCTGCCACATCCAGAGACGACGCTCGTCATGACTCGATCCGAGGATGACAACCATGAGCGGTTACGAGATCCGCACGCTGACCCCCGCCGACTTTCCTGCGCTGATGCACCTCGAGCAAGAGGTCTTTGGTGAAGACGAGCACGGCACGCTAGGGCCCTACTACGTGCGGCTTTGCTGTGACTTTTTCAGCGACAGTTGTTTCATCGCCCTCGCGGACGGCAAGCCGGCTGGGTACTTGCTGAGCTTCGTGCGCGGTCGCGAGGCGTACTGCACGACGCTCGCCATCGTAGAGGCCTATCAAGGTAGCCGCGTGGCACCGCTGCTCATTCGAGCGTTCGTCGGTGCCATCGTGGATCGCGTGGACTCCTGCTGGTTCACGGTCACCGAGGACAACGCGGCCGCGCGAGCGCTCCATGCGACGCTCGGCGCCGTCGAGGTGGGGATCCGCGAGGACTTCTATGGCGCGGGGGATCGCCGCATCGTGTCACGGATCGACGCGGAGCGGTTCGAGCGGTTGCGCCATCGCTATGAGCGCCTTGGTCTGCTGCGCCGGCGTCCCGAGGCCGTCGCCGACCCGAGTCACCCGCAGGCGGCGTTGCTATGAGTTTCGCGGAGCAGGTGCACTCGGCCGCGGCGCACTCGTGGATCCTCCCGCGCCTCGCGGAGGGTCCCCGCGCGCTGCGACGCACGGGGCGTCGGGTGACGCAGTCGAGCATGCTGCTCTTCGAGCTGATGCGGCACTGTCGTCGGCTCTACCCCGAGGGCCCTGGCCTGCGGGACTCGGAGGGCAGGGTCGGGCGCCTCTCGTGGGTCGCGGAAAATCTGTGTGCGCTCCACGGCGTACGCGTCCAGGTGGAGGGGACGCCACCTTCCGGTGGACCTTACGTACTCGTCGCCAACCACGTGAGCTATATGGACCCGCTGGCGATCTGCTCCGTCGTCTCGTGCTCCGCGGTGGCCAAGCAAGAGGTCGGTGACTGGCCCCTCATCGGCGAGTCGCTCCGGACGCTCGGCGTCATGATGGTCTCGCGCGAAGATCCGCACAGCGGCGCTCGCGTGCTCCGTCAAGCTCTACGCACGTTGGAGGCGGGCACGGGGGTCCTCGTATTTCCAGAGGGGACGACGAGCGCCGGGGACGACGTCTTGCCGCTCCGCCGCGGGATTTTCGGCGCCGCTCGGATCGCGGGGGTTCCCGTCGTGCCTGTCGCCATCCGCTACGACGTGCCCGAGATGGCCTGGATCGGCGCACAGCTGTTCGTTCCGCACTATGTCCGCACCACCGCGCGCAGGGCTGCGCTCGCCGAGCTCCGGTTCGGGGCGCCCGTCGATCCGGGTGCCTACGCGACCCCGCAGGCGTTGGCGCACCACGTGCGAGGGGAGCTGCGGCGTTTGCTAGGCTCCTCGCTTACGTGAAGCGCTCCCGCGACGCCGCCGAGACCGACCTCCTCCCCGAGCTCCGCGAGCTCGAGGGGCTCATCGACAAGCTCGGTGCGGTCGCCCGCGTCGAGGTCATCGAACAGGTCGCGTGCCAGGGCGAGGGGGGCCATCGCTACCCCATCTACGCGCTCGCCATGGGCTCCACCGAACCTGCGGCGCCCACGTTTGCCATGGTGGGTGGCGTCCACGGACTCGAGCGCATCGGAACGCAGGTGGTGCTGGCCTATCTCACGGTCCTCACGGCGCTGCTCGAATGGGACCAGCTGTTCCTCGACTCGCTGCAGCGCATGCGGCTGGTCTTCCTCCCGCTCGTCAATCCGGCAGGGATGGCCATGCGTCGACGGTCCAACCCGCGCGGCGTGGATCTCATGCGGAACGCCCCACCGCACCCCCAAAGCGCGGGTACGTGGCTCATCGGCGGCCAATCCTGGTCGCCCCGTTTGCCCTGGTTCCGCGGGCGTGAGCACGGCGAGATGGAGCCCGAGTCGCAGGCTCTTTGCAGCTATGTCCGCCGCGAGGTGCTGACGGCTCGCAGTGCGATCCTCGTCGACGTCCACTCCGGGTTCGGTGCGGTCGATCGCCTATGGTTTCCGTACGCCCGGACGCGGCGGCCGTTCGCGCGCCTCGCCGAGGTCTATCGCGTCACTCAGATGCTGGATCGGACGCTGCCCAATCACGTCTATCGCATCGAACCGCAAGCGCACTCGTACACCATCGAAGGGGATCTCTGGGATCACATGGTGGAGGAGGGGGCCCATGACCATCCAGGCCACGTGTTCCTGCCGTGGACGCTGGAGATGGGCTCTTGGCTCTGGCTCAAGAAGAATCCCCGGCAGATCTTCGATGCCCTCGGGGGGTTCAATCCCCTGACGCCTCATCGACTGCGGAGGATCCTTCGCAGGCACATTTCGCTGTTCGACCTGCTCCGCCGCGCCGCCGCCGGACCCGATGCGTGGACGGCCGCGACCCCACATCAGCGCGAGGTATGGGAGACCGAGGCGTTCGCCCGCTGGTATGCCCAGTAGAGAGCTCGAGGACGCGAGGTTGCGCGGGCTCGGGTTTCAGACGGTCGTGGGCGCGCAGAACCGCTCTACCGCCAACATGGCCGCGCCCACGACCCCGGCTTCGTTCCGCATCTCCGCGGGGACCACTTTGGTGGGGACGGTGAGCCGCGGGAGGAACTTGTCGTGTTTGCGGCTGACGCCGCCGCCCACGATGATGAGCTCGGGCCAGAAATAGCGGTGGAGGAGGTCGAGGTAGTCGTCGACGCGCTTGGCCCAGCGTCTCCAGCTCAGCTCGTCGCGCTCGCGCGCAGCATCCGAGGCGAGGCGCTCGGCGTCTTTGCCATCGAGCTCGAGGTGGCCGAGCTCCGTGTTGGGGACGAGTTTTCCGTCCACGAACACGGCGGTGCCGATCCCGGTGCCGAGGGTGACCACAATGACGACTCCGGAGACGCCTTTGCCGGCGCCGAATCGCATCTCCGCGATGCCTGCGGCGTCGGCATCATTGGCGACGGCGAACCTGCAGCTCGTGCGCTCCTCGAACAGAGTCTGCGCATTGGTGCCGATCCATGAGCGGTCGATGTTGGCCGCTGTCATCGCCACGCCCCCCAAGACGACCGCAGGCAAGCCGCAGCCCGCAATGCCGGTCCACTGGAAATGACGCGTCAGCTCCGCGATCGTCCCCGCGACGTCACTTGGGGTTGCGCCCTCGGGGGTTGGCAAGCGAAGCCGATCCGTCGCGAGAACGCCGGTCGCCGTGTCGACGAGCGCTCCCTTGATGCCGCTTCCGCCGACGTCGATCCCGAGGACTTGCATGCCCGAGATCTATCACGCCAGGCGCGCGGAAGGGCGCTCGGCCGCGGTCATGGCGAAGATTTCTGTGGCGTTTCCGGCATCGAAGGAGAGATCGAGTTCCCCGCTCGGGAGGCGTTCTCGGCTGATGAATTCCCAGAACGACCCTGGCACTTCGCGTTCGATGCGACGGCCATCTTCCATGCGGAACAATCGGCGAACCGGTGTGGCCTGGAACGCGCTCTGGCGCACGCGCCCTGAACGGGAGATCGCGATTTCGGACTTGACGGGGCGACCGAGAGTCTTCTGCGTTTCGCAGACCGAAGCGACATCGAGCACGCGGTCGGTCGCGTGGTTGAAAGCTTGCCCTTCGGTGGAGATCCAGGCCATCTCGTCGCTTTCGCGTAGCACGGCCTCGTAGTCTGCGAGGGCAGGATCGGCGTGCTGGCGCCCGAATGCGGTGACCAAGTTCGGAAGCAGCTCGATCGCCTCCGCGACCGGCAGCGAGCCCAGTGCGGCCAAGCGCGCGAGCGTTCGGCTCGCGCTTCCCCACAAAGGATCCACCGAGCTCGAGAGGATCCGAGACACGCTCGCGCGGAAGGCCGGCGAGAAGCGTTCCGGGTGGAGCTCCGACACGAAGTATTGCGGCAACGACTCCGGGTGGTTGCGGTGCGCATACGCGTAGCCAGTCATGCGCAGGGCAGGCAGCGGGTAGCGGCCGACGACCTCATAGCCGAGCGGCTCCAGGATGCGGACGATCGCCGACACACCTTGCGGGAGCGCACCGCTCGGGGCCGCAACCGTGCGCACGCCGCCGTGGTCGAACACGAGGGGTTGACCTGCTTCCGCACACTCGTGCGCATAGGCGCGGCCCCACGGGACGCGGTCCATCACGTCCGAGAACAGCAGCATCGCGAGCGCGAGGGCGACGTGTTCCCGTGACACGGTCTTCCCGGGCAGCACCGGAAGGATGGAGGGGGGCGAGACGAGCGCTTGAAGCTGCTCGGTCCGGACATCTCCCAGGAGGGGGCGGAGCAGCTGGGAGATGGGGTCCCACGGGAGGAGAACGTGCATGGGCTTTACGCGTTATGTTGACCGCGATTCCGCTGAACTCAACCTCTCCGTTGCGGGGAGGGACGCCTGGCCCCGAAGTGCCAGCAAACGGGCTACCAGGGCCTGTGGAGCGAAGGGTTTGGACAAGAACTGGAGCTCGCCCGCATGAATTGCGCGTCGTAGCAGCTCCTCTTTGACGTAACCGGAGCAAACCAAAATGTGCCCGGTTGGCCAACGCTCGCGGAAGGCTTGGATGAGCGAGCGCGTCTCACCTCCGGGCATGAGCCCGTCCGTGCAGAGGATGTCGATCGCCTCGTCGTAGTCTCGGACGACCCCCAAGCTCGAAGGAATGTCTTGGGCCTCGAGCACCGTGAACCCGGCCTTGCGCAGGGCTTTGGCGAGGCCCGCCCGCACGAGGGGTTCGTCTTCGGCGAGGAGCACGGTCCCCTCTCCAGGGCCTGCGTGGGCCGAAATGGGGGGAGGGGAGACACCTCGCTCCGCATGCGCCGGCAAGAGCACATGAAAGGTCGTCCCCTTGCGGGGATGGCTCTCGACGGTGATGAACCCGTGATTCTGCCGAACGATCGCATACGCCGTCGACAGGCCGAGCCCAGTTCCCTCCTTACCCTTGGTCGTGAAGAACGGTTCGAACGCGTGGTCGAGCGTTGCGCTATCCATGCCGACGCCATTGTCGCGTACCCACAAGTCCACCCAATCGGACTCGCGTGCAGCCTCTGGGATCTCGGGTGGCAGATGATCCGGGCGTAGTTGCCGAGTCCCTAGGGTCAACGTGCCTCCGCCGGGCATGGCGTCGCGGGCATTGAGGCTGAGATTGAGGACCACCTGATCGAGTTGCGCCGGATCGGCCTTCACGGTGGTGGTGGTCTCGAGATCCAGGCGAAGCGTGATGTCTTCCGGCAGCAAGCGGCGGATCGACGTCGCCAACTCGTCCACGAACTTTTGCGGGTCGACGGCCACCGGGGAGGCGGTCTCGCGGCGGCCGAACGTGAGCAGCCGATGGGTGAGCTCCCGTCCTTGCGCGGCGGCGCGATGGATCGCCTGGAGGCCTTCGTGGATCGTCGGGCTCTGTTCTTCTTCGGCCAAGAGCGAGGTCCACGACAGGATCACCTGGAGCGTGTTGTTGAAGTCGTGTCCCACGCCGGCCGCGAGCTGGCCCACGGCCTCGAGCTTTTGCGCCCGGAACAAGGCCTGCTCGGTGTCGGCGAGCGTGGCCTGGGTCCGCAGCTGCTTGTCCTCCTCTTCGCGCAGGCGCGCCCGCGTGTTTGCGGCGTCTTGCTCGAGCCCCTGCTCGCGCCCGGTGGCCCACGCCACGAGACCCGAGCTCAGCAGGGCCGTCACGACGAGGACCAAACACGTCGCGAGCAGCGGCGCTGGGTCGCTCGCGTGGACGAGGCGGCCGATCGCGAACAGCTCGACGCACGTCGCGACGAGCGTCAGGATGAGGGTGTGTACGCCGAGGAACAGGTACCCCGCAAAGGCGAGGAAGCTCGCGCAAAGTGCCATCGGGGGCACGGGGCCGAACCTGACGAGCAGAGCGCCGAGGAGCGCGATCAGCAGTACGAGCAGCAGGTGGGCGCGCGTGTTGTAGCCGAGCGCTTTGGCCTGATGGAGCACGACGACGGTCGCGTACCCGGCAAACACGGCGCCGATGTCGGGCTCGACGAGCTGCTCCGGACCACGACGAAACGCAAACAGCAGGACGCACAAACCCAGCGCTCCGCCGATCGTCGACCACCGCAAGACTGTGTCTAGGACCTCGGACCGAAAGCCCAAGGAGCCGTCGTCCGATTCCACTTGCCCCATTCTAACGTATCGAAGGCCCGAATACGCGCCACGCGGGGGTCTCGCAGAGACACATTTCGTTGCGCTGACGAACGGCGGAGGCCCATTCCTGGCGCATCGTCCGTTTCGAGCCGCACCTGATGGGTTGCGGGGTGCGCGGGTCAGGGGCCCGCGCATCTACTGGCTCCGAAACGAGCGTCGCCTCTACGCGATCGAGATGTCGTCGCAGAGGTAGACGTCTTGGATGAGTTGCAGCAGCTTGACGCCCTCGGCCATCGGGCGCTGGAACGCCTTGCGCCCGGAGATGAGCCCACAGCCGCCAGCGCGCTTGTTGATGACCGCGGTCACGGCGGCTTCGGCGAAGTCGTTCGAACCCGAGGCGCCACCGCTATTGATGAGGCCAATACGGCCCATGTACCCATTGGCCACTTGGTAGCGGCAGAGGTCGATCGGGTGATCGGTGGTGAGCTGGCTGTAGATGCGCTCGTCGAGCTTGCCGTAGGACGAATCGCCGGTGTTGAGCGCCTTGAAACCACCATTGTTGGTGGGGAGCTTCTGCTTGATGAGGTCCGCGCCCATCGTGACGCCGAGGTGGTTCGCCTGGCCCGTGAGGTCCGCCGAGGTGTGGTAATCCACGCCGCCGCGCTTGAAGCCATTGCTCCGCAGGTAGCACCACAGGATCGTGGCCATGCCGAGCTCGTGCGCCTGTTGGAACATCGCGGCGACTTCTTCGATCTCGCGGCTGGCGTCGTCCGAGCCGAAGTAGACGGTGGCACCCACGGCGACTGCGCCCATGTCGTGGGCTTGCTTGACCGTGCCGAACAAGCGTTGCTCGAACTTGTTGGGGAACGTGAGCAGCTCGTTGTGATTGAACTTCACGACGAACGGGATCTTGTGCGCGTACTTGCGCGCGACCGAGCCGAGTACCCCGAACGTGCTCGCAACGGCATTGCAGCCGCCTTCGATCGCGAGCTTGACGATGTTCTCGGAGTCGAAGTACGCGGGGTTCTTGGCGAAGGAGGCTCCCGCCGAGTGCTCGATCCCCTGGTCGACGGGGAGGATCGAGAGATAGCCGGTGTTGCCGAGCCGCCCGTGCTCGAACAAGCTCTGCAGGCTGCGAAGCACGCGCGGCGAACGGTCGGAACCCTGGAAGCTGTCGTCGACGTAGCTGGGCGACGGCAGGTTCAGAGTCTCCTTACGGATCCCCGTGCATTGGTGCTCGAGCAGGGACCCGGCTTGGTCGCCAAGGAGAGTCTGGATCTTTGCGAAGTCCGTCATTGGAGTACCTCTTTTGCGGCGCAGGGTACATCGCACGTGCCGGTCTTGTCGCGCGCTTTGGTGGGCGCGGTAACACGGCGCCGCGGGGGTGAACCGCGGGCCGCGCGAGCGCAAGGACGAGTGCCCCGACCGATGAATCCTGACCTTGTATGACGCCGTTCCCGTCCACCATCCCGGCTAGGAGGAGCCTTCGGGCCAACCCGAGCCGATCGCGTAGTCGAGCTTGGCTTCGGCGACGCGCAAGTCGATGCGTGCGTTGATGTCTTGGAGCTGCGCGTTGAACAGGTCTTGGAGGACCACGATGACGTCGGTCGCCGTGGTCCGACCCACCTTGAACTGGGCCGAGACCGCTCGATAGGCGGCTTCGTTGGCCTCGCGTGCGATCCGGGTGTAGCCAATCGCAGCGATGGCGTTCTTTCGTTCGGCGTAGGCGCTCGCCACCTCGAGGTGAATGCCCCGCTGCAAGGCGTGATATTGAGCGTCGAGGTTGCGCGACTGGGCCTTGAGCTCCTTATTGCGCATGCGCGTCGCGAGCGGTTGATTGATCGTCCACGCCAGGCGGGCGCCCGCAGACCAGGTCGCGTTCCACTCGTCGGTGGGCGGGAAGAACCGCGGGTTGGGGTTGGCGTACGTCACGTCCGCGAACCCCTCCAAGCGCGGAGCATATCCCGCGCGTTCGGAGCGGATCCCGGCGTCCAAGGCCTCGACGGTCGTCGCGAGCGAGGCGAGCTCGGGACGGTTCTGCAGCGCTTGGGCGACCAGCGCCTCGAGCTCGGGGAGCTCGCGGGGGGTCGGCGCGGCCGAAAGCAGGTCCTCGCCCACCCGATACTCGCGCACGGGTTCGTCCATGATCACGGCGAGGCTCTCGCGCGTGACTCGTTCGAACGCTTCACCTTCGCTGAGCAAGCGGCTGGCCTGCGCGACGAGGGCCTCGATCCGCAGGCGATCGGCCTCCGTCACCACGCCCACCCGATACCCGACCTCGGCGTCGCGGAGGCGCGCTTCGCTGGTCCGAAGGGCATCCTTGGCGATCGCGACCTGCGTGACGGCGCGGAGCCAGTTGTAGTAGACGACCCGCGCGTCGATGGCGACCTTGCGGATCTCGGCTTCCTTGCTCAACCGCGCGGCGTCCTCGTTCTTGTTGGCGGCTTTGAGCCCGCTGAAAATGCGCAGGACGTAGTCCGAGACCGGGACGGAAAGCGAGGCTTGCGTCGAGAACTGGTTGAGCACCTGAGGGATCTCGAACGACGCGGCACCCACAGGAGCGCCGCCGGCATCGAGGACGCAGACCCCCGGACCGCCCCCGGGGCACGCCCCGGTGGTGAGGAGACCGGGGTTGGTGGCGCCGACGAGCGCGCCCGAGCCGAACTGGACGTTCACGTCGGAGAGGCGCGTGTAGCTTGCCGAAGCGCCGAACCGCGGCAGGTACGACACGATCGTCTGGTCGACCTGGGCGGCCGCGATCTCGACGGCGGCGTCCGAGGCTTGGACGCGGGGAGCGACCTCGACGGCCCGCTTGGCGACGGCACTCGAGGTGAGGCCTTGGGGATCGGGACGGAGCGCCTCGCCCAGCGAGTCGCGCGGAGCTTCGAGGGCGGGGATGCCGGTCGAGGCCGTTGGGTCCGACGGGGCCGTTGCCGGGGTCTGCGACGAGGGGTCGTCGGGAGCCGGGGGTGGCGGAGTTTCGACCGGTGCAGCCGCGAGGACGATCAGGAAGAGCAGCGATTGCGGGATCACGGGTTCTCTCTTTTGGTTTCGTTCGACGGCGGATCGTCGGAGTGCGACTGCGGATGGGTGGTGTGTACGGGCTCTGAGCGGCTGACGAGGCGATCGATGGCAGTGAAGGGCCATCGCAGTCCTCGGCCGATCCACTTCAGGGCCCTCGCATTCGCGAGGTCGTCGAGCCAGGAGAAGATGACCGGCGTCGCGATGAGGGTGAGGAGCAGCGAGAGCGTCTGCCCACCCGCGATCACGGAGCCCATCGCGCGGTTGGTACCCGAGCCAGCGCCGCTCGAGACGAGCAGTGGGATCATGCCCGCGACGAACGCGATGGTGGTCATCAAGATCGGTCGGAGCCGTGCCCGATTGCCGACCATCACGGCGTCTGCACGAGAGAGACCCCGACGCCGGAGCTCACGCATGTGGTCGATCTGCAGGATCGCGTTCTTCTTGACCACGCCGAACAACACGAGGATGCCGAGCATGGAGTAGATGTTGAGCGACTGGCCGAGCGCCCAGACCGAGAAGATGGCGAACGGCAGGGTCAGCGGCAGCGATGCGAGGATCGTCACCGGGTGCACCCAGCTCTCGAACTGAGCGGCGAGCACGAGGTACATGAACACGAACGAGAGCGTCACCGCGACCATGAAGCTGTCGAGGGCGCGCCCGAGTTCGCGGGAACGGCCATAGAGCTGGCCGCTGTAGCCGGGCTCCATGTTCAGGTCTTTGCGGATCTGCTCGAGCCCATTGATGATGTCCTGCTCGGAGGCAGTGGGGGTCGTGTTGATGAAGATCGTGCTCTGGCGCTGGCGACCGAAGTGCGAGATCGCGGCGGGACCCGTGGTCTCCTCGATCGTCGCGACGTCGGACAGGCGCACGGCCCCGCCCCTTGCGGTGGGGATCGTGATTTGAGCGATCTGTTCGGGACGTCCGCGAGCTCCCGATTGGGCGCGGAGCAGCACGTCGTAGCGCTCGCCCGCCTCGCTGTAGTCCGTGACTTCCATGCCGCCCACCATGAGGCGCAAGGTGTTGGCGACGTCCACGATCGTGACGCCGAGGTCCGCCGCACGGCGGCGATCGACGCTCACCACATAGGCGGGGCGTCCGGTGATGAGCGAGGTGCTGGCCTCGCTGACGCCAGGGATCTCGCGCGCGAGCGGGAGCATCTGCTGGGTGTACTTGTCGAGCAGCTGGATATCGGGTCCTGCGATGATGTACTGGACGGGTGCGGACTGCTGCCCGCCGCCACCGAACGCCTCGATCGTCGTGACCAGGACCGTGACGTCCTTGGGGGTGACGGGAGGCAGCACGTCATTGCGGATCTGGCCGATGACGTCGGCCTGTGAGAGCTCGCGCTTGTTCGCGGGGACGAGCCGCACATAGAGCGAAGCCTGGTTGGGCCCGCGGCCGCTCAGGTCGCCCGCGGGCGCGCCTGCGGTGAGCACGGTGGTGTCCACCTCGGGGAGCGTGCGCACGGCACGAGCCATCCGCTCCGAGAGCAGCTGCGTTTGAGCGAGCGAGGTGCCTTCCGGGGCCCGGATCACGATCTCGAGGCGAGACTCGTCTTCCGTGGGCAGGAAGTTCTTGGGCACCATGGCGACCAGCGGGCCCATGGTCGCGAGCGCTCCGACGAGCAGCAGACCGATCACCCAGCGCCAGCGCATGGACCACGCGAGCATGGCGAGATACATGTGCTCGAGCGCGCGGTAGATCCGCCCACCTTCGAGGTGCTCTTCCGTCACCTGTCCGGGGACGTCGCTGATCGTCCGCTCGCCGCGGAGCCACGCGCGGTACTGGAGGCGCTCCTCCTTGCGCGACTCGGGCGGCGGATCGAAGTGTTGCGACAGATCGACGGAGGTGTCGTCGTGGACGCTGTCCTCCGCGGGGGTGGGGCCCGTTCCGCGGCGCCGTTGCTCGGCGAACGGATCGCTCAGCCACCGGGCGCACAGCATGGGCGTGAGGGTGAACGAGACGAGCAGCGACACGAGGATCGCGAACGACATCGTGAAGCCGAAGCTCGACATGAACCGGCCGATGATGCCGGTCATGAAACCGATGGGGAGGAACACCGCGACGAGCGAGAGCGACGTCGCCAGCACCGCGAGGCCGATCTCCTTGGTGGCGTACACGGCCGCTGCGCGCGGTGGGTAGCCCTTCTCCTCGATGAACCGCCCGATGTTCTCGAGCACGACGATTGCGTCGTCGATCACGATCCCGACCGAGAGCGTGAGCGCGAGCAGAGTGATCATGTTCAGGGTGAGGCCGAGCGCGGCGATCAAGGCGAACGTCGCGATGATCGAGGTCGGGATCGCCAAGGCTGCGATGACGGTCGAACGGCCGTTGCGCAGGAACACGAGCACCACGAGCGAGGCCAGGAAACCACCCAGGATCAGGTGTTCTTGGACCGCGTGGATCGAGTTGGAGATGTATTCGCTCTCGTCGCGGACGATCTCCAGGCGATAGCTCGGAGGGAGATCCGGCTCGATCTCGGCGATGCGCTCTCGCAGGGCCTCGACGACGGCGACCGTGTTCGCGCCCGATTGCTTGCGGATCGCGAGGATGACGACCTCTTCGCCGTTGATCGTGGCGATGGACTCGGGTTCGGCGCCCGTGTCCTCGACACGTGCGACGTCCGAGAGACGGATCACCTGGCCGTTGCGGACTGCGACGGGGAGCAGCGAGAAATCTGCGGGATCGTCGACGCGACCCGCGACGCGCAGCTGGAGCATCCGCTCGCCCTGCTGGACGTCGCCACCGGGGATCTCGACGTTTTCGCTGGCGAGGGCGCGCTGGAGGTCACGCGCCGTCAAACCGAGCGCGCTCAGACGCTCCGGATCGACGATCACCTGGATCTCGCGTGCGCGTCCACCGTTGATCGCGATGCCACCGACGCCCGAGAGCGATTCGATGCGCCGTCGGACGACGCGGTCGGCGAAGTCGGTGACCTCGAGCGCGCTGCGATTGCTGCGAACCGCGACGAACATGATGGGCGCGGCGTCCGGATCGATCTTCTCGATGCGCGGCTGCTGCACGCCATCGGGCAGCGACGAGATGATGCGAGCGACGCGGTCGCGCACATCCTCGGCGGCTTCGCTCGTGTCCTTCTCGAGGTCGAAGCGCGCGAACACGACGCTGAAACCCTCGTACGACTGCGAGGTCAGCTCATCGAGACCCGAGATCGAGTTGAGCTCTTCTTCGACGGGCTCGGTGACCTCGGTCTCGATCTGCTCGGCCGAGGCTCCGGGGAGCACCGTGGTGACCACGATGGCCGGGAAGTCGATGTTCGGGAAGCGGTCGACTCCGAGACCGCGGATACTCGCGAGACCGAAGACGACGAGAACCAACATGAGCACCCAGGTGAACACTGGGCGCCGTACGCAAACTTCCGCGAGCCACTGCATGGTCTAGGCTCCTCCCTCGATCGGCTTGACGGGTTGGCCGTCGGTGAGCAGGTCGAGCTTCTCGACCGCGATGGTGGCTCCGGACGACAGGCCGTCCGCGATGATGGTGTTGCCGTCGATCTGCTCGGCGACCGACACCACGCGTTCGCGCACGACGCCGTCCTCGATCACGAACACGCGCGAAACGCCCGCGACGGTGCGGACGGCCGCGTCCGGGACGACCGCGACGGTCTCTTCGCGACCCGTGTCGAGCCGCGCGGTGGCGAACAGTCCCGGGCGCAGGCGACCGTCGGGGTTGGGGACGAGGGCCTCGACGGTGAGTGAACGGGTGTCCCGTGTGAGGGCGGCGCTGACGTAGCGGACGGTGGCTTGGAATGTCTCGCCGGGGAGTGCATCGATGCGCAAGGACACCGATTGGCCCGGCTGAACGGCGCGCAGGTGCTGCTGAGGCACGGCGAGCTCGATGCGGAGCGGATCGACACGGACGAGCGTGAGCAACGGGGACTGGGGCGCGACGAACTCTCCGACCGAGACATTGCGGCGCGCGATTTCACCGGCGAACGGTGCCCGCACCGTGGCCTCCGACACCGAGGTCTTGGCCTGATCGATGGCCACGCGCGCCGATTCCAGTGCCGACACGGCGCCCTGCGCTTGATTGATCGCGTTCTGGTAGCGATTTTCGGTCGCGACCGCGCGCGCTCGCGAGGCGTCGAGCTCCTGCTGCGTCAGGGCCCCTGCCGCAGCGAGCTCCTTGGCGCGCGCGAGATCTTGCTGCGCGAGTTCCATATCGGAATGAGCGGCTTGCACCTCCGGGAGCTCGGCGGGTTTGGGAGGTGCGGAGTTCTTTTCCATGCCCAGACGCGCGCGGGCCTGCTCGAGCTGGGCCCGAGCGGCGCGCGCTTGCAGCCGGTAGTCCACGTCACGGAGCTTGACGAGCGGCGCGCCCTTCTCGACCTTCGAGCCGCGCTCGACGAGAACCTCGAGGACGCGCCCCGAGACCACGCTCGTGACGTCGGACTCGAGGTCGGCGACGAGGGTGCCGTCCAACGTGAGAGTGACGGCTCTCGTCTGCTTTTGGGACGTGGCCACGCGCAGTTCGATGGGCGCCTTCTTCGTGGCCTCCGTGGAGGGGGTGTGTTCCTTGGCCGCCGTGTCGCCGCACGCCGGGGCGGCAAGAACAGCGAGCATGGCGAGCGTTCGCCAAGAGGCGTGGATTCGGGGACGTCTCATAGTTCACCAGGGATGCGTTGCACTTCTCACGTTGAAGGGGCGGGCCTGCGCAGCAGGGCCATGATGGTCTCGATGCGTGGCAGGGGGACGGGGAACGGGGTCCACCGAATGGCCATGCCGCGAAACAGGTAGAGCAGCAAACGGGTCAGGTCGAGCGCGCTGAAGCGTTCGTCCACGTCCCCATCGGCTTGGGCCTCCTCGATCCAGCCCTGGACGACCGTCGTGACGCGCTCGAGGTGGGTGTCGAGGCGCGCTTGGACGGCGGCCGAGAGCACTTGGCCTTGGACGATCGCTTGCATCACCACGCGCTGGGCGTCTACCTCGGATTCGAGTGCGTTCAAGCGCGCGGTGCATACCTGTTCCAAGCGCTCGACGGCGCGCCGGGTTTGCAATTGGAACGAGGCCTCGACGCGCTCGATCATTTCCTCGACGAGCGCCTCGAACACCGCCTCTTTGCTTTCGAAATAGTGGTAGAGGAGCCCGTGACTGAGTTGCGCGGTCTCCGCGATGTCTTTGACTTTCGCGTGAGCGACGCCCTTTCGGGCGAAGACCCGCGTGGCGGCTTCCAAGATGGAAGACCGCCGACATGCGCGTATCTCCTCGTTATCCTTTGCAGATCTTGGCATGATGCCGCTTGCTGGGTCCGTTTGATTGAACCGTCGGTCAATCTATGACGTGAGCGAGAACGCGTGTCAAGGCGCGACGTGGAATCCTCGCGGAGCCCCCGCGGGTAGGAGCGGATGCCACTAAGGACCGAGCTGGGCCTAGGGATGTTTCAGAGGTTCCGCGATCGACTCGTGTATTTGCTCGTGGCCCACGATCCACGCTATGGACGGAGGTGGCTGGCGGAGCGATGGACGAGCTGCGGGTGGTGCTCGAGCGAATCGCAGCGGGGGCGCCTCTCTCCGAGGTTCTCGATGGGATCATCCAGCTACTCGCGACCCCACACTCCGGGATGATCTGCTCGATCCTCCTCTACTCGGAGGAGAACGGGACCCTCCTGCATGGTGCGGCCTTGGGCTTGCCGCAAGTCTACGTGGACGCGATCCACGGCAGCCCCATCGGACCTCGCGCGGGCTCATGTGGCACAGCGGCATTTCGTCGCGAGAAGGTCGTCGTCGAAGACATCGAAAGCCACCCTTATTGGGAGGAATATCGCCATCTCGCGTTGCCGCACGGCCTACGCGCGTGTTGGTCCACGCCCGTGATCGGTTCCAACGGAGACCTCCTGGGGACGTTCGCGCTCTACTATCGCGAACGTCGCGGACCCACGCCCGATGAGATCGCGTGGGTCGACACGGCTCAAAAGCTCGCGGCGATCGCCTTGGTCCGCGTGCGGTCCGAGCAAGCGCTACGGAAGAGCGAGGCCCGAGCGCAAGAGCTGGCGCGGCTCTACGCGGTGTCGAGTGGCATCCGCGATGCCCTCGTTCACCTTCGGCAACCCGCGGCACTTTACGCGGCGGCGTGCCGCGTCATCGTAGAGCAGGGATTCGCGCGACTCTCGTGGGTGGGGATCTACGACGGGGCGGCGGACCTGGTGCGACCCGCTGCTTGCTTCGGGCCCGAATCGGCCTTCGTCGACAGACTGCATATTGCACGCGAGGATGAGCGCCATGCCGGGGGCCCCGCGGCGCGGTGCCTGCGGAGCGGTGAGGCGGTGATCATCAACGACATCTCTGCCGACGAGGGGTTCTACTGGAAAAGCGAGGCGATGCGGCGCGGTCTGTTTGCGTGCGCGGTGTTCCCGTTGCGCAGCGGCGACGAGACCTATGGCGTGATGGAGATCTATGGCGCGAAAAGGGGTTTCTTCCGCGATGAGGAGACCGATGTGCTTGGACGCGTGGTCGAGGACATCGCTTTCGCGGTGGACGTCGCCGCCAAGGAGACCGAGCGGCGGGCGTTGCTCGTGGCCTTGCGGCAGCGTGTCAAAGAACTCTCGCTATTGCACCGCGTCTCGCGCGTGCTGCAGACCAACGGCCCCATCCATCGAGCGCTGCTCGAGGAGGTCGTCGCGCTCGTCCCCGGTGCCTGGTTTCATCCCGAGCTCTGCGCGGCGCGAATCGTTTGGGGAACACTGGAGGCGAACACGCCGGGCTTCAAGCAGACGCCGTGGACCCTCAGCGCGGACTTTGGTCCTGGCGGGCTCGTGGAGGTCGTGTACCTCGAACCCCCTGCCGACGCGGGCGACGACTGTTTCCTTCCTGAGGAGCGCGAGCTCATTCGCTCCCTCGCCGACCTCCTGGGTTCGAACTTTGGCCGTGCGCGGCTCGAAGAACAGCTGCGGCAGTCCCAAAAGATGCAGGCGATCGGCTTGTTGGCAGGCGGTGTGGCGCACGACTTCAACAATGTGCTCACGGTCATCTTGAGCTACGCGATGCTCGCCGCCGAACAGCTCGAGCCCGCCGATCCTTTGACCGCCACCTTTCGTGAGATCCGTAGCGCGGGGGAGCGCGCCGCGACGCTCACGCGGCAACTGCTCGCATTCAGTCGCAAACAAGTCCTCGATCTGCGCGTGACCGACGTCAACCGCGTCATCTCGGGGCTAGACAAGATGCTCTTGCGCCTGGTGGGTGAAGGGGTCCTCGTCTCGCGGGTCGCACCGTCCACGGTGGGGCGCGTGCTCGTGGATCGAGGGCAGCTCGAACAGGTCATCGTCAATCTGGTCGTGAACGCCCGGGATGCGATGCCCGAGGGCGGTAGCCTCACGTTGGAGACGGCGAACGCCGAGCTCGATGAGAAGTACGCCGCAGAACATCACGGCGTGGTCGCAGGGTCCTACGTCATGCTCGCGGTCTCCGACAGCGGCGTGGGTATGGATCCGGACACCTGCGCGCGGATGTTCGAGCCGTTCTTCACGACCAAGAGCAACGGAACGGGGCTCGGACTCGCGACGGTTTGGGGCATCGTGACCCAAAGCGGCGGGCACGTCTCGGTCTACAGCGAGCTTGGTCTCGGGACGACCTTCAAGGTGTACTTACCGCGCGTCGAAGGCGACCTCGATCTCGGGATCCACGATGGACCAGAGCCGCGGACCGTGGTGGGGACCGAGACGATCTTGCTCGTGGAGGACTCGGAGCAGGTGCGCGTGCTCGTGGGCATGATCTTGCGCAAGAACGGCTACAAAGTGCTCGAGGCGCAGAACGGCGGGGAGGCGTTCATGGTGTGCGAGAAGCACAAAGGGCCGATCGATCTGCTCCTGACGGACCTCGCCATTCCCCGCATGAGTGGACGTGAGCTCGCAGAAAGGCTCGTCGCGATGCGACCCGAGATCAAGGTCCTGTACGTGTCTGGCTACACCGAGAACGCGCTACAGAAGCGAGGTATGCTCGACATGGATGCCGCGTTCTTGGCGAAACCACTCACGCCGGGGCCCCTGCTCCGCAAGCTTCGCGAAGTGCTGGGCGATCGCGGTCCGTGACCCGAAAATCGCACCGCCTAATCTACCGGACATCGCGTGGATGAAGTCGGTGCTGACGCTCTACCTCGATCGCGACAAATGGCGATTCCTCGCGCAATACCCTCAGCGAGACATCGCCGGCCCAATAGTATTCCGCATCCTTCGCTCGGCTCGACCGGAGCTCCGTGTCATTGAGGCCGAGCCGGTCGATCGTCTCCTGTACACGAAAGGAGAGCGACGCGTCGAGACCCGGGGCGGGCAGGGTTTGAAACCCGACAAGTTCCAAGCGGAACCAGCCCGTCTCCACCTCGAAGGGGTCGAGTAGGTCCGAGAAGTCCCGCTTCCGGGCGTTTAGCCGCGAACAAGCAAGGCGGTAGTTGGACCACTCGTACACCCGGTCCCAGGCGCGGGACCGAGGCGCGAAGTGGTCGACCGACCGCGCTCCGGTAACTTTGTGAATACGGAAGCACGAGTAGGCGCAAACCTCGTTGTACGACCGCATCACATCGTCCAGACACTTCGTCCAGTAGTCGGGCAGGTCAGAAGGCCGAAGGTCCTCTTCCCGCGTCACGGCTACTACACGGGTGGAACCGTCGACTTCCTTGATCGTGTGGGTACGCTGGTTGTGGGCGGGCCCCTTCGTGCGTCGGTAGGGCGGTGGCTTGCCGACCATCTCCGCGACGGCCCGCAGCCCAGGCACCCTCACGTCTTCGTGAAACCTGGCCGGCTCGGATGCGGGCTTCACATGGATCATTCGCCATGCCCCTGATCTTGGACGAACTGCGACCATCGCATCCAAAACCGGTCGGTTTCCCCCAGAGCGGCGCGAAGCTTCGCGTCCGCAGCTTTGATGGATTCTTTGCTCGGAGACGGATTCCGCAGCAGCCCCAGGGCTTCTTTCAGCGCTTCTTCCGCCTCGATCGATCTGGGCTCGACGAGGTCGAAAACAGACGATGTCAACCACGCATTCGCATCACCACGACGGCTCCAAGGAAACTCGGATAGCACCACCTCGCGGTTGCGCAGGTCGAGTTCCCAGATCACGTCGAACCGTGGATCGAAGCGGGTCTCGACCGATGCCAGCACCAGCGGAGAGTGCGTCGCGGCGATGAGCTGCACTTGAATGTCATGTTGACCCGTCAGGGCCTCCACCACGTCGAGGAGAGCAGGCACGATGCGCCGCTGCCACTGCGGATGGAGGTGAGCTTCGATCTCGTCGATGAGGAATATGATCTCGCGGGCTGGCAAGTCTCCCCGTAGCTCCGCAGCAGCCCGATGCTCTTGCCAGGTCCAAACCATCAGGTAAGCCAACGACGCGATTCTGCGGATGCCCGCCGAGGCGTAGACCAACGGGACCTCTTGACCGTACGGCATCGCGAGTGTCGGGTGCCGACGCGCGTCGCCGAGCTTGATTTTACGAAGCGCTCCAGGACGCAATGGCTCGGACGCAGACGGCGCCAGCGATCCGAGGACTCGGATGAGTTGATGGAAGGTCTCGCCACCCTCGAGCTGCCAGCTGGCCCAGTCCGAGATCAGTCCGTTGCAAAACTTCTCTGGCTGGTCCTTGGGCAGTCCACTCCAGACCTCGTCCGGCTGAAATAGGTAGGCGGCCGGCCGATCGGGGTCCTCCCCTTTCCAATAGTTCCGTGCGGGATCCCAGACCGAGAACCCCCCATCCACTTGGGCATAGATGACGAGTCCCGGGATCGGCGGGCGACCGCGCTGAAGCGACCATGTCTCGGCGCCGCGGTCGAACGAGGATACAGCTGTATAGTCCCCAGGGCTGCGCTTCGTGTAGGCGTATTCGATCTTCGGGTCGGAGGGAGGCGGGCTCCCGAGCAGCATGCCTCGCGCCCACGTTCGGGTCACCGCCCACCACGCCGCATCGAGGAGAAAGCTCTTCCCTAGCCCGTTGTCACCAGCGAGGAAGTTGATTCGACTCTTGAAGTCGACCTCCATGTGGGCTGCAGGCCCAACATCTTTGAAGCAAAGCCGCCTCAGCATGTCGCAGTGGCGACCGTAGCACGAGCGGATCATGGATGTACCTGGCCCTCGACGTGCAGGAGCCCAAATGTTCCATGCGGGCGTCGTTCGCTTGGGAGTTGAAGGCTAGGGGTCGTGGCCGTTTGCGGAGCGGTATGGGCGCCGCACTTCATCGGCGATCCCGAGGGTAGTGGTCACGGCTCAGCTCGAGTGGGCGGCGCGGAGCTTGGCCACCTGCTCGAGGAGCTCGCGCCCGTTGTCGGGGTCCGTCATGAACACGTACGCCGCCCACCCGTGGAGGCTGTCCAGATCGCCGCGGCTGCGGCCCTGCTCCCGGTTGTGGATCGCCGCACGGAGGCGACGGCGGGCAGCTCGGGGCACCCGCGCGGGGGGGGCAGCGACGCTTGGGGCATTCACCACGAGGCCGGTCACCTTCTGGCAACGACCGCTGCGCAGCACCCGGGTCTTCTCGGTGTGGAGCGCGAAGCCTTCGTCCGTCACGATCCGAGCCACGCCGCTCTTGAGCCTGCCGATATGCGAGGCGCCTTCGGCGGTCGAGAACGAGAACGTGAGGTCGTCGGCGTAGCGGGTGTACGTGCAGCCGAGGAACGCCGCGAGGCCGCTCAGGCGCAGGTCGAGGCGCAGGCACAACGCGTTTGTGATGGAAGGGCTCGTGGGTGCCCCTTGAGGCAGCGAGCGCGGACCGGTGGCGACGTACTGGACCTCGTTTCCGACAGGAAGGACGTCGCGTGGCGATTCCGTGCACAGGAGCGCGAGCACGGTCGCGACCTGCTCGTTCAAGCCAGCTTTGCGCAGCAGGCCTTTGACACGCGGCATCGTGATGGTGGGGTAGAAGTCGCGAAGATCGAACTTCACGAGGACGGCCGCGCCGGCGTGGGCCGCCGCGTTGGTGAGCGTGCTGCGGCCGCTCAAGAACCCATGCGCGGCACCGTGGACGGGGAGTCGCTCCGTGATGTTCCGGGCGATCCATCGCTGCGCAGCCTTGAGCTTGGGCTTGGGAGCGCTGATGAGGCGCAGCTTCCCGTTGCTCTTGGGAATGAGCCAGCGATCGTAGTGGGTGCCGCGATCGACGTCGCGGTGGAACGCGAGCCAGCGCAGCTGCGGGATCGTGAGGCCGAGGGCCTTCGCGAGCTCCTGCGCCGACCCGATCTCGGGCAGGTCGTTCGCGAGCCGACGTGCTTGCGGATCTTCGATGTCGAACCGATCCACGTCGACGGTGTCATGATAGAAGACGCCGCGACCGAGGTGCACGAGGTGGGCTTGGCGGTAGGCGTGCCAGGCATGCTTGCGGAGCTGCTTGCGAACGCGGCGCTCCTCCTCGCGCGTGGCTTTGTAGCGCTTGCGCTCGCGGTCGCTCATGGCCTCCGGGGGCTGCTCTTCCCAGAGGTTGCGCGCCTTGAGCTCGAGGACGACCCAAGCCTCGATGCCGCCGGAAGATGCGATCTCAGGCCAATCGGGCAGGGGACGGTCGTCGTGCGTGCCGGGCATCGTTCGCTTGGATCGGTTGGGTCGATGGCAGGAGGGGAACCGGTCGCAACTTCCGACGCGGGACACGGTAGGCTCACCGGTTTGTCGTCCTAAGGGGCCCCGGTGCGGGGAGTTGAACGACGGTTGCGTGGTTGTCCCAGATAACTCCCCGCACCGGGGCCCCTTAGGACGAAACAAACCACGAACAGCCTACCTTGGGGTGCAGTGTGACGATGTTGGACCAAGGCGGCGCAACGCCGCCCAAATGGCTAACGACCGGTTCCTCTCCTCGAGATGGACGCTAGCGAGAAACGCCTCGTGCTGTCAACGAAACATCACACCATGTCCGCCGCGGTCGCGTCGACGAAGCCACGCTGACCGAGTCGCTCCAGGCGTTCGAAGTAGGCATCTTTGGCTTGCTGCGCGGTGGAGAACAGCAGCTGTTGCGAGCGCATGGTCTCCTGGGGTCGTCCCGAGCGAACGATCACTTTCCGGTGATCGAGCGAAACGCGTATCGTCGTGACGCCTTGCCGCTCGCGCCGGGTCAAAACGCGCGTCTCCGCCACGATGAGCCGTCTTCCTTCGCTCGTTCCTCGCGCTCGTTCGAGATCGGCTTGCTGCCGCGAATAGGCGAGGCGCAGTGCGATCATGGGGACGGTAGGCCCCTCCCGGAGACCGGATCGCCGAAATTGGGGGCTCGTGCACGTCGCGTCCACCGTTCGCCCTTCGCGGTCGATGGTGAACGAAGTGAGGTACGTGCGGTGGGCCTTCGCGTCCTTGACTTCCCCCTCGATACGGACCCCGCCTTCGCCGAGGTGGTGGACCTTCACGAGGTTCACGGCCCCGTCGAGCTCGAGCAAGCGGTGGGCGTCGCGTTCCTTGGCGTCGCGGAATTGCAGGGCCTCGAGCGCGGGTGGAGACGCGAGCAACGGACGCGCGTGGTAGAGGCCTGCCCCTTCGTGGGCGGGCAGCACGTGGAGGACGCCACCGCGCAACATCTCGCGGCGGAGCACGGCATGGAGCTCCGGGACGGCCGCGCCCGTCTGGGCGGCGAGGGTGGCGAGCGTGGCCGGGCCTTCGCCGAGCTGCCCGAGCACGCGCCGCGCGAGCAGATCGTCGGCGGAGGGCTCGGTCATGCCGTCGATCGCGGAGAGCCCCGCCCATCCGCTATCGGTCCAGCCCGAGAGCGAGAGGGTCAAGGTCGCGTCGCCCAGATCGAGCGCGTAGTACGAAGGTTGCCCGGCACCCACGAGGTGCACGCGTAGACGCCGGGTGTGCGGGAGCAGGCGTGCTAGCAGTGCCAGGCGTGCGCGTCCCCAGGTGCGGACGATGCAGGGGCGCGGACCCTCGAACACGGGGCCCCGGCAATCGAACACTTGCTCCCACGGTTCGAGGATGATCCGCGGGCGCTCTCCGGGCACGAGCTCGTAGCGCAAGGCCCGTGGCGCGTGCTTGGCCTTCCGCATGCGCAACACGAACAACACGTTGTAGAGATCGACGGGATCGAGTTCGAAGCTCCACGCCGGCAGCGTGGACGCCGATTGCACCTGGCCGAGGGCGCGGAGCCACCGGTAGGGCACGTTCACGCGCCGCGTTTCACCGCCCTGCGAAGGCTGCAGCGCGAGGTGCGTCTCCCGGTGGGCGCGGACACGTCGCAGCGCTTGGCGGATCTGCGGTGCGCCCAGGTCGACGTGAGAGGTGCCGCGCGCCTCCGACTCGATGGCGAGGCTGGAGCGCGGCAGAAACAGCCGGGCATAGACGGATTCGTCCGCCGAGAACACCTCGAACGCGACGCCCTCGGCGTCGACGGTGACCGTGGGCGCCAGCGGGCCCTCCTCGCTGGCCGCGGCATCGAACTGCGCTGCCAGGTAGGCCTTCTGCGCGTTCCAGACCTCGGCGGTCACGCGTTTGCCTTGGGCGAGCAAATACGCGAGGTAGTCGGCGCGGTTGCGCGGCTGCCTGCGCAAGTCGTGGACGAGCACGTCGCAGAGCGTGAGCAATCCTTCGCGCAGGACCGCCGGCGCCAACGCGGTCGCGCGCAGCCGGCAGTCGCCGCGCAAGCCATCGAGAGGGAGCGAGAGATCGAGCTGGTCGGTGCGAGGGCGGCTGTGTGTGGCGTCCTCGAAGCGGTGAGAGATCGGCGTCGCGGTGCTGGATTCACTCATGGGGACACCTCCTCGAGGGCGGCTGCGGCCTGACGCTTCACGATTGTGCGCTGGGTTCGTCGCAGCGCACGGTAAGCCGCTTTGCGGATCTTCTCGGGGGCCGAGGTGTCGCGGACCAGACCTTCGAGGGTTTGGACCGAAGACGTGGAAGCGATGCGGCCCAAGCTATCGATGGCGGTGCGCCGGGCCGTCGTGTCGCCGCTCGACTTCGCGAGCTCGGTCCAGGTTTGCTCTCGCTGGGGTCGCAGAGCGCTCGCGAGCACGAGCGGGCGGGCGTCGTCGTGGCGCAGGACCTCTGCGGGGGCCTCATCGAGCGCCCGTATCGCGAGGGGACCCAGGGTCGTTCCGTCGCCTACGTGGAGCCCCGCGACGAGGTTCACCGCGGGCGACGTGCCTTTGGCGATCACCTCGGCCGCCGCCGCGCGGACGTCTGCGTGCGCGGAGTTCAAGAGCGGCGTCAGGTCCGGGCGAGCGCCCGTGGCCGCGGCGAAGGAACGCAGGGCCTCGCACTGGACGCGCGCGGGCGCAGTGGCGCGTAGGGCCTCCGTGGCCCACGAACCGGGTGCTCGCCCGGTGCGACGAAGGGCCCACAGCGCGGCGTGCCACGCCTCTTCGGCGTCTGCGTGTTGTGGGTCTGCCGCGTCGGCGTGGGCTTTCGCGGCTCGAGCCGCGAGGGACTCGAGTTCCGGGACGAGGGCGGGCTCGGGCGAACTCCCGAGCAGCCATGCACCGTCGCTCGAGGGGCCGAGCGCGGGGGCACGGAGGAGGGCCGCCAAGGCGGGGCTCGGGAGGGTGCCACGGCGTTGCAACCCCAGGCGCAGGCGCTTGCGGACCTGACGATCCGAGATCGTGGGGAGTTGTTCGAGCAGCGTGGGGGGGTCGCCGTGTCGAGCGAGTTCGGTGGCCGCCGGACCGGCGATCTCGGGATAGGGGCTGCGCAGGCGCAGCATGTTGGCGTGCGTCGGGGCGTCCGCGTAGACGAGCTCCACGGCGATGCTCGCGGCTTTGCGGATGCCGGCGTTCCCGTCGCACAGCAGCTCGGCGAAGACAGCCTCGGAGGCACGACTCGAAAGATGCGCGAGGGCTCCGATGGCGGTCGCGCGGACCGTGACCTCCTCGAATGCGTCGAGCGCGAGCGCTTCGATACGCCCGCGGCTGTTGGCGTCGCCGGCATCTCGCATCCCGAGCAACGCACCTTCTCGGCGCGTCCATGGCCCTTCCTTGAGCTCCGCCTCGAGCCGCTGCCAGACCCGCGCCGCGTCATCGCGGGTGAGGTGGGGAAGCATGCGGCCGAGCGCGTGCAGAGCTTTTGGGGGGAGCGACGGATCGACGGTCGTGCCGTCGCGATCCGCTGCGATCGCTTCGAGCTCCGCGAGCGCCCGCGCGTCGCCGAGCTGACCGAGCGCCAAGATGGCCCGCGTGCGCTCGGCGACCTCCCCCGCTTTCGTGACGAGCAGGAGCGCCTGGAGGGCCTCCGGACGGCGCCGGAGTGCGAGGCCTTCCGCGGTTGGCAACACGAGTTCCCGTCGCCCTTCGCGAAGGGCCTGCGCGAGCGCATCGACGCTGGCGCCTGGCACGAATTCCGCACGGAACGCCAATGCTTCGGCGGCCGCGATGCGCAGGGTAGGTTCGCGATCGGTGAGCGCCCGCGCCAGCAAGGTCTCGGCTTGCGGGCCATCGATGTCGCGGAGCACCTCGATCGCCCGCTGTCGCATCGCATCGTCCGGATGGGTGACCGCGAGTTCGAGCGATCGGAGCGCCAAAGGCTCCTCGTAGCGCGCGCGTGTGCGCCCTCCGGGCAGCTTGCGAGGACCGAGCTCTCGGTGGGTCGCGATCGCGATGGCGGCCCCGAGCGCGGCGAACCGGCGCTTGCCGTCCTCGTGCACGAAACATCCGTGGAGCGCGGGAAGGGCTGCTTCGTCACCGATCCTCTGGAGGGCATCGATGAGGGCCAGCGGATCGGCGGTCTTGTCCGGATCCTCTTCGAGCCGCGCCGCGACCGCGAGCGCTGCGGCAGCGGAGCGGTTGGGATCGCGTGGAGTCGCGTGCGCGAGCTCGATGATCGCTTGGAGCATCGCCCGGCTCACGGCAGCGTCCTCGGATGCGAGGCCTTCGCTCAGGACCGCGAGCGCGCGCGTGTCACCACGGCGTGCCAAGCCTCTCGCGGCCTTGCGCCGCAGGTCCTCGTGGTCGCTTGCCAACGCACGATGGAGCGCCGCATCGATGCGAGGATCGGCGCGGTCGACCAAGCGATCCACCACGGCCGAGCGCACGTCGGCGTGCTGGGAGGCGAGGGCCAAGAGCCAGGGATCGAGGCTCCCAGGCTCGAACAACGCCGGGAGCAACGTGACCGCAGCGGCGCGGACCTCCGGGTGCTGCGCGTCGACGGCGTGCAGCAAGGTCTCCCGGGCGCCCGCGTGCCCGCCTTGGGCGAGGCGCAGCAGCTCGTCGAGCGCTTGCTTTCCGATATCGGGGGCCTGCGCGCCGAGGGCGAGCTCCAGCGGTCCGAGGTCGCCCTCTCCGTGCAATGTCCGCAGCGTCTCGAAGGCGGCTTTCCGGACGCTGTGATGGGGATCGCCGAGGCCTCGACGCAGCACGGGCAACAGTGGAGCGAGCCCGATCGTGGGGTGGGCCGCGAGCACGCCCAACCGCTGGACGCTATCGCGGCGCAGGCGGTGATGCTCGTCCGCCTCTCCAGGTGCGGCGGCCTGACGCACGAGTCCGACGTAGGTCCCGAAGGCGAGCGCGAGACGACCTTCTTCTCCGAGATCCCGATCGCTCGACGCGGTCGTTCCTTTCGCCGCCTTGCCCGTTCGCATCGTCAGGATCGAAGCGGCCGGTGACGTGCCTGGTGTGGAAGGCTCTCCCGATCGCTCGCCGAGCAGACGCCGGATGAAGCCCTGCTTGCGCGGCGCGGCAGCCTCGGTTTCCCAGTTCGTCCGCGGCGGATCGGGGCGTTCCGGCGTGCTCGGGATCCGGAGGCGCTCCGCCTCACGCCAGAACGCCAGAGGTTGCGGTCGCAGCGAGAGCACCCGGGCGGCCGCGTAGCGTTGCGCGGGGACCTCGCTGGCGAGCGTGGCTGCGAGCACGGTCAGCAGGGCGCGACGTTCGGGCTCCGGTGGCCAGGCTTTGAGGTCCGCGGCGCGAGCGGGCCGGGGGGGCCCGATGAGCTCCTCGAGCAGCGGTGGCAAGGCGTCTTCCACCACGCGGGTCTCGAGCACGCGGGCGGCCGCGAAGCGAATCTCCGGGTTTTTGGCACACAGCGCGGCGGTCAGCAGATCCGGCGGCAACCCGCGGCGGGCCAACGACACGTCGCGCGCGACGACGATTGCGAACACGACATCGGAGACCTCGCGATCGCGATCCTCGAGCCCCTGCATGATGCCGCGGATGCCTTCGGCCCCGAGCGCGACGAAACCGAGGATCGCGCCCACGCGGATCGGTTTGTGTTCGTGTTGCAGGGTGCCCGAGAGCACCGGGAGCGCGCGCACGTCCCCGAGGCGGGCGAGGCCTTCGGCCACCCAACTGCGGACCGGGAGATCGTCGTGGGACAGCGCCGTGACGAGCGGGAGCTCGAGACCCGGGCGCACAGCGTTCGCCATGCCGCGCGCGCCCATCTCGCGCACGCTCGGGTCATCGTCGCCGAGCAACGCAACGTAGTCGCGCATCGCCTCCGCCGCGCCGACATCGGCGACCGCACGGGCTGCTCGCACGCGCAACGCATCCGATGGGCGCAGCCTGTCGCCGCTGGGAATCGTGAGCAGCGCGAGCATCGGCGCCAAGGCACGGGCATCGCGGCGGGTCCCGTGCAGTTCCGCGGCGCGCACCCGAAGGCCGTAGAACTTGCTCGCATAAGCGACGGCGAACGCGTGCGCGTCGTCGGGGCACAAGTGGTCGAGCGCCTCGATCGCTTGGATGTGGACCTCGGGGTCCTCATCCTCGAGCAGGCGCGTCAGTGGCATCCGCAGCTCTGCTGCGCGGCCTTTCTTTGCCCCTGCGCAGGCGAGGGCGCGGACCTTGGATCGCGGTGAAGCGAGCGCGGCCAGGTGGACCTTGCCGTCGCCCTCGAAGCGACGGGTGCGGTCCTTGTTCTTCTTGCTCTCCGTCAAGGCCCGATACGCCGCGCTCGCGACGTCCACGTGGCTGTCGGAGACGAGCCGCAGCAGCAGGGCGTCGGCCCAGGCCTCGGTGTTCCGATCGAGCTCCTCCACGACGCGAACGCGGATATCCGCGTGCCTCGAGGTCGCGGCGCGATGCAGTACGGTGTGGGGTTCTCCGCTGTGCCAAGACCAAAGCGTTCGGAACGCTTCGCGGCGAACGTGACCGTCCTCGTCGTCCAGCGCCGCCTGCAGCAGCGCTTGTGCGCGTTCATGGAGGGCTTCGGCGCGCTTGGGACCGAACTCGATCACGATGGGGAGCGCTCGCGTTCGCATGTCCGCTTGACCGCTCGACAGCGCCGTCTGAGCGAGCGCTAGGCTCGAGGACTCGCCGTGGGGTTCGGCGAGCTTGGCCAACGCGTCGAAGGCACGTGAACGCACGGTGGCGTCCGGGTCGTCGAGCAGCCACTGCAGGCGCGTGTAGACGCGCGTATCGGCGGGCATCGCCAGGTGCGCGGCGAACAGCGTCGAGACGACGGCGCGACGGACCTCCGCCTGAGGATCGCGGCTGAGCTGGAGCAGCGCACCGCTCGCACGCGGATCGGCCACCATCGCCAATCCGTGCGCGCCGCGAAGGGCGGTATCGGGGTGTTGCCCGATCATGGCCGCGAAGAGTGGCGCCTTGTCGGTCTCGCTCGGGACGGCATCGGTCCGTGGGGACACCTCGGGAAGGTCTCCACTTTGCTGCAGCTTCTCGATCGCTTCGCTCCACCAGCCCCACAGGGCACCGAGCAGCGCGGGACGGCTCCAGGTGACGGCGATGAACGCAGTGCGCCGGACCTCCGCATCCGCGTCGTCGAGCGCCCGCTCCGCGAGCTCGTAGCCTGCCTCGGTGGAGATGACGCCGTCGCGCACGAGCCGGAGCAACGCGGCTACGCGCACATCCGCGGGACCACGCGAGAGCGCCGTGCGGGTCGGCGTGATCGACCCGGGTGGGTCGAGCTCGAACAGCGCGCGTAGGGCCGCGACCCGAACCTTCGCGTCTCCATCCTGGAGGGCGCGCGCCACGAGGCCCGCCACGCTCGGCGAGGCGTCGCGCAACCCCGGCAAGATCGTGAGCGCCTCGCAGCGGATGTCGGCGTGTCGCGAGCGGAGAGCCGCTCTCGCTGCGGCGATGGGATCGCGGAGTTCGAGCGGTTGCAGGGCGGCGAGGGCTGCCGCTCGTACGGTGGCGTCGTCGTCGTCGAGTGCCTCGCGGAGGGCCGCGCGGCTGCGATGACGCTGCGTTCGGCCGAGCAGGGTGGCCGCCATCGCTCGTGTCGGGGCGTGGGCGTCACCGCGGAGGCTGCGTTCGAGGAGCTCGCGCGCTTCGTCCTCGGGCAGCTCGGCGAGCCGCATGATCGCCGCTTGTCGTACGGTGACGGTGCTCGCCTTGAGGTTGTGCCGCAGTTGCGCCCACGCGCTCGCGAGCGTGACGTATTCGGGGGCGGGGTCCCAAAGCTCGTCGAGCACGATGCAGCGGACCTTCCGACGTCCATCCACGACGGTCAGCACGCCGCCGCGCTTCTCGGGCTTGGCCCGCGCCGATGCGGCTGACCATGCGATCCCGAACAATGGTCGTTTCGCGAGCTCCATCGCCTTGGGTTGGCGCCGACTCTCGAGCGGCCACGACTTGAGCACGCCATCGTCTCCGGCGGAGAACAGTCGGGCGGGGACGTCCTCTCCGGCTGGACGGGAGCGGCGAGGGAGCAGCACGAGCGCCCGGACCGCGCCGGTATGCGGGTGGTCACCCGAGCGCACCTCTATGTCGGGGGCTCCGTCGAGATACGCGATCCGGATCGAACCGTCGGCGCTGCCCAGCACGGCGCGGCCGTCCTCGCTCGCGGCGATCGCCGAGATCGAGCCCTCGCCGATCGGGACCTCGCGCATGGCCTCGGGGCTCGTCTGCGGCGACCAGATCCGCAGGCACCCGTCGTCTCCCGCGAGCAGAGCGCGTCCCGTGCGAGGCTCCCACGCGGCACATCGCAAGGCTTGCGCGCTACACCCGAGCTCGGAGACGACGCGGAGGCTACCGCCCGTCAACCGAGCCAGGGTGGCGCGTCCATCGGTGCCCGCCGTAAGTAGGGAGCCCGTGGTCGCATCGAACGCCAACGCCGTCACCTCGCCTCGGTGCACCGCGGCGGGTAGGCCCACGAGGTGGGGCGACTGCGTCAGGTCGATGACACCGATCGCGCCGTCGGCGTAACCGACGACCAAGGCCTCGTCCCCGGCGAAACTCAGCGCGCACACGGGTTGTGGCACGGTGATCGTCGCCGTCACGCTGGGTTTGTGCGGGGCCAGGAGATGGACCTCGGACCTCGTCTGGCCGTCCGCCCGAAAGCCGCCGACCGCCACGACACGGCCGGAGGGTGCAGCCACCACGGCCCGGAGTTGCTCGAGATGAGGCGCGAATTTTCGAGTCATGGGTGGACCTTGCGCGGCGCGGTCAGGAGGCGGGTTCGCTTGGGCGCGCGAACGGGGATCGCCGACGGTGGGAGGGAGGTCGGAAGCCCGGGGTGCGCGCGACGGAGCGTCGCGATCGCGCAGACGCACGCCTCGCGCTCCCCACGAGCCTGCGAGGTCCCGAAGCTCTCGAGCACCGGAAGGACACTCTGCGCGAAGTCTCGCGATTCCACCCCGAAGTCGCGGACCACCTCCACGAGCCTCCGTTTGGCGGCCGAGGCCGCGAGGAGGCGATCGCTCTCGCTTTGCTCCCGTCGCTCGACTCGGCCGGGCGGCAGGCCGAACAGGACCGTCCGCAGAAAGGCCGAGAGCGCTTCGGGGGCGCTCGAGTCCCGCATCGTCCACAACTGCCGCACGGCGAACAGGCGGACCTCCCGGTCGGGGCTCTCCATCAGCCACGCCAGCCGGTCGATCCCTCCCACGGCGTCGAAATGGCGCCGCAGCAGCGTGAGCGCGACCTCCCGCGTTGCCTTCTCACCGGCCTCCGCCAGCCCGAACACGGCGTCGCCCTCGAGCCACGACACGGGCAGGGCCGGCAGCTCACCGCGGTCTTCTTGGCCGATGCGGAGCAGGCACTCGCCGCCGAAGGTGCGAGCCTCACGGTGCCGACTCATCGCGAGTCTATAAAGGATAGAAGGATCATCCCAACGCAAGACCTCGTAGCGTCCGATGTCTTGCGCGAGGCGGCGGACATCCGGGCGTGCGTCGTCGAACAGCGGAAGCACTCTGGTGGCCGAGTACCCGTCTGCGGGGAGAAACGTCGCGATTTCGGTGCCGGGGAACTCGCTTTGCGTCGGCCCCAGCTCGGGGTGGTGGAGGCGGAGGAACGCCGCCGCGAAGCCTCGCTCCGCATCGCTTTCAGCGACCGCGAGGCGCCAAAGCGTGTCGACCGAGAGCCGCGGCGGTCCAAAGTGTTGGAGCAGGTGCTCGCGTGCGAAGCCGGACAGCTCGGCGTCCGAATGGCGCAGCATCGCGAGCAGCCAGTCGACGTCGAGGCGGTGCGGGGCGACGAGCGCCGGATCGTGCAACACGGCGATCGCCGTCGAGCGTAGCCGCGGCCGCAACGCGACCGTCGTGAGCCACTCGACGTCGACGTCGTCGCCGCGAAGTTTGCCCTCGCGCAGCCAACCGCAGACCGCTTCGCTCAGGTCCCGGCGCTCGAGCGCGGCCCGGATCCAGGGCAGGCCGATCTCCGCAGCCGGCAACTTTCCGAGGCGGGTGAGCACGCGCGCGCGCTGCCACCCGGGCAGCCGCTTGTCCTCCAGCAGCGCCACGAGAAACGGCGCCGGTGGTTCCGCTTTGCCGTAGAGGGTGTCGAGCAGCTGTTGTTGCGCTCGATTTCCGAGCGAGAGCGCGACGAAGTGCTCGGCCGTCAGCGCGCTCGCGTCGAAGCTCGTCTGGAACTTCTGCCGGGCGAGCGCCGACGCTCCCGCAGAGCCGAGCAACGCGATGAGACGGTCGATCCCGAGCTCGCTGCCGCGAACGCGCTCGAGCCGCTCCACGGCGAACGCTTGGGTGTCCGCGTGAGGGCACGTCGCGAGCTCCACGAGCTGGGCCAACGAGAACTCCGGGACGTGGGCGCGCGCATACTCGATGGCGTAGCGTCTCGCGGCCTCGCTCGGGCTGCGGAGGAGGGCGAGCGCGAGCTCATGCAGCCCGAGCTCCCGCAACCGGGCCGGCGGGAAGCGAGGGCTTTCGCGCAGCACGCTCGCGACGAAGTCGTGCACGGACGGCAGCGTCTTTTCGCCCAGGCGAGCCAGCCACGCCGGTTCCAGGGTGGCGATCCGATCCGCGAAGGCCGTACGGAGTCCGATGATGGCGAACGCACAGACTTCATCGGCTTGCGCATCCTCGAGCAGGCGGAGCAGCGGCTCGGGGCGGGCCTTCCATGCCTTGGGAAACGCCCACTGCGACATCTTTTCGCTCGGTCGCGACACGCCGCCTTGCCCCAGACGCAGGAGCTGCTTGTGCCCCCAGACGTGTCCGGCGACCCACGCGGAGGCGAACGAGGCCGAACGCGGGTACTGGCGGAGCACCGCCACTGCGAACTGCGGATAGGCCTCCGGCACGGCCTTGCCGAGCTCGCGGAGGAATCGCCACGCGCGGCGTTTGAGGTAGATCCGCGTACGCAGGCTGATCTCTTCGCCCCGGAGCTTCGTCTGCCCGAGCGCATCGATCCGCCACGCCAAGACGCCGAACATCTCCGCGTCGTGGTTGGCCTCCGCGCGCTTGTAGATCCCCTTGAACGCGCGCCAGAGACCAAAGCCGAGCCGTGCCTCGGCGAAGATCGCCTTGAGCATGGCGCGACCGGCCGTATCCCCGGCGTCGTACATGTCGATCAGCAGAGCCCCGAGCCGTAGGCGCGGTGGCGGAAACGGTGCCCCCAAGAGCGCCGCCCATGCGGCGGTACGAGCGTGGCGGTGTTCACCTTCGGGCTGCGAGGCGAGCGTTCCCGGGTCGACCGCTTTGCGCAGGCGTTTGAGGGTCCACGCGTCCGCGGGCAGCGGGGGTGGGGCTACCGCTGCCGCGGGCGCATCTTCGGCCTGGTTCTCCGGCGGGTCGTCCTGCTCCACATAGTCGATGACCAGCTGGGGAAACTGCGGGTCGCGGCACGCGGCGGCGTGCTCGAGGTCGGACCAACGGAGCTCGCGAGTACGCGTCATGCGGAGTCCTCCCGATCGTGCGCCGAGCTTGGCGCCAACCGCAATGTCCTCCGCGAACTTTTTGCCCGTACGCGTTCCTCCGGCGCCTCGTTCTGGTGACCCTCGCCCGCGACGCGGCCGGTGGGACGAGGCCCCCCTGACGCCGCTGCCCTGCCAGGGCGACATCGCCTGCGTGCCCCAAGCACGAATCAGCCCAGCGGGGCAGGGCGGAGCCTTTTCCGGTGGGCACGGAACGTGCAGACCTAGGCCGTATGCAAAGTTATCGTTGGCTGCTCTTGGTGAACGCGTTCTTGGGTTTGGCTTACGTCCCGTCGGCCGCGGCTGCGAGCGTCGAGTGTTCGGACGACTATGGATCGTGCTCGGTGAGCAACGACAACAGCGACTTGACCACGTGTACGTGCACCGGCTGGGGGGAGGACTCCGCGGGCGGGACGGCCTCCGCCGGGAGCGGGGGGAATGACTACGACGGGCTGACCGCGGACGAGCTCCTCGAGATCTGTGAAGAGCAACTGGCCTGGTGCAGGCCCGCGCCCGTGCCCCCCGAAGGGGTGGCGTGCGAGAACGAGTTTGGCCGCTGCACCGTCGACAACGACCCGAGCGATTTCGCGACTTGCGCCTGCCGGAATCCAGACGGCGGCAGCGCGGATGTGACCGGGGGCACGGGCGGCTCGAGCGAGTGGGCCGACCTGACCGAGCCCGAACTGCAGCAGATCTGCTTTGCGGAGCTCGAATCCATGTGCGCTTGGTCCGACACCGACGGCGCGCCGGGCACGACGGGGATCGTCGAGACGACCGAGACCGGGGTCGACACCACCGAAAGTGGAGCTGTGACCGCATCCTCCACGGGCGGCGTCGATTCGACGACGGGGGGCGAGGAAGATGCCCACGGCGGCACGTCGGGCGCGGTGGATACGGGGGTTTCCACGACCGGCCTCGGCGATACCGGCGATGATGGAGCGGTTTCCGCGAGCGGGGCCGACGGCAAGCCGGCCGGCGACGAGAGCTCCGGGGCCGACGACGCTGAAGAGGAGCTCGGCAAGCTGGCGTGCAACGTCTCGCCCGGGCGCGGTGCGGGCGGGAGCCTGATGCTCCTCGTGCTCGCGGCGCTCGGCTTCCGACGCCGCCGCGTGTAAGCACAGGCGCAGACGAAATCGCTCGAGAGGCCGAGCGCCGGAACCCCCCAGGGGATCCGCGCTCGGCCTTGGCTTTTCCGAGCGCCAGCGACCAACCCACGAGATTTCACGGACGCTCGATTGCCGAAGGATTCGGCGCTCTTGGATTGCGTCAAAGCGGCTCCAGGGTACCTCGAGCCGCGATATTTCGCGGTATCGCTGTCTCAATCAACCACGGAAGCCCCCAACTTGAATGGCGAATTCAAGGACGCTCCACCAAGCTGCTCGCGGAATCGAGCTCGAGTTTGTGCGCCGCACCCCGTCTTCGAGCGGGAGTGTCATTGCGACTACCATCAATGCAGACTGGTGCGTGCACTGGAGAGAAACTCCAGGCTGTGCGGCTTGGACGCGAGCTCCCCGGCGATTTTACGATGTCGTCCAGGGCTTGAGCGATTTCGAGACAATCGGCTCCGCTCAATGTGCCAACACGAGACACGTGGCGACGTGCTCCGGCTCTGCGTCATGGTGCGGCCGTAGCCCTCGCGGAGGCTCGACGGCCGCGCAAGCGGAGGTTGTCGGATCCGCTCGTCGTGAAGCGCCGCCGATCGTTCTCCATGCGCGGAAATGAGAGGAGAGCGTCGTGTTTCCAGACGCGGTTTGCCGTGACGAAATCTCGGGACGGACAACGACCAAGCGCCGCTACGGCTGCCGAGATCGTTCTTCTCCGACGATCTGCTGTCATTATCGCGCGATTCGAGCCAGCGATCCGTCGGTCTGTTAATCCGCTTCACAAAATCTGCAGGAGCGCGGCCGGCTCACGAACCGCAGGCCGAGCAAATGCGATTCTCAAATAGCCACTCGGCAATTTTGGAAAGGATTTACATGCCGAATTTGTAGCGGAGACCAAGATCTACGTGGGTCTTTGCGTATGGACGCCAACAAGATTATTCGTGCAAAAAAGATGGCCCACCGCCCAACTACCCTGGTACTATCCATTCAGCTCGACGTGTCGCAGTAGGTGGCCCGCGCCACCGGCGCGCGACGTCTATCCTACTTGCGGGCTCAAGAGTCGCGCCGAGCGAAAGTGCAAATCCCCGTGGCACGGTGTTTCTCCCATACCCTCCGGCTCAATGGAGCCCGAGAGCTTGCCGCCCCGCCGACCCGGAGCCTTGGCTTCCGTGGTCTCAATGGGTGGAGGATGGTGTGGGGAAGTGACGGACAGCTGCTCGGGGTTGCAGCATTCCAAAAACTCAACGGTGGTCGCAAACGTGAAGGCGGACGGAGTCCGCATTGTTTGCCGTCCATCCGGACGCGGGTCGACAACGCCGTCTGGGCCTCTAAGCTAAGCCCGCCGTCGGCGCAACCCGCCGCCCGCTGCTCGAAAACAATCAGGGTAGTGAGTATTTCGATGGTGAAGCCTCCCGTGCTCGCCATCTCAAGCACGAGGGACGTACGAACGAGCGTCGCTGGCAGCCAGACGGTGACGCCGAGGGTGCATATAGGAGGACCACGATGACGCGAAACATGAGGCTATGCGGTTTGACGCTCCTTGCCGGCTTGGTGGGGGCGGGTTGCTACAGTGGAGACGACCCTGTCGGTGCCGACGGCGACGACGAAGGCAGCGAAGGCGGCGACGAGGACGATCAGGAGGAGAGCGGAGACGACGAGGAGGACGACGAGTCCGCCGACGGTTCGACCTCGGGCGACGAATCGGGCTCGTCCGGTACGACCGGTGAGGACGACGACGACGATTCCGAGTCCGAGTCCGACTCCGACACCGCCCCCCAAACGGGCGACTGCGTGCAGGGGATTCCGGGAACGAGCCAGATTCCGCGGATCAATAACGCCCAGTACGACCGCGTCATTCGCGACTTGTTCGACGTGACGGATATCAACGGTGAGGCGCCGTCGAAGGTGGCGCCGCTCGCCGATGACTTCTCCGGCGACATGACCCTGATCGCATGGAACGGCTACCAGCTCTCGGCTGCGGCCATCGCCGAGTTCGTCATGACGGGCTCCGCACGGGAACAGTTCATCACCTGTGACCCGTCCGGGGCAGACTGCCTCGAGGAAACGATCCGCAACTTCGGTCGCAAGGCGTTCCGGCGTCCGGTCACCGATGAAGAGGTCGGCAGCTTCATGCGCTTGACCACCGACGTGGAGCCCGCCGGCACCGCGGAGGAGCATGCGGAGGCGATCCTCTTTGCGTTTCTCACGTCCCCCTCGTTCCTCTTGATCCCGGAACTTTCCGAGGAGGCACCGGACGGCAACAACTTCAAACTCTCGAGCCACGAGGTCGCTGCGCGACTCTCGTTCTTCCTGTGGGGTTCCATCCCCGACGAGACGTTGAACGAAGCCGCCGATGACGACGCCCTTCAGACGAAGGACCAAATCCTCGAGCAAGCCGAGCGAATGCTGGCGCTCAAGGAGAAGAGCGGACCCATGATCGCCGAGCTGCACCGCCACTACGCGGTGGCGCCTGCGATCCACTGGGGCCTACGCGACCACGACAGCATCCCCGAGTTCGATCCACAGACGAACACCGTGATGATGAACGAGCTCGACGCCTTCTTCCAGGACGTCGCGTTCGAGGGCGGCTCGTTCCCGGATCTGTTCCTGAGCAACGTGGCGTTCGTGAACAACGTCACGGCGCCACTGTACGGCCTCGAGGCTTCGGACTACGGTGCGGAGCTCACCAAGGTCACGCTCGATGAGCAGGAGCGTCCGGGGTTCCTCACCCGCACGGCATTCTTGAGCTCGTTCGCACACAATGCGGAGACGAGCCCCGCACTACGCGGTGCGTTCATCTCGCAGCACGTCGTCGGCGCGGTCGTGGATCCTCCTCCGCCTGGGGCGCGGGACGCCACCGTCGAGGGCACGTTCGAGACCGAACGAGAGTACATCGAAGCCCTGACGGGCCAGGGTGATTGCGCGTCGTGCCACGCCGCCGTCATCAATCCACCCGGATTCGTGCTCGAGAACTACGACGCTCTGGGCCGGTGGCAAGACGTCGATCCTCGCGGTGGCGACATCAACAGCACCGCGACCGTTCTCCTTCCTGGCGGCGCCAAGGAGCTGTCATCGGCATTCGAGTTGATGACCGAAATCGCCAACAACGAAGGGACGGCGGAGAAGTACCTCACGGAAGTGGTCGAGTACGCGACGGGTCGTGCGCCGAACGACAACGACCAGTGCACCGTCGATGCACTGGGCCTCAAGGTCGCAGAGGGCTACTCGATCCTCGAGATGCTCGTCGACCTTACTCAAACCGATTCTTTTGCAGTGCGAGCAACGAAGTAGAAAGGAGACCACCCATGCGTCCTAACTTCAACCGAAGATTGTTTCTCCGTGGCCTAGGTGGGGCCGTCGTTGCCGCACCGTTCCTCCCCTCGGTGCACGAGCGGGCAGCGAGAGCGGCCGGAGCTGCCGTAGGTTCGCCGAAGCGTCTGGTGATCTACTTCACGCACTACGGCTGCATCACGGACCGCTTCTTCCCGGATCGCGCCCACGGTGCGCTCTCGGCCAGCGACTTCGAAGGGAAGACGATCGCGTCGCTCGGCGAGTTTGCGGACAAGATCCTCATTCCTCGAGGCATCCGAGCGATGAACCAGTGGGACTCGTCCGGTCGCCTCGGCCAGCAGAACGACCCCCACACGCAAGTCACGGGTTCGCTCCTTTCGTGCCAGCCCGTGACGCCCGACGGTGAGTGCAGCGGGGCTCAGGCCAACAACTGCATCATCCCGAGCAGCACGGCGGCGAAGAACAACGCGAAGCCCATCGGTCCGACGATCGACCACATCGCGGCCGAACAGATCAATCAGGGGGCAGACAAAGCGCCCCTCGTTCTGAAGATCGGCGGAAATCGCGATAACGACATGTCCGCGATCTCCTACTCGGCTTCCGAGACCGAGTTCGAGGGCTACGGTGAACCGAGCCAGGTGTTCTCCAGCCTGACGAATCTGTTCAACGGCGGCGGCAACATGACGCCGGACGATTACAGGGCCGCCCGCGGCAAGAGCATCGTCGACATCGTCGCCGAGGACCTCGCGTCGCTCAAGCGCCTTAGCATGAGCAAGGCTGACCAAGACAAGATCGATGCATGGACGGAGCTCCTCCACGCCTCGAGCAACTCGGTGGTCGGGCAGTACTGCACCGAAGAAGTCGCCGACATGTTCGGCCTCCCCGGAGGCGGAGGTGGCGGTGGCGGTGGTATCGGTGGAGCGGACGTGACCTCCCCGATGGTCACGGATCTCATGATGAACCTCGCGGTTCTGACCATGCTCTGCGACGCGAACCGCGTCGTTCTGATGAAGTACCCGCCCAACTACACCTACTCCGGTCTTGGTCACGACACGGAGTTCCATGGTCTGTCCCATCGCATCGGGACGGCCTTCATGGGTGGCTCGTGCGACAACGGCGTCATTGCGCAGCTCATGGAAGTCGACACGTTCCATGCGGAGAAGTTCGCCTACCTTCTCCGGACGATGAACGAGTTCTCCGAGGGTGACGGAACGTTGCTCGACAACTCGGCAACCGTCTGGATCCAGGAGCTCTCCGACGGCAACGCCCACAACTTGAACAACCTGCCCATCATCCAGGCTGGAAGCTGTGGCGGCTACTTCAAGGTCGGGGAAGCCATCAACCTCGAGAACGGGAGCGAGTCGTTCAACAACGGGAACAGCTACGGCGACTGCGAGGATGGCAACACACCCGCCATCAACGCCGGTTCACACCCCGCAGGTACCCCGAACGACATCGCCAACCAGCCCATCAACAAGTACTTCTGCAACCTCCTCAACGCGATTGGCGTCAAGGCCAATGCAGAAGGATTCGCGGAGATGGGCGGAACGGCCGAAGTCACGAAGTTCGGCAAGTTCGACGACACCTCCAGGTTCAAGGGCGGCCTCTCTGGCCCGGCCGAGTTCGTCAACGAGGGCGAGTTCGCCGAACTGAAGGCGTAGCGTTCGCCAGTCCCGCCGTCGTCCTGAGTGGGGCGACGATGAAGCGGGGCTGAAGTAGGCGAGAAAGGGACTTCCCGGATCGGGAAGTCCCTTTTTCCGTTGGTGCATCCAGGCCTGTCGCAGGGATCGATCCGGGATGCGAGGGCACCATCGGTGACTGACAAGCGGTGGAGGAAGGGACCGGGAGAGACGCCCCCGACCACCGAACAGTCCCGACCTTCCATCTCCGGGCGTGGCCCCTGCGTCGTCGGCTGCGAGAGAATGCTGCGCGGACCTCATCAGTCCGGTCCGCGACAGGTCGAGCCCCCGGGCCAAGAGAAGCGTTGCCGAGCGGGCCGGGCCTCCGTCACACCGGTCGGCGAGACATGGGCCGAGCGGCTGGGCCAAGAGAAGCGTTGCCGAGCGGGCCGTGCCTCATCAGTCCGGTCGGCGAGACATGGGCCAAACGTTGCCGAGCGGGCCGCGCCTCATCAGTCCGGTCCGCGAGATGTGGGTGGAGTCCCCCGGGCCAAGAGACGTTGCCGAGCGGGCCGCGCTCACTAGTCCGGTCGGCGAGACATAGCGGCGCGACATGGGTCGAGCCCCCCGACGAAGAGAAACGTCGCCGAGCGGGCCGGGCGTCGTCAATCTTCGAGGGCGCCGTCCGCGATCCACTGCTCAATGATTTCGATGATCTCTTCGGAGAGGCAGTAGTCGACGCAATCCAGCGGCATCCGCGGGAGATCACTGCACTCCCCCCGAACGATGCGAGGGAACGCGCTATTCTCCGGCTCGAAGGGCACGACGAACGTGAGGCCGCCGCATCCCTCGACGACGTGGGACGTGACCCGCTCGTGAAGTTCTGCGTCATCGATGAGCTCGGGCTGGGTCTCTCCGCTGTGGCAGCCTGCGCCGAGGCAAGGCGCCAAGCGAAAGATGTCCTTCATGGTCTCCCACGTGGGGGGATATCCCCCGGAATCTGCGGATTCGCTTTCCTCTTCTTCGGTCGACGTCGTGGAAGACGAGCTCTCACTGCTGCTCGCGTCGCTCGCCTCGCCCGTGGTGGCGTCGCTCTCGCTCCCCGAGCTGGAGCTTTCGCTTTCCGAGGCACTCTCCCCGCTGCTGGAGCCTTCCTCAGATCCGCTACTTTCCTCCTCCGAGTCGGTTCCAGAACCCTCATCACTGTCGTCCGCTGCGTCGGTCTCTCCAGGCGGCGCGGCGGGGTTGCACCCTGCGCTTGCGGCAGCCAAGGTGAGCAAGCAGCAAGTTGTTGCTACAACTCTGAGAAATGGGTGACGGGACTCGGAGGTCAGATGCAAGCGAACCACTTTGAGCAGGATAACCGTCAGGCCCCGCCCGAGCAATTTGAAACACGGTGACCGTTGCCTATATCCGCAGCGGGAGCGGCGTGCGCTGCTCGACAGGAGCGATCTTTTTTTCCATCTCACAGGACCTTGGGTCAATACGGCACCTCGACGCGTTCTGAGCCCGCTTGCCTGTCAATGTCGCCGTCACGCCGCCGGTACCGAATTTCTACCGTCCGGGCAAGCAGAAGGATGTCGATCACCCTAGGAGGTTCTCTCGTCTGGAGACGAGCTCGCCGGACCCTGCCACCTGCCACCGCTCTCGAAGCCTCTAGGCCAGGACTTCGGAAATGGGCTCATGGGCACGCTGGGCTCACGAGCCCAGCGACTAGTCTGTGTAGCGCACGCTCGTAATGCGAGATGGACCGTTGACGCTGTCGGATGGGGGCATGTGACACATGACGCTGACGGCGCCTCCATTGAAGGTTGCCACGTTGCCAATGAACAACGAGAAATCACCTGTTCCGGAGCTGCCCACGGAAGCTGTCGATGTGCAAGTCGTTCCGAGGCTGTTGCAAGACCATGCAAGACAGGAGAACCCGGTGGTCGTGCTGTTGTCGCGGACCCGGACGTAGATATCGGTGACGTCGTTTGTGTTCAGCGCGTCGCGACGATCGATCGGACACGTAAAGCTCGTCGCTAGTCCTCCTGTTCGCGTGTCGATCATCCCCGTGTGACCATACTGAACGGACGACGAAAGTGAAAACACCATATTTTTGCAGATGGCGCCGGTTGCGACGTTCGTGTCCGCAATAGCATGATGTGCCGACACGAGGGTTGTCATGAGTGCGATGGTTGGGACGGTTCGTTTGAGTAGATGTGTGAACATTTCTCTGTCCTCGCGGAGGAGTCATCTGGGTAAGAAGAATTCGGCGCGGATGCACGAGCGCGGACGATGTCATCATCCGTTGGGTTTTGCGCTCGGCGGTTGCTGAAACGGGTGACCTTCGCGTCCAACGAACCATACCGAGCGATTCTCGTCCGGATAGTAGCGGGTGTAGCCGCCATGAGCGAACGGACCTTGCCCCCAAAGAGTGGCGACTCGCTCACGGGACGTCTCTGACGCATGAGCAACCTCGACTCTGCACAACGTGTCTCGGCATACGACGTTGTCCAGGTGATTTCCCTCAAGGTGTTCTCCGGCGAAGAAACCACCGATCTCTTGTTCGTGGTCGTATGCCCAATCTGTGTCTCTTCTTTCTGCCTCGAATGACGACTCGTAGAATATCGTCATCTCGTCTGCTTCTTCGGCGGCACGCCGCAAGACCTCCTCGTCGGAGAGATGCTCTCGCTCGAGGGGCGCGTCACCATCTCGTCGACCTTCGTCCCGAACGGGCTGGGACTCGTCATGGTCGACCAGACGAGCTCGGATGGTTCTTAGCTCACGACGAAGTTGTTCGATCTCCGCGTCTCTCGATTGCAATTTCGAGTCTGGACGTGTCGATGTTGGTCCTTCATGAGCAGGGCTTCGAGCAGATTGACGAACGTGGGAATTCGAATCCGCGCGACGGTCTCGAAGTGCGGCAACCGCTAGGCCGCAGCAAACCAGCGCGCCAACGACGATTGTAGATCGAAAAGCTTTCATGGTGGTACCTTGCCTCCGAGAGTTATGTCTGTATCCGACCGAGCGTTGACGCCCATGTGTCGAGATTCGCGAGAACCTCTGCTGTGTCCGCGCGGGAACCGCTGAGTTGTCTCGCGGTCAGAGCGGTGGCGACATGAGGGAAATACGGAGCCCGTCAGTCAGTATATCGGATGCTGGACACACCCGAGGGGGTGCCTCCAGTGTTCGCTGGTAATGTGCATACAGCGTGTGCGTGGCCGGTTGAGCTAGTGGCGATGCTTCCAAGACTCACGCTCTGCGCCCCCACGAACGCATTGGTCGTTGACGCGTTTGGAGTCGTGATGCAGGAGTTGCCGGTGGCGTCGCAGGAGACCATGTAGCACGTTACCCCGGCAGTGCTGCTGCCATCGTATGCGCGCACGAATATTCCCGTCATATTCGCGGTGTCCAGCGAGTCTGGTCGATGAACAGGGCATGTGACGTTCTGGGCTGTCGCACTATTGTTCTGGATTCGCACATTGTTAGGAAAGACGTCTGCCGAGGAATTCCAACGCTGGCAAGCGGTTCCGCTCTGAACAATCGTGTCTGCTGCAGCTGTCGCCGAGATTGACGTTGCGATGAGTGTGAGTGCGCAAGATGCGACGAATCGTGATGCGATGGGTTGCATAGCTCTTTGTCTTGGTTGAGCGCGAGTTCTTTCTCGCGGAGATGGTTTCTGACGTTCGAGGTCTACCTGAGTCACCTTCGGTAGGCAATCGGATTTTTACAGTGCCGGTGCAACTGTGATACCGCGAATGGGTAGATCCCTACCTGGTCGGAAGATCGATTGGCGGTCGGAGAGAGTTTGACAGTGCTGAACTTTGCGTGATGTTCATGACTCGACCGTGGTTCGGAAGTAACTGAGGGTGCACCGCGGCTTCGTTGTAGATACTGTTTTCGTGCGTGTCGCGTCGAGGATAGACAGAGATTGGATGCAGTTAAACGTAGTTTAATGTACAACCCTGGACGTTTTCCAGACAGGTTCGCCGTCGCGGCACTACGCGAAAACGTGGGTGAGGTATTGCACGGCCGATGGGCCGGAGAGGAGGCCCAAGGGCCGGTTTGTGCGCGGTGTCGCGCGAAGGGCACGGTCAAACGTCGCAAGATAAGGGTCCGGCGGATCGAGTCCTTGAACGCCAGGGCCCTCGTGTGGTGGGGCAACTGACCTGGTGATCGCCGGGTGATCGCCGAGGTGCGGTACGGGTCCGCGGCGAGGCGTCCTTGGATCTCGGGTTCGCCAACGCTCGGTTACGAGCTTCCACTTGTAGGACGACGAGGTCTTCGCGATGAGGTCGTTCGTCGCTGCGTTATTCCGCCGCCGTCAGACCGCTCTGACGCGGTGTTCTGTGCCGAGCTGCACGTCGAAACCATCCATGTCGAGCTTCGTCCCCGATGAGGATGCTTGGAGGACAGCCACTGCGCTTCCACGACGCATCGCCAAGGTGCGCTATAGCGGAGAGCCAAACGCTAGGCGCGATTCCAAACACCGGACGACGACGGGCGAGCAATCCCTTGGCGTCGATCGGGCGTCGCTGAGGGCGCTGCGGGATGGCGGATGGGCCGGGCACAAGCGGCCCATCCGCGGTTCACTGAGAAGAAATCACAACTGCTCAATCCGCGAGGATAGGCTCGACCTCGGAGATGCAGATCTCATCGAACTCGATGTCGCCCGTCGGCGAGGCGCTGATCTGGAGCATCAGGCTCGTCACGTCGTCGACGTTGAGCGCGTGGCCCGGGTCCGCGTACGGATCGTCCGCGTCCGCGAAGCGTGCCTCCACGCGCCCGGTGACGGTGATGGGGACGAACGGGGAGCTCTCATAGCTGGCTTCGTCGAAGACGAGCCGGGCGCCGTCCGGTACGTCCCCCGTGATGCGAAAACGGAATCCGAGGACATCGGAGAAGTCGGCCCACGGACAGTCGCCAATCGGGAAGGCGTCTCCTTCCGCAGGGGTCGGATCGCCTTCGCCGGGAAAGCAAAGGTGCAGCGCCCCGGCCACGCCCCAATAGTTTTCATAGTCGCACTCGTCTTCGATGTCGCACGGTACTTCGGCGGTGCTTCCGGACATGCACATCGCGCCCCCCGAGCTGGGTGCCCAAACTTCGCCTTCTGCGGGGGAGATCACGCCTCCCATCGCACTCGTGAAGGTGAACCACGGACCTTGGATTCCCAGGCGGTTCTCGGTGCGGGAGACCCAGCCGTTTTCGTTGGGCGTCAACACCAGGGGAAGCTCTTCGACGGAGGTCTCGTCGCCAGAACTCTCTGCGGGATCGCCCGAAGTCTCGAGGGAGGTCTCCGGTGTGCTCGTGCCCCCCGTACTGTCATCCTCGGCGAGCGTCGTGGTGCCCGAGGTGGACTCGATGCCGGTGGTATCGAGGCTGCCCGTCGCGGTGACGGTCTCCGTGGTGCTTCCACCCGTTGCGGTCGTGGTACCCGTCCCTGCGCTCGTGGTCCCGAACGTCGTGCCCGTGCCCGTCGCCGAGGTCGTGCCCACCGTGCCGCCCCCAGGGTCGACACAGAGCCCGGAGAAGCAACTCAGGCCCACGTTGCAGGTCTGATTGGCGTAGCACGCACAGCCTTCGGAACCTTCGATGCAGGACCCCGTCGCTGCCGCCGTCGTACCTGTGCCGGTGGTGGTATCCGACGACGAACCGCCGCCGTCCTCGGACGATGGGCTTCCGCAGCCGAGGGCGAACAAGAGGGTTGTGCTCGAGATGGGAAGGATCGAACGTAGGAACATAGCTCCCGCAAGTGTGCGGGCACATGCATCCCGGGGGATGCGGGGCGCCTTACAATCCCGTTCTTTGGGGATCGTCTGTACTCAGCGAACACCGTACCGGTTACGGACATGGGGCGTCGCGCCCTCGGGTGCGGCTCCAGGGGGTGCGCCAGAGTTCCGCGGTGACGAGGCGGGGGTAGTATCGGCTGCCCCGTGCGACGCCGCGGATGAACTGGTCGCTTGCTGCCCAATAGCCGCTTTCGCGCAGCCAGGCTGCTTGCGCCAGGCTCAGGCGCCGTGAGTCCAGGTCGGCCTCGCTCAATCCGAGCACGTCGCGTCCTACGTACTCCGCGAGGATGATCTTGCTGACCCAGGCGTTGTCGCTCGTGCTGGAGAGGCGCCAGCCACCGTCCTCGAACTGACATGCACCACTGCCGAGCGCGTTGCGCAAATGGGTGCGCAATCGCGAGACGAGCGCGCCAAACGGACCTTCGGGGGCCAGGTCGTCCGCGAGGCCAAGCACGTGCGGATACACGAGTGGCTCCACGATCGGGAGGACGATGCTGGGGGACGGAGGGTCTTCGTCGAGGGTCGCGGGGAAGAGCCCTCGCTCGCGATCGAAGCTAGCGACGAGCGTCGCCGAAGCCCGGAAGGCGAGCTCGCGCGCGTCTCGGTCGAGCGCAGAGTCCCCGAGCTGGCGACCGAACGCGGCGACCGCGAGATGTGTGGCCCAGGCCTTGACGGCAAGGTACGTGTTCCCGAGCGCGGGCCCGAGCGACGCGTCGAGCGAGTCGTAGGTCGTGATCTCTGCCCCCGTCCCCGTGCGCGCGCCGTCTCCTCCCATGATGCCGCGTCGCTTCGCCGGATCGGGGTGGTCGCGCAGGAGCAAGCTCTCGAAACATGCGTGCATCAATCCGCGACGCCGCTGCGCGTAGCTGAGATCCCCGGTGCGGTTGCAATAGAGCGCAAGGCAGAGGATGAAGTTCGTCAGCTCCTCGTAGGACATGTAGCTGAAGCACTGACCGGGAATGTCGGGCTGCTCGTAGGCGCTGTGACCCGCGGGGCTCCATTGCATGCCGACGCCCTGATCGTGGCAGAAACTCAACGCTGCTGCCGCGGGGGCCGTCGTGCGAACCGCGTCCGTGTAGGCGTAGCGTTCAGCGAACAGATCGAGCGCACTACGGAGCGTCCACGGGTGACGGGAGAGCTCGAAGAACGCGTGGTCGACCGTGAGGTCGAGCGTGTTCATCATGCCGTACTCGCCCTCGACGACGACCCATTGCGAGCGACCGCCAAGGTCGAGCCACACCGTCGAACCGTAGTAGGACTGCTCGGCCTGGCAAGCGACGAACCGCCGCGCGGGCTCGGAGATCTCGCGTTCCAGGGCATCCCGGGCGCGGAGTGCATGCGCAACGTAGTGGTCGGCGTGGTCCAGGGCAAAGCCGAGCACCTGTTCGACCGAGGTGAAGTGACGCGTGTAGTAGTAGCGCGCTGGAAGGCCCGTGGTCACGACACCGCCGCGAAAGACGGCGACGGCAAAGGTCAACGATGCGCGTTGGCCTGGCGGGGCTTCGAGCAGCAAACCACCGACTTTGCCGAGCCGCCGGCACAGACGCGCGCCGAACAGGTCCTCGATGCCGAAGTCCGCGACGGCCCACACATTGTCCTGCGGCCGGGCGGCAATCGCTATGGCGTCGCGTAGACCCACGCCGCGAAGCAACGCCGAACCGTCGCCCGCGAGATCGCGGAAGGGTGCTTCATCCTGCAGGGCGAAGATTGCGGTGAGGGGGGCGAGGCCGTTGGTGTTGTCGAGGATGAGGCGCGCGACGATGGCCGGACAGCACGCCAACCGCAGCGCTTCCTCGCTTGCCCGCTCGGGATCAGGGATTTCGGGGCGCGGTGCATAGAGCTCGAGCGTGCACGGGCCGAAGCGCCAGACGTCGTGTGCGGGGCCGAGCTCTCGGGTGACGTCCGCGAGGTCGATGGGATCGAGGGACGTCGGCCTCAGGTTCGCGTCGACCTCGAACGCGCTGCGATCATTCTCCGCGGGTACGAAGAAAGGGAGCAGTTGCGGCGGGCCTTCGGGCGACTTCCACCCGATGAACACGTTCTGATCTCCAGGGCGCCCGAGCTCGATCGCGAGCCCTCCCCGGGTGCCCGGGTGCCCGAGGGTGAGCGACGCATAGGCGCCTACGGGCGCGTGCTGGACGTTGAACCCGGACGACTCCGCTTTTGCACTCATGCCTTGGCCGATGGACCGTCGCTACGGCGTATACCCGAACGCGAGGATCGTGAACGACTTGTCCGCGCTCCCTTCGGCCATCCGGATCTCCACCGAATGGGGGGCCGATTCGGCTTCGTCGAGCAATACGATGGTCCACGGGTTGTTCCACGCATCATCGGTCGTGCCCTCGACGGTCTGCACGAGCTCACCATCCACGAGCACCTCGGCCGTGCCGAAGGTACTCTGCGAGCTCCTCTTGTAGACGAGCGCGAGGTTCTTGCACGTGACGTTCATGGTGAACGGATCGTTGGTGTCCGGTGATTTCTTCTGCCAGTTCTCCGTGAAGATCTTCTCCGCGGAGAGCGAATACCCGTAGCGTCGCAGGTTGGTGTCCAACTCGGTGAAGCTTCCGGGATTGACCTCGAGCGTGCCCGGGACCGTGGGGGTGGAGGGTGCCACCATCGTGATGTCGGTGAACTGGGCACCGATGACGGGCTCTGGCGGGATGGTGAGATCGGTGGCGTCCGCTGGCGCTGCGGCGACCTCGGCGAAGTAGTGGGAGATGGTGTCGGTCATGACCTTGAACCCCCACTCGGTCGGGTGGTAGTCGTCGCGGAAGAACTCGTCGTGGGTGAGCGTCCCCGCTTCGAGCTCCGGCACCACGGCGTCCTTGATGCTGATCATCGGCAACTGATAGGCGGTGCCGACGGGGCCGAGCCTCTCCTGGAGGTTCCAGTGCGACTTGAAGACGCTGAAGACGAGCACGACCGCCGGGGCGTTCTCCGCGAGCAAAATCTTGCGCACGAGGCTCTCGTAGGCGGCGCCGTTCGTAGGGTCGTCGCCGTCATTGACGGCGAACTCGACGAACACGAGATCCGGGGGCGTGGGCGCCTTCGCAAGGACGTCGCGTTCGTAGCGAATCATGCCGAGGGTGGACGGAGTACCTCCCATCCCCGCGTTGACGTAGTGCACGTGGCTGCCGTCGCCGCTCGCGAACGCCGTACGGAACGCCTCGTAGGAGCCGACGACGTAGGACTCGTCCGGTGTCGTGGTGTAGCCCTCCGTGATCGAGCCTCCGATGTACCCAAGGGTGACGGGCTCGCCGTTCGCCACTTTCGCCAGGACGCGCTTCACCCGAGTGTTGTTGCCCAGGGAGACCAACGAGCGCGTGATCATGGCATCGTAGTAGGCCGGTTCCTCACCCGCGGTGGTTCCGTCGGTCTCGCCATCGGTCTCGACTCCCGTCGCGGAATCTTCGGCAGCCCCATCGTCGCCGGCACAAGCGGGCAGGAGAAGCGCGATCATGGCGAGATGGGACAAAGAGCGCCCAAGCAGCATGTTTCGAGGATACCTCAACCGGCGGAGGAAACGGAATCGGTTCCATTCGCGGATGCAAATGCGCGCCTCGGATCCGTGGAGCCAGCGATCACGAAAGCGCACCGTTCGCGCTGGCGTGGGCTGGAACGCGATCGCCGTCGACGGGGGGCGACGAACGCTGGCTCTTGCGCGAGCCGGAGGCTCCGGATGGCCCGCGGCGAGCGCCAAGAGGATGGTCGCTTCGAGCCGTGATCGTACACCCCTCGTAGATTCCAACGGACGGTTCGCGTTCGTGACGTCATGGGGATGACGCAACGGTCCCACATCGCGCGGAACGGTCATGCTGGTCAAGAACCGCTGTTCTAGTGCACGATGAGGTGCTCCCTTGGCACGGCCGGGCTCCGGACCTCCTCGGCGAGGAACGACATGGCCCGCCGCTCCGTCAACTCTGCCGAGACTTCCACGCCAACGATTCGAACGGTTGCGAGCCACGCGGGCGTGGGCGTGGGGACCGTGTCGCGCGTCCTCAATGGCGGACCCGTGAGTCCGGAAGCGCGAGCGCGGGTCAATCGCGCGATCCAGGAGCTCGGTTTTTCGCCGCTGCTCGTCGCGCGTGGTCTCGCCATGCGCCTGACCTCGACGGTGGGCTTCGTGGTCAACTCGACGCGGGGCTCGTGGTTTGCGGAGCTCTTGGCCGGGATCGAAGAGGCCCTCAGTCCGAGCCGCCGCAGCGTGGTGCTCGCGAGCTTGCGTCTCACCGGCGAGTACGACGCGAGTACGGTCGAGGCGTGGATCCAGGAGCGTCGCGTCGATGCGCTCTTGTTCGTTCGCTCCTCGCGACGCGAACGAGGCCTGATCCAAGCGGCACGTACCGCAGGGTTGCCCGTAGGCCTCATCGCTCCCGACGAGCACGTGCGCGCGAGTGTTCGCGTGGGTTGCGACAATGAGCGTGGGGGCGAGTTGCTCGCGGCCCACCTCCTGGGGCTCGGGCACGAACGTTTCGCGTTCGTTTGTGGCCCGAGTGGATCCCGGGACACACGCGATCGCGTGCGGGGCTTCGAACGCGAGCTCCACCGGAATGGGCACGCCCTGCCTCCATCACGACTCATCATCGCAGACAGCTACTACGCAGAGGCGGCGCGCCCGTTCGCCCGCGCGTGGTTGGGGACGCGCGCATCGATCCGTCCGACGGCCGTGGTGCTCGCGTCCGATGCCATGGCGCTCGGATTCATGCATGAGTTGCTGGATGCCGGAGTTCGCATTCCAGAGGACGTTTCGGTCGCGGGCTTCGATGATGCGCCCGAGAGCGCGATCTGCTGGCCGGGTTTGACCACCGTCGCGCAGCCCACCCGGCGGATGGCTCGGGAAGCGTGCCAAGCCTTGCTGCGCTGCGTCGATGGTCCCGACGATCCGGACGTGCGCGAATACGAGGTCGAGCTCGTCGCACGGAGGAGCTGCGCACGACCTCCCCACGCGTGAGACCACATCGATTAGATCTTGGGCAGCTCCAGCACTCTCTTCGCGGATCGGACGAGCTTGGCGTCGCGTGCAAAGCCCATGCGCTCGGGCTCGCTGGCGAGGGCCTCGACGTAGGTCTCTACGAAGGGGAGCAGGGCCTCGGTCGACGAGGCTTCGCCCCCGTGTTTGCGCAGATGGGACTTCCAGACCTTCGCCAAGTGCTCGCGGAGCCACGCTCGCTCGTCTTGCGCCAATGTGGCGCGTTCTTGCTTGGCGCCGGGCGTCAAGAGGAGGTACATGCGGAGCCGCTCTGCGTTCGCGGTGTGTTCGCGCGCGGGGATGCCACTGCTGGGCCCGCTATGGCGTGCCGCGAACTCTCCGAGGGCGTCCGCCTCAGCGCGATGGAGCGGGAGGACCGTGTGGTCGCGTAGGGTGACCCGCCCGAGCTCATGCACCTGTCCCGCGTACTTGTGCCCCTGGTACATTCCGCGGCGAAGCGCGGCCGGGACGTCACCGGCATCGACAGCAAGCGAATCCTCGAGTGCCTCGAGCTCTACGAGCGCCGTGGCGGCAATGGGCTGCGCTCGAACCGCCAAGTGCGCCTCCACGCCTTCGACCGCGTGCTCGGTGCGGAGCAAGAGCTCGCGGTTGGCGAGATATGCGGGGACGCAGAGGGCGACCGCGGTGATGCTGGCGATCCAGAACAGCGCCGCGAATCCGAGCCGCACGCCGAGCTCCCGGACTCTCCGGCCCCTCGTGTCGGTCGCGAGGTTGCGGTCCGGCAGGACGATCGGTTCGACGAGGTCGCGGAGGAAACAGCCGTAGGCGGCGCTGCAGAAATAGACGCCCCGCAGCCGCGGAGGTTCGAGCGTGCTCTTGCGTAGGAGCGTGCCAAGGAACGCGTGCAGCGGGCCGTACATGGCCTCGACCTGCTGTGGAAAGGCGTAGATCCTTCCGCCGCCGGGTTGTTGGCCTTCGTGCACCAAGCGGATCGTCATTCGGGTCTCGAGGCTCGGCCAGAGCTCGGGGAAGTACTCGGCGAAAATCGCCGCAGGCTCGCGACGATCCGCGAGAGGAACGGTGAATCCCCACAGCTGCCCCCGCTCCTGCGGTCCGAGGTCGGCAAAAAAGTCGCCGAAACCGGGTACGAGGTCGCACTTGGTCAGCACGAGGTAGAGCGGGGCAACCGTTTCCAGCGTCCGGGTCAGCTCGTCGATGCGCGCGCGAAGTTCGTTGGCATACGCGGCGACGTGCTGAGGCGAAGTGCCCGCGAGGTCGGTGACGGCGATCGCACAAACGATCCCATTGATGGGTCGGGACGGCCGAGTCTTTCGCAGCAAGGCGAGGAACGAAAGCCAATCCTTGTGTTCGTGTGGGATCGTGGCATAGAGCCCCGCGGTCTCTACGATCACCGCTTCGTTGCTGAGCCACCAATGGCTGAGACCCGGACGGCGCGGATCGAGCGTGGTCCCGTCGGCATAAGGGAAACGTAGCCCGCAGTTGCGGAGAATCGTGCTCTTTCCAGCGCCCGGCGGGCCGAGGACGACGTACCACGGGAGCGCTTGCAGGGCACCGGCACCCCCCTTGTCACGAAACGCCGATGCGCGCAGGGCTTCCACGGCGCGCGAGAACTCTTGCCGCACGCTGCTCCCCGCAGGGTTGCGGAGGGCACGCTCGAACTGTCGCTCACGTCCGCGGCCGGCGACGACGATGGCGGCGAGCACGAGCACGACCATCGCCGTCAGACAGACCGCGCCGAGTGTCCTCGAGGGCGAGTCCACCGAGAGCGCGCCCGCCCAGATCACGAGGATGAACAACCCGCCGAAGACGTACTTGAGCATGGTCGAGGTCGCTGCCCAGCATCAGCGATGAGCGTGCGGGCTGCAACGTCTCAAATGTCGCGTGCGGACTCACCGAGATTCGGGATGTGCCGAGCCGGGCTCGCGGATGCGAACCTCGTTCAGAAGGCGCCCGCGATCGCGCTCGTCGGCAGACGCGAGAGCGCGTCCGAGAACTGCGCTTCGAGCAACCCGGCGAGTTTACTCTTCTCCGCCTCGAGCTGGGCTTCGCTCGCGTCGCTTTCCACGATGCAGTCGTAGTCCCAACGCTGTCGCTCGAGTTTGACCGTGGCGGCGGGCATATAGGAGAGGATGGGCCAGATGTAGCGCTCGAGGGCGTGCTCCGGGGTCTCGGACAGGCGCCAACGATTGCGGAGATAGAAGCGGTCTGCGGACTCGAGCGCGGCGGAGAGGTGGATGCCGAGGTACTTGTTCACGACCGCGCGAGCCTCGAGGAGACGCGGTTGGACGCCGAACGCGTTGAGGCGCTCGAGCCGGTCCTTGGCCGGGTAGCGCTCGTCGCCCCGGCGGAACGCAAGCCACGACATGAACTCGTGGCTATGGCGCCAGCTCAGGCGCTGGGCTTCGATCTCGGCGACCATGCGCGCGAGACGGCTGCCATGACGCCGCGCGAGCTCTGCGCTGATGTCGTTCATCTGGTCGCGGAGCTCGCGGTCGAAACACGAGATCGATGCGCCGCTGTGATGCTCATCGAGCACCGTGAGCGCCAACGCCACCCCGAGGCCCACATGGCTCGCCAGGTGGACATGCTGTTGAATCAGCTGTTCGTACAGCCCCGGCATGACGAGGGCTGCGCGCTGCTCGTCGGTGCGGGCGACCTGGTCTAGGGCCTCGAGCTTGAGCCGCGTGATCCCCTGACGCATCTCGTGGACGGCGGGATCCATGTCCGGGGTGCGCACCTGGGCCAGGAACAGCTCGCGCGGGTTCGGCATCGTAGGCAGGTTATGCGCAGGCATCCCCGCTTGTCACGGATTTGTCCATTGCGTATGTCATGGGGCTCCCATGGCCCCTCCGAGCATCCGCGAATCCGTCGCCCGGCGCCGCACCTTTGCGATCGTCAGCCACCCCGACGCCGGGAAGACGACCTTGACGGAGAAGCTGCTGTTCTTCGGAGGCGCAATCCAGGTGGCGGGGGCCGTGCGGGCACGCCGGGCGTCGCGGCACGCCGTCAGCGACTGGATGAAGATGGAGCAGGAGCGCGGTATCTCCGTGACGACGTCGGTGCTGAGCTTCCAGTACCCGATGCCGGGCGCGCCTGAAGGGGCACCCCCCATGGACGTCAATCTGCTCGATACTCCCGGTCACGCCGACTTCGGCGAAGACACGTATCGGGTCCTCACCGCGGTCGATGCCGCCCTCATGGTGATCGACGGCGCCAAGGGAGTCGAGAGTCGGACGGAGAAGCTGATCGAGATTTGTCGTCTACGCGACACTCCGGTTGTCACGTTCGTGAATAAGTTCGACCGCGAGTGCATGGAGCCGCTCGAGCTGCTCGACGACGTCGAGAAGAAGCTCAGCATCGCGTGCGTCCCGATGACGTGGCCCATCGGCATGGGCAAGCGGTTCAAGGGCGTCTACGACATCGTCCACCGTCGCGTGCACCTGTTTCGCTATCGCGATCGCAAGGACGACGAGTGGCCCGAAGACGGCATCCCCGTCGCAGGCCCCGACGATCCCAAGCTCGACGAGCTCCTCGGTGATCAGGCCGAGGACCTGCGTGCGGACCTCGAGCTCCTCGCCGGCGCCGCCCCAGATTGGGATCTCCAGGCGTTCCTCGCCGGCAAGCAGAGCCCGCTCTTGTTTGGTTCGGCGATGAACAACTTTGGCGTGCGCGAGCTCCTGGAGGCGTTCTTGAGCTTGGCGCCCACGCCCCAGCCGCGAACGGCGGTGGTGGGCGATGCCGTGCTGACCCCCCCGGCGCCAGGCGAGCCGGTGCCTTCACGGACCATCGCGATCGATGAAGCGCAGTTCAGCGGGTTCGTCTTCAAGATCCAAGCGAACATGGATCCCAAGCACCGCGACCGCATGGCGTTCCTCCGGATCTGCTCGGGGCGGTTCGAGCGAGGCATGCGGGCGTTCCATTGCCGGCTCGGGCGCGAGATCAACCTTGGAAATGCTACGACGTTCTTTGCCAGCGATCGTGAGATCGTCGAGGAGGCGTTCGCCGGGGACATCATTGGCATCCCCAATCACGGCACGATCAAGATCGGAGACACGCTCACGCAAGGGGAGCTGTTGAGGTTCACGGGCATCCCGAGCTTCGCCCCGGAGATCTTTCGTCGCGTGGTGCTCAAGAGCCCCCTCAAGGCCAAAGCGCTCGCCAAGGGCCTCGCCCAGCTGGCGGAAGAGGGTGCCATCCAAGTGTTCAAGGCCATCCTCGGCGGCGAGTTCATCGTGGGCGTCGTGGGGCAGCTCCAACTCGAGGTCATGAAGCATCGCCTGCTCTACGAATACTCCGTCGAGGCGGACTACGAGACCGTCGAATACACGACGGCGCGATGGGTGACGGTCAAGGGCGAGGGGCGGTCACGCGAGCAGATCCGGCAGGCGCTCGAGACCTTCCAGCGCCGCAACGAGGCGAACCTGGCGTTCGACGCCCACGGAGACCTTTCCTATCTCGCGCCCAACAAGTGGAATCTCGCCAAGGTCGAGGAGCGGTTCCCGGAGATCCGGTTCGAGGCGACGCGGGAGCATACTTAATCAGTATGGAGGGGCCTCGCGCCCCTCCCCCGTGCCGGCGAAGCCGTCACGGGACCCCCTCCCCAGCGGTCGCCGCTTTGCGGCTCCTCCCCCTTCGTGGGGCGTCGGTCGTGGCAGGCGTTTGGGTTCCGAGGGGCAGGGGGGCGGGGGGCCGCCCGCACCCGCTTCCTCCCGCACCAGCTTCCTACTTCGTGGGGCGTCGGTCGTGGCAGGCGCTTGGGTTCCGAGGGCAGGGGGGCGGGGGGCCGCCCGCACCAGCTTCCTCCTGCACCAGCTTCCTCCTTCGTGGGCCGTCAGTCGTGGCAGGCGCTTGGGTTCCGAGGGCAGGGGGCCGCCCGCACCAGCTTCCTCCTTCGTGGGCGTCGGTCGTGGCAGGCGCTCCTTCGTGGGGCGTCAGTCGTGGCAGGCGCCGTCGCGTTCGCCGGGGGTCGCGTCACAGTCGACGTGGAACGTGGAGCGATCATCCAGCGATGAGCCCTCGCGGCGCTCGATGAGGACCTCGAGATTGGCGCCGCGAGTGATGCATTGCGGCGTCATGTCGTCGTGGAGCGGGCGGGTGCTGGATTCGATATCGGTGAGCATGCGATAGCAGACGTCCTGATCCTCACTCGTGAAGAACCAGCCGTTGTCGGTGACGGCGCAGGGCTCGACGGCGACGGGGTCTCGGTCCGGACGGCTCTCGCGAACGCGGCAGGCCGGTTGGAGGCCGGCGATGGCGGGATCGATGTCGCGCACGCAACCCGGAACGCAGGCGCGAAGCCCAAGTCTCCCGATCGCGGTGGCGATGTCTCCCAGCGCGACCGAATAGTCGTCTGCGCAGACGGAGTAGAGGTTGCGCTTGTCGGTTGCGAAGGCTTGGGCGAACTCGAGGAGGCGAACGGGTGGAAGCCCGGGAAGCTCATGGAGACTCTCGGTGCCGTAGCCGCAGCCAGGTCCGATGCCGTACTCCTCGTTGAACGTCTCGTCGAGGGAACGGCGATACACGATCTCTCCGCCGTCTGGGTAGTCTTCGGGGACCCCGGCGATGACGGAGACGAGCACGGTCCCCGTGCCGCTTTGCTGCTTCCGATTGCTGATCTCGCGCATGAGATCGATGTAGCGCTCGACCGGGTAGAGCACGGCATCGTCGGGGTTGGTCTGACGCGCGGAGAAGTCGCGATCGACGGCTCGGCAGTCGTCGAAGACCTCAGGACCGCCGGCGCATGCCGTCGCGGCCCGCCAACACACACCGGAGGTTACGCGCGACGCGACGGTGCGCAAGGGCAAGGAGATCGGATCTCCGTACTTGATCGCCTCGAAGTGCTCCCGTGGCATGGAACAGTCGATCTCGTCGGTCACGAAGATGACCGCGAGCAGGGCATCCTCGCGAAGGAAGCCTGATTCGTCTTCGGCGAGGAACGTCCTGAGCATCTCGAGCGGAGCCTCGAAGCCCTCGCCTTGGATGCCTTGGGGTCCGATGCACTCGAATGCCTCGGCCATGCTGACGCCGGCGGGGAGGTTGTCACCCTCGGGTGAGTTCTCGAGCCACGGATGCTCCTGCAGGGTGTCCGGATCTCCGTCGAGCATGGTGGGTTCCAAGGAGAACTCATCGAGCGTGCACTGCTCGAGACATCCAGCGGTTTGCTCGTCGAAGTACGCCGGTTGGCCTGCGAGTTCGCCGTCCCAGATGAAATCGAAGAGGCGTTCGCGGCACGAGGTCACGCGCAGCGATGGGCTGTCGGTCGTAATGACGCCGATGCGGTAGCTCGCACCTTGGCCCTCCTGCTCGAGGACATCGACGAACGCCGAGAAGTTGCGCGCCAGCGTGCCTTGCTCCTCACCCATGGATGCCGAGTTGTCGATGACGAACAAGATGTCGGCCGCGCGGCGCAGGGTGACCGCCGCCGTACATCCGGGGGTAGCGGGGTCGCAGGTGCTCGCGTCCAAGCCCGCGTCGTCGAACGGAAGCTCCGGACCGCGGCCGCACGAGAGGGCACCTCCGAGCAACATCCCCGCGAAACAGACCGCGCGCCCGACAACCTGCGTTTCGAGCGGACCGAGGTTTCGAACCAACACGCCCATCGGACGCTAGCCCGAAGCGCCAGCGCGGCACAAGAGCGGACGCACCGCCCCAAACGAGTGCGAGATCTGAGTCCAACCAAAGTCGCAGCGGTCGATGACGGGGTGGATGTGTGCCCGGAAACGGGGACATTCGGCGCGTCCCAACCCGAAATGAACTTGGGGATTCAGGCCCGCGCCCGATCGGACGACCACACCGACGAGGCATCGCTCCACGGCAAACGCCAAGACGTGCGGCGTTCGGTCGTGGGCACAACCTTGGTCATTGCTCCCACTCCGCCCACGGCGAGCCTGCACCTCCGAACGCGCCATGCACACTTCTTTCCCCGGACGACCCCGTACGCCGAGTCAACGAATCCTCTCCAAGGTCCTGTTCCAGGCCGCGACGTTGACCGTGTGCTTTGCCGCGGGAGCGACGGAAGCCCAGGCTCAGGTCGCTACGGAGCCCGTCGGCGATCCCGAGGCACCCACGGCGTCCGAGCCTCCGACGGAGCCGATGGAGACGCCCACGACGCCCGAAGCGACGGACCCACCGGGGCCTGCCGAGCCCGAGGCCGAAGCGGCACCCGAGGCCGAAGCGGCACCCGAGGTCGAAGCGGCGCCCGAGGCCGAAGCGGAGCCTGAGGCCCAAGATGCACCCGAACTAGAGCGGGCACCCGCGCCGGTGGTGACCGTGGGTGACGCGAGGGAGGGAGGCGCGAAGATGGTCGGATCGATGGGCGACCTCGACCTCGACCTCGTCGCGCTCATGGGGACGGACATCAAAGTCGTCACGGCGACGAAGACCGCACAGAGCCTCGAAGATGCACCGGCGATCATCGAGGTCGTCACGGCAGACGATATCCAGCGTTGGGGCTACCGCAACCTGGCCGAAGCGCTCAATCAGATCGCTGGTTTCTACGTGCTCGACGACCACATCCTGCCGAACGTGTCGGTCCGCGGCGTCGCCGGCGGACTCATGTCCGAGAGCAGCATGATCAAGGTCATGATCGATGGTCAGCCGGTCTCCTTCCGTACGACCGCAGGAAACTGGCTCGGTGCGGAGCTGATCCCGCTCTCTGCGATCGCGCGCATCGAGATCATTCGCGGACCCGCGTCCGCGCTCTACGGCGCCGACGCATTCCTTGGCGTCGTCAACGTCATCACCAAGACGGGTCAAGAGGTGGGCGGCGTGACCGGCACGCTCGCCGGAAAAACGCTCAACTCGCAGCTCGACCAAGGAAACTTCCTACAACGGCATCTCGGGGTCGAGGGCGATGTCGTCGCGGGTGACCGTTGGGGCAACGTGGACTTCCTGGTCGGGTTTGGCGGGGAAACGCAAGATCGGTGGGGCTTGGAGTTGCCGTCGACTTCGCCTGCGCCTCGCATCCCGAGCTACAACATGGATGAAACACGCTCGCAGGGGCTCATCCATCGCGGATCTTCGCTCTACACCAAGCTGCGATACTCCGCGCTCGATGATCGCCTCAAGATCTTCGCCAGCTACTCCTCCTCGTGGATCAAGCGCGGCGGCGACTTCTCTCATTGGAGCCAGCTGACCTACGGGACCGACTCCGCGGGACGGCACAACGAGACATTGGTCTCGCTTCGACAGCGCCGGGCCGATCTCGGGTTCGAGATCGCTGCGCACGAACAGGTGACGGTCCGTCTGCGCGCGGGGTACTTCGACGGAGCGCCCCGGGACGACGACCGCATCGAGGTCGCGAGCGACTTCTTCTACGTCAAGCGTGGCTTTGGATTCCGCGGGTTCACCGGCGGCGCCGACGTCGTCTGGACGCCGCTCGAGAAGCTGCAGCTCGTTGCGGGCGGCGAAGTCGTGTACGACGCGGAGGAGCTCCCGACGACGACGCGCATCGACAAGACCACGGGCGATGTCATCGACGACGGATCGGAATCCGAGGGCAAGCAGGTCGAGAATCTCGTCAACCCGGGCGCGTACCTCCAGATCAACTGGCTGGCGTTCGATCCCTATGCTCGACTGACCGCCGGGTTCCGGTACGACTACCACAACATCTATGGGAGCCAGGTGGCGGGCCGGGGCGGCATCGTGTCGCACTGGGGGAAGAAGCGCAACGTCACGACCAAGCTCTTGTACGGCAGTGCTTTCAAGGCTCCGTCACCGCTGCTGCTGTTCGCCACTCCGCTGCGACCTGGCGACATCATCGGAAATCGGGAACTCGATCCGATGCTGATCCATACGTTCGAGGGACAACTCGCGTGGGCTCCTCTGCGCGAGTTCAGGTTCGCGACGGGCGTGACGTATAGCCTCCTCATCGACAAGGCCGAGTTCCGTCCGCAAGGCATCAACGTCACCGCGCAGAACGTCGCCAAGCAGCAGGGCATCTCGTGGGAGACTCGCGCCGATTTCTCACACAAGAAGTGGCTCAAGGGCTATGCGAGTTTCGACTTGCAGCACGGTGTGAGGGAGATCGACGATGAAGGCTACATCGCGGGCCTCATCGGGACCGAGAACATCGTGCATCCGCTCTGGATCGTTCGTGCTGGCCTCGACTTCAATATCGAGAAGGCGCGCCTGGCCCTGATGACGCAGGCGATGATCGTGGGCAAGCGACGGTCTGCGGACGAGAATACCGTGGCCAACGGCGGTTCGTACCAGCTCAAAGAATACGCCACGCTGAATGCTGGTATTCGCACCCACGACTTCAAGCTGTTTGGTCGCGGTCTGACCCGATTCAGCATCAACGGTTACAATCTGATCAACAATACGACTCCGGACCCCGGGTACGCAGGGTACGACTATCCCCGTCTCCCGCTCGAGGTCATGCTCAAGGTTACGCACTACCATCGCTAACGGCGGTTCCGGTCACCTCAATGGCAGAAGCATCTCCGATGACTCCCCCAAGGTCCCGCACGAAGAGTGCAACGCGCCGCGTCGTGCTCGCGGTCGCGACGGTGTTCCTGGCGTGCATGACGGCGCTCTCGGTGACGCTCTATGCACCGAAGACGGCGTCGGCCGACGGAAATCCGTCCCTGTACGTGTTCGTCAACTCCGCCCAGAAACCCCGCACCTTGCAGCAGAACCTGGAAAGCAAGATGCCCGGGGTCACGATCACCGTGTTCGGGCGCTTCCGAGACTTCGAGACTGCGATCCAAAGCGCACAGCCGGACGCGGTCCTCGCACTCAAGCCCGTGCTGTCGGAGCTCGGAATGAAGGCCACGATCCAGGGGCTCTACAAAGCGAGTCCCGATGAGGCCTACGTCCTCATCGCGGTCGGGAAGACGGTCGATCCCAAGGCGGCGGTCGATCTCAATATCGGTTCGGTCGACATCCTCGGACGCACCACGATGAAGAAGTTTGTCGGTACGGTCCTTGGCGTTGGGTCCGCGCCCAAGGTCAAGCTCGTGACGAAGGCCGAGGACTTGCTGCCGCTGCTCCAGTTCGGACAGGCGGATGCCGTGTTGCTCCCCGAGCGGCAGTCCGACCTCATCACCGGGCGAAGCGAACTCGATCTCAAATCCGTCAAGGCGCCCAACCGCGTGAATCTGGTGGCTGCTGCAGCGGTGACCGCAAAAGGGGACGCAATCCTCGCGATGGTGAAGGGCCTCGACGCGTCGGTGTCCGCGGACATGGGGGTGGACTCATGGCAATGACGACGAAAATCCCGCAGCTGCTCCTTGGCTCTCTGTTGGTATTGGGGGCGGGCGGATCTTGCGAACGCAAGAAGTCCACCCAAGAGGTGAAACACCCGGAGCCAACGTTGCATACGGAGCCGCGCCGCGAGGGGTTCGATACCGTGCTCGTGCTGCTGCCCAACACCCGCGAGACCCGGCAACTGTGGGAGAGCTTCCAGCAGGAACTCTCGAGCGAGTTCGACGTGATTCCCGCGATCATCAAGGGGTCCACCACCGAGGCCGAACTGGGGGCGCTGATCGACAAGGAGAAGCCCCGCACGGTCGTGCTCGTCAACAATCCCACGGTCAAGCTCTACCAGAGGTGGCAAGCCACGCTACCACCGCAGACTCCGGCGATTCCGACCGTCATCCTGATGAGCTCGTTCCTCGAGGAGTTCTACCAGGCGGTGCCCAATGCCACCGGGATCGCCTACGAGGTTCCCCTCATCACGAGCGTCGTCAATCTTCGGACATACCTCGACCGCGAGATCCGCCGCATCGGCGTCGTGACCCGCCCTGCGTTTTCGAACTACGTGGCCCGGCAACAGAAGCTCGCGGCGATCGAGGGCGCGTCCATCGTCGAGATCCCGGTGGGGGAGCATCCCACGGAAGAGGAGATCGAGGATGCCGTCGAGGTGCTCTGCACCAAGGTGAAGATCGACGCGCTTTGGGTGCTCAACGACAACGAGCTGCTCGCCGCGGATACCATCGTCAAGGGGTGGATGCCCGCACTCGAGGGCTGCCGGGTGCCCGTGATCGTCGGTGTGGGTGCCCTCGTCAACCCGGAGGTGCACTTTGGATCGTTCGCGATGTTGCCCGACCACGAAGCTTTGGGGGCGCAAGCGGCCGAGCTCGTTTATGAACTCGCGGACGAGGACTGGGTCGTGGGCGACCGCGGCGTGCAACTGCCGCTGTCGGTGACGACGACCGTCGATATCAAGCAGGCCCGAGCGCATCTCGGGTTCCGCGAAGAAATGTTGTCCAACGTGGATGTCGTGGTGGAGTAACCGATGAGCAGCGAACCCAATCCCGTTCATTTGCCCAAGACCAAACGGTCCGTGCGTGGGAAGCTGGTGGGGGTCGTCCTCGTGACCCTTACCCTGGTCGCGGCTTCGACGCTGGGTCTCATCTCATGGCTGCAGGTCCGGAGTACCGACGAGGTGCTCGCCGACACCGAGCACCAGATCCGCGCTTCGCTCGAGGCCAAGGGGCGGATCCTCGCCTCGAACCATGCCCTCGCCTTGCGCAACTCGGTGCTCGACAACGCGTTCTCGGACGTGGACAGCCTCGTCCGGGGTGCCGTCAAGGACGACTCCGACGTCGTCTATGGCCTGTTCCTCGGCAGCGACAACAGCCCATGGTCCTACGTTTCGCCTTCGCAGAGCGAAGAGGCGAACCCGGACAAGCCGCAGGACAAGGGGGCGTGGAAGGAGCTCCAACTCGGGGACGAACCCAAGCCACCCACGGCCCTCGAGACGCGCGAAGTTTCGCTGTTCGGTGACCAGATTCAGGAGTTCTCGATGCCCGTCGTGGACGACGGAGAGACGCTCGGGACGATCTATTACGGCATCTCGACCTCGCGGATGCGCAAGACCTTGGAGACCGCACGCGCCGCGTCGCGGGCGGAGCTCCGCGACACGCTCAAGAAGCTCGCCGGACTCGTCCTCCTCAACTCGTTGCTCGGCCTCTTGCTCGCGTTCCGTGCCGCTCGTCGGATCACCTACCCGCTCGCCAACCTCACCTCCGCGGCAGCGCGAATCTCGAGCGGCGAGAAGGACGTGCGCGCCGACGTCAAGAGCGGCGACGAGATCGAGATGCTGGCCACCGCCTTCAACAAGATGGTGACCGAGCTCGCCGAGTCCTACAAGGAGCTCGAGATCCTCAATAGTTCCCTCGAAGACAAGGTCAAGGCTCGCACGACCGAACTCGCGTCGCGCAACAAGGACATGCGCCTGGTGCTCGACAACGCGCAGCAAGGCTTCATCACCGTCTACGCGAATGGAACGATGGCGACCGAGCGTTCCGCGATCGTCGATCGCATGCTCGGTACCCCCGAGGAAGGCGAGAGCCTCGCCTCGTTCGCGGGTCGCAGCGACGCGAACTTCGGAGCGATGTTCGAGCTCAGCTTCGAGATGATCGCCGAGGATTTCCTGCCGCGCGAGCTTTGCATCGCGCAACTGCCCAAGCGAGCGACCTCCGGTGCGCGCTCGCTCGCGTTCCACTACGTGGACCTGAGCCAGACGGAAGCCTTCGAAGGCCTGCTGGTCGTCGTGGAAGACATCACGGACCGCCTCGAGCGGGAACGGCAGGAGAAGCAGCAGGCGGAGATCATGGCGATCTTCCGGCGCATCATGCAGGACCGCAGCGGGTTCGAGTCGTTCTATCGGGAGACCAGCCGTCACGTGGACGCGGTTCTCGATGGTTCTCTCGACGCCGACGAGGCCGTGTTCAAGCGCATCGTCCACACGATCAAAGGCAACTGCGGCGTCATGGGCCTCCACGTCGTCGCAGAGATCTGCCACGAGATCGAGAACAAGATGGCCGAGACGCATGCTCTGCCGAGCTCGAGCGAGCGTCAGACGTTGCTCGATCGCTGGAACATCGTGCGGAGCAATGCTCGCGCGCTGCTGGGTGATCAATCGCGCCTCGAGATCGAGCGCAGCGAGTACCTCCGTTTGGTCGGCGATCTCAAGCGCACCGGCAACACCCGTTTGGTCAAGCGCCTGGAATCTTGGGCGCTCGAGCCGGTCTCGCGTCACTTCGCGAGGATCGAAGATCAAGCGGTGCAGCTCGCGGAGCGGTTGGGTCGTGGACCGATCAAGGTCGTCAAGGTCGAGGACGACGTACGATTGGACGAGAACCTCTGGGGACCCCTTTGGGCAGACCTCGTCCACGTCGTGCGCAACTGCATCGATCATGGCCTCTACCCCGAGGGTGAGGTCCCTGCTGGACAGGTGCAGGAGCTGGGCTTGCGCTCGGCGATCGAGGGGGGACGCCTGGTCATCGAGGTCAGCGACAATGGTCGCGGCATTCAGTGGGACAAGGTCCGCGAGAAGGCCATCAGCAAAGGCCTGCCGGCGCACACGCGCCAAGACTTGGTGGAAGCTCTATTCGCCGATGGATTGAGCACGCGCGACGAAGTCACGGCGACGTCGGGGCGTGGTGTCGGCATGAGTGCCCTGCGTTCTACGGTCCTCGCGCTCGGTGGTACGATTGCGGTCGTCAGCGAGCCCGGCAAGGGTTCGCGCTTCATCCTCTCCCTCCCGCCCGAGGGCGTTTATTCGGAGCCGCGTGCCGCTGCGTGAACGCTCCCATCGCCGTGCGGCGCGCTGCGCACCCCCACGGGCCGGACGGGGCCGCGCGATGTTCGTCCGCAGTGAGACGTTGCGCACGGACTCGGACGCGTGTACGGTTAGGCCGAAGTCCATGATTCGCGTTCAACCCCCCTTCTTCCGTGAACCGGGTCGCAATGCCGGCCGTTTTGCGGGGTGGTATTGGCGCTCCCTCTATGGGGGCCCGGGGTTGGGCCGTTAGCGGACAAGCAACCATTTCCGCCGTACGAGACAAACCCCTGGCCGCCCCTGCGAGCCGGGGGTTTTCGTTTCTGGAGCCTTATGAGAAGCACGCATAATCTTCGCGTCGTCGATACGACGGCGCTCCCCACCCCCGCCCAAGTCGCCCAAGAAATCGCGCTCAGCGATCGAGCCACGGACACCGTGGTCGAATCCAGGCGGGAGATCCAGGCGGTTTTGGCGGGTCAGGACAGGCGGAAGCTCGTGATCGTTGGACCTTGTTCGATCCACGATCCCGATGCCGCGCTGGAGTACGCGCGGAGGTTGCATGCGTTTCGACCGGAGGTCGCGGATCGGCTGCTCATCGTGATGCGGGTCTACTTCGAGAAGCCGCGCACCACGGTGGGATGGAAGGGTCTCATCAACGATCCGCACCTCGATGGCTCCAACGACATCCCCACCGGGATCCTCCTTGCGCGCCGGATCTTGCTCGGGATCGCCGAACTCGGGCTCCCTGCCGCCACCGAGCTGCTCGATCCCATCATCCCCCAATACATCGCCGATCTCATCTCGTGGACGGCCATCGGTGCACGCACGACCGAGAGCCAAACGCACCGCGAGATGGCGAGCGGGCTGAGCATGCCCGTGGGCTACAAGAACGGCACGGACGGCAACCTCGAGATCGCCATCAACGCGATGATGGCCGCGGCGCGTCCCCACAGTTTTCTCGGCATCGATGCCGACGGCCGCGTGGGCGTCGTGCGAACCGCCGGCAATCCCTATGGCCACGTCGTGTTGCGGGGCGCTTCCTCGGGGACGAACTACCACGCCGAGGCCGTGGACGCGGCCGCCGCTCGCCTGACCCAAGCCAAGGCCTACGCGCGCGTCCTCATCGATTGCAATCATGGCAACAGCAGCAAGGACTATCGCCGTCAACCGGGAGTCTGCGCCGTCGTAGCCGAGCAGATCCGTGCGGGCTCCCACCACATCCTCGGGGTGATGGTCGAGAGCAACCTCGTCGAGGGGACCCAGACGCTTACGCGGCCCGAGTCCTTGACCTACGGCCAGAGCATCACCGATGCGTGCGTGGATTTCGAGACGACGCGCGCGATGTTGCTCGATCTGGCGAGCGCCGTGGGCTGAGCGGGAGCCTGGCGTTTCGCTCACGCACATGACCACGCTCGAGGACATCCGTCGCGCCCAGCAACGGCTGGAGGGGAAGATCCGGCGGACGCCGCTCTACCCTTGCGAATCCTTGAGCGCCCGCTGTGGTGCGTCCGTTTGGTTCAAGCACGAGTACCAGCAAGTTACAGGGAGCTTCAAGGAGCGCGGCGCCTGCAACGCTCTGGCGAGCCTCGGAGACGCGCAGCGGGTGCTCGGCGTGATCGCGGCCTCCGCGGGGAATCACGCGCTTGGTTTGGCCTATCACGGCCTACGCATGCACGTCCCGGTACACGTCGTCATGCCTCGCTTTGCGCCCATGGTCAAAGTCAACCGGTGTCGGGCGCTGGGCGCGGAGGTGCAGCTCCTGGGCGAGAGCTTCGATGAGGCGCGGACGTTGGCTGCAGCTCGAGCACGCGACGAAGGCCTGACGCTCGTCCACGGCTTCGACGATCCTCGCGTGATCGCGGGGCAGGGGACCATTGGGCTCGAGATCCTCGAGCAGGAACCGAACCTCGAAGCCATCGTCGTCCCCGTCGGTGGAGGCGGATTGATCGCCGGTGTGGCCACGGCCGTGCATGCATTGCGTCCCGAGGTCGAGGTGATCGGTGTCGAGGCGGAGCACGCACCCACCCTCGCCCAAGCTCGCCGCGCCGGAGCTCCAACGCGGGTGGACGTGATTCCCGGCTTGGCCGATGGCCTGGCGGTCTCGCAGCTCGGCGATCATTGTTTCGCCGCGATCGAGGGGATCGTGGCGCGCTCCGAGGTCGTGACCGAGGCCGACATCGCGTCCGCGATCGTTGCGTTGATGGAGACCGAGAAGGCCATCGTGGAGGGGGCCGGCGCGGTAGGCCTCGCGTGGGCGTTGCAACGACCCGAGTGCCTTCAGGGCCGCCGCGTCGCAATCATCTTGAGCGGGGGCAACATCGATCTCCACCTCGTCGCGCGGGTGATCGAGCGAGGGCTCGTCTCCATCGATCGCTTGTGCCGCGTCACGATCGAGCTCCAGGATTCACCGGGTGCGCTTGGACGCGTGCTCACCAAGATCGCCGAGGTGGGCGTCAACCTGCTCCAGGTCGAACATGACCGCAATTTCGCCCCTGCGGACATCGCCAGGGTACGCGTGTCCCTGCAGCTCGAGACCCGAGATCGCGAGCACATCGAGGAACTCGAGGCTGCGTTGACAGCCGAGGGCCTCGCGTTCGAGTTCTCTCCAGCGCGGTGAGGGCTTCGGTGCCCGCGCGGTCGTGGATGGGCATCGCGGTTTCGCGCTCCATGGCGTGGCGCTCCGACCGATGAAAAGGTGTGCGCACTTCGGCGCCGCCGGCTAGCCTCGCGGGAGCGGTCGCTGCCGCTTGGACTCGACCTATGCCGCGAACGAAACTTCAGTGCTGCCTTGCAGTGGCCATCGTCCTCACGAGCGGGTGCGGTGACGACTCGGATGGCGCCGCCGACGAGGGCAGCACATCGTCCTCCACGGGCCTCGAAACGGGCGCGACCTCGGTGACGGCGGACACCGGTGCGACCGCGGGGACCGAAGCCTCCGGAGGCAGCACGACCACGGAGTCCGGCGAGGAGACGTTGGACAGTTCGAGTGATGGCACCGGCGGAGAAGGGCCCGAGTCGAGTGGTGAGACCGCCGGTTCGAGCGAGGGCGACGCAAGCTCCGGCGACTCCGAATCCAGTTCGACCGGCGAGTTCGTCGAGGTCCCCGAGGACGAGGCGCACTTCATTCCGCAACACGTCCCCAATACGCTGCGGGTGGGTGGGATCGGCGAGGTCTGGTTGACGTTGTACGCATCGACGTTGGTGGATGGACCCAATGGCGTCGAGTACTACACAGCGGTCCGCAATGATGGAGAGATCCCCGTCTGCCTCGGGTCCGTGACCACCTATTTCGTCGACGTCACGGACACGCTGGTCGCGAGTTGGAGCGCCGGGCTCTATCTGCGGAACTACTACCGCCGTGATCAGGGGACGGGCAACTATACGCTGTGCATCGCTCCTGGCGATATCGCAATGACGGCATCGACCATGGACCTTCCGCCGGAGATCGTCATCGACGAACTCTGGTATCTCATGCACGAGTTTCCGGGCTTTCTTTTCTACGACATCGTCCCCGTGGAGCCGCTGCTCACCGTCACCGATGTCGTCGTCGTTCCGAACGGCGATGGTGGCGGGCACTATACCGGCACGTTCACGAATCGCAGCGATACGACGCTCGACGTCGCCAGCGTCTCGATCTTTCCGGTGAACCGGGTGGGGCGGCCGCTGGGGATGGCGACGAGCCGCACCGAAGTCGAGGTTCCCCCCGGAGGTAGCGTGGCGTTCGAGACGTCGATGGTCGCGGATCTCGGCAACGGGTTCGTCACGGCTCCCTAGCGACGCCGAGCGAAGGGCTCGCTGCGAGGCCGACGCCAAGCGCGGGTGGCAGTCCACTTGGACTCCCGGAGCACCCCCCAAAAAAAGCTGGGTTCGCACACCCGGGGCGAGCCACTGGGCGCGTGCGCTCGGTCGCAGGGCGCGGCGAACCATGGGTTCCGAAGCGCCCGTGCGCATCCGAATGGCAGGGTACGCTGGACTTCGAGTGTTTGGACACGTTCATGGGTCCGTGCGAGATGCCCGCGACGGCTCGCCTGAATGGCATGTCGCCTGCATTCCTCGTCGAGCATGAGGAACGCACTCGTCATCGTATTGCCGGTGATGGCGCTCATGAGCCCCGCCTGCGCGGGGCGGCGCGCAGACACGGCATCCCCTGAAGTACAGCTCGGCGAGAGGGAGGCAGAAGGGCAAGCCGAGTCGATCTCGGGACCGAGCTTCGAACGCAACGCACCAGGAACGCCGAGCCTGGGCCCGCGGGGTCCAGTACCTCCGTCTGAGTCGCCGGACTCGATCACCCTCGAGCCGGAAGCGACCCCGAAAGGGGAGGGCGACGATCGGTCCGACAATTCATCGAGTGAACGGGAAGCGCACGGCGAGGAAGGGTATTCCTCCGCAAAGCGAAACTGGTCCGAGGACTGAACCTCGCTGTGGGGTCGTGACGCGTCCGCGCGCCATCTTGCGCCAGCGGTCGGTCGGGGTGCAAGCTGGCGGACATGAACCTCGAAGCCCGCCTCGATCTCCTCGCCACGACGCGTCTCTTTGGTGTGTTGCCGCGGGAAACGCTCCATGCGGTCGCGGAGGAGACGGAGGTCCAGACGTTGCGACCGGGCGAGGACCTTTGTCGCGAGGGCGATCCGAGCCACTTCGTGTTCGTCGTGGCGAGCGGAGTCCTCGAGGTGTTCAAGCAAGCCGAAGAAGGTAACACGTACCTTCACGACCTCGGCGCGGGAGAAGTGGGTGGTATCACGAGCATGACCATGGTCAAAGCTCGTTCGGCGACGTTGCGGGCCAAGAGTGATGCGATCGTGCTCACGATCGCCAAGCCTCGCTTCGTGGCGCTCCTGCGCACGCACGGCGCCATTGGCCACGCGTTGATCGATGTGCTCAGCGAGAAGGTGCGCGGCAAGACCAGTCAGGTCGCTCATCTGGTGGAGTCGCAGCGCAAGACGACGAAGAAACTCGTCGCGGTGTTCGATGCCAAGCCGCACGATCGTCAGGCCCTGAACGCGGTCGGCGACGAAACGGTGAACTTTGCGTTCTTCGAGGCCCGTCTCAATCCCCAGACCGCTGATCTCGCGGTGGGCTATCGCGTCGTGTGTCCATTCGTCAACGACGATGTCGGTGCGGAGACAGTGGCCCGACTGGCTGCTGCCGGCGTGGAGCTCATCGCCATGCGCTGCGCGGGGTACAACAACGTCGACCTCAAAGCAGCGACGGCGTTCGGCATTCGCGTGGTCCGTGTGCCGGCGTATTCGCCGTATGCCGTGGCGGAGCATGCGGCCGCCCTGCTCCTGACCCTGAACCGCAAGATCCACCGCGCGTACCACCGCGTCCGCGAGGGCAACTTCAGTCTGAATGGGCTCGTAGGGGTGGACCTCCACGGTCGCACGGCGGGTCTCGTGGGTCTCGGGAAGATCGGACGCTGCTTTTGCGACATCGTGCGGGGGCTCGGGATGCGCGTCCTCGCGTACGATGCATTTCCTGACCATGCGTACGCAAAGAGCGTAGGCATCGAGATGACGTCACTCGATGAAGTCCTGCACCGCTCGGATGTGGTGAGCCTGCACACCCCGCTGACGCCGGAGACCTATCACCTCATCAATGCCGCGCGGCTCCAGACCATGAAGCGTGGGGTCATCATCCTGAACACGAGCCGTGGGGCGCTGGTGGACGCGAGCGCCCTCATCGACGCGCTCAAGACGGGCCACATCGGGGGGGCCGGCCTCGATGTCTACGAAGAGGAGAGCGAGTACTTCTTCGAGGACCGCTCAGACTCCATCATCACCGATGACTTGCTCGCGCGTCTGATGACCTTCAACAACGTGGTCATCACGAGTCACCAAGCCTTCCTCACGGAGGAGGCGCTCCACAACATCGCCGAGACCACGAAGTCGAGCGTGCTCGAGCATCTTCAAGGGAAGACGCTGACGAACCTCGTCAGCCCACCTCCGGCCTCTGCCGCCTGACCCGATCCACGGGTTGGTTGAAGTCGATGGCGGGCCCTACGGGGACGATCCGATTCGGGTTGATCGAAGGGTGGGACTCGAAGTAGTGCCGCTTGATGTGGTCGAAGCGACACGTCTTGGCCACTCCAGGGGTTTGGTAGACGTCGCGCACGAAGCCCCAGAGGTTGGGATAGTCTACGATCCTCCGCACGTTGCATTTGAAGTGGGTGGCATACACCACGTCGAAGCGAAGTAGCGTCGTGAACAGGCAAATATCGGCTTCGGTCAGCTGCGAACCGCAGAGAAAGCGCTGCCGCGCGAGCACGCGCTCCCACTGATCGAGCGCATCGAAGAGTTCGGTCACCGCCGCTTCGTAGACGTCCTGCGTGGTGGCAAAGCCCGCGCGATAGACCCCATTGTTGATGGGAGCATAGATGCGATCGAGGGTCTCATCGATGCGCGACCGCAGCTCCGGGGGGCTCAGGTCGTGGTGTTTTTGGTGGAGCGGCGAAAAGTCGGTCGTGAACATGCGGAGGAGCTCGCGGGACTCGTTGTTGACGATCGTCTCGTGGATCCGATCCCAAAGCACCGGCACCGTAGCCCGCCCCGTGAAACTTGGATTGGCACGTGTGTAGACTTGCCAAAGAAAGTTGGGGTTCCCATTTTCGAACACCCACCCGTCCTCGCCCATGACCGGATGGGCGATCGTCACCGCGATTGCATCTTCGAGGCCGAGGATCGAGCGGGCGATGAGCACCCGGTGGGCCCACGGACAGGCGAACGAGGCGTAGAGGTGGTATCGGTGAGGCTCGATCGCGAAGCGTCCTCCCGACCCCACCCGATCGCGAAAGGCGGATTCCTTGCGGACGAACGCCCCTCGCGCGTCGGTTGGGAGTTGTGCCTCCGCTCGCCAGCGCCCTTCGTCGAGGAATCCCACCGCAGGACTCTTGCATCTGCGTACCGCGACGCAAGTCGCGTCCGTGAGACAGGTCGAAATTCGGGCGCCTTCGGCGGAACGAGCGTCGGCGGGGCGCGGCGGAACCACGGGGACGAGCTTCACGCGGCCGAAGCTGCGGTCGGACGTGCTATGCCTCGAGGATGTGCGGTCGAGGGGTACGGCCGGATGGTGCGGAGTTGGCCGCCGCGATCGAGGCCGAGCAAGTCGATGATGACTTGCTGGCGTTGCCCGTCCGGTACAATCTCGCGCCGACAGATCCGCTGGGTGTGCTGTGGTGTCACTCCGAGCGGAATCGCCTTTCCGTGGCAAGGTGGGGGGTGCCACGGCGGGGTGGCGGTGTCGCCATCAACGCGCGCGACAATCACTTGCGCGGCGGTACGTGGGCGAGGCTCTTGCGCGCGTGTCGAGCGGTCGTGCCGCTGCGCGGGTTCTACGAATGGGAGCGAACCTCCCGCCAGCCGTGGTACCTGCGGCGCCGAGACGGAGCGCTGCTTTTGCTCGCGGGTCTCCTACTGGACGAGCCCGCGGGACGTCACGCGGCGATCGTGACGACGGATCCATCGAAGGACGTCGAGGGGATCCACGATCGCATGCCTGCGATCCTCGAACCGAGCATGGTCGCGCCGTGGTTGCAGGGCGGAGACACTGCGATGCTGCTCGGTCTCCTACGACCTGCCGTGGAGGGAACCTTGTTGCGGCACCCGGTGTCGCGCGCTGTTGGGAACGTGCGGAACGACAGACCGGATCTCGTACGAGCGGTCACGCTCGAGCAAGCGGAGCTCTTTTGAGCTCGGTGGCGTCCCCGCATGGCGACGACCGGTCGCGGAGGGCCTCACGGAGGTGGTGGACCGTAGAGCGAAGGGCGATGGGCGACGTAGCCGACCGCGCCTCCGAGGCTCCAAGAGATCGTCTGGACGAGCTCCCGCTCGGCGTTGATCTCGTGGATGAGCCCTGCGTTGCTGTACGTCACGAGGGTATTGCCGTTGGCCAGACGTTGGACGTCACCGAGCGTCATGCTGGAGCTGCCGCCCTCGTAGGTCCACAGACGGGTGGCGCTCATCTGGTCAAGATCGAGTTCGACTTCGATGGCCAGCGATTGGCCGCCACCGCCACCTCCGGTGCCATTGTTGTTGAAGAACAAGAGCCGGTCGGGGGCGACCATGTGGTGGCCATGCTCGCGATTCCACTCCGCTCCGTCTCCATCGAAGTGGGAATCGGAGCCGCCGAGCACCCACAACAAGGTTCCGTCGGCTGTGATCTTGACGTATGCGTTCTGGTTGAGCACCGAGAAAGAGAACGTCTCGTCCTCGGCATTGTAGTGGATGGAGTTGGTGTGGCAGAGGTCACCGCCTCCACCGCCGAGGTCACCGAAGGCGTCCGCGACCTGGAAGATGGGGGTGAACGTGCCGTCCTCGGCCATCTTCACGATCTCGTCGCAGTTGTCGGCCGACCCGGCGATGAAGACGATCCCGTTGTCGGGGGTGGTCGTGAAATCGTGATGACCGCTCGCGAGCGAGATGCTGTCCTCGGTCAGACCGTCCATGGTCACGCGGAGGATCGTACCGCCGTTGCCACCGCTCGGGTTCGCGTTGCGACCCACCATGTACTTGCCGTCGTGGGTCATCTTGGCCCGTGACATCTGGTTTTGGCCTTGGCCTCCGGACCCGGATGCCTGGTACCACCAGACGAGGTTGCCCTCGTGATCGTAGATGACGATGAGGCCGCTCGTGAACTCGGACGTGATGAGGAACCCGGGGGCGATCTGATCGGGCAGCGCGGCGTCGAAGGTGGCCTCCGTAACGCCGTTGGGCATGGGCTCCGTGGTAAGCACGAAGTCTTCGCTCTGGCAGCTCGAGTTTCCAGCGACCGCGGTGACGCGGAAGTGGTAGTCCGTGGCAGGGACCATCCCGAGCAAGAGCGTGCGGTAGTCGACCTCGGAGAGGTCGACGGGGGCCCGCGTGCCGTAGGTCGTGTCGCGGCCGAAATCGATGTAGGCCTCGTCGATGCCGGGGAGGTCGCTCGACCACGTGACGACGCCCACGGTGCCGATCTCCGTGCTCACGTCGTATTCCACGTCGAACGTGCAGTCGGTGGGAACCTCGGTGTCCTCGGATTCCGATTCGGACGCGGACGTATCGCTCGTGGAGGTACTGCTCGTGGAGGTACCGCTCGTGGTGGTCGATTCGGCTTCGGAATCACTCGAACCCTCCTCCGGACCCGCCGAGCTGGTGGAGGCGGTGCTCGCTCCCCCCGAGCTCGATTCTCCGGAGGACTCCGACTCCGCTTCGGACTCGCTCTCGCTGGCTTCGCTTCCACCTCCTTCCCCATCCAGTGAGGAGGCGTTGTCGCCGCAGGCCGCGACCGCGATAAGGATTCCTAGGGTGGGTCCGACGGAAAGAGCTGCTCTCATGAACGATCCCTTGGGTTGCTCGACGCGGGCGAAGATTACAACCGAGGGATGACCGGGAACCGACGCCCTCTCTGCCGTGGCCAAGGACGTCATCGGGGCGTTGCGTGCCGGCAGGCGCTCCACGTGGCGCGTCGAGCACAGCGTCGCCCGGCTTTTGGGGGGCGTCACGCCACCTACATGAGCGATGCGCCATGAGCGTGACCCCGGCGACGAGTTGGGACGACTTCGCCGTCTTGCCGTGAGTTTGGCGCGAGGGCGGACTTCGTGCCCGCCCCTATTGGCGGAACTGGGCTCAAAACGTGAGCGTTGCAGCGCCACCCTTGATGAGCTCGTGCATCACGCTCGCTCCGGTGATCACGACGCCCTCGATCAAGTCTTCCTGGCGATAGCCTCGAGCTCGGACACAAGGCGTGCAGGCCCAGAGCGTCCCCCCGCGCGAAAGGAAATCGTTCACGAGGGCTCCGAGCGGATCGAGCGGTGCGACGTGGGTCGTCTCGATCGCACGCTTGCGCACGAGGTCGACCGCCGCGCTCGTGAGGAACACAGACACCGTCAGGCCCGACGTGATCCCGCCGTTGGCGATGGTGAAGGCGACGGAGGACAGCTCGTGATCCGTTCCGTGGGTTGCGACGACGACGAGGTTGCGGGTGGTCATGGGGTTCTCCATTGCGATTCAAGGTAGGTGGCCGAGGGGTGGTGCGGCAGTGGCAAGAACGCCAACTTTCGAGGGTGATTCGGACAAGGACGTTGTCCGGGATCCGTCGCTGCGAACTCGCTCATCGTGCGCGGGGCTGGCATCATCACCACCGGGAGAGGCGATTCGGACATGCTCGACGTCACCGTGATTCTCTTGGAAGGCGGCTTGCCATCGACCTCGCTGGCGCCGCTCGAAATCTTTGCCTGCGCTGGGACGCTCTGGGGCGAGCTCATGGGGAAGCCCGGCCAGCCCTTGTTTCGCGTGCGCACTGCCACGGTCGGCGGGCGCAAGACGAACAACTATGTGCCGGTGACGCTCGAACCGGGCGTTGCGCTCGACGAGGTTCGGCGAACCGATCTCGTGATCGTGCCCACGGCGGGGATGGATCTCGAGGCCGCGCGTCGGGACAACGCCGAGGTCGTGGAGTGGTTGGCCCGCCGTGGCCGCGGCAAGACGATCATCGCAGGCGTCTGCACCGGAGTCACGCTGCTCGCGGCCGCGGGCCTGCTCGATGGACGCCGCGCAACGACACACTGGGCGATCGTGGACCTTTGCCGCAAGACCTATCCGAAGGTGGAGTGGGAAAGCGAACGCTTCGTGACCGAAGCGGGCAACATCTTCTGCGGTGGTGGGGTCTACGCCTCGATCGACCTCAGCCTCGTGCTGGTAGAGCGCTTTTGTGGGCACGAAGTCGCCGTGCAAACCGCCAAGAGCCTGCTGCTCGAGACCCCGAGACTTTGGCAGTCCACCTACGCAACCATGCCGCCGCGAACCTCTCACGAAGATGAGCCGGTGCAACGCGCTCAGAAGTGGCTGTATAGGCACTTTCGAGAGGAGGTGCAGTTCGACGAACTCGCAGCGCGGGTTGGAATGAGCCCTCGGAATTTCGCGCGACGGTTCAAGGCCGCCACCGGGGAGGCGCCGTTGGCCTACGTCCATCGCCTACGGATCGACGCTGCACGCCACGATTTGGAGAAAGACCGGCGCTCCGTCCAAGAGATCAGCCGCGCGATTGGTTACGAGGACGTTGCGTTTTTCCGGCGATTGTTCCAGCGCCACACGGGAACCACCCCCCGTGCCTATCGCGCACGCTTTGGTCCACGACGCGTCGTCTGATCCGCGTCGTGGGCGGCGTTTGAAGCAGCACGATGGCAGTGAGCGAATCTCGTGACCATCGAACTGACACCGCAGCCGTGGCGAGCCGAGTTCTGCGCGTGGACTCGATTCTCGATCCGATCGCCCCGATCCGGACGCTCGCGACGTTCGCCGTCGAGGATGGTGTGGCGGGTATCCAAAGTGCTTGATGCCGGGGCCTCGCAAGCGCAGAAGCGCAACGCCGCGCACCTTCGTCGCTCGGAACTGCGGACACCGCGTGCGTCGGAAGCATGGTTTCCGCGCGGTCCTATCCGTTCCGTGGGAGCCCCAAGCCCGATCTCGCGCGGTGGACTACGCGACGCCCAGGCGTCCCGGATTCACCGCGCGACGTGCCGAGAAACGGCAAATATATGGCTGTAGACGGCGTTCCAGTAATTTACTGATTTTTATGATTAAATATCTTGGAGGCGATGTCGGAGGTCGACTCGGGATCACCGCGCGGATCCATGGAACCCTTTCCATGATGTCTCGCAATTCTCGGCAGCAGCTGATAATCAAGCCCAGACCACGTGCCGCTGCCGTCCGCAATGGAGCGCGGAGCTGCCTGCAATGACGTTCGCCGTGAACGAGACCCGAGTATCCATCCAGCTGCTCACCACCTTCGTGGTTCTCTCCGCGACGACGTTGCTCGCTGGTTGCGGCAGTGTGGAGTTGCGGGTCGAGGACCCGCCGGACCCAGTGCCCGACGAGATGTTCCTCGGAGGCTGCTCCCGTGACGCCGTGGTGGACGACGGGGAAGACAACGACCACCGCATCCTGCTCCATGCAGACCGCGGTGGCTACATGTACACCTTCGTCGACAACAACGGCTCGTCGGTCACGCCTCCGCCGGGATCGCAAGCGGGTGCGTTCTACAACCTGACGGGCGCGAACGGTTCGATGTACGGGGGGCGCTTCCACGGGGACATCGGAACCACGGGGAACCTCTACGCGGGGTATGGCATGAACATCAGCGAGCCCCGGGCCCCGTACGACGCGTCGAAGTACGTCGGCATCTCCTTCTTCGCTCGTCGCTCGCCCGACTCCCATCCCAAGGTTCGGCTCAAGTTGCTGGACGTCGCAACCGACCCCGCCGGTGGAACGTGCTCGGAGTGCTTCAACGCGTTCGGCAAAGATATCGAGCTCACCGAGCGGTGGGAGCAGTACATCGTGCCGTACACGGAGATGGCGCAGGAACAAGGCTGGGGCTCGCCGCGTCCGGCTGCCGTGGACTCGAGCGCGTTGTTTGCAATCCAGTTCCAAGTGAACACGCCCGGTTCGCACTACGACATCTGGTGGGACGACATCGCGTTCTTTGGCTGCAAGGACGGCGAGTAGGGGTTGGGCATGAGACGGATTCTCGGTTTGAACCAGGCCTCATGGACGATGCTCTGCGCGCTCCTGCCGGCCTCGGTGGGTCTCGGGGCGTGCATCGGCGCGAGCACGAGCTCCGAAGGTCCAGAGCACGCCGTTGCCGGGCCGGCGCCGGTCATCGAGGGTGACCACAACATCATCCGCAACGCGGACTTCGAGGCGGGCGAGGAAGCTCCGTGGTCGCACACGACGAGCGGCCTCGCGCTCGCCACCGCCGGCATCGAAGACGGGGCGTACTGCATCGATCTCCAGTCCCGCGGCGAAACCGCTTGGGACGCCCAGGTTCGCCACCGTCAGCTACAGCTGCATGGGGGCCATCGCTTCGTGTTCGAGTTCATCGCCTACGCGAGCGCGGACACGCAGGTGCGCGCCAAGGTAGGGAGCATCGGGCCTCCATACCGCGAGTATTGGGCGGGTCTCGTCGACGTGGCCAAAGAGCCGCGCCGGTTCGTCGGGCACTTCGTGATGGACGAGGCGCCCGACTTGAACGCCGAGATCGCGTTCCAGCTGGGGGGACCCCTCGTGGGGCCCGAGGACGGCAAGGTCAAGGTCTGCTTCGACAACGTCAAGCTGAGCGACCCAGAGTTCGCTCCACCTCCGCCTCCGCCAAACCTCACCTGGGTTCGCGTGAACCAAGTGGGCTACTTCCCCAAGCTCGCCAAGCACGCGACCGTCAAGGCGGAAGGCACCGAGCCGCAGACGTGGGAGCTGCTCGATGGCGATGAGCAGGTCGTCGCACAGGGCCAGACGGTCCCGGTCGGGAAAGATCTCTCCTCGGGCGACCTCGTGCACGTCGCCGATTTCAGCGCGTTCGAGAAGCCTGGCGAGGGCTACCGCATCCGCGTGGCCGAGGCGACGAGCTTGCCGTTTGCGATCGGCAGCCAAATCTACGAGCAGCTGAAGGTCGACGCGCTGCACTTCTTCTATCACCAGCGGAGCGGCACCGAGATCACGATGCCCTTCGCGGGCGATCCGAAGTGGGCGCGCGGGGCGGGTCACTTGAGCGACAAGGCGGTCAAGTGCCTGCCGGAGCTCAAGTGCGGCTACACCCAGGACGTTTCCGGTGGTTGGTACGACGCCGGCGATCACGGGAAGTACGTCGTGAACGCCGGGATCACCGTGTGGACATTGCTCAACCTGTACGAGCGCAACAAGCACCTCGGCAAAGGCGAGGTGTACGGCGACGGGAAGCTCCAGATTCCGGAGGCCGGGAACGGCGTCAACGACCTCCTCGACGAGGTCCGTTGGGAGCTCGAATGGGAGATGCGCATGCAGGTCCCCGACACGGCTCCCACCTGGCAGGGGATGGCGTTCCACAAGGTCCACGAGCTCAAGTGGAGCGCGCTCCCGCTCGCACCGGCGGCCGCCAAGGCCGAGCGCTTTCTGCATCGCCCGAGCACGGCGGCGACGCTCAACCTCGCGGCCAACGCAGCTCAGTGCGCGCGCGTGTGGAAGACCATCGATCCCGCGTTCTCGGCACAGTGCCTGGCTTCGGCCGAACGCGCATGGGCGGCCGCGCAGAAGCACCCGAACCTGCTCGCACCTGGATCCGACAACGTGGGCGGCGGTCCGTACGACGATGCCGCGCTGCACGACGAGTTCTACTGGGCCGCCGTCGAGCTCTACTTGACCACACAGAAGCCGGAGTACGAGGAGTACGCCAAGAAGTCGGAAGACTTCCTCAAGCTTCCCCCGTTCGGTCCGTCGGCCATGACGTGGCAGCTGGTCCAAGCACTCGGGACGATCTCGATGGCCGTCGTGCCCGGCTTCGATGCGGCGACCGTCAAGAAGGCGCGCCAGGTCATCGCCGCCGAAGCGGACGACTACGCGAAGACGGTGACCGAGGAGGGCTATCGGACGCCGCTCTCCTCGGGCATGGCGAACAGCTACCCCTGGGGCAGCAACAGCTTCGTCGTCAACAACCTCGTCATCCTGGGCCTCGCCTACGATTTCACCAAGAGCGACAAGTACCTCGCGGGGGTCGTCGATGCGATGGACTACTTGCTCGGCCGCAATGCGATGGTGCAGTCGTACGTGACGGGCTACGGCGGCAACCCGTTCAAGAACCCTCACCACCGCTTCTTCGCAGCCCAGGCCGATCCCGCGTATCCCGAGCCACCGCCGGGCATCCTTGCGGGCGGGCCCAACTCAGGGCTCCAGGATCCGTACGTCCAATCCATCGGCCTCCCCGGTTGTCCGCCGCAGAAGTGCTTCGTCGACCACATCGAGTCGTGGTCGACGGCCGAAATCGCGATCAACTGGAATGCACCGCTCGCTTGGGGACTGACTTTCCTCGATGAAGTCGCGCGTTAGTCACCAGCCGCGTAGCGGCCTACCGTCGCCGGCCTCCGGAGGGGCGCAGAGCGCCATCCGACCGCTCTGCGCGGAACTCCGTGCTCCGGTACTCCGCGATCCGCAGCGGCGGAATGGGTCGTTCCGCCCGTGGACGTTCTGCGGCCAACGTCACGAAGAGACCCTAGCTTCGTTTGGCACGGCTCGTGCTCTGAATTAGTGAAGGCGTCGCGCGCATCAACATGGCCAGCATCACCTCGAGCATTCTTGCACTGCTTGCAGCGGCACCAGAGCCTGCAGTTGCGGAAACGGTTCCAGAGCCTGCAGCGGCGGTCGCCAGCGACACGGCGACGGAGCCCGGCACGGTTGCTTCCGTCTCGGTCTCACCGGAGGGGGAGGAGACCGATCCAGCCTCCGACGCGGCAGAACCGGAAGCGAGCCCCAAGGACGACTACGAAGGCGGCCTGCACGTCGATCGCTACGGGGCGGTGGAGACCGTCGACGTCACCAACATCGCCGGGACGTCCATCCCGACCTCGATGCCGCGCGCCTTTCCGAAAGGCCCTCAGCGCGGGTTGTTCAACGATCCATTCAACCGCGGCAGCCGCTACTCGGCCCGCGGCGGCGGCCCGACGCCGCCGGGCAAATGGGTGTTCGAGTACCACGGCTTCTTCCGGGCGCCGTTTCGTGCCGGCATGGGCGAGCGCGCGGCTCCGCCAGAGAATCCCGAGGCCCCCGCGTTGGGCGACCGCGTCGACGGACAGAGCAAGTTCAGTGTCCACGACCCCGTGGTGCCCGACGACCAGTACCTGGACTACCAGTACACCAAGCACACGCCGCGCGACTGGGCGGAGCTCTACTTCTCCTATGGCAACGGAATCGCGACCGGTACGGTCGCGATCATGGGCTTCAACTTCTCTGACGGCGCGTGGAAGGAAGACGGCCCGCAGTTCGGGATCGCCCAGGCCTACGCCACTCTGACGCCCAAGTTCAAGGCGCGGTTCGTCAAGCTGATGTGGCGCGTCGGCATCTTCAATGCCCGCTACGGCATGTCGGGTCGCTACGACCAGGGCGACATCGAGACCTACTTGTTCGGCCGAACCCACTCGATGGGCGAGGCCTTGATGGTCGACTTCCAGGTGAACGATGACTTCACCGTCTGGGTGGAGCACGGGGTTGGGGCCACGCGTCCAGACCCGAGCGAATACAACAACGGCCGGTTCACCTTCCTACACCACGCGCACGTAGGCTTCCGGTACCAACGCAAGCTCGAGTTCAACGTGCACTGGTTGAACGCCTTCGCGAACGAGGCTGATCGCATCGGGCAGACGATGTCGGATAGCGCTGGCGGCCGTGGCCGTGTGCACGTCGTTGGCCCCGAGCTGCGTATCGATTGGGGGCGGCTCGGCTTCATGTACGGAGGTTTCTCCTACATCAACCTCAAGAACGGCTTGCCGCTGTCTCGCGCGATCGAAGTTGTGCACTCCCTCGGCGGTGGTCAGTTCAGGCACGGGCTCGACTACCTCTACCTTGGAGGCGCGAACTCGGGCGAGATCTACTCTGTCATCGCGCAGTTCGAGAACAGCATCCAGAAGATCCGAAAGGGCTCGGCTTGGTACGGTCAAGGCCCGGACTTGGTCGCCAAGCTCTTCTTCATGGTGAACAAGGTTCGCACGGATGTACCGGACGAAGATGTCGCCGGGATCGTGGGGAGCACCGAGGATCCCGATGTGCCGCTCGGAGGCGCCGACGGAGATGTGAAGTTCAAGATCGGCGGCGACCTGCAGGGGCAGATCTTCCCGTGGTTCGGTATCGGGGTTCGCGCGACCCATATCGCCCCGGACAGCGACTACGACGAACAGAACTTCACCATCTTGTCCCCGCGCCTTACCTTCCAGACGAACTTCCTCACCCACGAGGTCATCGAGCTGCAGTACTCGCGCTACTTCTACAACGAGCGCATCTGCCCAGAGGAAGACCCGACGACCGCCGAGAACGAGCGTCTGCTGTGCGTCCAGCCGCAGAAGAACCCGGTCGCGCCGACGGGCTTCGGTGCGAGCCAGTTCACGCAGGAGCAGGGCATCCGCCAGTCCAACATCTTGGCCGGGCCGTTCCCTCACGCGCCGGACGAGAACGTGTTCATGATCAAGGTCTCGATTTGGTGGTAGTCGCCGCTCGCGACTCGGCCGTCACTCGCGGGCGACGGCCATGATCGCGTACCAGGCCTTCTTGGGTCGCAGGTGGCGATCGAAGAGCAAGGGATAGTTCGTCCGCCCAGGCACGGGCCAGGTGTTGAGCCAGGAGTAGTCGTCGGAGAGGCCCCAGAAGGTCACGCTCCCGATGACGTCGCTGTGCTTCTTGAACAGGCGGAAGAGGTCTGCGTAGCGCTGTGCGTGGGCTTCCTCGGCTTCCGGGGGAAACCCGTCGCGGTATGGATCGAGCTCGGCCCGGAGCTCGGTGTTGAAGCCGACGTCGGCACCGAGCTTGTCCCACGCGTAGGGCAATGGATCGACGTCGAGCTCGGAGATCAGCACCTCCACGCCGAGGGCCTTGTACGCGAGGATGGCGTCCTCGACCTGCTGGATCGTTGGTTCGCCCGCTGTCCGGTAGTGACCCTGCATGCCTACGCCGTCGATGCGAATGCCTTGGTCCTGCAGGCGTTTGACGAGGGCCACGGCCGCGTCGCGCTTGGCGGGCATCCACATGTTGTAGTCGTTGTAGACGAGCTTTGCGGTCGGAGCAGCGGCGGCGGCCATCCTGAACGCGTGCTCGATGTAGTCGTCCCCGATGATCCGAAACCACTCGGTCGAACGCATCGACCCGTCGTCCTGAAGCGCCTCGTTGACGACGTCCCAATAGGCAACCTTGCCTTCGTACCGACCGGCGACCTTGTCGATGTGTTGCTGCAGTCGGCCAAGCAGCTCTTCACGGGTGGCCTTGGCACCCCCTTTGCCAGCAAAGACCCATGCGGGTTGGTCCGTGTGCCACACGAGCGTGTGGCCATGGATCTCCATGTCGTTGCGCCGGCCGAACCGCACGAACCCGTCCGCCACGGAGAACGTGAAGGCGGGGCCGTCATGCACCGCTTTCCACTTGGTTTCGTTCTCCGCGGTGATGCGATTGAATTGAGCTTTGGCGAGCTGTGCCGCGAGTCGGTCCGAGCCCGAGAACACGGCGGAGGGCAGGGCGACGCCGACCTTGAAGTGCTCGGCGTAGGCCGCCTTCAAGGTCGGTCCTTCGCGGTCTGGATCCTCCGTCCCACCGCCGGGACCGCAAGCTCCGGCTCCGAGCGAAGCCAATAGCAAAACGCGCCACCTCCAAGGTGGAGTGGCGCGCGAAGGGATCATCGGTGGCGAATCGGGCTCACTTGGGCGTGTACGCACGGAATTCACCGCTGACGTGCAACATGCCCATGAGGTACAGCAGGCCGTCGTAGTAGCGCCACTTGCCCGTGGGAGGCGTCCGCATCCACAGCGCTTCCACGAACTCTCGGTAGTCCTTGGTGCTCGCCATCACGGCGACGGCGTTCATGGCTTCGAGGCCGGAGGAGTAGTCGGTGGACTTGGGGGTACCGTCGAGCGTGTACTGGTTGGCGTAGCCGCGACCTTGCGAGCGGAAGAACTCGAGCAAACGATCGCTCAGCTCCTGTTGCCGCGGATCGACCTTGAACCAGATCCAATCCACCGACCAGTTCATCGCCGTGCGCCATGCATCGAACCGGAAGTTGACGGTGTTGGGGTCCCAACTCGCCGCGACGGGTTCACCGTCGAAGGTGGAGTAGTCTGGGACGAGCCCGGTCTTGGGATGCGCCGCTTTGACGAAGAAGTCGCGGCTGACCTTTGCGCACTCTTTCCAGAATGCGCGGTCCGCCTCTGGCCCCCAGATCGCCCAAAGCTCATAGAACGCGGGCAGGTGGTACGAAGGGTCGGTGTGATCGCCGTGCGAGGCGAAGTGCGCGAGGTCTGGGCTGAAGCGGACCTGATGACGCTCGGAGTTGAATAGGGCTGCGGAGGTTTTTCCGAAACCGGTGATCTGCTTGCGGTTCTTGATCGCGTCCAGGATCTCGTCGGCCTGGGCATGGTAGTTGTAGATGCCCTCGCCGTTGCCCCAGCGCCCTGCGGCAAAGTAGAGCGCCGTGGCGAAGTATTCTTCGCCGTCGGGAGCAGGCATGAGATCGAGTTGCTTGCCCTCGAAAGTGGTGTGCCACGCGAAGTAGCGGTAGCCAGGATTCCGTGGATCGCTGTGGCGCATGTAGGAGAGCGCCCAGTTCCACATGGCGTTGAACTCCTCCTGACGATCCATCTGGACGGCGATCATCATCCCGTAGCTCATACCCTCGGAGCGGATGTCGCCGCTGCCGATGTCGCGGATGTGCGCGAGCTTGCCGTACTCGTTCTCGCCGGTGACGTAGTAGACGGCTTGATTTTCCTCGTCGCCATGGAACAGCGCTTGGAACCCGTGATCGAGCTTGGCGCGGAGCTCCTCTTGCGGGTAGCCGAGCTCGGCGAACAGGTTGCGATACTTGCCCGTGGCGACCGCGCCCTCACCCGCTGGAGCGTCGAGTTTGGTGGACAGCCGCTTGACCTGTAGAAGCTCCGCGGCAGCCGGAGCGGTGGTCGTCGCTCCCTGTTTGGACTTGGTGCAGCTAGTGACGCCAGCGACAGCCAACGCAGCACATCCCACGAGCACGAACAGAGAGCGCTTCATTCCGCGGCCGAGGATGCCCGATTTTCGGGCAGGCGAGCAACTGGAAACGTTCCCGTGAAGGGTTGGCGGACGCCGCAACCCCGTTCGAGCGCGGATGGCAACAGCCTCGCGAAGACGCGCCGTTTCAGTCGTGATCATGCGATGGAGGTGCGTCGCCGAGGGCTCGTTTCGGCGCCTCGGATCGGTGGTCGCCGACGGCGTCCGCAAGACGAAGCAGGCGCTGGACCTGCCGCTTCGGGAGCGCGGTCGTGGGAGCGCCGGATCCATCGTTGCCGCTCACGGTTCACGCCTTGCCGATCGACGTGCGTTTGGCACCGAACCCGGGTTCGCGCCCCTTCTTCGTGGGTGCCGGAGGCGTTGCTGCGTGCAGTTTCCTGTTCGGCTCCGCGCGACGTCGGGTATGTTGACGGTGTGGGTGACGGGTGGTCCGTGGGCTCTTGAGCGCCATCCTCGCGGGGGTGCCCGCGAACCAGGTCGAGCTCCAGCTCGATGCGTGTCTTTCGCGCCTGCACGAGATCGATCCCGAAGCGCTGCGCGAAGCCGTGGAGCTCGAGTCTCTCGATGAGTCGTTACCTCCGGTGACGAGCGTGCACGTCGGATGTAGAGACGGTGGGCTCGTCCTCCACCGTGCCGATCCAGCTCCGGCCATCGATCGATCCCTCGAGATCCAGTCGCTGGCACCCCAGGTCCGAACTCGAGTGCTCGCGCTCGCGATCGTGGAGCTCCTCATGCAGCCGCCTCCCCCGACGGTAGCTCCAACGCCCGCCGCGAAACCCCCGCCGATCCCCGTGGACGCAGGGCAAGGCGTGGTTGCGGTCCCCCGCCCGCGGCCTTGGCAGCTCGGTGTCGGCGCAAGTGCTCGCCTGTTCGTCCCGTCCTCGTGGATCGTCGGCGGTCGGCTTGCCGTGGCCCACCGTCCGCGACCGCGCCTTGGGTGGAGGGCTGCGGTCGATGCGAGTGGCGCTCGTTATGGCAGCGATCTCGGCATGGTCTCGGTGTTCTCGGTGAGCGGGGCCGTGGGCGTGCTCGGCTACGAGGATCTCGCACGAAACGTTCGCCTGTCTGGGGGCGCCGGCGCGATGGTGGGGTGGTCGCGCATTTGGGGCGAGCCCTCGGAGAGCGTCGTGGCGGCCAGTCTGAGCGGGGTGTGGTTGGGACCCGTCGGAGATCTCATCGTCGACTTCAAGGTCGCGCCTGCGTGGTCGCTCGGTTTGGGGATCGAGCTCGGCTACGCGATCCTGGGCGTGCAGGCGTTTGCCGACGATCAGGTCGTCGCGGGTCTCGACGGCTTTTGGGTGGGCGCCAGCATCCAAGCCAATTGGGCGCTCCCCTTGTCTCCCCGATGATCCCGATGACGGTTTCCTCGAAGCGTGCTCACGGCGCGTCCGCGTAGCGTCGCATCGTCGTCGCGTACCGTCCGCGCGGGTGCTGCTCCAGATAGCCGCGGGCCAGGGTGCGGGCCTGCTCCACGCGACCTGCAGCCGACCAGGACTCGACTTCGCGCGCGAGCGCATCCTCGGCCAGCGCTCCGTCCTTCGAAAGTGCCCGCACTTGCGCAAACCGTTGCGCTGCGTCGGCGGGCCTACCGAGACTGTTGAGATAGAGCTTGCCGAGCGTAAAGGCGGCCACGGGCGCGGTCTGGCTGCGCGGATGCTCCTCCACGATGCGGCGGAGGTAGTTCTCCGCTTGTGCGGGGTGACCGGTGCGGCGCAGCACGTCCGCCGCGAGCATCAGGTCCTCCGGCTTCCGAAGCTGAACGTCCAGAATCGCAGCACGGGCCGCCTCGAGTTCTCCGGCGCGCGCGAGCTTCCTCCAATCGGGCCGCCGTTCCGGCCGAGACGACCTCGCGCCGTCAGCCGTGGCTTCGCGGGACGGATCGCCGAGCACGATGCGACCTCCCGGCGCGAGCCGATGCACTTTACCGTCGACGCGAACCGTGAGCGTGCCTCGCTCGGCCGCGACGACCACCGCGGCCTGCTCGCGAACCACCACGAACACGGCGTCGTGGCCTTCGAGCGACGCTTGTTCGAAGGATGCCCCAGGTGGCGGAGCAATGTCGAGACGCAGCGGGTCCGAGACGTCCACGCGGGCGTCGCCGGCCTCGAGGCGTACATGCGTGATGCCGTGAGCATCGCGGCTGGCCGTGTCTTCCGTCCAGCGGATCTCGGTCGTCCCGATGCTCTCGATCGCGAAGGTCGGCGCGGCGGAGACCGGTGCGGTGCTCGCCGATCTTTCGGTGAGACCGACCATCGCGTGCGGCTCCGTCGTTCCTGTGACGCGTAGTGCGGCCACGCAGATCCCGAGCGCCGCGATGGCTCCGCCGCCCATGAGCTTCCTCCGACGACTTCGTCGTACGGAGCGCGTCTGCGTCGCATCTGCCAGCGTACGCACGTGCTCGCTCGTGTACTTGGCGCGAAGCTCCGCATCGAGCCGGGCCTGTCTCTGCGCGAGGAACTCGTTCATGACGATCCTGACGTTGGCCCTTCCGCGCCCAAAATGGATTGAAGCTTTTTCTGGGCGCTCGCGATGCGTCGTTTGGTCGTCGCGAGCGAGCACTCGCAGTGGGTGCTCACTTGTTCGAGCGAATAGCCTTCCGCGCGCAACAGCCAGGCGATGCGTTCAGCGACCGGGAGCCCATCGAGTGCCCGTTCGAGGGCCCTCGCCATCACTTGCTGCTCCAGCGACTGCTCGTGTGCGAGCGTGTCCTCGAGTTCAGCCGCGTCCCGATCGAGGCCCAGGATCGCCCGGCGCTTCCGTCTGCGCAGTCGCCTGCGAGCCTCCCGAACGGTGACCGTGGCGAGCCAACCCTTGACCGCACCGGCGTCGCGAAGGTCGCGTAAACGACGATGCGCGATGAGGAACACGTCCTGAATGACGTCGTCGACCTCGTCTCCACTTCCGAGGATCGTGAGCGCCACGCGAGCGACGTAGGGGCAGTAGGAGCGGAACAAGGCATGGAGATCCGTTGCGGCCACCGAAGGTGTCCCCGCGCTGACAATCACGGAGTCGAGGGCTGGTGCGCGTGGTCTCAATCCGTTGCTCCTGAGAGTGGAGAGTTCACCGAATCGGCTCGTGAAAGGCGGGAAGTGAGCAAGATTTTTCGCGCGTTGTCCGCAGCCCTGAGTCGAGATGTGTGGCGCCATCCTCGCTTCTTCGCCTCTCGACACCGAGCGCTCCGGTGCGTTCGCGCCGGATACATCGCCCCCGTGTTCCGCGATACGTTCGAGGCGTGCAGTCGTCGGCGCTTCCACGCGAGTTCGACGTCCTGGTCTCGTTGTTGACGAGACGCCGCGTGGTCGTGCTCACCGGAGCGGGGTGCAGCACCGAATCGGGGATTCCCGACTACCGCGGTCCGCAGACGCGAGGACGGACGCGTGCTCCGATCCAATATGCAGCGTTCGTTGGCGATGCGGACATCCGTCGCCGCTACTGGGCGCGGTCCATGGTCGGCTGGCCGCGCATGTACGCCGCGCGTCCCAATCCGGCCCACCACGCGCTCGCGCAACTCGAGGCGGTCGGGGTCGTCCACGGACTGATCACGCAGAACGTGGATCGCCTCCACGCGCGCGCCGGGAGCCGCACGGTCGTGGAGCTGCACGGTGCACTCCAAGACGTTCGCTGCATGGCCTGCGGTGCGATGGAGGACCGCTGCCGCTTGCAGGACCGCTTGGAACGGCTCAACCCTGGCTTTTCCGAGGACGATGTGGACATGGCACCCGACGGGGATGCCGACCTCTCCGCGGACTTGCTCGCACGCTTCGTCGTCGCGGCGTGCGAGCGGTGTGGCGGCGTCCTCAAGCCGAACGTGGTGTTCTTCGGGGAGAACGTCCACACGACCGTCGTGGCGCAGGCCTACGCGATGGTTGCGGAGGCAGAGGCGTTGCTCGTCGTGGGCACCTCGCTTGCGGTCCTTTCGGGGTATCGCTTCGTGCGTGCCGCGGCACGTCAAGCGATCCCCATCGCGATCGTGAACCTCGGGCCCACCCGCGGAGACGCGGAGGCCAGCGTGAAGGTGGATGCCACGGCCGGCGTGCTGCTCCCGCGACTGTTGGCCACCTTGACGGGTCCGACTTCCTGATTCACTCGTGGCGTTCGACGGAAGGCAAGATCATGCGGAACGCGATGACCTGTCGGTGGGGTCCGCCCACGATGGGTTCGAACGTCGACCTCGCCCGCTCGACCCACGCATGTTCGATGGATGGCGGTGTTCCCAACACGAGAACGTCTACTTCCGCTTCCGCCAACCGTCGTAGCCACGTGGAAAAATCGGCGTGCTCTTGCACGGTGGTGTGTAGGCGATAGTCGATGAGCTCGGGTCCTGCGACGGGACTCACATAGACGACGCGGTGCTGGAGGTCGGCACCGAGCAGCGGGCTGCGGTACCAGTGATGGCCCTTGCCATCCCAACCGGACGCAAACGCGACGGTCCGCGGAGGTTCGTCGTCGAGCCACTGCCAAATCGGCCACGCATCCAGGGCTTTCGCGTCGAGCGGATGCGGATCGTAGGTATGCCCGGCGGCGGCCTCTCGCAGGTACGCGACCCGCAGGTCGCGACGCTTCTCGACGATCGAGGCCAAGGTCGTGAGGCCAACGAGAGCGCAGGCCGCGGCGTACCCACCGGTGCGCCACTTCGTTTGGCTTCGACGCCAGACGAACACGAGCATGGCCGCGACTGCGCCTCCCGCCGCGAGGCGCAGGGTCGTCTCCTTTGCTGCCAACGTGTCGATCGTGCCCCAGCCGCGCGGAAACAAGAGCCAGGCCCCGGTGAAGGTCATCACGGCGAAGATGGGAATGCAGAACCGGGGGGAGAGGCGCGTTCCGAACAGCAGCAGCACGGCAAACGGAACGCTCAGGAAGCGGCCGATGCCTTGGGCGGAGAGCGTGCGGAGTACCAACGTCTCTCCCGAGGTGAGCTTGAGCCCGAACACGGTGAGGATCAGCAGGAGCACCAGCGTTGCGCCCCGAAGCCCAGAGCTGCGAGGGGCGAAAAGCAGGTTCCATGCGCCCGCGAGGAGCGGCAGGCCGAGGAGCCCGGCGGGCCCGAAGTTGAGGTGCTGTGTCCACATTGCGCTGCGGGTGCCGAACAGCGCGTGCAAGAACTTCGGGAGCGAGAACTCGAGGAGGTGTGGCGGAAACAAGGCGCCCCGGTGGAGCATCTCGTTCTCGGGGTTCCCCGCGAGCAGCGTGTCTCCCCATAGGCGGAGTGGGAATGGATAGAGCGGGTTCCCATGCTCGATCCATGCGATGGCGTAGCCGAGCGAGCCGACGCAGAGGGCTCCCGCCAGTGCCGCGCACGTGACCGGCCACTGTCGCTTGGGGACGCGTAGCGCGACGGCGCAGACGATCGCGAGCACGCCTGTCCCCGCCACGACGACTCCCGTGGTCTTGATCCCCGCGATCATCCCGAGGGCGGCTGCACAAAGCGCGACGTGACCTGGTCGGGGGTCTGCAAGTGCGGTGGGGAGCCAGGCGATGGCCGCGAGGGCGGTCGCGAGCACCATCGAGTCGACGTAGCACGCACCCCACCACGCCGAGACGGCTGGGGTGGCGACGAGCGCGAGAGCTGCCCATGGCGCGACTCGTGACGGGGCTCCGAGAGCCTTCGCGGCCAGCACCATCGCGAAGAAGACGGCGATGAGCTCGAACCACCCGCCGATCGCGAGCAAGGCCTCACCATGGGCGGGCAACATGAACCATGACCACCAGATGTCGCCAAGGGGAGGGTAGTAGGCGTAGTAGCCCCCGGCGTCCGGGGTGGGCTCGAACACGAGTCCGCCCTCCTGGACCCAGCGACCCGCGCGAAACAGGTGGTACGTGAGGGCATCCCAGCCAGGGAGCGGCGCGATCATGGCGCGGACGAGCCGGGGTCCCTCGCCCGCGAGGAGAGCGAGCAGCCCTCCGAGGGCGACGAGGCTCCCGCGCGATCGCGACGCCGCGAGCCGTGCCGATTGGAGGTCGTCCCGCAAGCGAGCCCATGCGGCGCTGCCCCCGTGACGGTGAAGCAACGCGACCAGGAGGACCAAACCGGCGCTCACACCCAAGCGAGAGAACGCGGCCACGGGCGAGAGCGCGTAGAAGATCGCGCCGAGCAGCCACCCGCAAGCGATGCCCGTGGCGGTGCACCGGAGGCCGGGACCCACGCTCGGGGCCAGCCGAAGTGCGACGAGGTACCCAGCCCAGAGCACGGCGAGCGTCCAAACCCCGGCGAGTGCGATGCCAGGGACGTGTGCGAGACCCGTCATCCGGGGAGTATAGAGACGTCTCGAGCGGGCCCGTGCCCCCAAAGAGGACGGGACGCCTCAGGCGAGCGGGGTGATGGGGAGGCCGTCCACGAATGCCTCGATCCCCGCGAGGTCCCAGGCCGCTCCGGCCATCTGGGGGTTGGGAGGAAATCGCTCGGGCGGATCCACCCAGGACCAACACGCTGCGGCGGAACGCACCGCACTCGATCGATGCGACCATACGCCGAGTTGACAGTCCCCTCGGCTGCCCGCGGGCCGCGCAGACTGCTCGCATAGATCCGGTCCAAGAGCCGCTCGTAGAAGGCGGGCATCGGGCGCTCAGGACCCACTTTCACCCATTTGCCGGTCTACGACTCGTGCCGAGCGTTGCTGCTCAGGGCGCATTGGATCGACGAAATAGGAAGGGGCCGACGACGATGACGGGGCGCTCGTCGACATTCCCGTCGATCGCGATCGCTCGACGATCGCGCCCGACGGAAGCTCGTCCGTCATTCGCTTGGTCGATGCGCAGGGCGGCAGCTTTCCATCGAGTTCGGTGAGCCGGGACCCGTCCTCGAGCTTGGTTTCAGGACTCGCGGTCTCGGTGGCGGGTCGGCTCGCGTTCGAGGCGGAGCGCGTGGCGATCGTGGGTCGCGACGAGCTTTGCGTGCGCAGCCAGGGCGATGCCGTGTTGGAAGCCGCTGGGAGCGTCGTGACGCGCGCGGGCGTGCATCCACGCGTGGACCCACTGCGTGGGGGTGAGGGTGGAAGCGAACGGGGTCACCGATTTGCGCCATGTTGCTCGCGGGTGGCCTCAGGTGCGGGGCAACGGAGTGTGTTCCACCGTCGTACATGGGCACCGCTCGCGATGGTACGTGCTCGCTCCCGCGAAAACGTCGTCATGTCCACGCGCATCGGCTCCGCCGCGAACGCCTTCGCGGAGCCATGTGTTCCCGTCGGCGTGCGCGCCTCGATCGATACGTGATCGCCGTAGGCGTTCGATCGCAGTCGTTCGATCCTCGGTGCTCCGATGTGATCGCAAAGAAGCCGGGGTTACAGTCTATGCATGGTGCAGAACGTCGTTCGACCGCGAGGAGACGCTGCGGAAACGTTTCGAGTCCGGTAAGATGGGAACCGTAGAGACGTCGCGCCCCGGTGCGAGGGCGCGGCGAGCCGCCGCGTGAGGTCGGGGCTGCGCCCGACCTCGGATCCCGCCCAGGTCTTTCCATGAAAATCCACTTCTCTTCCCGCGTATCGCGCTCGGTTCTTCGAGCGAGCGTCCTTTGTGCCATCTTCGCCCCGAATACGGCGGATGCCGCCCACTACTTCGTCTCTCCAGACGGAGACGATGCCAACCCGGGCACCGAGTCTTTGCCGTTCTTGACGATCCGACATGGTGTCGACGCGGCGTCCAACCCTGGGGATACCTTGTGGCTGCGGGGCGGCGTCTACGAGGCCACGGATACCTGGGAGAACCAGCTGAACTTCCAGTACTCGGGCGAGCCTGGCAACCCGATTACGTTCGCGGCGTACCCGGGTGAGCTACCGATCCTCGATGGCGCGGCGTTGAGGGAGGATGGGGCCAGCGCCGTCGAGATCGTGGAACCCGCAACCGGACCGGTGTCGCACATCCGCATCATCGGCATCGTCGCGCGCAACTGGGGGACGAGCGGCTTCTCCAACGGGTGGCATGAGTCCGAGCCCCTGCTCTCCTCGAGCGACATCAGCTACATCCACTGCATCGCCGACAACAACGGTGTCAATGGATTCTCGTTCACCGGCGGTGAGAACCTCTACATGGAGGGCAACATCGCGGTGCACAACGGCAACATGCTGCCCTCGTGGTCGAGCGGTGTCAGCTTGCTGGAGGCGCACGGCGACAACCAAATCATCGGTAACGTCTCGTTCGAGAACATCGACATCTCGACCGGTGGTACCACCAACTCCGGCGTACCGACGGATGGCAGCGGCTTCATCCTCGATGAGAACACGACGCACGCCAACGTTGCGAACAACATCGCCTTCCGCAACGGCGGGTCTTGCCTGCGCGTCACGAAGAGCAGCAATATCAATCTCATCAACAATACCTGCTTCCAGAACGGGCAAGACTCGCGCGCAGACTACAACCAAGAGCTCGTCTTCTCCGACAGCACATCGGCCAACGGGAGCGCCATCCGCAATACTGCCGGTATCGCAGGGCCAGAAGGGCAGTGGCATCCGTCCCTGCCGCGACCCGGAACCGATCAGAACAACGTCTGGACGACCGGAAGCGGCGGCTTCGTGAGCACCTCGGGGGCGCTCGACTTTCATATCCGGCCGGACGCCTCTACGTTGATCGACGTGGGATTCTCGAGCAATGCTCCTTCGACCGACATTGGCTTCGATCCACTCTGCATCCGTCCGGCGCAGAACCGCGGCGCGGACTGGCCGTCGTGGTGGCAGTACGAGGTCGACTATGACTACGTGGCCTCCGTTGGTGGTGTCGCCGGTTGTTTCAACCCTGGCATGCGCCCGGCAGGCGGGGGCATGGATATCGGCGCGTACGAACTCGACGCCACCCCCGTGGGGTGCATGACGGATGACGAGTGTGCCGACGACAGTCCCTGTACCACGGACATCTGTGCGCCCGGCCATAAGTGCACGTACTTGCCGGTCGAGAATTGCTGCGTGGGGGACGGCGATTGTGACGATGGCGACGAGTGCACGATCGACGCTTGCAACACCGCAGAGATGCAGTGCGCGCGCGAGATTGACACTCAATGTGGTCAGGACCTGTCAGGCGAGCTTGCGTACAACGATTCCGGCTACGCTGCCGTTTGCAACTGGGGCGGATTCATGTGGACCGCCGCGGGACCCGAGGACGGCCCTGGCCTCAACGACAGCATGAGCGCCATCGAAGACCTCGGTGACCTCTGCTACTCCGGCAACGTGGCGGCGTACGACGACTACAGCGGCTACGCGATGCTCGGCCTCAACATCAACCAAGACAACAACGCCAACACCGATGCCGAGAACCTCACGCTCGGCGGCGCTGGTATCAACGTCGCGATCGAGAACAAGAAGCACTCCCTCATTCGGATCCAGCTGCAGGATGCACCCGACGACGCGGGTGAGATGAACACTTGGTGCATCGAGCTGGACGGCGTCGGCGGCTTCTTCCCTTGGACCGACTTCAACACCGAGTGCTGGAATACGGAGGGCGAGAACGCACAGTTCTACGCAGGTGAGCCCGTGAACGTGGTCGCGGTGATGGTCGCGGGGCACAACGTCAAGGATCGCGCGTTCGAGTTCTGCCTGCGCCAGCTCTCGCCGAGCGCCGAGGAGTGTTCGGATCCTGCGGAGCTTTGCCCCAACGAGACCCAGTGCGACAACGCCTGCATCGACACCAGGAACGACGAGGCGAACTGCGGTGGTTGTGGCACCGCGTGCGCGGAGGGCGAGACCTGCAACAACGGCAGCTGCGCGTCGGACTCCGGGTGCGGGGCAGGGCTGATGGAGTGCGGAGGTGACTGCGTCAACCTCGATTCGAGCGCAGACCACTGCGGCGAGTGCAACAACGCCTGCGACGACGATCTACTCTGCTCGAACGGCGAGTGCTCCGACAGCTGCGACGACGGCCTCACGGTCTGCGACCAGGCGTGTGCCGATCTCGACGAGGACGCCGAACATTGTGGTGAATGCGGCAACGCGTGCGACGATGACGAGCGCTGTGATGGCGGCGAATGCGTCGGAGAGGGGGGCGGCTCTGGAGACTCCGAGGGAGACGAAGGCTCCTCGGAAGACGACGACGGCGAAGGGGGTGGAGACTCCGCTGGTGCCGCTGGCGACGGGACGCTGACAGGTTGCGCCTGCAACACCTCTCGCGGTGGTTCTTCGCAAGGATTGTTGGCGTCGGTCGGGCTCGTCCTCCTGGGGATCGGAGCGCGACGCAGGCGTCGTCGGGTCGTCTCCTAGCGCGGCCGCGCATCGACGGCTGCGTCGCCCACGGGCGGCGGCGCAGCTCGCCTTACGGGAGGCTCAGTTGCAGTCCTTGGGGAACTGATGGGCGGCAAGCATGAGGTAGATTGGGCGTAGGGTCCCGGGGAAGTAGCTTCCGTCGTCGGCGGCCGTCGTGAGCCACGCGTCGGTGTACTCCTGTGCCTTCGCGGGGGACTGGTGGAGGCCGCTGAGCGCGACGCCGCCGCGGAAGTTGCTGTTGGGCGTGAACAGACGCTGGACGCCGCCGTTGCCGTCGACGTGGGCCGAGACGTTGTCGAGGAACGTGACCGCGCGGGGCTCGTCGTTCCACACGTAGTCGGTGGCGATGCGCCAGGGGGTTCTGGAGGCGTCTGGCCCGTAGTCTCCGCGCTCGCCGCTTTGGGGCGTGCCAGCCGCGTCTGCCCAGTCGGGGACCAATCCGTCCTTCTGCGCTTGCAGTGTCGCCAACCAGGTGTACCCGTCGTCGATGAGGTCGCCCCACGTGGAGTCGCCGGTCATCGTCTCGAAGATGCGGTAGTAAGCCGGCGCAAAATACGACGGATTGGCCTCGTTGCAGCCGCCGAAGTTGTCGCCCGGTTTGAGTACGGTGAGGTCGTTGCACAGGGTGACCTCGCTGTTCCGGATCGCCGCGATGAGGTCGCTGGCCTCGCTCTCGTAGGTGCCGCCCCACTTGCAACCGGCTTGGATGAGGGCCATCGCCGCGTCGAGCTCGCCGTCGCTCGCGGAGCCGGAGCTCGTCACTGCACCGCAGGCATCGGTCTGCCAGTTCATCACGCCGTTGCTGTTCTTGTGTTTCTCGTAGTAGGCCCAGAGCTTGTCGAAGGCGTCCTGATCGTCGAATCCCACGGCCAGCAGCATTCCGTACGCGACACCTTCGGAGATGCAATCACCCTCGTCGCGCGGGACGCAAGCGGTGCCATCGTCACAGTCGAGGAAGCGGGCAGCCTTCCAAAGCTCGTACTCGCGTACGAGGATCGCCGGATCGACCGTCCGCGAGCCGTTGTAGCTACCCTCCGCCGGCTCCGCGTCGATCCCGAGGTCGCTCGCGGTACCCGGAAGAAATTCCTCGACACAAACCTCGAAAGGACCGGGTTTGTCGCCTTCGAGGTAGACCTGAAGCGTGTATATGGCGTCGTCGACCTCTTTGCCCGCGTCTTCGACGTCCCAGCTCGTGGGCACCTGTGCCCAATCGATGCGGTAGCGCATCGTGGTGTTGAGCTGCGCCGCGAGGAACGGTTGGTTGCCCTCCTGAGATTCGTTGGTCACGAACTGGACGCGCAGGTTCCCAGGCGAGGAGCCGCTCAAGGCGATGCTGAAGCCTTCGATCTTCCCGTCGTGGAGGTAGGGTTGGCGGTCTTCGCCGGGAGCACGATTGAGATCGAACGCGATGCCCGCGCCCCAGTTCTCGTCCCCGCCGACGAACTCGCCCGCGACGCAGTACTTTCCTTCCTCATAGGGATTGCCGCTCTGCGTGGACGAGACACCATCGCTGATCGCGTAGACGGGTCCTTGGATCTCGAACGCGTTCTCCTCGGCATGCATGAAACCATCCGAGTTGATGTACGGTCCCCCGGTCACCTCTCCACCCGTGTGGTCGGGGTCGTAGATCGGTTCGAACTCCGTGAGGCAAACGTCGATCGGGCCCTCTGCGTTGCTGCCCGACGCGAGAATTTGCAGTGAATAGAGGATCCCGTTGTCGACCCGCTGTCCAGCGTTGTCGACGCCCCAGTCGAACGGTACCTGAGCGTCCGCCACCCAGTAGTCCAAGGTTTCGTCGAAGGTGACGAGAGTAAACGGTGTGACGTCGGCCTCGAGGTCGTTGACGAACTGCAGACGGGGGGTCGTGGGAGCCGATCCCACGAGCCTCATGCGAAAGCCGTTGAGTTTGCCCTCGAACTCGTAGGCCTCCTTCTCTCCGTCGACGAGGTTGAAGTCGAGGCCGAGCCCGACGCCCCAGTGCGCGCCATGGTCTTGGTCGCCCGGGGCTTGGCCCGTGAAACAGTACGCACCGTCGACGTAGGGGTTTCCGCTCTGGTCCGAGGTGACGCCGTCGCTGAAGACGTACCAATCACCTTGAATGCCGAACTCGTTGCTTCCGCTCTCGACGCGGCCGTCCTCGTTGATGAACGCCGTGGGTGAGCTTCCCGAGTCTTCGCTCGGCGAGTCGTCGCCCTCGTCGTTCGAATCCTCCGCAGACGCGCTGTCTGCGGAGGACTCGTCGCCCGCGGTCGGGTCGTCGCTTCCCTCGTCGTCGTCGCCGGACGTACCGTCATCGCCGGTCTCGTCGGCGTCGGCATCGGCGTCGTCTTCGTCCGAGGTCTCTCCGCCTTCGCTCGCCGTCAACGATGCGTCGGATCCGCTACAGGCGGTTGCGATGGCCGAGACGACAAGAAGTGAAATCGTTTCCAGTTTTTTGGTCATGAGCGCTGAGGGGTCGGACGACAGGTTCCGCGCCGACCAGAACGAGGCGCGTTGCAAGGCATCGCGCCCAATTTCCCTCAACCACTGCGTAGAACGCAACGGCGCGCTCCGCGACCTCGCATCCGGCTCCCAAGTCCGTCGACTGCCAGATCCGGCCGGAGTTCTGGCTCCAGAGCGGACGGAGGCCGAAGTGCCGCCCATGGGCGACGGCGTGGAGAGCCGCGCACACGGGCACCACGAGACGCTGTCGACTCGCTAGAGCGACAGTGCGCCTTCGATCTCCTGCAGCTTGTGACGCGCGATGCCCAGGTTCCCCTGACGCTTGTCGATCGCCAGGTAGATGAAGAGGTTCGTCTTCGGGACTGGGCGAATGATGTGGAGCTGCTCATCGAGCGTGATGAGGATGTCGTGGATCCCCCCGGTGATTTTGAGGTCGCTCATGACCCGTAGCTTCGAGCGGACGACCTCCGCATTGCCGGCGGCTGCGAGGTCCAGATTGAGGCGGCCGTCGCCGCTCGAGCCGAGACAAATGCCCGTTTCGTAGTCGACGAGGGCCGCGCCCATCGCACCTTGGATCTGTTTGAGTTTCTGCAGGGTTGCGTTGATGTCTGCCATGTTCGTCCTTGTGATGGGGTGGCCGTCTCGTTCGAGCGGCGCACGAGTTGTGGGTTGACTCGTCGGGGGAGTCCCGGCGGGCGTCGGTTCGATGGTGATGAGAAAAGCGTCCTGGGTCCGGCGTTTCGAGGTCCCTGCGGTCGACGTGCCTCGCTTCTGCTCGTCCACGAGTCGGACGCAGTCCAGCAAGAGCTCCGAGAGGGAAGCGTCGATGGCGGGTTCGACGTGCGCTGGGAGATGGGAGAGCTCGATCTCGAGGTCGACGCCCTCCGCATCTACGATGAGGCTCGAGAACGCCTCTCGGCCGCGTTGGTCGCGATACCAAGCATCGAGCGTCGCGCCTTTTCCAACGAAGATGCGTGCGAGCTGCCCACCGAAGCGCACATTGATCGTGCAGCTCTTCCGCTCGATTTCGATCAGTTGGAGAAGGCCAGCGAGCGTGACCCCCTCGAATCCGCCGCGTCGCCCGTGGAGCGCTTGGCGAGCGACGCGGACGATTTCTTCGAAATCCACGGGCTTGTCGAGCACCGCGACCGCACCGAGACGCTCCGCTCGGGCCGAGTTCTCGGCGCTGCTGAACGCCGACAACACGATGGTATGCACGTGGATCCTGCGGTTGATGAGCTCGGCGAGCAAGGCCAGCCCGTCCATTCGCGGCATCTTCAGATCGGTGATGAGAAGATCGACCGGGTGACGCTCGAACACGTCGAGCGCCGCCTGACCATTCGTAGCTTGATGGATTGTGCACCCGGGAAGCGCAGTCGAGAGGCCTTCCGTCAAGCTATGCAGGAAAAACGCCTCGTCATCGACGATGAGTACGGTCCCTGCGACTTTATTGCCCTCCACGATAGTGATTCATGAGCACGATGCGTGCCAAGAAATAGCGTTGGAGTTCCCGTGTCCCGTGGACTCGACCGCCCGCGGTCCCGTCGATCTTGGAGCTCTTGGGGATCAAGATGAGCGGCGACCGATCAGGTTGATCAGGTCGATCAGGCTGCTAGGTCCCAGGCGCGTGATCTGCGGGTTGTTCGTCTGCCTCGGTGACGTCGGCAGAGCCGTAGTCTTTGAGCTTGCGGCGCAACGTCGCTGGCGAGATGCCGAGGATCTCGGCCGCTTCTTGGCGCCGCCCGAGACATCGGTCCAAGACCGCGAAGATGTGGCCGCGTTCGATTGCACGCAGCGTCTGTTCACTTGGGGCCGGTAGGTCCTCCGCTGCGAGCGGTGCAGCGCGCTCCTCGACGTGCTCGCGCTGGACGACGGTGGGGCGGCGTTCTGCGGACGTCCCACGTGTAGGCGTGAAAACATTCGAGGGTCGCAGGGGACCTTCGGCCTGCAAGATCAGGCATCGCTCCAGCACGTTGCGGAGTTCGCGAAGATTTCCGGGCCAATCGTGGTGGCGCAGATTGGCGATTTCGTCCTCTCCAAGATTTGGCACTCGATTTGGCGCGAGCTGTCGCAGGAGGCGACGACAGATCCACCCGAGGTCGCCAGGTCGCTCGCGCAGCGCTGGCGTCCGCATGCGTAGGACATCGAGCCGGAAGAACACGTCGGGTCGAAACCTCCCCTCGTGCATGGCGCGCTCCAGGTCCACATGCGTTGCCGCGATGAGGCGCACGTCTACGCGGCGGAATCGATCATCGCCCACTCGGCGATAGGACTGGTCTTCGATGACCCCGAGCAGCTTCGCCTGCGAAGTGGGGCTCAGCTCTCCGATCTCGTCGAGGAGCAAGGTTCCGCCGTCCGCAAGTTCGAGCAGCCCGGGGCGGGCCGCGTGTGCGCCCGTATAGGCTCCGCGCGCGACCCCGAACAGCTCTGCTTCGACGAGACTCTCAGGCATGGCTGCACAGTTGAGGGCGACGAATGGTTGCGTGGATCTCGAGCTCGCCTCGTGAATCCTGCGGGCAAGGTGGGTCTTGCCGGTCCCGGTTTCGCCGGTAATCAGGGCGGGTTGCCGCACTTGCGCTGCGCGCAACGCGAGATGCTCCACGTCGTGCCAGGGAGAGTCTTCCGGAAGCGGTTCGTCGGTGAACGGGGACTGGTGGGCGCGAGCCTGAACATCCGCCCGTTTCTCCAGGCGGACGCTTTGAAGCGTGCGAAGGACGGCCAGCCTCAGAGCTTCTGCGTCGATCGGCTTGACGAGGTAGTCGACGATATTGAGCCGCAACGCCTCGACCGCGTTCGTCAGACTTGGGTTTGCCGTGACCACCAAGAACTTCGTGGGGAGGTCGTCTTCCGCGAAGGCGCGGACGAGGTCGAGCCCAAGACCGTCGGGGAGGTGGTTGTCGAGCAACGCGACGTGGAAGTTCTGATGCCGGAGTTGATTGGCCTGCGCGATGTCGTGCGCGGCGACGACCTCGATTGCCTCTGGCATCATCAGGTCGCGAACGAGGGTACAGAAGAATGCGTCGTCGTCTACGACCAGCATCCGAGCGGTCATGCGCTAGTGCCGTGACCGAAGAGTTCTGACCAAGTCCCGTGCACGGAAACGCCGTCATCGGAGCCCGAGGCAAGGAGCGAAAACGAAGGAATATCGGGCATATTTCGAGCTTCTCGCGAGGCCAGCTCAGAATCCTTCGGTCGTGGCGCTCGCTCGTGCGAGCTGGATTCTGGCCGTCGTTCCGAGACCTGGAAGGCTTTGTAGGGTGAGGGTTCCGCCCATACGTGAGACGATCCTTTGGGTGATCGCCAAACCCAGACCCGTCCCGTTCGCTTTGGTCGTGAAGAACGGTCGGCGGGCGTGTTCGAGGGCGTCGGGGTTCATTCCTGGGCCATTGTCGCGGACCTCGATGTTGACGAGGTCGCCTACGGGTTTCGCGAAGAGCTCCACGCAGCCGTCTGGAGAGTCCTCGAGCGCTTCCATGGCGTTGGTCAACAAGTTGAGCAATGCCTGATACAACGCGCGTTCGTCGGCGAGGACACGGACATCTTTGGAGACCTGGCAACGAGAGCGCAGGCCCTTCACGTCTGCCTCGGACCGAATGACGCGCCACAGGGATTCGAAGAGATCGGCCAAGGGCAGCGCCCGGGCAGAAATGCACTCGTGCGCATTGAAGGTCCGCAGCCCCTTGAGCAGGTATTCGATGCGAGAGACCTCGGCCAACATCCGGTCGTAGTATTCGAGCCGCTTCTCGGCGCTGAATGCTGCATCGTGATTGCGGAGAACCGACAGCCCAGTCTTGATACTGTTGACCGGATTCCCGAGCTCGTGGCGGATCCCGGCGAACACATATCCAGTGTGGTTCATGAGGCTGACGGTCTCGGCGAGCACCTCGATGCGGCGACTTTCGGTCTCGTCGCGGAGCACCGCGACGAACGACACGTCCTCGTAGGGGCCGTCGTCGATGGGGTGGACCAGCCCTGAGAGATGACGGCCATCCACGGTTCGAAACCTCCCCTCCCAAGGACCACCGCCACGCGCGATTTCCTCGAGGGGACGTTCGGATGGGCACAGACCAATCTGGCGCCCGAGATCGTGGAAGTCGACGCCCGTGAGCCGTTGTTGCGGAATGCCCAGCAGGCTCGCTGCGGCCGGGCTGACGCGTCCAATGCGGTGATCGGCGCCAATGAGGAGGACCGCGGCATCGGTTCGGACAGGACGAGATTCCTCGCGGGGGGCTTCCCGAGGGGCCGGAACGGCTGTGTTTGCCAATGTGAGTAGTGCAGGATCACTGAGGGTGCAGACCATGCTGTCGACCTCTTCTGCGTGCCCACGCGTGGGTTGAATGCACCATCCTGCGAGGTACGAAGAGCCATCCTTCCGAATCATCGTGAGGCGTGCCACCGTCGTGCGCCCGGAACTGAGTTCGCGCCGCAGCGACGCGAACACGAGGCGTTCTTTGAGCTCCCCGAAGAGCAATGCGGGGGAGCGCCCCACGAGCTCCTCCGCGGGATAACCCACGAGGTCTACGAACGCTTGGTTGACCGACAGAATGCGTGGGCGGCGAGGGTTTGCCGACGTCACGATGAGGGGGATTGCGGTCGTTGGGTTGGCGCACCGGTACATCCGTGGCCGGCTCAGACCAGGACCTTCCCCGTGCCCGCTCTCCGCGGGACCGAGGTTCTCGGTCGGCGTATCGAGAGCTGCATCCGCTTCGACGCTGGGGATTGGGTTGAGCTGCGCCATCGCAAATCCGCCGGAGCACGGTAGCGGATGCGCTGCGCGTGCAGAAGCGCGTTTGTGGGCCGCACCGTGGACCGCGAACGCGCAGGAGACGGTTGGGTTTCGCTGGTTCCATGGCGAACCCCCGACTGTCCGGCCACGGACTGCATCAGCGGGACTACCCGATACGTTGCGACTCTTGGTGATGCGATGGTCACGGCACTAGATGGGGACGGCAAAATCGAACCGTGCGAGCGCGCGCACTTGCCCCGGTGCCGTTCACGCGGGTTCGCGAATGTAGCCCCGAAACAGCGCATGGATGTGTCGACACCATTGGTCGGTATCTGTGGCGGTTTCACGTAGCCATGGTCCGTGGACGAGCTCCGCGCAGAGCGTCACGATGGTCGACGCGCGCACCTTGGGTTCGGCGATCGGGGGGTCCGATTGCTCGAACACGGTGACGAGCATGTGGATGAGCTCGTCTTTCATGCCCGCCGCGCGGCTCGCCAAGTGCGGGGCGTCAGAGGCGATCGCCGGGAGCAGCTCGTGCATGCCGCGATACCGAGCGTGGTTGGCGATCAGGAGATCCACCACGTCGTCGACGACGGCCTCGGGCCGGCGTTGGGAGTGTTCGCGCCAGCGCAACTGCAGCGCGCCGATCGTCTCCGCCGCACGTTCGACGTGGAGCTCGGCGAGTGCGATCAAGAGCGCCCGTTTGTTGGGGAAGTACTCATAGAGCGTGCCCACGGAGACCCCTGCTCGTGCTGCGATGCGGTTGGTGGTGGCTGCGAGTCCCTCGACGTCGAAAACCCGAGCAGCGGCTTCGAGGATGCATGCGACGGTTTGCCGGGATCGCCGTTGCTCCGGGTTGCGACGCCTCGCAGGGGGCTTTCTTGAGCTTGGCATGATGGCTCCGAACCCGAGTACCGCAGCGTTCGATGTGGGCACATGCTGGGTTCGTGAGTCCGAAGCATACGATCGCTCCGCTCCGGCTGGTGGCGTCCATGGCGTATTTCGGCGGGTTGGGGCTGCTGATGCTCGGCACGACGAAGCTCTTGATCCCGCCGCTTTGCGCTGCCGGCCTACGGCCCCAAGTCGCGTGGTTTTGCGCGGCCACTCCCGTGTTCGCAGCGATGGTCGGCATCTCGGCCGTCGCTCTGTGGGCGGAAGGCGTGGCGGCGTGGGGTCCGTCGCTGACCGAACGTCTCCGTCTCCGACGAATCACGCGACGCGATCTTGGTTTGTGCACCATGGCGCTCGCGTTCACGGTCGTGCTCACGACGTTGCTCCTTGGTCTGGGGTTCGAACCTACGCCCGCATTCCTCCGGCCCGAGCCGCTTGGTGCGGACGCCCCCTGGATCCTGGGCATGTGGCTGCCGTTTTTCTTCATCAACGTGGGTGGCGAAGAATTGCTTTGGCGGGGCGTATTGCTGCCGCGGCAAGAGCTCGCCTTTGGAGACCGTGCGTGGTTCGTGCATGCGCTCTGTTGGCTGCTTTTCCACGTCGCGTTCGGGGTCCCGATGATGGTCGTCGTCGCTCCCCTCATCTTCGCTCAGTCGTGGGCGTGTCAGCGCAGCGGGAACATGAGCGTAGGTCTCGCCCTCCACGGGCTGGTCAACGGCGCAGGCTTCGTGACCATCACCCTTCTGCCCGAGCTCTTCTCGTAGCGCGTGACCTGCGCTCGCGTCCAACGGCCCGAGGATGGAGCCGTCGCCGCGGATCGCCCTGGTATGCTCCCTTGGCGATGAGCGAAGCGCAAGGCCACCGATTCTCGACGCGATGGGGTCTTTTGCTCAGCGTCCTCGGCATTGCGGTGGGAACGGGAAACATCTGGCGCTTTCCCAGAATCGCGGCGCAGAACGGCTCGGATGTCGGAGCCGGGGCATTTCTCCTCGCGTGGGTGGTGTGCCTCCTCGTCTGGAGTCTTCCGCTCATCGTCGCCGAATATGCGCTGGGTCAGATCGCGCGGCGCGGAGTGGTGGGGGCCTTTGCTCGGCTTGGGGGCGTTCGCTGGGCCTGGATGGGTGCCTTCGTCGGTCTGGTGTCGACCGCCATCATGTTCTACTACTCGGTCGTCACGGGATGGTGCGCCTACTATCTCGGTCGGGCGCTGTTCTTGCCGCTCCCACAGACGGCCCACGATGCGACGGCCGCGTGGGAGGCGTTTCAGGCGGGTGCGTTCCCCCTCGTGTTCCATGGCCTGATGATGGGGATCGGGGCGTTGTCCGTCCGTCGTGGCGTCGCCGGCATCGAGCGGCTCAGCCGAGTCTTGATGCCCACGCTGCTGCTCCTCATCTTCGCCGCGTTGCTGCGCTCACTCGCTCTGGCGGGCTCGGGCCGTGGCATCACGTACCTCTTTGCGATCGATTGGACGCAGCTCGGCACACCGAAGGTGTGGCTCGAGGCGCTGACGCAGAACGCGTGGGATACGGGGGCCGGCTGGGGCATCATTCTCTGCTACGCCGCGTACATGCGTACCCATGACCGGGTGGTCGAGAACGCGGTCCTTACGGGGGTGTTGAACAACCTGGTGTCGCTCGTCGCGGCTGTCACGATCTTTGGGACCGTCTTCTCGGTACTCGGCGCGGACCTGCACCGTGGAGAAGTGCTCGAGATCATGCGAAACAGCGGTCCGGCGTCCACGGGGCTCACGTTCGTGTGGATGCCTTTGCTCTTCGCGAAGATGGCATTCGGACGCATGTTTGCGATCGCCTTTTTTTTGGGTCTCACGTTCGCCGCGTTCACGTCGTTGCTGTCGATGATCGAGCTCGCCACTCGGGTCCTGGTGGACGCGGGGGTGGATCGTACGCGCGCCGTCGGGTGGGTGTTTCTCGTCGGGTTCGGGCTCGGTGTACCTTCTGCGGTGGACCTCGATGTGCTTTCCAACCAGGACTTCGTGTGGGGTGTCGGCCTCATGCTTTCGGGCTTGTTCGTGGCCCTGCTCGCTGCGAAAGCTGGGTCCCATGGAGATGCCTGGCGTTTTGGGCAGGGGTGGCTGTGGCTCCTGCGCTTTGCGGTGCCGGTGCTCGCGATCGTGCTGCTGGCGTGGTGGTTGTATCTGTCCGCGACGGAGTACGCTCCCACGACCTGGTGGAATCCGCTCGATGCCTTCAGCGTGATGACGTGTATCGTCCAGTGGAGCGTGGCGATCCTCGTGTCTTTCGCGATCGCGGGCCGATTGTCGCGCGGTGCGTAGCGCTCGGATCCGTCCGTATTGGAGGTCGAGACGTGGGTCGTGGGCTCAGACTTGCGTGAGGGACGTCGCGTCTCGCGAAAACCTGGTACAAGAGGGGCGCCGATGTCGACGACCGCACAAGGGGCTGGAGTCCGTGTCGCGCGATGGTGGCCGTGGGTGCTCGCGCTTGCGCTCGGCATCTTCGCGGGGCTTGGGACCTATACGTTTCGCTACGCGGAAGGCCTGTCGTACTTCAGCAAGCGTCCCGAGGCCTGCGCCAACTGCCACATCATGCAGCCGCAGTTCGATGGGTGGCAGAAGGCGAGCCATCACACCGTTGCGGTCTGTATCGACTGCCACCTTCCGCATGCGTTCATCCCGAAGTATCTCGCCAAAGCCGAGAACGGGTGGCGGCATAGCGAGAAGTTCACCACGCAAGATTTCGCGGAGCCCATCGTGATACAAGCCATGGGCCGCGCCATCCTCCAGGAAAATTGCGTGCGATGTCACGGGCAGGTGGTGGAGGCGATGAGCGTTCACCGGGGGGCGGAACCGCAGACCCCGTGCACACACTGCCACGCGGCGGTAGGGCACGGCGTCCGCGCGGCCCTCGGCGGTCCGCTGCGCGCCGAGGAGATCGAGCGGCTCGTTGGAGAGGGGAGACAACCATGACGGAATCCAAGCTTCGCCCCGTATGGTGGCGCCGCCCGTGGGCGTACGCCGCAGGCATCGCGGTCGTCGCTGCGGCGACGGCTGCCATCACGGCGCTCCTGATGAACATCTCGGAGCGCAAGGCCGAGCAGCGCCAACCCTTCGTCCGAATGGTCGAGGTGACCGAGGACACGACGGATCCCAAGGCTTGGGGGATCAACTGGCCTGCCCAGTATGACGGCTACCTACGCACGTCCCTCCCTACGAAGACTCGGTTCGGCGGCCACGGCGGGAGTGAGGCGCTGCCCGAGGAGAAGATCGAGCGCGATCCGTGGCTCCGGCGCATGTTCTTGGGCTACGCGTTCTCCATCGACTACCGCGACCGCCGCGGGCACGCGTACATGCTCGAGGATCAGGAGGCGACCAAACGTCTGACGAAGCCCCAATCGGGTTCGTGCTTGCACTGCCATGCGTCCGTGATGCCCCTCTACCGCGAACTCGGGGGTGGGGATGCCATGGCCGGGTTCGAGAAAACCTTCCAGTCGAGCTACCAGGACTTGGATCGCAAGCTCCACGACATGGGGCACGCGCATCCCGTCTCCTGCGTCGATTGTCACGATCCGCAGACCATGGCGATCCGAGTCACGCGGCCGGGGTTCATCCGAGGGATCCGTGCGCTGGCCGAATCCGAAGCCCCCGTGCCCGCGCTTTCGTCGATCACGCTGTGGCGCGAGGGCTCTCGTGCGCAACCCTACGATCCCAACGTCGACGCCACGCGCAACGAGCTGCGTTCGTTCGTTTGTGGTCAGTGCCACGTGGAGTACTACTGCTCGTCGAAAATGCCGCTCACGTTTCCGTGGGCGAAAGGCCTGTCTGTAGAAGCTGCGGAGGAGGTGTGGGACACCACGGTGTTCCCCGATGGCGAGAAGTTCCTCGACTACCGCCACAAGGAGACGAACGCACCCATCCTCAAGGCGCAACACCCCGAGTTCGAGCTCTGGAGTCAGGGCATTCATGCGCGGAGCGGAGTCTCCTGCGCGGACTGCCACATGCCCTACATGCGTGTCGGGGCCACGAAGATCAGTGACCACTGGGTGAGGAGCCCGTTGCTCAACGTCAACCGCGCGTGCCAGACGTGTCATCGGGCGGACGAACAGGAGCTGCTGGCTCGCGTCGATCGGATCCAGACGATCAATCACGGGCTCTTGCAGCGGGGTGGGGTCGCAATCGTGGACCTCATCGACGCGATCGTGACCGCAAAGACGGCGGGGGCGAGTGACGCCGCGCTGGAGCCGGCGTTGCAACTCCAGCGGCGTGCGCAGTGGCGCTTGGACTTCATTGCCGCGGAGAACAGCATGGGGTTCCATGCGCCCCAGGAGGCGTCGCGCGTCCTCGGCGAGGCCTTGGACTACGCGCGCCAGGGGCAGATCGCTGCCCTCCGAGCGGTCTCTCCTGCGGCGCCCGCTGCCCCCGAGAGCGCGGACGCTCCGGTGGAACCGCCCACCGAAGCGGCCCCTCCCGGACCTTGAGACCGGCATGAAAAAAAAGCGGCTTCCCGAAGGGGAAGCCGCAAGTAGGACTAGAGCGCCGACCAGTTTGATTCCACGCGCTGATGCACGCCTGGGACCGCCCACGGCTGTGTCGCTCGGCGCTCGCAGTGTGCCCGACACAGCTTCGGCCTCGCTCCTACCCGCGGACGGCCCC